>VFQO010002687.1_pt1 | contig 10347 bp, 10 predicted proteins | sample 3512331 | NCBI WGS metagenome assembly VFQO01 (sample SAMN10412371, study PRJNA504923) | tailings metagenome | isolation source: Replicate 3 from Balatoc abandoned mine | place: Philippines: Itogon, Benguet | collected 2017-08-28 | reverse complement strand
GCCTCGGCCAATGGCGCGCGCACCTACCAGAGCCTGATGGAAGGCGGGGCGCCGGCGGGCGGGCGCGGGACGGCGGTGATGGCGGTGCTGGTCGAAGGCATGACCAAGGCGCGCACCCGCAAGGGCGGCACTTTCGTGCGCGCCGATTTTTCCGATGCCTCGGGCCAGTTCTCGGCTGCCTGCTTCGAAGAAGCGCTGGTGCCGCAGTTTGAGCGCTGGGCCGAGGATGGCGAATGCCTGCTGCTGACGGTCGAGCTCGACGCGCCCAATCCCGACGAACCGCCGCGCCTCACCGTGCGCAGCGCCCGCCCGTTGACCGCGGTGAGCGGGGCGACGCCGATGCAGCTGAAGGCCGATGTTGCGAGCCTCGACGCGCTGCTCGAACTCAAGATCGCGCTCGATGTCGAGGATGATTGCGATTTTGTCGGCAATGGCGAGGTGTTGGTGCGGCTGCTGCTGGAAAGCGGCGGGCATGCGCAGATGCGCCTCGGGCGCAGCTTCCTCTTGTCGGGCGAGATGGCCGAGCGACTGGCCGAGGTGCCGGGCATCAGCAATGTCGAGCTTGTGCCGGTCAAGAGCAAGGCAGCCCTGCGCCTCGTGGCCTGAGCCGCGCAAAAAAGGGGGCGGACAGCGCCGCCCCCCAGTTGCAGGTATCTTCTGGAAGCTGAGGCCTACATCCCCGAACCGGGGCCGTAGGTGACCTCCACCCGGCGGTTCTGCGCCTCGCGCACGCCATCGGCGGTGGGGACGCGCGGCTGGCTCTCGCCGAAGGCCTCGGCCATGATCCGCGCATCGGGAATGCCGCGCCCGGTCATGTAGCTGCGGACCGATGCGTTGCGGCGCTCGGCCAGACCCATGTTGTAGCGCGCGCTGCCCGAGGTGTCGGTGTGGCCCGCCAGCATCACCCGCGCCATGCCGCAATTGCCATAGGCGGTGATCGCGGCATCGAGAATGGTCGCAGCCTCGGCGGTGAGATCGGACTTGTCGAAATCGAAGAACACGATGAACGGCCCGGTGCTGCACGCCGGCTTCGGAATCGCCGGCGGCGGCGGCGGCGGCGGCGGCGGCGGGGGTGGGGGAGGCGGCGGAGGCGGCGGCGGCGGGGGCGGCGGCGGAGCCTCCTTTCCGCCGAAATTGTAGACCAGGCTCGCCAGCACCGAATGGGCGGTGTAGCCCGCTTCGATCGGCACGCCGCCCGTCGCTTCGAGCTCGAACCCGTCGGCCACGAAATAGCGGTACTTCACCCCGAGATCGACATGATCGCTGACCGACACCCGCACACCGCCGAGCAGCTGCCAGGCGAAATCGGTGGCGCTGTCGTCGATCACCGTGCCGACGCCCGCGACCTCGACCGGCAGATCGAGGCTGGCAAAGCCGACGCCGCCACCGGCGAAGAACTGCACCCCGCCATCCTTGCCGACTTCGAGAAGGCCGTTGATCATCCCGCTCCAGATCGACAGGTCTTCCTCGTTCTGGACCACGGTGCCTGCGGGAACGGTGAGGCCGCCCGGCAGGATAGCGGAATCGATCACGGTCAGCCCGTCATAGCCGCTGCGCTTGTAGCCGCCCTCGGCTTCGAGCCGGAAAGCGCCGAAGTCGTAACCGATCACGACATCGGCATCGATCCCGCTGTTGGTGTCGGCAAAGGCGCCGTTGGTCTGCGGGTCGGTGTTGGCGATATCGACATCGACCTGGTCTTCCAGGCTGACGCCGCCGTTGACCCCGATGTAGAACTGCCCGTCGCGGGCCTGTGCGGGCAGTGCGATGCACGTCGCTGCGCCTGCCAGAAGAACTGCCGTAAACCTCATCTCCGCCCTCCGGGTGGTTGATAATGCAACGTTCTCTAGGCGCGCTGCATGGCAAGGATGTGACAGAGCGCGCCGTGTTGCGCACCGTGTCTTGCGCGAAGGCACCCGGGGATGTTGCGAATGCTGCGCAAGGGCGATTGCCAAGCGCCCGGGGCGAAGGCATGGAAGCGCGCTGGATACATCATCACCCGCGCGCGAATGCGTAGCGGGTCGGTTTCGAGGAGAGAGAAGCAATGGCCGCAAGCAGGCTCGGGGCAATGCAGGACTGGACCATGCGGGTGACCGCGGTGATCGATCACGCCGCGCGCGAGGCACCAACGCGCGAGATCGTCAGCCGCTGGGCCGATGGCAGCGAGACCCGCACCGACTGGGCCGGTATCCGGACCGATGCGCTGAAGATGGCTCAGGCGCTGGTCGCGCTCGGACTGAAGCCCGGCGACAAGGTCGCGAGCCTGGCGATGAACCATTCGCGCCACCTCGTCAGCTGGTATGGCGTTGCCGGCATGGGCGGCGTGCTGCACACGGTGAACCCGCGCCTGTTCGACGACCAGCTCGAATACATCGTCAATCACGCCGAGGACCGCGTGCTGTGCTACGATGCGGCCTTCCAGCCGATCATCGACCGCATGAAGGACCGCTGGCCCACGGTCGAGCACTACATCTGCTACGACAGCGGCGCGAACGCTCCGGCCTTCGAGGACTGGATCGGCGCGCAGGACGGCGATTTCGAGTGGGTGACGGGGCCGGAAACCGACCCCTGCATGATCTGCTACACCTCCGGCACCACCGGCAATCCCAAGGGCGTGCAATACGAGCACCGCTCGACCTTGCTCCATGCGCTGGCCGGGCTGCAACCGGCGGCGTTCAACTTCTCGAGTTCCTCGGTGATGCTGCCGGTGGTGCCGATGTTCCACGCGGCAAGCTGGGGCCTGCCCTATGCGGGCGCGATGGCGGGGATCAAGTTCGTGTTTTCGGCGGTGAACGATTCGGCGGTGCTCCATGATCTGATGCTGCGCGAGGGCGTGACCGATTCGGCGGGCGTGCCGACCGTGTGGCTGGCGCATTTCCAGTATTGCGATGCAAACGGCCTCGATCTGCCGCCGCTGAAGGCCGCCACCATCGGCGGTTCGGCCGCGCCAAAATTCATGATCGAGCGGCTCATGCGCAACGGCACCCGCGTCCAGCACGCCTGGGGGATGACCGAGACCAGCCCGATCGGCACCGTCGGCGGGCCGACCTGGGACTGGGACCAGCTCACTCTCGAACAAAGGATCGAGAAGACCGCGATGCAGGGCCGCCCGATCTTCGGGGTGCAGCTGCGCACCGTCGATCTGGACGACATGACCACCGAGCTGCCGCGCGACGGCAAGACCTCCGGCGCGCTCCAGGTCCGCGGACCGTGGGTGATCCGCCGCTACTTCAAGGCCGAAACCGATGCGACCAACAATGAAGGCTGGTTCGACACCGGCGATGTCGGCATCCTCCACCCCGACGGCACCTTGCAACTGACCGACCGCACCAAGGACGTGATCAAGTCGGGCGGCGAGTGGATCAGCTCGGTCGAGCTCGAAAACGCCGCCTGCGGGCATCCCGCGGTGGCCGAGGCCGCCTGCATCGGCATCTATCACCCCAAGTGGGACGAGCGCCCGGTGCTGTTCGTGGTGAAAAAGGCGGGGGCCGAGGTGACCGGCGAGGACATCATCGAGCACCTGAAGCCGCTGATCGCCAAGTGGTGGCTGCCCGATGCGGTCGAATTCGTCGACGACATCCCGCACACCGCCACGGGCAAGATCTCCAAGAAGGACCTGCGCGACCGCTTTGCGGATTACAAGCTTGGCTGATGTGACGATCCGGCCTGCGCGTGTATCGGACGCGCAGGTCATCGCCGCGATCTACGCCTGGCACGTCGCCAACGGCACCGCGACCTTCGACACTGCCGCTCCCGATGCGGCGGCATGGGCGGAGAAGATCGCCGACTTCACCGCGCGCGAACTCCCCTTCCTCGCCGCCGAGCGCGGGGACGGGGTCGTCGCCTATGCCTACGCCGCCCGCTTCCGCGACCGCGCGGCCTATGCCCATACCTGCGAGGACAGCATCTATATCGCTCACGACGCACGCGGTGGCGGGGTGGGCAGTGCGCTACTGCCCGCGCTGATCGCGGCGGCGCGGGCGAGCGGGTTTCAGCAGATGATCGCGGTGATCGGCGGGGGCGAGCCCGCCTCGGTCGCGCTCCACGGCAAGTGCGGCTTTGTCCATGCGGGCCGGATGCGCAATGTCGGATACAAATTCGGTCGCTTGCTCGATACGGTCTATATGCAACGCGACCTCAGGGAGGAGGACACCCCATGACCTGCGAAACCTATATCGATCCCTCGCCGGCAAATTTTCAGGCCTTCAAGGACCTGCCGCGCGACACGCCGATCAACATGCTCAACCTGTTGCTCTATCGGGATGTGGCGGAGTATCCCGAGGGCCATGAGCACGCCGGCAAGGGCTGGAGCGGGCGGCGGGCCTATGAGGAATACGGGGTGACGAGCGGCCCGATCTTCCGCAAGCTCGGCGGGCAGATCATCTGGCGCGGCAAGTTCGAGACCGTGGTGACCGGGCCAGAGGGCGAGCGCTGGCACGACGCCTTCATCGCGCAATATCCCAATGCGGGTGCCTTCTTCGCGATGATCAAGGACCCGGAGTACCAACTGGCGGTGGTCAACCGCACCGCCGCGCTGGTCGACAGCCGGCTGGTGCGCTTCGCGCCGGGCGAGGCGGGGGAGGGGTTCGGGTGAAATGGCATGCCTTGGCATGGTGCATCCTCGGCCTGATTGTCGGGGCTAGTGCGGGATGGTGGTTGCGCGGGTATAGTGACATCGACGCCTGTCTCGATGCGGGCGGGCGCTGGCAATATGGCGGTGGTTACTGCGAGGGCGTCAGCGCCTAGATCAACCGCAACTGCCCACCCGCCTCCGGCGCTCTGAACCGCGAGCAATCAAGCTCAAACCGCGCTTTCCCAATCCCCGCGCGCTTGCACGCGACCCTGAAGCGGGCGCGGATCAGGTCGGCCCATACGCCTTGGGGGTTCATGCGGCTGTGGAAGTTCGGATCATTGTCGCGCCCGCCGCGCATCTCTCTGACAATGCTCATTACCTTGCCCGCACGCTCGGGGTAGTGGACCGCCAGCCATTCGCGGAACAGCGGGGCGACTTCGTGGGGCAGGCGCAGGGGGATCCAGCCGACGCTTTTCACACCAAGTTCGCCAACCCGGGCGATGATGCCTTCCATGAATTCGTCCGTGATCGCCGGGATGACCGGCGATAGCGAGCAATGCACCGGCACCCCCAGTTCCACCAGCTTTCCGAGCGCAGCCAATCGCTTGGCGGGCGAAGCGCAGCGCGGTTCGAGCTTGCCCGAGAGCACCGGATCGAGGCTCGTCACCGAGATCGAGACCGCGACCAGCTTCTCCCGCGCCATCTCTGCCAGCAGGTCGGCATCGGCCAGCACCCGGTCGGACTTGGTGGTGATGGTGACGGGGTGACGCGCTTCCAGGCACACTTCGAGCAGCTGGCGGGTGATCCGCCAGGTGCGCTCGATCGGTTGATAGGGATCGGTGTTGGTGCCCATCGCGATGGGCCGCGGCTGGTAGCCCCTCTTGGCCAGCGTCGCCCGCAGCAATCTTGCCGCATCGGGCTTTGCGAACAGCTTCGTCTCGAAATCGAGGCCCGGCGAGAGGTCGTGATAGGCGTGGGTGGGACGCGCAAAGCAGTAGACGCAGCCATGCTCGCAGCCGCGATAGGCATTCACCGAGCGGTCGAACGGCACATCGGGCGACCGGTTGAAGGTGAGGATCGACTTGGGCCGCTCCTCGGTCACCGTGGTGCGCAGCTTGACCGGTGGGCCATCGAGCGACTCGACATAGTCGCGCCAGTCCCCCTCGACCTCGCGCACAGGCAGGTTGAAGCGGGTCGATGTCGCCCCCGACTGGGCGCCGCGTCCGTGGATTCGTTCCGGCATATGCGGAACATATAAAGAACGAAATGCCCGATGTCACCCGGGCGCGGCGCATCTGCGGCTTCTATTCGCCCTCTTCGGGGTAGAGGTATCCGAAGAAGTCGACCACCGAGGCGAACCACAGGCCGATCTGCCGCCTGTAGTTCTCGCGGGTGATCCCGCCATCCGCGATGATGTACATCCGCACCGAGATCGTGCCTTCGTTGTCGACATAGGCGCGGCCGAAATTCTCGTTGTAATTGTACTTGTTGATCGCCTCCATCAGCTGCCCGGGCGTGGTGCCCGGGTCGGCTTCGAAGGTGGCGAGCATCGAGGAGCCGAGGCACCGCGTCCTGGTGGCCTCGTCCTCGCAGGCGAGGAGCAGGGCATCGGCGGTTACGCCGCCCTCGAAGGTGAAGTCGATCCGCTCGGAACCGGCGGCGGAGGTGATGGTCGCCCCGGCTTCGGTCAACGCCCGTTCGAAATCGGCGCGGCTGAAGTGCGAGAGCGTCTGCGCACTCTGCGCCTGGGCCGCCGTGCTTCCCAGAGCCAGTGCCGCAGCCGCCGCCAGTATCGTCGATCGCATTGTCGTCTCCCCATCCTGCGGGGCCTTGCTAGCACAAATCGGGCGACTGGCCAGCGCGCTTGTGGCGCTCTCAGACTTCCCTGAGGCGCGGCATCAGTTCGACGAAATTGCAGGGGCGGTTGCGGCTGTCGAGCTGTTCGGCGAGGATCCCGTCCCACCCGTCCTTCACCGCGCCGTTGGAGCCGGGGAGGCAGAAGATATAGGTCCCCCGCGCCACCACGGCCATCGCGCGCGACTGCACCGTGCTGGTGCCGATGGTCTTGAAGCTGAGCCAGCGGAACAGCTCGCCGAAGCCGGGAATCTCGCGCGCGCCCTCGATCATCGCCAGCGCTTCGGGGGTGACGTCGCGGCCCGTGAGGCCGGTTCCGCCGGTGCTCACCACCGCGTCGATCGCAGGGTCGTCGATCCATGCGTCGAACTGCGCGGCGAGCGCCGTGGCGTCGTCCCTGACGATCATGCGCGCGGCGAGATTGTGGCCAGCACCCGTGACCCTGTCAGCCAGAATGTCGCCCGAGGTGTCGTTCTCGGCCGTGCGCGTGTCCGACACGGTCAGTACCGCGATGTTGATCGGCTTGAAGGTGCGGGTTTCGTCGATCGCCATTACGGTTCCAGTCGGGCAGAGCGCAGCGATTGCGGACGCGGGAATTCCGGCCAGCGACCCTGCGCCAACGCGCGGCGGCTGGGCGAGGGCACGCCGGCGGCGCGTTCATACATCCAGTAATTGCGCATCACGATTGCGACATAGCCGCGGGTTTCCCAATAGGGGATCGATTCCATCCACAGCAGCGGATCGTTCTGGTCGTTGATCTCATAGTTCCAGCGCCCGACCGGGGTGAGGCCGGCGTTGTAGGCCGCCATGATCTTGGGCAGCATCCCGCCGGTGGCAGGATGGTCGCGCAGCATTTCGAGGTGGCGCTGACCATAGGCGAGATTGACCTGCGGATCGTTGAGATCCTCGTAGCTCGCGCCGAGGCTGAGACGGCCCGCATGGTCGCGCGCGGTGCCGGGCATGATCTGCATCAGCCCGCGGGCATTGGCAGGGCTCACCGCATTGGCGCGGAAGTTCGATTCCTGCAGTGCATGGGCAAAGGCGAGGCTGGGATCGACCTGCCACCCGCCGACCGGCTGCCAATAGGCCACCGGAAAGCGCAAGGCGGGATCGCTGCGGGTGCCGTAGGGCGCGTTGCTGGCCATGAACAGCTGGGTGGAGGGCAGGCCCATCTCGCGCGCCAGCCGGGCGAGTGCGTCGTACTGGCTGGCCGGGCCGATCCGGGCCTCGTGACGCAGGACTTCGTCGGCCAGTCCCGCACGCCCGATCTCGGCCAGCGCCATCGCCACGCGGACATTGCTGCGCCGCGCGAGCTGCTCCCAGTCATTGCGGTCGAAGCGTGCCGGCGGGGCGTGCGCGGGCAGTTCGATCCCGAGCTGGTCGGCGGCGAGCATTCCGTAAAGTGTCTCGTGCATCTGAGCGGCAGCGGAAAGGTGCTGCTGGGCCTGCCCCGGCTCGCGGCAGCGCACCAGCGAACGGTGCGCCCAGTAATGGCCGGCTGCGGCGAGTTCGGGGTTGGAGGCGCGCGCCGCGGTGCGGGCAAAGGCCTCGCCCGCAAGCGAGCAATGGCCGAGCCGCCAGGCGGCCAGCCCCTCGACCCACGCGCCCTCGGCCACCCATTCGCCGCTGCCCTCGGCGACGGTTCGCGCCAGTTCGAGCGCGGCGGCATCGTTGTTCTCGATATAGTGGCTCCACGCCACGCGCTGGCGCCATTCGGCGCGGGCATCGCTCGACAGCTGCCAGTCGGCCTCGGCCAGCAGGGCTTGTGCCTCGGCCGGGTTGTCGCCCTTGATCGCTTCGAGGATCGCCGTGGCGGTGGCCGCCGGCATGGTCCCGTCATTGACCGTGCGCGGCAGGATGCGCTTGGGCGCGGCAGGCTGGCGCGCAAAGCCCTGCGCGCCCGGCAGCGGCGGCAGGTATTCGACCCCGCGCTTGGCCCCCATGCGGGCAATCTGTTCGGCCTGCGGCAGATCGGTCCCTGCGGCGAACCATGCGGCGATCTGCTCGGCCGAAACCTTGGGGCTGTTGGCGTGGGTGTAGTATTCGGCGCGCGCGATCTGGGTCAGCACGCCATCGGGCCGCGCGGCGAGCAGGCTTTCGACTTCGCCCCACTGCTCGGCATCGATCATCGCGAAAAGCTGGCGATAGAAAGCGCGCTCCTCGCCCGAGAGCACCGCGGAGAGCGCGCTGTCACGCTGCGCCTCGTCATCCCAGCGCGCCACGAGATCGCCCGACTGCGCGCCCGCCGCAACCGGCAGGCTTGCCGCCGCCAGCGCGAGCACCGCGATTGCCGGACGAAGCCCGCGCTTCAGGTTGAGGCCGACCATTCCATCCATCTCCGCCAGAACCGCGCCTTGAGCGCGGGCGAGTGCAACATTGCCTCGAGCGTTTCGCTCGTCATGACCGGAACCTTGCGGCCGGCATGGTTGAATTCGCGTAAACCATCCGCACTGCCTGCGCCCAGCATCGGGGCGAGCGCTGTCCCCAGCACGAGCACCTTCTGCGGCGCGGCGAGCGCGATGTGATGCGCTGTCACGGCGTTCATTCCGCTGGCGGCCAGCATCGGCAGATCGGCCATCGGCGTGTGGCAGGGCAGGGCGGCGGCGAGATAGACTGCGCTCTCCTCCAGCCCCATCGCGGCGAGGATATTGGCCAGCAGCCGCCCCTGCGGCCCATCGAGCAGGTGCTCGCGGTCGCCCTCCTCGGGCTGCGGCACCAGCACCAGCAGGGCTGCGCCTGCTGCTCCGCGCGGCGCAATCCGGGGATAGGTCCGAGCCGATGCCAGACCAGGAGCGGTCATCCACCAGTCGCGGAAAGCGGCAAGATCGCCCGGCGGCGATTCGCCCAGCAGGTCGGCACGCGGGGTTGCCGAAGCTGCGGCGGGCGGTGGGGCGCTATCGCGCAGAGTTGCTGGTACGGGCTTGCCGGAAGCTCCCGCCGCTGGCGTGCGCCGGGCCGCCGCGAGCCGGACGCCTTCGGACGGAGCGGGCGCCAACGGCGCCTCGGCCAACCACGCCGTAGCGTCATCGTGGAAATCGTGGGTAACCCCGGCCGCCTGCCAGAAGGCCAGCGCGGCTTCGAGTTCGCGGGCAAGGGAGGTTTCGGAACGGGTCATCGGGGCGGGTGCTATCCAATGCGGGTCTTGACTGTCAGAGCCCCGCTTAGCAAGTGAACCGGCAAATCAATTCGCCGGAATGTGCGCCGCGCGCGCCCAAAGCATCAAGGATCGGGAAAGCCCATGAGCGAACGTGAATCCATGCCCTGCGATGTCGTGATTGTCGGCGGCGGGGTGGCGGGCCTTGCAGCGGCGATCCGGCTCAAGCAGATCAATGCCGAACTCGAAGTGATCGTGCTCGAAAAGGGCTCGGAAATCGGCGCGCACATCCTTTCGGGCGCGGTGGTCGATCCGCGTTCGCTCGACGAGCTGCTGCCCGAATGGCGCACGATGGGCTGCCCGATGGCGGAAACCCCGGTGACCGACAATTGGCACTGGGTGCTCTCCAAGACCGGCAAGACCTCCATGCCACACGCGATCATGCCGCCGCTGATGAGCAATTACGGCTGCTACACCGGATCGCTCGGCAATCTCGCGCGCTGGCTGGCCGAGCAGGCCGAGGGGCTCGGCGTGATGGTGTTCCCGGGTTTCCCCGCCGCCGAAGTGATGTTCGACGAGAGCGGCGCGGTCGCGGGCGTGATCACGCAGGACATGGGCGTTGCCGCCGATGGCTCGCACAAGGGCGATTACCAGCCCGGCATGGAAATCCACGCCAAGTACACCCTGTTTGCCGAAGGCGCGCGCGGTCATCTGACCAAGCAGATGAAGGCGAAGTACGACCTTGAGGCCAATTGCCAGCCACAGGTCTATGGTCTCGGCATCAAGGAGCTGTGGGACATCGATCCCAAGAAGCACAAGCCGGGCCGCG
>VFQO010002686.1_pt1 | contig 10349 bp, 6 predicted proteins | sample 3512331 | NCBI WGS metagenome assembly VFQO01 (sample SAMN10412371, study PRJNA504923) | tailings metagenome | isolation source: Replicate 3 from Balatoc abandoned mine | place: Philippines: Itogon, Benguet | collected 2017-08-28 | reverse complement strand
GAGGCACGGCATAGGAAGAAAGCGGATGACCTTCGAAAATGACCAAATCAGCCTGCTTTCCAACTTCGATCGAACCAACTTTATCATCGATTCCAAGCTGTTTAGCCGGATTGATCGTGATCATCGCCAAAGCTTCATCATCGCTCAATCCTCCGTAACGCTGAGTTTTGGCAGCTTCGTGATACAAGTGACGGATCAGTTCGGCTGAGTCGGAGTTGATTGAGGTGATGGCTCCATTTCTCTGAAGGATGGCAGCATTGAAGGCTGTCGAGTAATACACTTCAAATTTGTATGCCCACCAGTCTGCAAAAACAGAGGCACCCATGGTGTACTCAGCAATCTCGGGAGCTACTTTAAAACCTTCGTTGGTGTGCTGGAATACGAGTTTTTTGATCTCGAAATCTCTAGCCACATTGATTAGCATATAGATCTCATCAGCACGATACGAGTGGCAATGGATGATGATCTTGCCATCGAGAATATCCGCTAAAGTCTGAAGACGTTCATTGTAAGCTGGTGGAGGAGTAGTGTTTCCTTTTTGAGCTTTGGCGCTGTTGTAAGTTTCCCAAGCCTTTTTGTACTGAAGCGCTTCATTGAAACCATTTCTTAAAACAGCTTCCACACCCATTCGGGATCTCGGCTGGATGCCCTTTCCTCTTCCGTGAACACGGGTTGGGTTTTCGCCAAGTGCAAACTTGATCGTGCGAGGAGCATCCTGCATGATGATTTCCGCAGGGTCTTTTGCTCCCCAACGGTGCTTTAGCGTGGCATTTTGACCACCGACTACGTTTGCCGAACCGTGCATGGCGTGGGAGATCGTTACTCCGCCTGCTAGTGCTCGGTAGATTCCAATTTCGAATGGATTGACCACGTCCTTCATCCGTACTTCAGAAGTGATCGGAGAAGATGCTTCGTTGACTACATCGAGTGCGACGTGAGAGTGCGCATCGATGATTCCTGGCATTACATATTTGCCATTGGCTTCGATAGTCTGTACACCAGATGGAGCAGTAAGATTGGAGCCGACTTGCTTGATGATGCCGTCCTGCACCAGTACATCAGAATTCTGAAGTGTTCCTTTAGTGACCGTGATGACGGTGGCGTTCTTGATGAGTACGCTTCCTTTTGGCGTTTGGGCCTGGGCGAAAGTAAGTCCAAGTCCCAGGAAAGCTGAAAGTATAAAATTGAGCTTTTTCATTTCGTTATGGGATTAGGCTTGGAGAAGTGAGCGTGGCCTTTACAGGGAAAGAACCCATCTGAGGTACTGACAGTGAACCGTCCATGGTATTGCCGTCGATTTGACCGGAGATAGTCACGGTAAGGCTCATTCCACCGGCATTTACATCGAAGTCGAAACTCAATGAATTGCCGGAGAGAGCTACGTTTTTGATCGGTGCAGAAGCTTTGCCGCTTCCGGATGGGTCATCGTAGGTGATGGTCCCTTCATAGCCCGATCCATTTTTTTTGATGGTAATCTCACCACCCGAGCTGCCAGCCGGTGTTTCAGAAGTGTATTCCCAAACCCCATCCACTTTCACAGTTCCGTCAGTTTTGCCATTTCCATTGGATTTCTTTTTGACTTCATAGTCAAAGAAATAGCCGTCTGCTACCACATGCTTTACTTGAGCATCTTCGGTGAAAAGTGGAGCAGTGGTGATCACTAGATTAGCCATTTTGCCTTTTTCGATAGATCCTGCTGTACGGCTGATTCCCAGAATTTGAGCTGGATTGGTGGTCAAAGCTGCTAAAGCGGCTTTTTCGCTCAGTCCATTTTTGATCATCGCACCGATTGCTTTCCAAGCATCACCAGCTTTGGCACCTGAAGTGGTGAACGCAAATGGGATTCCTGCTTTTTCCAACATGCCCGCCTGCTTTAAAGCTTGATCATAAGCGGCTTTCACTCGCTCATATTGAGCCTTGGTCGCATCGGTAACTCCGGATTCTTTCTGAGCTTTGATTGACTTGTCGTCTGGAATTTCCAACTTAACTAATACCGGAATATTGCTTGATTTGATCAGGTCAATCACATTTTCATAGTTTTCCAACCCAGTCAAGACCATCTTGAATCCAAATTCTTTTTGCAAAGCAATAGCTCTTCGGATTTCCAGATCTGTAGCTGCGGTAAAAATGATCGGCATTTGACCCTGGATGACCGGAGTCATGGCGGATTGGGTTGGAGTTACATGAGGACGTGTGACACCTGCAGTGGATGCAAACAGTTTCTCATGCTCCATGGCTAAGGTAGAGTTGGTATAGACATCTCTAAACTTAGCCATGACACCTGCCAAAGTCGCAGGGTACATGCCTCTGGAGCCGCGGAAATTAGCCGCCATGGCAGAGTTGATTTGAACCAAGTTGGTATTTCCGGCATTGCCTAGCACCATAATGGCAGACTTGCCCGGAAGCATCCCTCCATCAGGAAGGATTTGACTGATCGTAAAACCAGCTTTTCTCCATTCATCCACTTGGGCATTAGCTGCGTCAAATTGGTCGGTGGCTGATCTCCATGGGGTGATTCCTGCGATTTCATCCGGAGGATTGGAGGACACAAAGTCTTTTGGTCTCTCGGGATCTTTGGGGCGAGTGACACCCATGGTGCCAGCTCCATCGATGAATCCGGGATAGATGTACAGCGAATCTCCCGAGATAATTTGAGCTTCCTTTGGAAGGCTAAGATTGGGGCCGATGCCCAAAATCACACCATCTTTAATCAAAATGGTTGATTTGTTTGGTTGTTGGTTGGCTGCTGTCTGTATGGTGGCATTGGTGATCGCATAGGTCGAAGTGACTCTCCGCTTGCCGGAAGGATCACTTTGTGCCCATGCTGCATGGATTACAGTTCCAGCCATCAGCAATCCCAACAATCCAGTTTTCAGAAAATGTTTTTTCATTCGATTGATGGTTTTTCTTTGAGAGGCAAGCTAGCAAAAGGACCCTGACTACCTAGGCTGATTTATTTTAAGCCATATTTTTTTTGACCAATGGCTGTACAGGGCTATGGAGTTACAAAAATTTACCTTTGCTTTACTTCAAGAAAAATCTCTGAACTTCTGTTCGTAATTTTCAATGCTTATTCAACCTTAGATGCTATATTCAAAAGCATCGCACCCCTAAGTATGAAAAAAATCCTAATCATAGAGGACGATAAATTGATATCCAGTCTGGTACAGTTCAGACTCAAAAAAGAAGGCTATGATACCATGCTAGTCATGGATGGCAATCAAGGAGTGGAGTCTATTGAGAGCTACCAACCGGATTTGATTATCACAGACGTAATGATGCCTTACAAAAGCGGCATAGAGGTCATCCAATTTGCCAGAAAAAACAACCCGGACATTCCGATTATTGTCTTGAGCTCACTTGGAGAAGAAGAGCAGGTAGTACTGGAGGCATTTAATCTCGGAGTCTCGGATTTTGTGCCGAAGCCGTTTAATCCCAACGAACTTGCCATTCGGGTCAAAAGAGTACTGAATAAATAATCTGCTTATGAGGATTTTTTATCTCATTTCTCTTTTACTTCTTTTGAGTCCGATCAGATTAGCGGCACAAGTGCAGTTGATTCCTGCCGATAGTGTCGGTTTGATTGATTTCCTGATGCTACAGGAGGAGGTTCCGGGTATGAGTTACAGATTTAAAGTCCCTCCTGGCCAAGATAGTCGTGTGGTGTTGGACTTGCCAAACCTGTCTTTTGCGGAGACAGATTCGGGTTTTTACTCTAAATCATTCGAAAATTGGACATGGTTACCGGATTTGGAGAATGAAATCAAACAGCTTCAAATGGAAGCTGACTTGGATATTTTGATTTTTTCTAATCCCAGTAACTTGGAGGCCTGCCGTACTTATTTGGCCAGTATCATTCGCAATGGAGATTACGATCCTGTGCTGGAAACTAAAAAGCCCAAAACTGATTTGGTGGCACTTGCTTATCGAGATCCATACGAACCCTTTCAGAAGTTTAAGCTGCTATTTATTTCGGATTATAAACTATTTATCGTCACGTCGATCATTCTGTTTTTCTTTTTGACTTCCACAGGATTGGCCCTATTCATGGTGGTTTTGAAAATTCAGAAAAGTCAGCGGGATAGTTTGATCCAAAAATATGATCAAGAGCTGCTCGAACCTTTGACCTCGATTCCTTTTGAAAAGGAACTGGACGAAATCCAGCAAATGAGCATTCAGGAGCTCCATGAGTATTTCCCCAAAGCCCTACTCCAAAAAAGCCTGTATCAGGAAGTCCTGGCGGATCGGATCATTGCACTCAACAAGAAAATGAAGGGTGACTTTAAGCTGAAATTGAAGACGCTGTATGTCAAACTCGGTCTGGACAAAATGACGATCAAACTTCTCAAAGAAAAGCGTTGGGATAAAATCACCCTCGGTCTCGTGCAGGCCAATGAGATGGATATCGTGGAAGCCTTGCCGATGGTCAAGTCGCTTACCAATCATGGAAACTTTCAAGTTCGCTCCCAAGCCGTGGCTACGCTTTTGAATTTATCAAGCATGGCAGACTTGACTTTTCTCAGTGATCAGGAGTTTCCCCTATCGGATTGGCAGCAAATGAATTACCTGAGGATCATCAAGTTTGTGTCCAATCTTAAGCCGATCAACCTAGAAGTGCTTTTTGATTCGGCAAATCAGTCAGTGAGGTTATTTGGATATAAACTGGTTAGGATGCTAGGCCGATATGATCTACTCGAAAAACTCGCCCTCCGCGCTCCAAGTGCCAATGACGAGGAAAAAATCGAAATCCTCCAAACGTACAAATCACTAGGGGCGCATATGGAGGTGGATTTTGTAAATGATTGTCTCAAGTCCTCTACCATGGAAGTCCAAGTGGCGGCCATGCATGCCTCTGCCTCTCTCGGAGATGATACGAGCAAAGACCTGATCGTTAAGTTTCTTTCCAATGAACAATCCTCTTTGAAACTAAAAAAGGCTGCACTTACCGCGCTGTATGAACTCGATTTGGCAGAATTTGAATCGTGTATTTCTCAAAATCCAGACCCTCACATCGAGGCACTGGGCCGGCATCTCACCGATCCCCTGTTGAAAAATGTATAACTTCCTTTTTTACCTTTTGATCGAAGTTTTCGGCATCATGTTTTTGGTGTTGAGTTTCTTGGTGATTGCAGTTTATCTCACGCTGATGGTACTGAGTGCGCTTGAGATGAGGGATTTCCTGCGGAAAAATAAATTTGCCGACTACGGAGACATCATCACCTCACCGCTTTCTCCGGGGGTTTCGATTTTGGCACCAGCCTTCAACGAAGGCGCGACCATTGTGCAAAACGCCAAAAGTTTGCTCTCCCTTCATTACAGCAAATTTGAAGTGATCATCATCAATGACGGAAGCAAGGACGATACCCTACAAAAATTAATCGACTCTTTTGAGTTGGAAAAAACAGACTATTACTACCACCCGGAGATCGAGACCAAGCCAGTACGTGGTGTCTATCGCTCTCAAAATATGTCCTATCGTAGACTCACGGTAGTCGATAAAGAAAACGGCGGAAAAGCCGATGCCCTGAATACCGGGATCAACGTAGCCAACCTCGAGGTATTGGCCTGCATTGATGTGGATTGTATCCTTTCGAGTGATTCGATCAGCAGAATGGTGAGGCCATTTATGGAGGAGACCAACCGAAAAGTAATCGCTGTAGGTGGAGTAATCGGTATAGCCAACAACTGCGATGTCAAAGACGGCACCGTGACCAACTATCGGATACCAGATACCCTTTTGGGCAGATTCCAAGTGGTGGAGTATTTTCGGGCCTTCTTGATGGGCAGAATGGCCTGGTCCAGAATGAATGGGCTCATGCTGATTTCGGGAGCTTTTGGATTTTTCAATGCGGATCTCGTCAGAAAAGTAGGTGGTTATTTCCCCAAGACGGTAGGAGAGGATATGGAGCTCATCGTCCGAATGCGTAGGTACATGATGGAGCAGGAAATTCCCCACAAGGTGGGATTCGTGCCTGATCCGCTTTGCTGGACAGAAGTTCCTGAAAGCGAGGAGATTCTTTCCCGTCAGCGCAACCGATGGATGAGAGGGACGATCGAGACTCTATTGCTGCATAAGCCTATTCGATTCAAGTTAAAATTTGGGATTCTGGGGTGTGTTTCGTACCCGTTTTGGTCATTGTTTGAGAAGTCCGGGCCCATAATTGAGATTTTTGGGATTGTGTACACGTTCATTCTTTTGGTTGTGGGAGATTTCAGCGCCCTGTATTTTATTGCCTTGCTGCTGTTGATGTATTTGCTTTCGCTTTTGGTTTCCGTCTTTAGTGTACTCTATGAGCAGATTGCATTTAATAATTACAAAAACCGAAAAGACCTCAGAAATCTACTTTGGGTGATTTTGACCGAACCGTTTACCGTACACCCCAAAGTAGTATGGTGGGGTATCAAAGGACATATCGATTTTATCCGCGGCAAAGGTGGCTGGGGAGCGATGATTCGCACCGGCTTCAAAAAAGCAGAAGACAAAAAAAATCTGAGTACTCAAACTCCGACCTCATGAAGAAATTGATTTTAGTATTCTTAGCCTTGCTTCCTGCCTTCTTTTTGAAGGCTCAGGATTCTTTTGACCCGGATGTATTATTGCTGGAAGCTCGTACCCTTATTTTGGATGGAAAATATCAGGAAGGGCGAAAGATCGCATTTCGTGCCTTGGACAAGTATCCGACTTACGCCGATATTCTGATTTTGGTCGGAAGGAGCTATGCCTGGGAGGGGAAAAATGACTCGGCATCGATCTACCTCGATCGGGCTATTCTAGCGTCTCCTCAATACGCGGATGGGTATGTGGCCTATCTGGATAATCTGTTTTGGTCTGATAATCTGACCAAAGCAGATGAAATCCTGCAGAAAGCAAAAGCAAATCTGGGAACACCCACTCCCGACCCTGTGGTCTATCGTGAGTCTCGGTTATACTACTATAGAGAAGATTACAATCAGGCTTTTGACTTGGTCAAACCACTTTTTGACAAGGGATATAATCAAGAAGGAATGCTCAACTATCTCGCCAATCTCAACCGACTGCGGCAAGCAATCGCAATTGGAGCAACGTATGATTACGATTCGTTTGAGGGAGCTATTTCCCCATGGCATACCTGGTCGGTGTATGGCAGGACCAGGACCAAACTGACTGGTTCCTTGATTGCCAGAGTGACTCAGAGTGAACGCTTTGATGGGTTTGGTACCCTGTATGAGTTGGATGCCTATCCTTCGATCGGAAAAAACGGCTACGGATATCTCAATATTGGAGGTTCTGGAGCGAGTTTTTTTCCAAAGTTGCGGTTTGGAGCTTCGTATTTTCACAATCTGAAAGGAGGCTGGGAACTAGAGGCAGGATATCGCTATCTGGGATTCACCGAAGTGACACATATTTACACCGGATCTGTGGGTAAATATGCCGGGAATTGGTGGTTGAATTTCCGTCCAAATTTTATCCCCGGAGATCAGGGGGTAAGTATGTCGGGTCAGTTTACCTCCCGATATTACTTTAAGTCCGCCGAGGACTTTTTTAGTTTGCAGTTGAGTACAGGTGTATCGCCTGACGAAGAGACGAGAGCGCTCAACCAACTGCTCAATTCTTATCGGGTACGTGTCGGTTATCAGCAGCTATTGACCGATAAGTTTATGATCTTTTCATTTGTAGGCTATTCCATTGACGAGATCAGCGAGACGGTCACCCGGAATAATCTCAATTTGTCAATAGGGGCAGAGTACCGTTTTTAATTGGAGCAAAAAGCCGCAATGAAAGAGGAATTAAAACTGTTTTTGACCCGATTATGGCCCTTATGGCTGATCCTTTTTGGACTGCCGATTTTGAGTTTTGGGATTTGGTTGATCAAGCCAAGCACGACCTTGGAAATTTTGGTTGTGGATAAGACTGTTCCAAATTTTCAATACCGGGAGCATAAGTCTATTTTCTGGGTTTTTGACTATTTGAAGATCAAAAAAAGCTCCGGTGAACCCTATGATAAGGAAATCGATTACTTGGGTTTTTTCCCCAATGAAAAACCAGATCACGGAAGTGTCAAAGACCTAAAGGGAAAGTCTGATACTGAAATATCCGATTTGGTGTCAAAAAAAGATATAATCTATCTCGCAGATACCTATGGGGTGTACGAAGATGATTTCAGGAAAAAGGTTCAAGGCGAAATCAGCAACAAAATCTATGGTGGACTTACCGTGCCAGAGGTAGAGCTGATCCATAGTGCCAAAGAACAAAAGAAAACGCTAATAGCAGAGTATAACTCCATGGCCTCCCCGACGGCTCCGATCGTTCGGGCTGAATTCGAGCGCTTGATGGGAGTGAAGTGGACTGGTTGGATAGCGAGGTTTTTTGATGAGCTGGATAGTCTGCAAAATGATGAACTACCCCAGTGGCTCCTTAGACAATACGTGGAGCAGCACAATCGATATGATCTTGCTGGTCCGGGGTTAATTTTCGTCAAGGAAACCGGGGAGATCGAGGCGTTCTTGATCGGACGGGATTTTACCAATACGACTCCTATGATCCGCACGCAGAAAATGAACAAGCCGGGTTACAAACTGCCCGAGTTGGTGCCTTATCCGGATTGGTTTGATATCGTACTTATTGAACGCGATTATCAGGTGATTTCCTACTTCGATATAGGACCGACTCTTGACGGCGTCCAAAAGCTACGATCCATGGGGCTACCTAGATTTTTTCCGGCATCAGTAGTCAGGAATATAGAGGGCGCTCGCCAATTTTATTTCTCTGGAGATTTTGCTGACTTTGGTGGCTCGCTTGGTACGCCCAATTTCCAAGGGTTGCCCTTTTTCTGGAGAGGATTGTATATCGCGACGGACTATACCGATCGGAACAGCTTCTTTTGGAATTATTATTATCCCTTGCTTTCCCAGATCCTTCAGGAGGAACAGAACAATAAAAAGAAGTCCAACGATTAACTACTATCAGGGAGTATTTCCGGTAGGTTTGAGCAACTTCCGTGTTTGTACCATGTAGTTGTTTTTGTTTTTAAACTCCTCCAGCTCACCGGTCAGCTTGGTCAACAGGTCAGGATCAGTCACTGGGTCGATATTGAGTCCTTCACTGATCAGAAACACCTGTCCATCGGAATAGAAATATTCAGCACTGAGGTACTCCACGAACTGGTTTTTATTCCGCATGAGCGGCATACTCAGCCTGGATTGGAATGTCCGAGCCGTATCCAGTACTTGACCTTGCCAAATCATGTTTTCAGGTGTCTCCAGGTTAATATTTTTTCTCAGAAACGACAGGAGGGTGGGTGTGATTTCAAAGTGACTGCTTACTCCCTGAAACTTGGCAGCACGCTCGAGAAGTGGGGAAAAAATAATCAAAGGCACATGGAATCGGTCCAGCCTTGACGACATGGGAATCTCAGGTAGTCGGTGGTCTCCCGTGATGATAAAAATCGTATTGGCATACTCAGGGCGCTTTTTGTATTCTTCAAAGAATAGCCGAATCGCATCATCCAGGTACAAGACAGTCATGTAGATATCCCTGTAATTGCGATACTCAGCGATTTTATCACTGGACAGATTAAGGTAATCTCTCAGATGGGCGTCAAATTTCTGCTCATATACTGGCCGCTCCGGTACGATGTAGGGATCGTGGGAGGTTTGTGTTTGAAAGATTCTCAACTCTGGTTCACTCTTGACGGCAGGCAGTTTTTCTAGACCATTTTGGAAAAGAGCTTTGTCAGGATATCCCCAGGAAAACCCAGAGTTTGACGGAGTTTTTTCATAGTTGGGACCAAAGGTGGATTCATCTTCCAGCTGATCTATTTGCTGATAATCGAGGAAATTACTTTGATGGTCAAAAGTCCGGTCAGCACCGATGAAAAAGCGGGTTTTGTACCCATTGTCCTTCAAGACACTGAGAAGTGTATGGTGATAGGGATATTGCTGGTAAAGCTCAAGAAACCCTTTTTCCCCAAATGGCAATCCCGCAAACACTCCCGTGAGCACTCCGAAAGTACGCCCTGTCGAAGATACATTGTGCTGCCAGACAAGACTATGTTGCTCCAATGAATCCAAAAACGGCGTAAAACTCCCCAAGTAAGCATTTGACCCGGAGTAAGCCTTGCCGATACTTTCTGCCAAAATAAATACGAAATCAGGGGCTTGCTCCAGCGAATCAAAAAAAGGCCCCAACACATCCGGATATTCTGCCTGATGCATAAAGGGGTACTCCTGATCAAAATAGTCCTTTTTGACCATCAAGTTTTGATCACTGGATCTTAGGTAAAAATCAAAATAATATTCACCACCATAGACAAACTGCTCAAAGGCCTGCTCTGCCAGATAGCGTGTTTTGTTTAACTCTACATTGTACT
>VFQO010002685.1_pt1 | contig 10349 bp, 7 predicted proteins | sample 3512331 | NCBI WGS metagenome assembly VFQO01 (sample SAMN10412371, study PRJNA504923) | tailings metagenome | isolation source: Replicate 3 from Balatoc abandoned mine | place: Philippines: Itogon, Benguet | collected 2017-08-28 | reverse complement strand
TTCTTTTTTCATAATTAACTACTAAGTTACAAATTTTAGTAGCTGTCCAGTTTAAAGGAAGTATTTCATTCTCCCTGTTTTTTGTGGTTTACTTGTCTCCACATTTAGTTTTTTGTCTTTAGGTGGTCAGCCTGTTTTGAACCGCTATGTTTTTAAACTTGCCCATAACGAATCGATAGACGCCATAAATCCAACCTAATGGCGTCTATATCCCAATTGGATGGAGGAGTTCAACCTTACCGAAGACCTCTTCCAAGCCTATCCAAATGTATTCAAAATACCTTAGATCTCCTAATGATCCAACGGGCTTTTTAATTGATTAAAACCTTTGGTTGTTATGTGGGAGTATATTTCGGTGGTTATTGAACTTTCATGACCCAATAAGTTTTGAATATACCGGATGTCGGTCCCATTCTCCAGTAAATGTGTCGCAAAGCTATGTCGTAATGTATGTACACTGACTTTCTTCCGAATCCCAGCCTTGGAAGCAGCTGCCTTGAATAAATTTTGAATGCTTCGTGTGGCATATTGAGATGCTGGTTCCTGGCCTTCAAATAACCAGTTTGATCGCATTTATCGCCTGATTTTGGTACGAGCTAGGCTTTTAGCGTGATCTAGGGTTTTGGGACAAAATATGCTCGCTAGATTATTTCTTTACTGCCTACTGTCCGGAATGGCCAATACTCATACTATCAACAGGCCGCACCTACGGAGCTTGTCCGATCTTGGAGCCATCGCTTATTGGCTACAAACGGTGGACTCCGATGGAGCCGTTTGTCATCAAATCATCTCTTCTCGGTGTGTTTCCGTTCATCCGTGCCTAAAAATCACTAGAATCCAAAGGATCCGAATTCCACCTAATGGCTCCTTAGGATCATCTTGGGGAGACGGGGGACTTGTTTTCTACGAACGGTTTACCCCAATATTCTGTGGTTCATTATTAATCATGTGCTCCTCACTACCCGCCAATGCTTTACGAGTTTTTCCATTAGTTTTCATGCTTAGGTGAGGACAGCTTGTCCCTTGGATGGAATGTAACTCAGGACCACACTTTCTTATTTTCTTCAAATAATCTGTAGAGCGTAAATCACTCCCTAATCCCCAAAAAAAAAGCTTCGAACAATTTATAATTGTCCGAAGCTTTGTAGTAGCGGGAACAGGACTCGAACCTGTGACCTTTGGGTTATGAGCCCAACGAGCTGCCAACTGCTCCATCCCGCGATCTATTTCCCTGATTGGGATTACAAAGGTAGGACACTTTTTTCAAAAATCAAGTATCTTTGTAAAAAAAAATAAAAAATTATGGCCAAAACGCACAAAGCTGGCTTCATCAGCATCATAGGAAAGCCCAATGTGGGCAAATCTACCTTGATGAACGAGCTCGTGGGCGAACGTTTGTCGATCATCACCTCCAAAGCCCAAACCACACGTCATCGCATTTTAGGGATGGTCAATGGTGAAATAGGTGACACCGAATTCCAGCTGGTGTATTCCGACACCCCTGGTATTATCAAACCTATGTATGCCTTGCATGAGGCCATGATGGAATTTGTGCACGGCTCCTTGGAAGATGCCGACGTGATTCTTTTTGTAACCGATATTTTCGAAAAATACGACGAAGAGGACGTTATTCAGAAACTAAAAGACATTCAAGCCCCGCTGCTCCTCATTATAAACAAAAAAGATCTTGCCACTGACGAACAAATACAAGAAAAAATTGCCCATTGGAAAACCGTATTAAATCCGGCCCACATCATGGCCATCTCCGCTCTCGAGGGAGAAGGACTAGGTGATTTATTAGCTCAGATCATTGACCTGATGCCCGTGCATCCACCATATTTTCCAAAAGATGAACTGACAGACAAACCCGAACGCTTTTTTGCGGCCGAGATTATCCGTGAGAAAATTTTAATGAACTACAAAAAGGAAATTCCTTATTCCTGTGAAGTCGCCATTACCTCCTTTAAAGAAGATGACGATATCATTCGCATTGCCGCTGAAATTTACGTGGAGCGTGCCACCCAACGAGCCATCTTGTTAGGTCACAAAGGAGAACGAATCAAAAAAGTAGGTATCGAAGCCCGCCAAACCATGGAAACCTTTTTTGCTAAAAAGATTTTCCTTGAACAATATATCAAAGTAGAACCCGATTGGCGCATGAAAAAAGCTAAATTATCTCGTTTCGGTTACGGTTCCGGACAAGATTAAATCCCAAGATTTTTTAGAAAACAACGCCAGTTTTCTAAAAAATCTTTTATTTTTACCGTTAATAATACAAATTCATTAACCACAACGAAAACCAACCCCCTATGCAATCACCCGATGCTTCACGGCCTTGGCTGAAGTTCTATCCAGCTGGTGTGCCTGCCGATATTAATCCTGATTCGTACGCTTCTCTTCTAGACCTAATTGATGAAGGCTTCACCAAATTCAAGTCGAATGCGGCCTATGCCAATATGGGCAAGGAAATGACTTTTGGTGAATTGGATATACTATCCCGCAATTTTGCTGCACATTTACAAGCTGTAGGTATGCAAAAAGGCGATCGGATCGCTATCCAAATGCCCAACTGTCTTCAGTATCCTGTAGCCCTGTTTGGCGCGCTTAGAGCAGGCCTTACGGTAGTGAATACCAATCCGCTGTACACACCTCGGGAAATGAAACACCAGTTTGTGGATTCCGGTGCCAAAGCGATCGTTATTGTCGCCAACTTCGCCTCTTACCTTGAAAAAGTTCTACCTGAAACCCAAATTGAGCATATCTTCTTAACCGAACTTGGGGATATGTTAAGTTTTCCCAAAAAGCAATTGGTGAACTTTGTGGTCAAGCGCGTGAAGAAAATGGTTCCCCCATTCCATTTGCCCACGGCTCAGTCCTTTACAGGAGCCCTTTCGGCAGGTGCACAACAAACTTATACTCGACCCACCGTTACAGGTGAAAATATAGCATTTATCCAATATACCGGCGGAACAACCGGCGTATCCAAGGGAGCCATGCTCACTCATCGAAATGTGGTCGCCAACCTCCAAACCAATGAGGCTTGGCAGGCGGTCGTCAACGATCAAATGAAAGGGGATAAAATTGTTGGTATTACGGCCTTACCCCTTTATCATATTTATGCCCTGACTGTCAATGCGTTAACAGCCTTAAAAACAGGGGTAATGAATCTACTGATCACCAATCCTCGTGATTTGGACGCATTCATCAAGGATTTGAAAAAATATCCCCCTCATATTTTTACTGGGGTCAATACCCTCTACAATGGCTTACTGAATCACCCCAAAATTAAAGAGGTCGATTTTAGTAATTTGGTCATAACCTCGGCGGGTGGCATGGCGTTGCAGTCGTCGGTTGCCATGCGCTGGAAAGAACTAACCGGTAATTTACCAACGGAAGGGTATGGTTTGTCGGAAACCTCCCCTGTCTTGACTTCCAATCCTTTGATCGGTGACAACCGCATTGGAACGATCGGGATGCCGTGGCCCAGCACCTATGTCAAGATCATGCGAGAAGATGGCACGTGGGCCGATATTGGGGAGGCCGGTGAAATCTGTGCACATGGCCCCCAAGTGATGCTCGGATACTACAATCGCCCAGACGAAACGGCCAAAGTGATGTTCGACGACCCCGCAGATGGTAAACGCTGGTTTAAAACCGGAGACGTGGGCGTGATGGATCAGGACGGGTACTTCAAAATTGTCGATCGGAAGAAAGACATGATATTGGTTTCCGGATTCAATGTCTATCCAAACGAGATCGAAGATGTCGTCGCCAGCATGCCAGGCGTGTTGGAAGTTGCCTGTGTTGGCGTACCCGATGAAAAATCGACGGAAGCTGTCAAAATTTTTGTGGTGAAGAAAGATCCAAATCTAGAAGTAGATGCCATCAAAGCCTATTGTCGCGAAAATCTAACCGCCTACAAATGTCCGAAACACATTGAGTTCCGGGACGAATTACCCAAAACCAATGTCGGTAAAATTTTGCGTCGGGCTCTTCGCGACGAAGCCCCAACCACCTAATTCATCCTTTATTTCAAAAAAGCCCTCTACCAAGAGGGCTTTTTTGTTACTTTTTGATATAAACCATTTAATTTAACTAAAATACCTGATTCATCCTTTTGTAGTATATTGCACCGCAAGAAATATTGGATTTACTCATACCTAATTCATTCGAAACCAATGAACGAAAAGAACCCACGCCGTGTGGTTTGTAAGAACTGCCATCACACCTTTGAAGGGAATTTTTGCAACCAATGTGGACAATCTGCACACACCCATGAAATTGATTTCCATAGCATCGTTCACGAGATTCAACATAGCTTATTTCATGTAGATAAGGGTATTCTGTTCACCACATATTGTCTGCTCAAACAACCCGGTAAGACCATTCGAGATTACCTGGCAGGTAAACGAGTCCAACACTTTAAGCCCCTTGCTTATTTGTTTATTTTATCCACCTTGTATGCTGTACTAACCAAAATATCCAATAAATCGACGTTCCTTACCTCCTTCTTGGAGGGATTTTACAATGGGTCGAATGATGAGGAAAGTCGAAATAGTCTTGGCTTCCTTGGCGACGCCCTCGTTTGGATGTCCAGCCATTATGCCTACACCACTTTACTTCTTTTACCCATCTTCTCTTTGGCTTCCTACTGGTGTTTTAAACGAAGTGGTTACAATTATTTCCAACACTTAATCCTCAACAGTTACGTATCAGGTTTCCGTACCGCTGTTTTACTCGTATTGTTACCCTTATCCTCCTTCATTCAAGATAAACAAATCAACGAGTTCATCGATATCGCGAAAATCTATGCCGGATTGGCACTTACCTTCTGGATGTACTTTTCCTTTTTTCAGTCATATCACCCCATTAAAAAAATACTTTTAACCGTCCTGACTTACGTTGTCATGATTCTTCTTCTTTTTGCGGTTGTATTCTTTTGTGGCATGATCACCGGGCTTTCCCCCGACTAAATCGTCAGCCCAACGCAAATCGTTTCCACCATCCTATCCATGGCTGTTGGTAAGCAAGTCCGATTTCTCAGCATCTGCCAGGTGCAATTTTAAATTTTTTTAAAATATACTTGGAATGTATAGACATGTTTGATAGATTTGTGATGTCAGAGCTGTCTTCAAACCCATCTCTTTTACATTCAACCACCTGAATCATGAAACGTGTACTTCTAACCCTTTGGGGGTTGGCAGTCGGGCTTGTAGGATCCCTACAAGCTCAACATGCCTTGATCCCTACCCCAGTTTCGTACCAAGCAAAATCCGGTTCCTTTCTTTTGGACCCGACGGTTGGAATCCAGGCCTCGAAGGACCTAGTATCTCAACCCGCCATTGCCGCATCGATTCAAAAGCTACAATCGAAGGGCCTGACCTTGGGTGCACCGAAAGCAGGTGGACGAAGCCTTCGTTTAACTACACTCCAACCTGCCGATCCTATCTTGGGGAGTGAGGGATACCGCCTCGACATCACCGCCCAAGAGATTCGCCTTGGAGCCAACCAAATCGCTGGTTTCATATACGGAATGCAAACCCTAGAGCAACTTATTCCTGTCGAGTTCTTTTCGGCTAAGTCGAAAATCAAAGCGGCTATTCCTAATGCCTCGATTGTGGATTATCCCCGTTTCGGTTGGCGAGGCTTGATGCTGGATGTATCCCGACACTTTCGCCCAAAACAGGAAGTCCTTCGTTTCATCGACCAAATGGCTGCCTACAAATACAATATATTGCATTGGCACTTAACCGACGATCAAGGCTGGCGTGTGGAGATCAAGAAATACCCCAAATTAACCGAGGTAGGGGCCTGCCGTGTCCCTCGTGTCGGAACTTGGTGGGAACGTGAACCACCCAAACCCGGCGAGAAAGCGACGGACTGTGGATATTATACGCAAGATGACGTTCGAGAAATTGTCGCTTACGCGGCCCAGAGAAACATCCAAATTGTTCCCGAAATCGACGTCCCCGGCCATAGCATGGCGGCTATTGCTGCATATCCAGAACTATCTGTAACGCAGGATGCTACCATCCAGGTCAATCCGGGAAGTAACTTTGCCGAATGGCATAGCAATGGCACTTTTACGATGTTCATCGACAATAACCTGGACCCTACGAATGAAAAAGTGTATACATTTTTAGATGATGTTTTTGCCGAGCTTAGTCAATTATTCCCCGCCCCCTACATTCATTTAGGCGGTGACGAATGTTATTATGGATTTTGGGAGAAATCAGAAAAGGCACAAGCCTTCATGAAGAAAAACAACTTGAAAGATGGGCATGCGCTTCAAAATTACTTTACCAAACGCGTTGCCCAGCTGATCGAAAAAAATGGAAAAAAAGCCATGGGTTGGGATGAAATTGCAGAGGGAGAACTTCCATCGACTGTGGCGGTTATGAGTTGGCGTGGAACCAAAGGGGGGATTGAAGCGGCCAAAAAGGGGCATCATGTCGTCATGACTCCCAGCACGTATGCTTACTTAGACCTAGCTCAAGGCGATCCAAGCCTAGAACCTCCCATTTACAGCAAAGTTTCCCTGAAAACTTCGTATCAATACGAACCCATTTCCGAAGGCATTCCAGCGGATAAAGTTCTGGGAGGACAAGGAAACTTATGGTCTGAACGTTTGGCCGACTACCGTGCGGTAGAGTATATGCTTTATCCTAGGGCTTGGGCACTCTCCGAAGTTTTCTGGTCTCCGGCCAGCCAAAAGAATTGGGATCAATTTGTGAATCGCATGGAAAAGCACATGGCTCGAGCGGAATCCGAACAGATTAAAGTTAGTCGATCCATATTCAATCCTTGGATTGAAGTTAAAAAAAATGGAGACAAGCGACAAGCTGTTTTGTGGTGTGAGGCCCCAGGTACTGAAATTTACTATACCCTTGACCATTTCCCTCCAGATAACCAATCCAAAAAATACTCAGGACCAATCGACCTCCCGAACGAACCCTTTGCTTTGCGGGCCGTCGTGTATCGAAATGGAAAACGAATGGGCGAAATACTCACCCTTTCCCGTGAGCAGTTAATGAAAAGATAATCTGACCAATACGCCATTAAACCCCACCAAAAGTAACCTTTTAAGCACTTTGGTGGGGTTTTTTATAAAAACCTACTGAATCGTGGTATTATTCGGAAAATTAACCGTAGCTTTGCGTGGCAAATAAGAAATCTGAAATTATTTGCCTTATGCTTGACTCTTCAAAGCTTTTATATGAAGCACTGACGTACGACGACGTGCTACTTGTTCCGGCTTACTCGGAAATTCTCCCTCGCGACACCACCACCACCACCAAGCTTACACGGAACATTACGTTGAACATTCCTTTGGTTTCAGCGGCGATGGATACCGTGACCGAATGGGAAATGGCCGTGGCTGTGGCCCAAGAAGGTGGAATTGGTTTTATTCACAAAAACATGTCGATTGAAGCGCAAGCGGACCAAGTTCGCAAAGTCAAGCGTTCTGAAAGTGGCATGATCATCGACCCCATCACCCTACCTGAAACCGCTCTGGTCGGCGACGCCTTACGCTTGATGGCCGAATTCAAAGTAGGCGGTATTCCGGTTGTTACCGAGTCGGGTGAACTGTACGGGATTTTGACCAACCGTGATCTACGTTTCCAAAAAGACCCTCATTTGCCGATTACCGAAATTATGACCAAAGAAAATTTGGTGACTGGTGAAATTGGGATTGGCTTGGAGGAAGCTGAGAATATTCTTCGGGATTATAAAATCGAAAAACTACCGATTGTTGATCAAGACAATAAGTTAGTTGGATTGATTACCTACAAAGATATTTTGAAAAAGCGTAACCGGCCCAATGCTGCAAAAGACAGCCACGGACGCCTTTTGGTGGGTGCCGCAGTAGGCGTGACCCCTGATATCGTGAAGCGGGTAGAAGCTCTTGTAAAAGCTGGCGTAGATGTCATCTCGATCGATACTGCTCATGGCCATTCCAAAGGGGTCATCGACACCTTAAAAACCATCAAAGCAACCTTCCCCAAACTGGATGTCATTGTTGGAAATATCGCCACAGGCGAGGCCGCAAAAGATCTGGTGGAGGCGGGTGCCGATGCTGTAAAAGTAGGGGTTGGCCCGGGTTCCATCTGTACCACCCGGATCATCGCCGGCATCGGGATGCCTCAGTTATCCGCTGTCTATTTAGCAGCGAAAGCCATTGAAGGAACTGGCGTTCCGGTTATTGCTGATGGAGGAATCCGCTTCTCAGGTGATATCGTCAAGGCCATTGCAGGAGGAGCTAGTACCGTGATGGTCGGTTCCCTGTTGGCTGGTACAGAAGAGGCTCCTGGTGAAGTAGTCATTTACGAAGGTCGGAAATTCAAAACCTACCGTGGTATGGGATCGGTGGAAGCCATGGAAGATGGTTCCAAAGATCGCTACTTCCAAGATGCTGAGGACGATGTTAAAAAGTTAGTACCTGAAGGCATCGTAGGACGTGTAGCTTACAAAGGCCGGGCAGCCGAGATCCTATACCAAATGACGGGCGGATTAAAAGCCGGCATGGGCTACTGTGGAGCAGGCTCCATAGAAGACTTACAAAAAGCTAAATTTGTTAAAATTACAGCTTCAGGAATGAAGGAAAGTCATCCGCACGACATTCAAATTATGCGGGAAGCTCCCAACTATTCTAGATAAGAACGAGACGCCCCGGTTGGGGCGTCGCTTTTTTAGGGGAAAACGTAGGGTTTCCGCAGGATAATTACAGGCCGATACAAGCGGAAATCCTAGTTTTCGATTATATTGCATTATTTTTTCACGCATTTCACTTGAAATTAAGACCTATTAACAAATGACTACAAACAGTATTTGGCGGAAAAAGCCCATGTCCGCCTTTGAGGCAGACATGAAAAAGTCGGACCTAAAACGGGTTCTGACTAAGTGGGGACTTACTTCTCTAGGAATTGGCGCCATCATTGGAGGGGGGATTTTTACCCTTACCGGTATTGCGGCTCATGACCATGCCGGCCCGGCCTTGGCCCTTTCCTTCGTTATTGCCGCCATCGGCTGTACGTTTGCCTCCTTGTGTTATGCCGAATTTTCGTCTATCCTTCCAGTAGAAGGTTCTGCCTATGCCTACTCCTATGGTACGGTGGGAGAATTTTTTGCTTGGATCATCGGCTGGAACTTAATCTTGGAATACATGATGGGCGCTACGACGGTAGCCGTGGCCTGGTCTGGCTATTTTGAGAAGCTTTTACATCTTTTCAATATCCATTTACCCGTTCAACTCATGAACGACCCGTTCACAGCCGCTGAAAAGCTTGGGTCAGAATCTCCCGTATTGGCCTTTAATGTGGCAGCTTTTTTAATTACTTGGGTTGTGACAAGCGTTTTGGTACGTGGAATTCAAGAATCGGCCAAAGCCAACAACATCATCGTATTCATCAAAGTGGCGGTGGTCTTGTTTGTGATCGTGGTGGGTGCTTTCTTCGTGGATACGGCCAATTGGGTACCGTTCATCCCTGAAGAAGTAACCGATCCTGTTTCTGGCAAAACCTCCTTCGGCTGGTCTGGAGTGGTCACGGCTGCAACCATTGTTTTCTTTGCTTACATCGGTTTTGATGCAGTTTCTACCCAAGCAGGTGAAGCGATCAATCCACGCAAAGATGTGCCTTTCGCGATCATTGCTTCTTTGATTATCTGTACGTTATTATACATTGCCGTATCCTTAGTGTTGACGGGAATGGTGAAATACGATACTCTTGACCTTAAAGCTCCAGTAGCGTCGGCATTCGCAGATGCGGGTATTGGTTGGGCTGTTTTTATTATCACCATTGCAGCGGTAGCGGGTCTGATATCGGTGATGTTGGTGATGATGCTAGGCCAAACTCGAGTCTTTTTAGGTATGGCAAAAGATGGTTTGTTACCAGGTTTCTTCAAAGAAATCCATGCCAACTTCAAAACTCCTTGGAAAAGCACCATTTTAGTCGGTTTTATTATTTCCATTGTGGCCGCCCTCACCCCAATTGACAAAGTATCAGAGATGTGTTCCATGGGGACCTTGCTTGCCTTTGCCATGATCTCAGGTGCCGTATTGCTTCTTCGCTACCAACAACCCAACATCGAGCGCCCGTACAAAGCACCTTTGATTTGGTTCGTTGCCCCGATGGGTGTACTATTCAATGTCTTTTTAATGACGCAGGTACGGACTGAAACGTGGTACGCCTTCATCATTTGGAGTACCATTGGTATTGCGGTTTATTTCTTATACAGCCGTCGAACCAGTCTGTTGAATAAAAAATAATGAGGAAAATATCCCTCCTTCAAAAAGGGGCTGTCTCATAAAGGCAGCTCCTTTTTTGTGTGAATAAATTATAATAAAAGTG
>VFQO010002684.1_pt1 | contig 10350 bp, 11 predicted proteins | sample 3512331 | NCBI WGS metagenome assembly VFQO01 (sample SAMN10412371, study PRJNA504923) | tailings metagenome | isolation source: Replicate 3 from Balatoc abandoned mine | place: Philippines: Itogon, Benguet | collected 2017-08-28 | reverse complement strand
CAAGATCGGCGCGGGCAAGTTCAGGCCGCTACGACCGCTGCAACCGGCTTAGCGTGCTTTATTTTCCGTTTTCTGAGGCGACCCCTGATAGGTTTACTGACGGGGCCACGTCGTTGGTGGTTGTTTGGCGCCGTCGGGGTCATCGCCGGGCTTATTTTTGGCTGGGAACAGCTGGTGCTATTCGGACTCGCTCCCATACTGATCAGCCTCCTTCCTTGCCTGATCATGTGTGGTCTTGGGTTGTGCATGATGAAGTGCAAGGACAAATCGGGCTCGGTGACAACGGTTGAGCAGACAAAGGAGACTGGTGGCGCTTAGCTTTGCACCTGAAAATAGCGCATCATCCCTGCGTCTTCATGTTCCATGTTATGACAGTGGTAGATGTAGAGGCCGGCAAAGCGCTCGAACTTCATCGCCAGTTGGACCGTTTCCCGGGGCATGACCAGAACCGTGTCGTGCCAGCCACTGTCCACCAGGCCCTGCTGCAAACTATCCGAGCTGCCACCTCTTCGCCCCACAATGTTGAACTGCAAACCGTGAATGTGCATGGGGTGGGGCATGGGTGTGTTGTTCCGGAATTCCCAGATTTCCGTATCGCCAAGGCGGGCTTTTTCGTCGGCCGCGACACTGGAACCTTCAAAACGCCGACCGTTAATAGCAAACCCCCGCATCATCACCGGGCTTAACTCGAACGACCGGATGCGTGTGGTACTGCCCACCGGTATCCCTTGCCGCTGCAGACCTAACTGCGCCGGCAGCTGTTCGTTGACCTCTACCGAATCGGCCACCGCCAAACTGGCCAGGGTGAATCGGCTGCCGAGGGGAAGAGCATTGCTACCCATCATTCCCATTCCGCCCATCATACCGGCCTGGAAACTGTCGCTGATGAGCTCCAGAGTGCTACCCGGCTGGGCCTCGGAAAGGTCTAACCAGATATCAAGCCTTTGGGCCGGAGCCAGAGTGGCGTAGGGCCTGTCTTCCGGTTCCGGGAGAAGGCCACCGTCTGCACCGATCACTGTGACAGGTCGCCCGTCACTCCAGGCCAGTTTGTAGATGCGGGCATTGGAGCCGTTGAGGACCCGAATTCTGTATGGGCGAGTGGCGACCTTGCGCGTGGCCGGAGGAACGCCGTTAACCAGTATCCTGTCTCCCAGAAAACCGTGCATGCGATCCATCATGGCTCTCATACCGCCGTCGAGGTAAACCAGTTCATTGGCACCCGCAAAGGTACGGTCCTGAAGTACCAGTAACAGTTCATTGTCGCCCGACGGCAATCCGAGGCCCGCTTCTTCGTCGTCTTCAACGATCAGGAGCCCGGCCAGCCCTGCGTAACTCTGAAATCCTACGCGACCACCCTGCTCGCCGTGGGCATGGGAGTGATACCAGAACAGGCCGGCCCGGTCCAACACCTCGAAGCCGATCGTCATGGTTTCACCGGGCTGGATGGGTAGCCTTGGCTGTCCGTCGACATCGGACGGCACGTGAAGCCCGTGCCAGTGTACGGTGGTGGCTTCCGGAAGCTCGTTGTGAATATGGATTTTTACCCTCTGACCACGGCGCAGCCGGATTGTTGGGCCCAGATAGCTTTTTGTGTTTTCGGTGAGGGTGTTTTCCGGCCCTTTCAACAATTCCGCTCTGTAACGCCAGACTTCACTGGGTGCGCCTGGAAGTATGGGCACTGAGTCGGGCGTTGCACGAAGGTCCAGTTCAACATCGTATTCCTCTGAATCAAGGCCGAGCGTTACGGATTCAGTTGCTCTCACGCCGCCGTCACAGCCAGTGAGCAGAAATCCCGGCGACAGCGTGAGCAGGAAGCCGGTGCCCGCCACAGCCTGAAGGACTGTACGCCGGTGGACACGTTTATTCCGATTCATTACTTGTTCCTCAGATACTTGGTCAGTGACAGAATCGCAAGAATCAGGAGCACAACCAGAAGAATCATGATAATCATCATGAATATCCCCATACCGCCCATGCCCTGCATCATGTTGCCACCCATCATGCCCTCTCCCATGCGCCCGGGCTCGTCAGCAATAGCGAAGAGGGGTTGGAAAAGCCCCGCCATCAACATAATTAGCTTCTCAAAAACCGTCATCACAGCGTCTCCGTATTTTTGCCCCACTTAATTGAGGACAGAGCATGTTGGATAAGTGTGGTGTACCGCCCCCGATCTGACAACGCATGAAAAACATTCCTTGACCTTAAAGTTCACTTTAAGGTTATGGTTAAGATCAGTCATTGACCACTTGGTTTGAGGTGCAGGAATGAAAACGTTCAATATCGGCGAACTCTCTGAAAAAAGCGGCGTGGCCAGCCATGCCATTCGCTTTTACGAGCGGGAAAATCTCATGCCCGAGCCCGCCCGAACTCAATCGAATTATCGTCGTTACCCCGAAGATTCGATCGCCAGGCTGCAATTCATCATCCATGCCAAGCAATGGGGGTTCACCCTTGATGAGATTCGTGAACTCCTGATGCTTCAGGACGCCAATGGCGACCGTGCCGAGGCCAAGCGCATTGCAAAGAAGCAACTGGAAAAGATCCGGCACCAGATCCAGAGCCTTTCCCGCATCGAGGCGGTCCTGTCAGAAACCCTGAAGGAATGCTCCGGTGAAGGGCCAATGGACGGCTGCCCGATTGTCGAAGCCATCGCCCACAAGGGGTAACGCGGCGCAGCCAGTCGTTTTTGGGAAGAAATTATTAACAAGGCACAGGATTGGCCTTGCGGAGGAGCAAAATCAGAATGCAAAGAATAGTGATCGGTGTTGATGGAATGTCCTGCGCTTCTTGCATCGGGCGTATAGAAAAGGCGCTCGCGGACCAGCACGGCGTTGCGGAAGCCCAAGTAAATTTGGCGTTCGGAAAAGCCACCGTGGAATTCGATCAGCCCGCCACGCCAGCTATGCTGGTCGACCCAATCAGGGATGCGGGTTATCAGCCGCGGGTACAGTCAGCCGAAATTCCCGTCACCGGCATGACCTGTGGTTCCTGCGTATCCCGGATTGAGCGGGCATTGAACAAACAGCCCGGCATGATTAAGGCCAGTGTCAATCTGACCACCCAGAAAGCCTTTGTGGAGTTCCTGCCTGACACCCTGTCAGTGCCGCGAATCCATCAGGCTATCCGGGACGCCGGCTATGAACCCCAGGCGCCGGATACTAATAGTGAAACCGAAGAGCGGGACAAGGAGGGTATCGACCTTCGCCGGAAAGTAATTTTCGCTGCAGTGTTGACCATTCCGGTGGTTCTGATCGCCATGGGCAAGATAATTCCTGCTCTGGAGGCTCTATACGCCAGCCTCCTGCCCCATCGCGGTTGGGTGGCAGTCGAATGGCTCCTGACCACGCCCGTAATGTTTTACGCTGGGGCACGGTTCTTCCGCTCCGGCTACGCTGAACTGCGTCATGCCAACCCTGGCATGAGCAGCCTGGTCATGATCGGCACCAGTGCCGCTTATTTCTACTCCGTGGCGGCACTATTTGTTCCCGGATTCTTTCCTGCGGGCACGGCTCAGAGCTATTTCGAGGCGGCAGCGGTGATCGTGACGCTCATTTTGCTGGGGCGCTACTTTGAGCACATTGCCAAAGGCCGGACCTCTGAGGCGATCAAGAAGCTCTTACAGCTGCAGGCCAAAACCGCCCGCGTGATTCGGAACGGGGATGCCGTCGAGGTACCCATCGAATCGGTGGTGCCTGGCGACCGTATCCAGGTGCGCCCGGGCGAACGCGTTCCTGTTGATGGCGTGGTGGAAGAAGGCCAATCCTACGTCGATGAATCGATGATCAGCGGCGAACCGGTGCCGGTCGCCAAGCAGAGGGATGCTGAACTGGTGGGTGGGACCATCAACAAGAATGGTTCACTGACGTTCCGGGCTACCCGGGTGGGTGCGGACACGGTCCTGGCGCAGATCATCAGAATGGTGGAATCGGCCCAGGCCGATAAACCACCGATTCAGGAGCTGGCCGACAAGATTGCGGGGGTTTTCGTACCTGTTGTGATCGTGCTTGCAATCTTGACGTTCGTCACCTGGTTCAGCTTTGGTCCTGCTCCGGCACTGTCCTTTGCCTTCGTCACAACGGTCAGCGTGCTGCTGATCGCCTGCCCCTGCGCGATGGGACTGGCCACGCCGACGGCCATTATGGTCGGAACCGGCAAGGGCGCCGAAATGGGCGTGCTGTTCCGCAAGGGGGCGGCCCTGGAGACATTGGCTCGAATGGACACCGTCGTCCTCGACAAGACGGGCACCCTGACCCGGGGCCGGCCCGAATTGACGGATTTCATCCTGGTGGAAGGCCGCGAGGATGAGGTCCTGGCCTGGGTCGCGGCTGTGGAGACCGAGAGTGAGCATCCCATTGGGGAAGCTATCGTCAAGGGCGCCCGTGATCGGGGGCTCACGTTGCCAGCGGTCAGTGAATTCCAGGCGGAGCCGGGCTACGGTATCCAGGCACAGGTGGCCGGGCGCCGGATCAACGTGGGCGCGGACCGTTATATGCGCCGCCTCGGTATCGACCTGGCCAGCGTCGCCGACAGTGCGGTGTCCCTCGCTGAAAAAGCCAAATCCCCGCTGTATGTTGCCGTCGATGGCCGCCTCGCCGCGCTCATTGCAGTGGCCGATCCGCTCAAGGACGGTTCGGTGGAAGCGATTGCCGCGCTCAAGGCCTCAGGGCTGAGTGTGGCCATGCTCACCGGTGACAATCGCGCCACCGCCGAGGCCATTGCACGGCAGGCCGGCATTGAACGTGTGCTTGCGGAGGTATTGCCGGACCAGAAAGCGGCAGAAGTGAAGCGCCTGCAGGAAGGAGGGGCACGGGTTGCTTTCGTGGGTGACGGTATCAATGACGCACCGGCCCTGGCTCAAGCGGATGTGGGCATCGCCATCGGCACCGGTACTGACATTGCCATCGAGGCCGGCGACGTGGTTCTGATGCGCGGTGACCTCCGGGGCATCGTGGATGCAGCTGCGCTTTCCCGGCGCACCCGCAGAACGATCCTGGGTAATTTCGTCTGGGCATACGGCTACAACCTGGCACTGATCCCCGTGGCGGCGGGCGTTCTTTTCCCGTTTACCGGCTACCTGCTTAACCCCATGCTGGCCGCCGGCGCGATGAGTCTTTCCAGTGTATTCGTGGTGACCAATTCCCTCCGGTTGGGCCGGTTCAAATCTGATAGTGGAAACGCCGTGGCAGGCAATGCCAGCGCAAGCGAAACCGCACAGGCCAGCGTCTCATGAGAGACCTGGCTCACAGCATCAGGAGACTGACATGATGACAAATGAAGCATGCATGTTTGGAATGGCGGGAATGGGATTGATAGCCCTTGTGCTCATCGTCGCCTTGGTACTTGGTGTTGCTGCGCTTGCCAAATACCTGTTTTCGAGAAACAGGGACGATTCTGGAAGCGCGAGTAAGAACGCCAGGGGAGATTATGACCACCACCCTGGAGCATGAAATTCATCGGGCACCCAAGGCAAGCATGGGAGTGAGACTGAACGCAAAAGCAAAAGTAGTCGGGGTTCTGCTCCTGCTGGTTGCACTGGCGGCGATCTATTGGGTCATGCTGGAGACCGGAGCGTTGTCCACCGTGACCAACAAGACGGCGTTGCGGGAATGGATTGAACAACTGGGCTATTGGGGGCCGGTGGGCATCATTAGCCTGATGATCCTGGCCATCGTCCTGAGCCCGATTCCCAGCGCTCCGATCGCCATGGTCGCCGGGGCGGCTTATGGCTCCTTCTGGGGGACGGTTGTCGTGGTTATCGGCGCTGAGGCGGGGGCTCTGATCGCCTTTGCCATTGCCCGATCCCTGGGATACGACGTCATCCATCGCTGGAGGCGGGTACGTCCGGTATTGGCGTGGCTGGGCAAGGACCGCTCCCAGGGCGCGTTGATGTTTGTCATCTTTACATCAAGACTGGTGCCCTTTATCTCTTTCGATGCAGTCAGCTATGCAGCGGGCCTGACACCACTCACGTTCTGGCGCTTCGTGGTCGCAACGCTGGCCGGTGTTATTCCAACAGCCTATCTGATCACGGCGTTTGGTGGCTTGCTCATGGCATCCGAGTCCGGGGTGGTGACGATGCTTCTGATTCTGGTCAGTGGCATTACCCTGTTACCGATTGTCGCCAAGCTGTTTATGGCTCGCCGAGGGTGCCAGAAAGCCACCTGACCTGCACGATAGTGGCCAACAAACAGTGGGTTAAATGCGCCCTGGCAAATACTTATCCCGCACAGCAGGAAAGTTGCGTGACGTCCTTGGTGAAGGTTTGAGCGCAGAGCTTGAGACCTTCCACCATCGTCAGGTAGGGAAACAGTTCATCGCCGATTTCCTGCACGGTCATCCGTGATCGCAGCGCCATGACCGCCGTCTGGATCAGTTCCCCGGCTTCCCCGGCTACCGCCTGTACGCCCAGCAAGCGTCCCGACTCGCGCTCGGCCACCATCTTGATAAAGCCATGGGTGTCGAAATTCACCAGCGCTCGCGGCACGTTTTCCAGATCGAGCAGACGGGTGTCCACACTGAAGCCCTGCTTGAGCGCTTCTGCCTCTGTCAGGCCAACTGTGGCAACCTGTGGATCGGTAAACATTACGCCCGGCATGGCACTGAGATCCAGGGTGGCCTCGCCTCCCGTCATGTTGACGGCGGCCCGACTGCCCCCGGCAGCGGCGACGTAGACAAATTGCGGCTGATCGGTGCAGTCACCGGCCGCATAGATACCGGGGGCGGTGGTTTGTAGATGCTCATCCACCTGAATTGCACCACGCGAGGTCTCCACGCCGATGCCCGCCAGGTTGAGGGCTTCGGTGTTGGGGGTTCGGCCGGTCGCCACCAGCAGTTGATCCGCCCGCAAGGTGCCGGCATTGGTGTCTACGATGAACTCATTATCGCTATAGTCCGCGCGGTTGGCCTGGGTCTGCCTGAAAACCTTGATGCCCTCTCGCTTGAACGCTGCCTCTATGGCCTCACCGACGGCGGGGTCTTCACTGGACAGCAAGCGGCTGCGGGCCAGCACGGTGACCCTGCTACCCAGCCTGGCGAAGGCCTGGTCCAACTCCAGGGCAACGAAACCGGCACCGATTACAATCAGGCGTTCGGGTACTGTATCCAGTACCAATGCACTGGTGGAGGTCAGGTACGGCGTATCGGCCAGCCCCGGTATCGGCGGCTCTGACGGCCGGGCGCCAGTGCCAATAAAGGCACGGTCGAAGTGGACAGGCTGCTCACCGCCGTCGTTCAGTCTGACCACCAGGTTATGGCCATCGACAAACCGGGCTTCACCGGTCAGGGCCGTGATGGCTGAGTGGTCGCGCAGTATGCTTTCGTACTTGCTATTGCGAAGCTCCTCGACACGTGCCTGCTGTTGATGGACCAGCTTCACCCGGTCCACCTTCGTGACCTGCTGGGCGCTCACACCGTCGTCAAAGGGGCTCTGCTTGCGCAGGTGTGCAATATGCGCGGCGCGGATCATGATCTTCGAGGGCACGCAGCCGGTATTGACGCAGGTACCGCCGATGGTGCCGCGCTCGATCAGGGTAATGCGGGCACCACGTTCGGCAGCCTTAAGGGCGGCCGCCATGGCGGCGCCGCCGCTGCCAATCACCGCGATATGCAGGTTGTCGTCATCACTCATTCGGGGAGCTCCTTGAATCGTTTGAGGCGTTGTCACGGAAGGCGTCGTATTACTTTTTCGTCATGGTGCCCCGGTCACTCAGGGTCCACTTGCGAGGGCTTCAGGGTGGAGGGATAACCGGCATCGCTCGTGGCTTGGGTCAATGCCTCCACGGACGTTAGTGTGTCGTCAAAAGTGATCACGGCTTCTCGATCCGGATAGCTCACGTCGACTTGTGAAACACCGTCCACCTTGTTCAAGGCCAGCTTGATGGTAATGGGGCATGCGGAACAGGTCATCCCCGGAACCGAAAGCGTCACTGTCTGCATGGCGGCCCAAGAGGGCATGCTGAGCAGGGCGAAAAGCAACGTCATTACAAAACGCATTTTCATGGGACAATCTCCTTTCAATAGAACAGGGGTAGAGCATAGGGAAACAACAGGGCGGCCAGTATCAGTACCGTTACCGCCCAAAAGATCACCTTATAGGCTGTTCGCACCTGCGGTACGGCACACACTTCACCAGGCTGGCACTGTTCCGCTGGCCGGAAGATTCGGCGCCAGGCGAAGAACATGGCCACCAATGCAACGCCGATGAAAATCGGGCGGTAAGGTTCAAGGGCCGTGAGGTTACCCATCCAGGCACCGGATACGCCCAGCGCAACAAGTACCAGCGGTCCGATACAGCAGGCCGAGGCCAAAAGGGCCGCAATACCTCCCGCAGCCAGGGGGCCGCGCCCCGATTTGGAATTCGACATAACGCTGACACCTTTCATGGTTTCATTCGATGAGATAAGGTTACTTCCGTAGTCAGGTACGGAGTCAAGGGATATGCCGGGTATAGCGAATTCACTGACCATTGGTGGTCTGGCCAAGGCTACCAACGTCCATGTCGAGACGATCCGCTATTACCAGCGGCGAGGGTTATTATCGGAACCCCAGCGTCCTCCCGGCGGAATCCGACGCTATGGTTCCGCCGATATCGACCGGGTGATGTTCGTGAGATCAGCGCAAAAGCTGGGCTTCAGTCTTGACGAGATAATGGACTTGTTACAGCTGGAAGATGGCACTCACTGCCAGGAGGCCAGTGCTCTGGCAGAGCGCAAATTGCGGGACGTCCGTGAGAAGATCGACAGACTGGGGAAAATCGAGAAGGTGCTTGGCGAATTGGTCGACCAGTGCCACGTGCATCAGGACAATATTACTTGTCCACTGATTGCGTCATTGCACGAGGGGATCAGAGAGGGCGAAGATCAAAGCGGAAGAACGTGACCCCCACTATCCGGATTGAGTGGCCGAGGGAGAAGGAAGACTTTTTTGCCAGTTAGTCCACACACGATTCTGAGGAACTTATGCCTGCCGGCTCCGTCGTACGTTTTTAACAGCATGGGATGGAGATGCGATGATGGAGGGTTTCTGTCTGTTTGCACCTCCACCAATGTAGGTTAAAGTGGCCCTCTATCTTTCACATGTGAAAGATGCTTTAGCTGTTCTGTAATCAGGATATCGGTGTGATGATCAAACGGCTTATGGTACTGGCAGTAATACTGCTCGTGGCTCTTCTCCCTGTTGCACAAGGAGTTGCCGCGACCTCTTTTGAGGCGGAACCCATGGCCGAAGCTTGTGTCATGTTGCCAGACACCCAGGTGATGCATGACTGCGCCGGGCTCAATGCCGAGGGCAGCTGCAGTAGCCCGTGTTCAACGTCCCATGTCGGGAAATCTGCAATTAGAGACTCGGTAGTGCTGTTATCTTCCCCCTGCCCGAAAGGCTATTCTTCTCATTCCGGCCGTGTACTTTCTGGCCCAGACCCTTTTCCTCCCAAGTATTCAACAGTCTCCTGAACCTTTGATTACCAGAGGCTTTCGCTTCGAGTGCCTGTCGTTTGGCCTTGCGCGGTAGACCACCACGTAGGCAGCTTTGCTGGTGATTTTATCGACTGATGAATACATGAAAACGGGAACGTATCTGTGATGTCATTCTATCTGGAATACCCGGTGCGCGGCATGACCGTGCTCTGCCATAAGCTTTCGATGGCACTTTTTTTGAGTTTATTCGCTGCCTTGGCCTCGGCGTCACCACCAATGGACCCGGGAATCAAGGCACTGCAGGAGAGAATCGGTTTTACGGTGACTGAACGCTTCTCCACGCCAGCCGAGGGCGTGACCGGCTATGTTGTAAAGACCGGCGACGGGAAAACCGGAATCCTCTATGGTCTCGGTGACCTCACTTTTTCCGGCGCACTTCTGGAGAGTGATGGCAACGATCTGACCAGCGAATATTCCGCTCGTTATATACCGAAGCCGACGTATGCGTCGGTTGCCGAGCAGCTCTCCCGGGACCCCCATCTGGTGAGCGAGGGCGGTAAAGATGCCCCTGAGGTCTATATCTTCGCGGATCCCAACTGCATTTTTTGCCACAAATTCTGGCAGCAAACCAGGGATTGGGTTGCGGAGGGGAAAGTCAGGTTGCACTGGGTCATGGTCGGGTTTCTCAAACCGTCCAGCCTGGGGCTTTCTGCAGCAATCATGAACGCAGAGGATCGAGCCGCGGCGCTCCAGGTGTTTGAGGAAAACTTCGGAAAAAGCGGTGACGGCCGCGGCATTTCTGAACTCACTCCGATCCCGGCCGACCTTCAACAGGCCCTCGAACAACACGGTCAGTGGATGGCCGAGGCGGGTTTCAGCGGGACGCCAGGGCTGCTGTTCAAGGACACGAGCGGACAATGGCGGGGCCAGACTGGTG
>VFQO010002681.1_pt1 | contig 10362 bp, 9 predicted proteins | sample 3512331 | NCBI WGS metagenome assembly VFQO01 (sample SAMN10412371, study PRJNA504923) | tailings metagenome | isolation source: Replicate 3 from Balatoc abandoned mine | place: Philippines: Itogon, Benguet | collected 2017-08-28 | reverse complement strand
AAACGACAACATGACCAAATGGATCATCGCCTACGGCACGGCCGCGCTGGCGTTCGGCGCGCTGGATGCGATCTGGCTGCGCTGGGCAGCGGGCAACCTCTATCGCCCGGTGATCGGCGAGATCATGGCCAAGGATTTCAACGTCGCCGCAGCGGGCGCGTTCTACTTCATCTATCTGGCCGGAATGACCTGGTTCGCGGTCAAGCCCGGGCTGGAAAGCGGCACGGTTCAGGCGGCGCTGCTCAACGGGATCCTGCTGGGGGGGCTGTGCTATGCCACCTTCGATCTCACCTCGCAGGCCGTGTTCAAGGTGTGGGCGACCCACATCAGCGTGCTCGACATCCTGTGGGGCGCCTTCGCGACCGGCACGGCGAGCGCGGTGGCGACATGGGTGACACTGCGCTTCGCTCCGGCGGCCGGCTGACACCGCGACCCATGTTCATCGGCCATTTCGCTCCGGCCTTCGTCGCCGCCGCGGTCAGTCCCCGCAGCCCGAAACTGGGCACGCTGTTCGTGGCCGCGCAGCTGATCGACTGGGGCTTCTTCGCGCTCGCACTGATCGGGGTGGAGAGGCTGCGGGTCGATCCGGCGGCGAGCGTGATGGTGCCGATGGATCTCTATCACATGCCCTATACCCATAGCCTGATCGGCGCAGGGATATGGGCGCTGGCGTGCCTGCTGGTGGTGGCGATCGGGCAGCGCAGCCTGTTTGCGGGGCTCGTGGCCGGGCTGGTGGTGATCTCGCACTGGCCGCTTGACTGGCTGGTACACGTGCCCGACCTCACGCTGGACGGCGAGCCGCCCAAGCTGGGACTCGGGCTGTGGAACTTTCCGGCGGTTGCGATGCCGCTCGAATTGCTGCTGACGGGCGGCGCCTTCGCCTTCTACGTGCGCCGCACCCGCGGTCCGATCGGCCCGCCGCTGGTGCTCCTGGGGGTAATGCTGCTGTTCCAGGCCGTGAACTGGTTCGGCCCGCATCCCGAAAGCGCGGGCGCGTTCCTGTATCTTCAGGCGCTGCTGGCCTTCGCGATCCTCACCGGCCTCGCCGTCTGGGTGGGGGAGAATCGCTGGTTCCAGAAACGCGGCGGCTTGGCCTTCGGCGAAGTGTAATCTAGGGGGCTCGCCAAGGAGTCCCCACCATGACCACCATCACCCCCGAAATCGTCGAACAGCACGGCCTTTCCCCCGAGGAGTACGAGCGTGTCCTGCACGCGCTGGGCCGCGAGCCGAACCTTGTGGAACTCGGCATCTTTTCGGTGATGTGGTCAGAGCATTGCAGCTACAAATCCTCGCGCCTGCATCTCAAGAAGCTGCCGACCGAGGCCCCCTGGGTGATCTGCGGCCCGGGCGAGAACGCAGGCGTGATCGACATCGGCGACGGACAGGCGGCGATCTTCAAGATGGAGAGCCACAACCACCCGAGTTACATCGAGCCCTATCAGGGCGCGGCAACCGGCGTGGGCGGCATCCTGCGCGATGTCTTCACCATGGGCGCGCGCCCCATCGCCAACGCCAACGCGCTGCGTTTCGGGCGGCCCGAGCACCCGAAGATGAAGCATCTGGTGCAGGGCGTGGTCGCAGGGATCGGCGGCTACGGCAATTGCGTCGGCGTGCCGACGGTGGCGGGCGAGACCAACTTCCACCCGGCCTATGATGGCAACATCCTCGTCAATGCCATGACTGTGGGCGTCGCCGACCAGGACAAGATCTTCTATTCCGCCGCGACTGGCCTCGGGAATCCGATCGTCTATGTCGGCTCCAAGACCGGGCGAGACGGCATCCACGGCGCAACCATGGCATCGGCCGACTTCGGCGAAGATGCCGAGGCCAAGCGCCCGACGGTGCAGGTCGGCGATCCCTTCACCGAAAAGCTGCTGATCGAGGCCTGCCTCGAACTGATGGCGACCGACGCGATCGTCGCGATCCAGGACATGGGCGCGGCGGGCCTCACTTCCTCCTCGGTGGAAATGGCCTCCAAGGGCGGCGCCGGCATCCGGCTCGACATGAACAAGGTGCCGTGCCGCGAAGAGGGCATGACCCCTTACGAAATGATGCTCTCGGAAAGCCAGGAGCGCATGCTCATGGTGCTCAAGCCCGGCAAGGAAGCGATGGCCGAAGCGATCTTCCGCAAGTGGGAACTCGATTTCGCGGTGATCGGCGAAGTCACCGATACCGGCCACATGGTGCTCGAATTCAATGGCGAAGTGGTCTGCGACATTCCGCTGGCGCCGCTGGCCGATGATGCGCCGCTCTATGACCGGCCCTATCTCTCCAAGGACGAATACAAGGTCTGGGCCGGCGTCAAGCCGCTCGCCGAAGTGCCGTCCACCGATGATGTCGGCGCAGACCTCCTCAAGATGATGGGCTCGCCCGACCTCGCCTCGCGCCGCTGGATTGCCGAGCAGTATGATTCGCAGGTCGGTGCGGACACGCTCCAGACCGGCGGCGATGCGGGCGTGGTGCGCGTCCACGGCACGGGCAAGGCGCTCGCGATCACCACCGATTGCACCCCGCGTTACGTTTTCGCCGACCCCTACGAGGGCGGCAAGCAGGCGATCGCCGAGGCCTATCGCAACCTGTGCGCCGTGGGCGCGCGGCCGCTGGCGGTGACCAACTGCCTCAACTTCGCCAACCCGCAGCGTCCCGAGATCATGGCGCAGATCGTCCATGCGTTGGAAGGCATGGCCGATGCCTGCCGCGCGCTCGATTTCCCGATCGTGTCGGGCAATGTCAGCCTCTACAACGAAAGCAAGGCGACCGGCGGCGGCTCGGCGATCCTTCCTACCCCGGCGATCGGCGGCGTGGGCATCATCACCGACCTTGCCAAGATGATGACGATGCACTTCAAGCAGGCGGGCGATGCGATCTACCTCGTCGGCCCCGAATTCTGGGCCAAGCCCGATCCGACCCGCTCGCACCTCGGCCAGTCGCTGTGGCTGCGCGTGGTCAAGGGCATGGAAGGTGGCCGCACCCCCCCGACCGATCTGGTGGTGGAACGCACCGCGGGCGAAATCATCCACGAACTCATCGCCGATGGCCTCGTCAATGCCGTGCATGATCTCAGCGACGGCGGGCTTGCGGTGGCGCTGGCGGAAATGGCGCTGGCAGGCGGTATCGGCGCGGAGGTCGCGTCCGAAGGCAACCCCGATTACACCCCGGCGCAGTGGTGGTTCGGCGAGGATCAGGGCCGCTATCTGATCACCGTGCCCGACGTTGCAGCGCTCAATGCGACGCTGGCGAAGGGTACCCGCGATGCCGACACCGCGCAGATCGGGTTCCAGCGCGTCGGCACGGTCGGCGGCGATTCGGTGCTGGGCGTTCCGCTCACAGAACTGCGCGCCGCCAACCAGCGCTTCTTTGCCGAGTGGATGGAAGGCTGAGGGCTGATCAGGCGCCCAAGCCTTATGCTGCTTGGGCGCTTCCCAGCGTCAGTTCCTCGCTCAGGATGCCCTCGCCCGCGAGGATTGCGAGGCACTGGCGATAGACTTCCGGCTTGCCGATGTTCAGGCGCGCGCGGGCAGCGTCGATATCCTCGCGCATCAACGCCTCGATGTCCTGCTGGGCGATCTTCGCCGCCGCCCGGCCCAGCTTGCGCCCTTCCTTGATCGCGGCGAACAACGGCGCCTTGGTGCCGCTCGCCTTCTTGATCTGGCGCGCCCCGGCATAGGCGATGAACAGGATGCCGTAGTTGTGGTTCTGTTCGAAGCTGAAGGCGAGCAGGCTCGCCTCGCCCAGCGCGTCGCGGCCATAGCCGGTCAGCACGTGGAACAGATCATGCGTGTCGCGCAGGCGATCGAAATACCATTGGGTGAGATCGCGCGGCAGGGTTTCAGGCGGCGCCCACTTGTGGCTTTCCGCCACGAGGCCCGCAGCCGACAGGCCTTCGCGCTGCATGAAGGCGATGTAATGGGCGGCCACCGTATTCGGCCCGCAATCAGCCCAGCGCGCGTGATCGTCGAGCATCGCCGGAATATCGACCGCTTCGTTCAGGAAGCGCTGGCCGTTCGGCGACTGGATGAAATCCCACGCCTGGCGGTGCGAACGCTTCCCCTTGGTCGCCTCGATGATGTGGAACACCTGTTCGGTGTCTTCCTTGTCCTCGACCAGTTTGCCGAAATGGTGCAGCACCTTGAGCGGGCGAAAGCCTGACACCTTGCGTCCGGGGGCAACCAGGGGGAGATCGAGCAGCGCCATCGTGTAAGGTCCTTTGCGCGAGTCGTGGCTTAGGTTCACTGAGCGCCACTTACATTGATGTCAGTTAAAAGTCCATTCACCCGTTGATCGAGGTCAATTCCGCCCGATGCACCGCCCTGACACCGTGCCCTACTCGCTCCAACGCCTGCCCGAGGCCGAAGCCATCGCGCGCACGCAGACCTTTGCCGACAAGCTGCGCCAGCGCCGCACCTGCCGCGACTTCTCTGCCGAACCGGTGCCGCGCGCGATCATCGAGGCAGCGATCATGGCCGCGGGCAGCGCGCCAAGCGGTGCCAATCACCAACCCTGGCACTTCGCCGTGATCGGCTCACCCGAGCGCAAGCGCGCCATCCGCGAGGCTGCCGAGGCCGAGGAACGCCGCTTCTACGGTGCGGACGGCGGCGATCCCAAGGCGAGCGCGGAGTGGCTCGACGCACTGCGCGATCTCGGCACGGATGCCGAAAAGCCCTTTCTCGAAACCGCACCGTGGCTGATCGTCGTGTTCGCCCAGCGCAAGGGCGGGATTGCCGAGGACGGGCAGACGCAGAACTACTACGTCAACGAAAGCGTCGGGATTGCCTGCGGGATGCTGCTCGCAACGCTGCACGAAGCGGGTCTGGCGACGCTCACCCACACGCCCTCGCCAATGGGTTTTCTGCGCGAGATCTGCGGGCGGCCCGAATGGGAAAAGCCGGTGATGATCGTGGTAGCCGGGCATCCGGCACCGGGTGCCACGGTGCCGGCGCACGCTCTGTCCAAGAAACCGCTGGAGCAGATCGCCAGCTGGCTGTGAGCGGTCAGGCTGCCGCCAGTTCCTGCTGCACCGTCTTGCGCGCAAGCAAGTTGTAGGGGTCGATCCCCTCCTCGCGCCAGATCCGGTGACATTCGCGATACTTTACCGGCGAGGGAATGCGCAGTTCTGCGCGCACATCCTCGAGCGGGCGTTCGAGCAGCTGGCGGATCGGCTGCGCGATCAGTGGCGGAGCCCCCTTGCCGATGCGGTGCGCCTCGCGCACGGCACCGAAGACGGGAGCCTTGCTACCCTTCGCCATCTTCTTGATATTGGCCGCGCCCGCATAGCCGATCAGCAGATGCCCCTGACTGGGCGACTGGCCATGGGTGAACAGCAGCACCGACGCTTCGCCGAGCGCATCGCGGCCATAGCCGGTCAGCACATGGAACAGATCATGCGTGTCGCGCGAGCGATTGATGTACCACTCGACCAGATCGGGAAAGCGCGGACGCCCGGCCCGGTCGCTCTCGGCCACGAGGCCTGCGGCCGTCAGACCCTCGGCCTCCATGAAATCGCAATAGGCATGGGCAAGGCTGCCCTTGGGCGTGCGCCGCAGGCCTGCGTGATCGTCGAGGATGTCGGGCAGGCAGGGTTCGGTCTGGCGCAGAAAGGTTCCGCGCTCGGACAGCGAAAGCTCCGCGATGCGCGGCAGGAAATCCTTCGAGGGAAGCGATTCGAAGATCCGGAACACCGCGGCGGTGTCTTCCTTGTCCTTCATCAGCATCTGGAAGTTGCGAACCGCGCGCAGCGGACGGTACTTCGATTCCGGACGATCGGGGTGCAGCAGCACCGTGCCGTCGGCGGCGAACATCCGGGTATACTGATCACGGTTGGCTTCGGTCATGCGGGCAATTCCTGTGCGGTGACGCCTGAATAGCCACCGCTTGCTTACACGAATGTTAATAGACGATTCGGTCGCTCACACAAAACCCTTTTTGCGACGATCCGACCCGCGCCTGCGCTCAACCCTCCACCCAGTCCTTGCGGGGGATGCCGAGCAGGCTGAGCACGGCGGTCAGATCGCCGCGATCGACGCGGCCATTGGCGGCGGCGCGCGCCTTGGGCTTGGCGCGATAGGCAAAGCCATAGGTGGCGGCTTCGAGCATCGGAATGTCGTTCGCTCCGTCCCCGGTAGCAAGGCTGATGCGCCCTCCGCTCGCCTCCTCGCGAAGGACCGCCGCCTTCACCGCACTGTCGGTGATGTCGCCGACCAACCCGCCGGTGAGTTTTCCGCCCACGACCTCGAGCCGGTTTCCGACCACCCGATCAAACCCCAGCGTCGTCGCCACCGGATCCGCAAAATGGTGGAATCCGCCCGTCACCAGCACGGTGCGAGCGCCAAACGCCGTGAGTGTCGCCACCAGCGTCCTCGCGCCAGGTTCCGGCGCGATGCGCTCGTCGAGGCAGGCGTAGATCGCTTCTTCATCGAGGCCTTCGAGCAGCGCCACCCGCTCACGCAAAGCCGCGACGAAATCGAGCTCGCCCTGCATCGCGCGTTCGGTGATTTCGGCGATCTGCGGCTTGATGCCGGCGTAATCGGCCAGCTCGTCGATGCATTCCTGCCCGATCATGGTCGAATCCATGTCCGAGACGAACACCTGCGGCACAGCGACGGGCCCGCGGCTCACCAGCATGTCGGCGGGCGCGAAGAACCGGTCGATCCCGGCCAGCACCGCCAGAGGGTCGCCCTCGGCAAAGCGCAGTTCCAGCACATCGCCATCGGCCAGCGTGTCAGCCGTCGCCAACGCCACCCCCTCGCCCCGCAAGGCGACCGCCAGCGCATCAAGGCGTGTTTCCCTTGTCGCTGGGTCTGCTATCAGCCGCGCAATGAGCATCGTGTCTTCTCCAGCTGCCCCCGTGGCGCTCATTGCAGGGCCGACCGCCAGCGGCAAGAGTGCGATTGCAATCGCACTCGCGCAGCGGCTCGCCAAGGCCGGGCGCAAGGGCGTGATCGTCAACGCCGATAGCGCGCAGGTCTATGCCGATCTGCGCGTGCTGTCCGCCCGCCCGTCCGATGAGGAAATGGCCGGCGTGGAGCACCGCCTGTTTGGCGCATGGGACGGCAGCGAGGCGTGCTCGGCCGCCGGCTGGGCCGCGCGCGCCAAGACGGAGATTGCCGCCATCCATGCGGAAGGCGGCGTGCCGATCCTTGTCGGCGGGACGGGACTCTATCTCAAGGTGCTGCTCGAAGGCATTGCGCCGATCCCCGAAATCGATCCGGCGGTCCGTGCCACTGTGCGCGCTCTCGACGAGGATGCGGCCTATAAACTGCTGCAGGTCGAAGATCCCGAGCGCGCCGCCGCGCTGGATCCCGGCGATCGCCAGCGGATCGCCCGCGCGCTCGAAGTGAAACGCTCGACCGGCGTCACCCTCGGCGACTGGCAACTCGCTAAGGCCGGGGGGATCGCAGAGGACATCGCGCTCCACCCGCTGCTGCTGCTGCCCGATCGTACGTGGCTTTACGAGCGCTGCGACCGGCGCTTCGCGGCGATGCTGCAATCGGGCGCCATCGCGGAAGTCGAAGCACTGCTCGCCCGCGGGCTCGATCCCGATCTGCCGGTGATGCGCGCCATCGGCGTGCCCGAAATCGCCGCCTTTCTGGCCGGAGAGATCGACGAGGCGTCGATGATCGCAGCGGCCAGCCAGGCGACCCGCAACTATGCCAAGCGCCAGTTCACCTGGTTCCGGCGCCAACCGCCGCCTGAATGGCCCCGGATCGACGCGGAAGTTGAATCCGAAAATATCGACATCGACACGCATTTTGCATCATTGTTGCGCGATTAGGGGTTGACCTATCAGATTCTAACCTTTAGCGGCGATGTCACTCGGCCCGATGCGATCCCCCCTGCATCGGGCCGGTTTTTGTTGTTGAGGCCCCCTCACACCCTTCAGAATTGGAGTTCCCCGTGCCCGGCAAGCCGGATCCCGCAGCCAAACACAGCGCCCCCAGCAGTGGTGCGGCGATCCTTGTGCAATGCCTGATCGAGCAGGGCGTGGAATACGTGTTCGGCTATCCCGGCGGCGCGGTTCTCCCGATCTATGACGAACTCTTCGGCGATGAACGCATCCGCCATATTCTCGTCCGGCATGAAGCCGGCGCGGCCCATGCCGCCGAAGGCTATGCCCGCGCCACCGGCAAGCCGGGCGTGGTGCTCGTCACCTCCGGCCCGGGCGCGACCAATGCGATCACCGGCATTGCCGATGCGTGGATGGATTCGATCCCGCTGGTGGTGATCACCGGACAGGTGCCGACCAGCCTGATCGGCACCGACGCCTTTCAGGAAGCCGACACCATCGGCATCACCCGCCACTGCACCAAGCACAATTATCTGGTGAAGGACCCGGCCGATCTCGCCGCGACCATTGCCGAGGCGTTCCGCATTGCCACCACCGGCCGCCCCGGCCCGGTGGTGATCGACATTCCCAAGGACGTGCAGATTGCCGTTCCGTCCGAACGCCGCGCCTTCGTGCGTCCGGGCTCACACCGCTACGCGCCGCAGACGGTCGCGCCGGCCGAGCAGATCATCGAGGCAATCGAGATGATCGCCAATGCCGAGCGCCCGATCCTCTACACCGGCGGCGGCGTGATCAATTCCGGCCCTGCGGCCAGCGAACTGCTGCGCCGGTTTCAGGACATTACCGGGGCACCCGTCACCTCGACGCTGATGGGCCTTGGCGCATTCCCGAGCACGCACCCCGACTGGCTCGGGATGCTGGGGATGCACGGCACCTTCGAAGCCAACATGGCGATGAACAAGTGCGACGTGATGGTGTGCATCGGTGCGCGGTTTGACGACCGGGTGACGGGTAGGCTCGATGCCTTCTCGCCGGATTCGAAGAAGATCCACATCGATATCGACCGCTCCTCGATCAACAAGACGGTGGCCGTGGATCTCGGCATCCTCGGCGATTGCGGCACGGTGCTGGGCCAGCTGATCGAGGCCTGGGGCAGCCGTCCGGCGCGCGATCTGGGCGAATGGAAGGCGCGCATTGCCGGCTGGCGCGCGCGCGAATGCCTCGCCTACCCCGAGCGTTCGGTGAAGCACCCGAGCATGATCATGCCGCAAAAGGCGATCGAACGTCTGCACGCCCTCACCCACCAGCAAAAGCCGATCATCTCCACCGAAGTCGGCCAGCACCAGATGTGGGCGGCGCAGTATTTCGGCTTCGATGATCCCAACAAGTGGCTCACCTCGGGCGGGCTCGGCACGATGGGTTATGGCCTGCCGGCGGCGATCGGCGCGCAGCTTGGCCATCCGGATGCGCTCGTGATCGATATCGCCGGCGAAGCCTCGATCCAAATGAACATCCAGGAACTCGGCACCGCCAGCCAGTACCGCCTGCCGGTCAAGGTGTTCATCCTCAACAACGAATACATGGGCATGGTTCGCCAGTGGCAGGAATTGACCTATGAGAGCCGCTATTCGAACTCCTATTCGGACAGCCTGCCCGATTTCGTGCGCCTCGCCGAAGCCTATGGCTGGAAAGGCATCCGCATCCACGACGAAAGCGAGCTTGACGAAGGCATCGCCGCGATGCTCGCCCATGACGGCCCGGTGATGGTCGACTGCCTCGTCGCGCAGGACGCCAACTGCCTGCCGATGATCCCGTCAGGGGCGGCGCATACCGACATGATCCTCTACGGCGACAAGGTCGACGGGACGATGGACGACGAAGCCAAGGCGCTGGTTTAGGACACGCACAATGCCACTGAAAATCGCCGAAGCCGCCTCAGAGCGCCACGTGCTCGCCGTCACGGTTGACAACGAACCGGGTATCCTCGCCAAGATCACCGGCCTGTTCACCGCGCGCGGCTACAACATCGACAGCTTGACGGTGGCCGACATCACCGAAGACCACGCCGTCAGCCGCATCACCATCGTCACCAACGGTCCTCCGCAGGTGATCGACCAGATCGAGGCGCAGCTTGAACGGCTGGTGCCGGTGCACAAGGTCACCGATCTCACCACGGCCGGCCCGCATGTCGAGCGCGAGCTGGCGCTGATCAAGGTCTCCGGCACGGGCGAGAAGCGGGTCGAGGCGCTGCGGCTGGCCGACATTTTCCGCGCCAGGCCCGTGGATACCACCACCGAGAGCTTCATCTTCGAAATCACCGGGCCGCCGGACAAGGTCGACAGCTTCATTGCGCTGATGCGCGAACTGGGACTGGTCGAAGTCGGCCGCACCGGGATCGTGGGCATGATGCGCGGCGCGCAAGGCGCCTGACGAATTTTCAACGAATACAATCCGCAAGAGAGAACAGTGATGAAAGTCTACTACGACGCCGACGCCGATCTGAACCTGATCAAGCCCAAGAAGGTCGCGATTGTCGGCTATGGCTCGCAGGGCCATGCCCATGCCCAGAACCTGCGCGA
>VFQO010002678.1_pt1 | contig 10375 bp, 11 predicted proteins | sample 3512331 | NCBI WGS metagenome assembly VFQO01 (sample SAMN10412371, study PRJNA504923) | tailings metagenome | isolation source: Replicate 3 from Balatoc abandoned mine | place: Philippines: Itogon, Benguet | collected 2017-08-28 | reverse complement strand
GCCGCGGTCGCTCTCGTGTGGGGTCGCGGGCCGGGCGCGCGGGCGAGCTCGCCGGAATCGCGGCGCCGGTCGCGCATCGCGTGGGGCACGCTCGGGATCGCTCTGTGCGTGTGGGAGGCGCTCGCGTACATCCTGTCGGTCGTCGTGCCGCGGGGCTGGATCGGGTTCCCGACGGTGTCGCTGCTCCTCGAACCGGCCGTCGACTTCGACCCGAGCCGCGCCCTGCTCACCGCGGCGTGGCTCGCGGCGGGGGTCTGGCTCGTCGCCGGGGCCGCCGCGCGGCGGGCGGGCCCGCGCGCGCCCCTCCCCTCGGCGGGGGTCCGCTCGTGATCGACGTGGTCATCGACGTCGAGCTCACGCGGGCGATCACGATCGCCGGCTACCTCGCCGTCGTCGTCGCGGCCGTCGCGATCGACATCGCAGCGCGCCGCGGCGTCGGTCGCCTCGAGCCGCTCGGCGACACGATCGCCGCCGCGATGGGTGACCGGACGATCCGCGTCGCGGTGGTCGCCACGTGGTGGTGGATCGGCTGGCACTTCCTCGCCGACCCGACGCGCAGCTACGGGCTCTGAGGCGCGGCCGTCGCGCGAGCGGTCAGAGTCGGGCGGCGTGGTCGGTCGAGAGGAGCATCCCCTCGATGACGCCGGCGCACGCCGCCGAGTCGGCGAGCGGCAGGTCGTGGCGACCGGGCAGGCCGCGGGCGGAGACCCGCGAGTAGCGCTCGGCGAGCTCGACCGCGCGGCCCGGGACGGGCACCGGGTCGCGGTCGCCGTCGACGAGCAGCACCGGGATGCCCCGCTCGTCGAGGTGGGCGAGGGCGCCCTCCCAGGTCTGGCCGGCGATGAGGGCGTCGAAGCTGCGGGTGTAGGCCTCCCACGTGTGGCGCACCCCCGCACGCGCGATCGGCGCGGGCAGATCGGGGTTGAGCGCCACGGAGAGTCGAGCGGCGGCGTCGCGGTTCTCGCACACCCAGGCGCACGTGCGCTCGGCGACCGGGCCGCTCGCCATGAGCGCCTCGAACCAGCCCATGCCCGCGACGCGCTCGTCGGCCTCGGCGCGCGTGCGGTACAGCGGAGCGTCGAACGCCACGACCGCGCGCACGGTCGACGCCGTCGCCGCCCACTGGATCGCGAGGCTCGCGCCCATCGAGTGCCCGACCGCGATCGTCGGGCGGTCGCCGAGGCCGAGCTCGTCGAGCGCCGCATCGAGGGCGGCGAGGTGGGTCGCGAGCGAGACGGACTCGCCCGCGGTGCCGTGCACCATCGAGTCGCCGAAGCCCAGGGGGTCGGCGACGACGACGGTCGCGTGCGCGCCGAGCCGGTCGTAGACGTCGCCGTAGAACACCTGCGACGCGGCGATTCCCGGCAGGAGCAGGACGACCGTGTCGCCCTCGCCGAAGACGCGCACGCCGAGCGGCCCGGCGACCTGCAGCTCGCCGGCACCCGGCCGCCACGAGCGGACCGCGGGCGACGCGGCGCGGGCCGCGAACCAGCCCGCCGCCGTGAGACCCGCGCCGATCGCGAGGCCCGTGATGATGCGGGAGGCGGCCGTCATGTCGGGGCCCTAGTGGGCATCCTTGCGCTTGACGCTGTTGCCCTTCGCGGTGACCGTGCGCTTCATGCGCGGGTCGTCCGAGAGGTCGAGGCCCTGCGGGCCGAGGGCCGCGACCGCCATCTCCTCGAGCCACTCGCGGTCGAGCGGGCCGTGCGCGGCGCTCGAGTACTTGAAGTAGATCGGCACGGAGGTGTCGATCCAGATGGCGCTGCGGCCGTCGCCGACGCTCTGCGGGTCGCGCCAGTTGAGGAAGAAGTTCTCACCGCGGCGGAGCTTCGCCGAGAACAGCGCCTGCAGGTGCGCGAGGACGCGGTCGTCGAACTCGAACTGCTGGCCGACCGAGCCGTAGATCAGGGTTCCCATCGTGCAGAATCCTTCCGGTGGCGCCGCGAGGGCGATGGGGCGACGATGTGCCCGCATGCTACCGGGTCGGGCTGGACTCGATTCAGATGGATGATTCCTCAGACCGTCATCGGCAGATCGTGGCGCTTCATGGCGTTGTGCGAGGGCATCGCCGTGCGGCTCAGGTGGCCCTCATCGGAGAGATCGAGGCCGCCGGCGCCGCTCGCCGCGATCGCCATCTCCTCCAGCAGCTGCCGATCGAGAGGCGGGCGCTCGCACGCGTCGAAGTGGAACGACAGCGGGATCGAGGGGTGCAGCCAGATCGCGCTGCGGCCTCCACCGACGACCTGCGGGTCGCGCCACGACAGGAAGAACGGCTCATGTCGACGCAGCTTGGCGGTCGCGACCGCCTGCACGTGCGCGAGCACGGCATCGTCGAAGTAGAAGCTCATGCGCTCGGCGCTGTACGCGAGCAGGCCCATCTCGCACCTCCCGGTCAGGGAAATCGATCGGCCACATTCTGCCGCTCTCCGGCAGAACCCGCCAGAGCCGAAGTCCCCTACCGGCCGAGGCGATCGGGGCGCAGGTCCAGACGGCGCAGCAGCTGCGCGTTGAGCGCCACGACCACCGTCGACGCCGACATGAGCAGCGCCCCGACCGACATCGGCAGGATGAACCCGACGGGCGCGAGCACGCCCGCCGCGAGCGGCACCGAGATGAGGTTGTAGCCCGCCGCCCACCACAGGTTCTGCTTCATCTTCCGGGAGCTCGCGCGAGAGAGCTCGATGACCGAGAGCACCGAGCGCGGGTCATCGCTCGCGAGGATCACCCCGGCGGAGCCGATCGCCACGTCGGTGCCCGCGCCGATCGCGATGCCGACGTCGGCCTGCGCGAGCGCGGGGGCGTCGTTGACGCCATCGCCGACCATCGCGACGCGGAAGCCCTCGCCCTGCAGCTCGGCGACCTTCGCCGCCTTGTCCTCGGGGCGCACACCCGCGAAGACTCGGTCGATGCCGAGCTCGGCGGCGACCGACTGCGCGCCCGCCTCGGCGTGACCCGTGATCATGACGACGGTCAGGCCGCGCTCGTGCAGGGCGTCGACCGCCTGCCGCGATTCGGAGCGGACCTCATCGGCGAGCGCGAGCGCCCCCACGACCTCGTCATCGACAAGCACGTGCAGGATGATCGAGCCCTGCTCGCGCCACGCATCGGCGACCGGCAGCTCGCTCGCGCCGTGGCGCTGCAGCATGCTCGGCCCGCCGACGCTCACGGTGCGGCCCTCGACTGTCGCGGTGACGCCCGTCGCGGGGCTCGAGGTGAAGCCCGTCGCCGTCGGCACGGCGATGCCGCGATCGGCGGCCGCGCGCACGATCGCCGTGGCGAGGGGGTGCTCGCTGTCGCCCTCCGCGGCGGCGGCGAGACCCAGCAGCTCGTCCGGGGTGTGTGCGCCAGCGGTCTCGACGGCCGTCACGGTCGGGGCGCCCTTCGTGAGGGTGCCGGTCTTGTCGAACAGCACGGCGTCGACGGTGCGCATGCTCTCGAGCGCGAGGCGATCCTTCACCAGCACGCCGCCGCGGGCCGCCCGCTCGGTCGAGATCGACACGACGAGCGGGATCGCGAGTCCGAGCGCGTGGGGGCACGCGATGACGAGGACGGTGACGGTGCGGACGATCGCGTCGCCGGGCATCCCGAGCGCGAACCAGACGACCGCGGTGATCGCGGCGGCGCCGAGCGCGAACCAGAACAGCCACGCGGCGGCCGTGTCAGCGAGCCGCTGCGCGCGCGACGATGAGTTCTGCGCGGTCTCGACGAGGCGGCGGATGCCCGCGAGCGCGGTGTCGTCGCCGACCGCCGTGATCTCGATGCGGACTCCCGAATCGGTCGCCACGGTTCCGGCGACGACCGGGTCGCCCGCCTCGCGCTGGACGGCGCGGGACTCGCCCGTGATCATCGACTCGTCGAACGCGGCCGAGCCCTCGACGATGCGGCCGTCGGCGGGCACGCGGGCGCCCGGGCGCACGATGACGCGGTCGCCGAGGCGCAGGTCGCTCGGCGCGACGGTCTCGGTGCCCGAGTCGGTGATGCGCTCGGCCTCGTCGGGGAGGAGCGCGGCGAGCGAGTCGAGGGCGCTCGTGGTCTGGGCGAGCGAGCGCATCTCGATCCAGTGGCCGAGGAGCATGATGACGACGAGGAGGGCGAGCTCCCACCAGAAGTCGAGCTCGTGCGGCAGGAGCCCGAGGCTCGCGCCCATGCTGGAGATGAAGGCCGTCGTGATGGCGAGCGCGATGAGCAGCATCATGCCCGGTTTGCGGGCCTTGAGCTCGTCGACGGCGCCCGTGAGGAACGGGCGGCCGCCCCAGACGTAGATGACGGCGCCGAGGACGGGCGAGATCCACTCGATGCCCGGGATGCTCGGGAGCTCGTAGCCCAGGACCGTCGCGAACATCGTGCTGAAGGCGATGACGGGGATGGCGAGGAGGAGGTTCCACCAGAAGAGGCGGCGGAACTGGGCGACATGGTCGCCGTGACCGGAATGGCCTCCGTGCGCGCCGTGCGCGTCATGACCCTGCTGGGCGTCGTGCGCTCCGTGGCCGGCGCTCTCAGCGCTCGGCGCGTGGTCGTGAGTCTGGTCGTGCGTGTGCTCGGCGTGCGTGCTCATGCCGGTACTGTATACCCCCCTAGGGTATCTGTCGAGAGCTAGGAGGAACCTTTCAGAACGCGCCGCACGAGCACGATCGAGTCCTCGATGAGCTCGCGCACCGTCCGGTCGAAGCCCGGCTCGTACCACTTCGCCGCCGTGTAGGTCAGGACGCCCCGCGTGAGGGCGATGACCATGTGCGCCTCGTCGTCGAGCTCGGCATCCGTCGAATCGATGCGCCCGGCGACACGAAAGCGCTCGACGATGACCGCCCGGTAGCGGGCCTCAATCTCGCCGTCGATCGCGAGCCGCTTCGCCGACAGCTCGGGCGTCGTGTAGATGACGCGCTGACGCAGCTGGTAGAGCTCGGGGTCGATCGCGTTCTCGGTGAGCGAGTCGATCACCATGCTGAGGAAGTCGACGAGGATGTCGTCGGTCGGCTCATGGACGAACCGCTGCACCTGCTCCTCCGAGGCGAAGGGCGTGCGCGGGCCCAGAATGGCCGCTTCCTTCGACCCGAGGTAGTTGTAGAAGGTGCGAGGCGCGGTCATGCAGGCCTCGCAGATCATCTCGATCGTCACGGCGTCGTAGCCGTGCTCGGCCGCGAGCTCGACCGCCGCGCGCTCGAGCAGCTCGAGCATCGCCGCCCGCTTGCGTTCCCGCAGCGGGGGCGATGTCGGGGTCACGAGGCGATCGCAGCCTGAACGGGAGCCGCCGCCTCGTCGTCGAAGTAGCCGCTGCCGCGGGTCGGGAGGTCGAACTCCCACTCGGCGAAGTACGGGGAGTGCACGCGCGGCGTCAGCATCACGGGGTGCGCCGCGAGGTCGAAGTCGGGGTCGCTATCGAGACCGAGCGAGGCGGCGACGCGCACGAGGCGCGCGGTGTCGAGCGAGTAGGTGAAGGGCACGTGGAGTCTCCGTTCCGGCCGGTGATATCCCGAGCCGGAGGTGCAGGCCAGGCATATATGCAGGGTGTGCAAAAGTGTAGGCAGGTCTTTTTTCCACCGCTAGTGCCGCCGGCCAGGCGGAACGCTCCCGGAACGAACGAGATCTCCTCGATTCCCGGGCGGATCCGGGTGTCGCCAGAGCCGATTCCCTTTGCTATTGTCGACCCATCATTAGTCGCCTCCTGTGTCGTCGCTGCTGTTGTCGCTCGTCTCTCTGACCGACCAGCTCCTTCCGCGCATCCCGCGCACCCCTCGACGACACTCGCGGCCGACCGCATCCTGATCGAACGGATGCCCGTCGCCGCCCCCTGCGAAAGGCACCGATCCTCATGACCACGACTCCTGCATCCGCCCTCACCCTCCCCGTCCTCGACCTGTCCCTCCTCGATGGGACCGCCGCCGACGCCGCCCGATTCCGCGACGAGCTGCGGCGCGCGACCCACGAGGTCGGCTTCTTCTACCTCGTCGGCCACGGCGTGCCCGCCGAGCTCATCGCCCGCGCCTTCGACACCGCGCGGGCGTTCTTCGCACTGCCGGAGGAGGACAAGCTCGCGATCGAGAACGTCACGAGCCCGCACTTCCGCGGCTACACGCGCATGGGCGGCGAGCAGACGCTCGGCCAGACCGACTGGCGCGAGCAGATCGACATCGGCGCCGAGCGCCCCGCCGTTCCGCTGACCGAGGGCGTCGAGCGCTACTGGTCGCTCGAGGGCCCGAACCTGTGGCCCGCGGCGCTGCCCGAGCTGCGCGAGGTCTCGGAGGAGTGGATCTCCCGCCTCGACGCGATCGGCACGCGCCTGCTGCGCGCCTGGGCCGAGGCGCTCGGAGCCCCTGCCGACACCTTCGACGCGGCCTTCGCGAACTCGTCCCCGCACCTCAAGATCGCGCGCTACCCCGGCGTCGACGCCCCCGAGCCCGCGCAGGGCGTCGGCGCGCACAAGGATCTCGGCGTCCTGACCCTCCTCTACGTCGAGGAGGGCCGCGGGGGCCTCCAGGTCGAGAAGGACGGCGCGTGGATCGACGCCCCGCCCGTCGACGGCGCCTTCGTCGTCAACATCGGGGAGCTGCTCGAGATCGCGACCGACGGCTACCTCAAGGCGACGAAGCACCGCGTGCTCTCGCCGGCGCCGGGCACGGAGCGCATCTCGATCCCGTACTTCCACGGCCCCGCGCTCGACGCCGAGGTTCCGACGATCCCGCTGCCCCCGGAGCTCGCCGCCGAGGCGCCCGGCGTCGACCGCGACCCGGCGAATCCGCTGCACCCGGTCTTCGGCCGCAACTGGCTCAAGAGCCGCGTGCGCGCGCACCGCAACGTCGTCGAGGCGCAGTACCCCGACTGGCTCCTGTGAGCCGCTCGGGAGGTCGCTGACCCCCCTGTCGGGTGCCCCCCGAAGGAAGGCTCCCCCTAGTGGGGGATGACCGTTCCCGCGGCGACCACTACCGTCGTGGTAGCGGCACAGATCCGGGGGGATCGTACGTGACGCTTATCTGGGGGGCACGACTTCGGTCGGTGCACACTGCTTCCCCGGCTCGGGGGAGCCGGGGAGCAGGGCCCACCTCTTCGGCCCGTTCTCGCCGGCGCTTCGCCGTGCAGCCGGTCGTCTCCGCGTCTCGCGCCGGGCATCCTGGCTAGGCTCGATCCGCACTCCGCGGAGAGGACGAGCATGCGCGCGATCACGATGACCGAGACCGGCGGCCCCGAGGTCCTGCAGGCGACGGATTCTCCGTCTCCCGCCCCCGGCGCTGGCGAGGTGCTCGTCCGCACTCATGCCGCCGGCGTCAACTTCATCGAGATCTACCAGCGCACCGGGGGCTACCCGGTGAGCCTGCCGTTCACCCCGGGCTCGGAGGCCTCCGGCGTCGTCGAGCAGCTCGGCGAGGGCGTCACCACCCTCAAGGTCGGCGACCGCGTGACGACGAGCGAGGCCCGCGGCACCTACGCCGAGCTCTTCACGGTCGCAGCCGATCGCGCGGTCGTCGTCCCCGACGGCGTCGACCTCGACACCGCGGCCGCACTGCCGCTGCAGGGCATCACCGCGCATTACCTGTCGACCTCGGTCGCGCACCCGGGGCCCGGCGAGACGGTGCTGCTGCACGCGGGCGCCGGCGGCGTCGGGCTGCTGCTCACGCAGCTGCTCGCGGCGCGCGACGTGCGTGTCATCACGACGACCTCGGACGACGAGAAGGCTGCGCTCAGCCGGGCGGCCGGCGCCTGGCAGACGATCGGCTACGACGGCTTCTCCGAGCGCGTGCGCGAGCTCACCGACGGCGACGGCGTCTCGGTCGCGTACGACGGCGTGGGCCGCACGACGTTCGACGGCTCGCTCGCCGCGCTCGCGGTGCGCGGCACGATGGTGCTCTTCGGCGCCGCGAGCGGGCCGGTGCCGCCGTTCGATCTGCAGCGCCTCAACGCCGGCGGGTCGCTCATGGTCACGCGGCCCTCGCTCGGGCACTTCCTGCGGTCGGCCGACGAGCGGGCGTGGCGCTACCGCGACCTGTTCGCGGCGCTCGGGGCCGGCGAGCTCGACGTGCGCGTCGGCGGGCACTTCCCGCTCGCCGAGGCGGGTGCGGCGCAGGCCGCGCTCGCGGGCCGCGGGACGACGGGCAAGCTGCTGCTCACGGCGTAGCGGCTGAAAGAGGGGGGCCAAGCGAGAAGCCGGGTAAGATTCAGACGCGATTAGATGCTCTAAACGTGCATTTGTGAGCGACTACGCTTGAGCCCGTGAACGATAGCGCCGCAGCTGCAGGGTGGTACAACGACGGATCAGGCCGCCAACGATGGTGGGACGGAACGCAGTGGTCAGAACACTTTGCTCCGAATGAGACTCAGCCCGTTCCCTCCACTATTTCCGCCGACCGAAAGACGCAGTTGGTCTCCATGGCGGTGGCGAACTCAGTACAAAATGGTTGGCGTGTGGAGTACCAGGGGCCGGACTCGGCGGTGCTCGTGGCGGGACGCAAGGCTAATCACGTGCTGCATCTCTTGCTTACTGTGTTCACGGTCGGGCTATGGGCAGTGGTTTGGTTGATAGTTGCTTTGTCCTCGTCAGAGAAGCGGACAACTGTGCGGGTGGACGATTACGGGAACCTCACCTGGCAATAGATGTCGCGCACGCACGGATGATCTCTCCCAGTCCAAATCCCTCTGGGCTGGCATCTAGCGTCGCATTAGCGTCAGTCCCTAGATGAGTTTGGGGCGATTTCCCGTTGGGGAAGCAAGAGCGGCATCTTCTCCTTCCCGGCGGCGCGCGGCGCGCGCGTCCAGCACGACGACGACGATCGCGAGGATCGGCACCGCGAACGCGAGTATCGGCAGGAACGCGGCGACCTGCGCCGCGGCGAGCGCGAGCGCGACGCCGAGGCCGACCGCGATCGCGACGGGGCGCGCGACGGGGAGGAGGGCGGACATCCCCCCGACGGCGACGCCGACGAAGACCGACGCGACCGAGACCGCCCACCAGTTGGCGTCGCCGTCGGGAGCGCTCGTGTACCAGTAGCCCATCATCGCGAGTGCCAGGACGAGCGCGATGGCCGGGCCGCGCACGACACTCCGGGCGACCGGGAAGCGCGACTCGACGAGGAGCGCGAGCGAGGCGATGAGGGGCACGCCCGCCGCGAGCAGGATGCTGATGCCGACGATCATCGCCTGGGTGCCGTCGTTCGGCACGGGCCACCAGAGCGGCCCGGCGAGCGCGAAGGCGGCGCCGAGGATTCCGGCCCCGGCGGCCAGGCGCGCGAGCCCGACGGCGAGGCGATCGCTCGACCGGTCCCCTCGACGCCCGTTCGTCGCGATCAGGGGGCGGATGCTCGCCGCGGGCCGTTCGCGCGGCGAGCTGAGCGCCGCGAGCAGCAGGGCCGCGACGGCGAGGGCCGCGCTCGAGGCCGGCACGAGGAAGCCCCACCCGATGAGCGGCACGCCCACGACCGCGGCGACGAGCGCGAGACCGACGGCGGGGGCGGAGGGGACGCCCGCATGCCGCGAGAGCGCGTGGACGAGGAGCGCGAGCAGCGCAGCCCCGCTCGCGACCGCGCCGAGCAGAAGCGGCGCGGTCGCCGCGGCGAGGCCCGTCATCGGCGCCCCCGCGTCGGCGAGGTCGAAGCTGAGGCTCCACGAGTGGGCGGCGAGCGCGGAGAGCGGGAAGCCGATCGCGGCGAGGGCGACGGCCGCGGCCGCTTGGCGGCGGGTCAGCACGCGCAGGCCGTGCATGGTGACGGCGGCGCTCGCGACGGCGAGCACGGGGGCGAGACCCGTACCGAGTGCGGTCGTGATCGCGGCGAGATCGGTCGGGCCTCCTGTCGAGCGAGTGATCACGAGCGCCCACAGAGTCGTCGCGGTCACCGCCACGACGACGGACGCGATCGCGAGACCGAGCGCCCATCGTCGCCCGAGCCTCCCGGCGGCGGCGGGCGGGGCGTCGATGCTGACCATGCGCCGATCATAACGATCTCTCGAATCCGCGTCGGGGCTAGGGTGAGGCGATCGAGAGGCGACCCATGTCGAAGAAGACGAAGAAGTCGAAGAAGCACGGCACGAACGTGAAGCGCGTGCCCAAGAAGCTGTACGAGGCGGAGCTCGAGCGCCTGCAGATCGAGCTCGTCGAGATGCAGCAGTGGGTCATCGCCTCGGGCGCCCGCGTGCTCGTGATCTTCGAGGGCCGCGACGCGGCCGGCAAGGGCGGCGCGATCAAGCGGGTCATGCAGTACCTGAACCCCCGGCACGCGCGCGTCGTCGCCCTGCCGCAGCCGTCCGAGCGCGAGAAGGGCCAGTGGTACTTCCAGCGCTACGTCGAGCGACTGCCGACCACCGGCGAGATCGTGCTCATGGACCGCTCCTGGTACAACCGCGCGGGAGTCGAGCGCGTCATGGGGTACTGCACCGACGAGCAGTACGACCG
>VFQO010002676.1_pt1 | contig 10381 bp, 11 predicted proteins | sample 3512331 | NCBI WGS metagenome assembly VFQO01 (sample SAMN10412371, study PRJNA504923) | tailings metagenome | isolation source: Replicate 3 from Balatoc abandoned mine | place: Philippines: Itogon, Benguet | collected 2017-08-28 | reverse complement strand
TTCATGGCTCAATCCTCTCAGAGAAAAGAGCCTCCTCAAATCCCGGGGCGGTTCAGGCAGCTATGAAAGCATCAACCTGCGCCTTCGTGGTTCCTGGCGAGCAACGCAATGCCGGCAAGACCGAGTCAGCGGCCTTGATGGAGGCGACAACTGCTTTGCGCCAGACGTGGGTCCCACCTCCCGCGAGCTCATGCTTGTCTGGGTTGAGCAGCACGGCCAGGCGTTCATCCTGCTTCCCAAACGCCTCGATGCACTTGACCAAGTCGCCTGGCTTACTGACCACAGGCTCTATGACTGGGAGGAGGGAATCGAGTGACCGGTGATCAGCGAGCATCGCTCGCAGCGCGAGAAGCTCCGAACGACGCCCGTAGAGATAGGGGAAGTACACGCGCTAGCCTCCTTGCTTGGAGAGCTGGTGCGCACTCAAAGACGACCGCCCTCGCTCGTTGGTCTATAGGCGGTGCTATAGGCAGCACCGCTCCGCTGGCGCGTTTACTGTAAACCCAAAATGCTTCTAAAGGCAGCTTTAGAAACCGGATGTGTACGCAGGCGCGTCTGAAGTGACGCAGTTCACGAACGCTCAGGGATCTGCTCAGGCCGGGGCGCTAAGCGCATTGAGCAGCTGTCGCCGTTGGGGGGCAGAAAGAGGAGTCGCGTAGCCAAGCGCTCGAAGGCTTTGAGGCAATGCCTTGAGGTACTCCACTGATTCAGTGTCCGTCGTTCTGGCGCGCATGGCTGCCACCAGCGCTCGATGGGCCTGCTCGCTGGTAAGCTCACCAAACAGAGCCGCGTAGTGGGCATCGACCAGACCGTTCGGCAAGGCAGGCTGCGGACCAAAGTGCTCAGCAACCACCTGCATGTATTCGGCTCGCCGCAGCATTCTGAAGACGACCGCAGGTTCGACGCGCGAGACATCGGAGACCGCACGGCGACGCTCCGAAAGCGTGTCGTCCTTTGAGAGCACGTAAATGCCCACGCGCGAGTCTAGCAACGCAGCGTACTTATCTGCCGCGGCAGGATGAGTCACCAGATTCACCCTGTCGAAGGCGCGAAGGTAGGCTGGAGTCTGCGTCGTCAGCCGCATCGGGCTGTCGAACTCCGTCTTGATTTCGTACGCAGTTGAGGTGCCATTGAAGACTGCAGCGTCCACGATGGAGCCAGCAACGTTGAGTTCAATCGCAAGGCTCGCGGTGCGCGGACTGTGTTTGCCAAACACGATGCGACTCGCAATGGCCGCCTTGTAGACGTACTCGCACCGGTACCCTCTGCCCAGCTCTTTCAGCCCGGCATCCAACAAGTCCGCTACGCAGCCCTGACTACCAGGAGCTCCAACTTCAAGCCTGGCCAGCTTCTCGACCAACTCGTTTGCGCAGCCGCGACGCGCCACACTCTCCAGCACAGGACGAGTGAAGATGCGGGCAAGTAGACGCGAGCGATCGAGGGGAGTCATTGCGGTTAGCTCAAGGCACCAACGTATAGCATCCAGGGGTTTAGCCCGACCTTGGCGGTCAGACAACTTGGATTCTAGCGAGCAGGCTGGAGTGAGCCGCAGCCGCGTGGACGCACACCGACCAGGGCTACCTGTTGAACATCACAATCTAAGGCCGTCGAAAAAGTGAGCTCCTACTTCGACACTCAAGCTGCCATGCTTAGCACGAATTTTCGCCTCGACCTCGGGCGATGCCAAGCCTGTGAAGTCGAGGATATAGCTATACAGCATCTCTCCTCGACTGCCGTCTCTCGCAAACGGCTCAACATCTACAAGAGAGCCCACCTCTTCGGCGTCCAGCCCTAAGAGCTCCGCATACGCATCGTGGAGATTGCGATGACGAGGCAGGTCGGACTCCACCTGCGAAACATCGACCGGCCTTTTGCGCCAGAACTTGGCATACGAGGGCCCTTCTGACTTCGGCGGAAATAGAGGCTCGGTGACCTTTATAGGCGTCGGCATGGGAAAGTCCACACCGACCAGAATTGCCTCCCCCTGGCCGAGAGTGGGCAAGAAGGCCGCAGCAGATGCATCCAAGTTGCCGCATGCCTTCTCCACAATTTCCCGGTCTCGGTCATTGATCAGCCGATGCACTATGAACATCCCCATCTGACTCAGCACGTCTTCAGGGATGTCCCGCGGTCGCTGAGTGGCAAGTAGCGTCGTGAGGCCGTACTTGCGGCCTTCTTTCGCAATGAGACCGAAGGCATCGAGATACACCCGGTTGTCCTCACCGCCAACGCTCTTGCTCAAGAACTGATGGGCTTCATCAAGCACTACAACGGTGGGCATCGACTGAAATCGTCCCTCCCTTGCAAGCCCGAGAAGGTGACGCCCGACTGCATTGATGAGCAGCTCACGGGCATTGTGTTCAAACGGCAAGTGCTCAAGCGAGACTCGAAGAACAGCATCTCCCGATGCCAGGAACTCGTCCAACTTCTCCGTCAACGGCTCAAAGTCCTGTGGATGGAATAGGCACTCGAGGGCCTTCGAGCGTGTAATCGAGAACACTTTGGAGACCAGGGTATCGCAGTAACCACGAATTCGCTCGTCGTAGGCCCCCCAAACTGAGTGGTCCGGTTCATTTCTCGTCCCGCCGCTCTCAAAAACGCACTCTTCGTAGATTTGCTTTCCGAGATACTTGATGCGATATTTCGCGCCCTTGGCCTCTACCAGTCCTTCGTTCGAGTTGACTCTTAGATTGAAATCTCGCTTCGAGGCATCACGCTTCGTGTAAACGTGGGGCTCACCATCTCCATGAAGCACGTAGTTGAGCTTCAGGCTCCGAATGGCTTCACGCATTTTAGGCACCTGCGCGCCTGGGCTAGGCTGAAAAATGGCGAAGAGATCTGCCTCCGTGAGGTCCCAGTAGGGGAAGGAGACGAATGTCCGCGAATCCCTAGCATCTCTGCGCTGCCCTCCTAGAAAAACGGACCTTACTCCGTCAGTGAAGGTGTGAAACTCCCCGCTAGGGTCTACCAGGATGATTTTCCCGCCCAAGCGTGCAGCCTCCTGAATGACACGAGCAACTGTCCAGCTTTTTCCTCCACCGGTAGCCCCTAAAACGGCACAGTGCCGTCCGAACAAGTGCGCCGGACTGACGTTGACCTTGGTGCTAGCGTCTTGTGGAATGGTGGCCAACTCCACGACACCTTCTGAGGTCGCATCGGCTCCCTCCACGATGTGCTTGACCAGCAACGGGTGGGCTGAATAGACGTGCTGACCGATGCGCGGGTGCGCGGGAATCCCGGAAATCACCTTGCCAGAAGAGAGCTCCAGCGTAGTAAGGAGTTGGACGAAGCCGATAGGGTGCGCATCTGGCCTCTCCCCAGCGGCCGGTTCGGCCTTCAAACGTTCGCTATCCGGGAGGCGAACCTCGGTGATGCGTCCAAGCACCGCCACTCCTTCCCCCTCTATGAAAACGAATTCGCCGACCTGGCCACCCAAGACCGCGTAGCCGGAGTACTGACGTGGCGCAACACCAGCCGCGTGTGGAAGGTTTATCTTCGCGGCGTCGGGGCTGATGAACGTTACCGAGCCGACATAGCGGCTGGGGTCGAATGGACTCGTAGAGAGAAGGCGTGCATTCAAGAAGCACCTCGCAGCATGCGAATGCGCTCAAGATGCTGCTCCAGATCGGTCTCAGCGGCGATGTCTGGCATCAAAGGAACGACGTCTTCGAAGGTCGCACTCACCATTGCCAGACGGGCGTCACCGTGGTCAATGAGGTACTTGACTTTCTTCAGGTGAGGATTCCAAGACTCAGAGCCTTGTTCGATAGCGTCACCTCGAGACTTGGGTGCAAGCGCGGGGTCACAGATGACCACCTTCATGTGCAGGTTCGAGTTGATTGCCGACAAAATTGGTTCCGCGAGATGGTTGTCGTTGAACCCAAACCCTAGCACCAACAAGCCGGTATCCGGCTGTCGCAATGCTGCCTGAAACGCAGACATCATCTCCAGGTAGGGCTGCTCAAACGACAGTTCGTACTTCGTGTTCCTGGGGTAGATCAGCAAGGGGGTCTTTGCGTGAGGGTCCTTTTCAATCTCGCCCGAGTCGGTGTTTCGTGTCCAGTCGACAGAGCCGTGAAGCTTGTAGAGGTGAAAGACGTTGGAGATGAAGTCGTGACTATCAGGATTGCTTTCGCGCCGGACGATGTCGTAAGTGAAATAGAGAGAGTCGAAGACCTGGGGAGTGGTGTGGGAGAAACCATCGACAACGACATAGCGGCCCTTTCGGGCCGCGTACTCAAAACAAAGATCGTAATTGGTGGTGAACACCTTGGTGCGCAGCTTCCTGGTTGAACGTCTGACCAGTCTTCGAAGAAAGTCCGCATGCAAACCAACATCATCATCCACCTTCAGGAATCGCACTTGGTCTCTGACGACCTCCTCTGCGACTTTGATGAAACTAGCAACTATGGCCTTTTCAGCAGCGCTGTCGATAAAGTCTTCGGCCAGCTTGCAATAGGAGAGCAACGACTCGATGTTCTCGCCTTTGTCCCCGACTGGGTAACGTGCCAACTTAAGCGCCTCCTCGAACTTCTTCGCATCCATCGCCTTGCAAGCGCTCCAGAGGTCGCGCATCATCGGGGCAATCGCCTTTCCTTCCAGCGGCGTCCGTTTCAACGGATTGTCTAAGGGTGCCGGCGCGCGGTTCACATGCAACGATGTGCCGAGACCCGTGAGGACCACCAGATTGCTGCAGCGGAAGCAGTCCGATAGGTTCCTTGATATCTCAGAGAGAGCCTCGTCAGGAATCTCGCGTCCGTTGGCGTCCCGCTTTGGTTCCTCAACGGCTCTCCAGCCACGCCCACCGCGAGAAGTCAAAACCTGCATGCATTCCTCCTGAACATGGTCTTTTGCTGCTTCGTCTTCATCCGTGCACGGATCTACGCACGCAAGATTGCCTTGGCGCAGCCAACTGGATGTGCGGAAAAGTGTACTAGCTGGTCGAGGCACAGCCACGAAGCCCGAATCAACCGAGGTCCGCAGCAGGTACCGAGGTCCTGACCATTCGTCCTGGAACCTCGATGTTGCCGCTCAGGCCTTTCATGGCGTTGAGTGTCTCTTCGCTGTACATGCGCCACGGCTTGTAGTGCGGTCCGGTGGAGTCCATGTGCACCTGGCAGCCAATCATGTAGTCGTCTAGGTCTTCACCTGTCAGGTGGTGCCTGGTATCGACAGCCCAGTCACTGCCGATAAAGACTACGCGGATGGTGCACTGGCGCTCGCTGATTCGCAGGCAGCCCGAACTCCAAAGCGGGACGTAGATGCCCGTCTCTTTTGCTCCCATGAGCACGAACGACTGCTTGTGCTCAAGGTTTTCAGACTCCCAGTTGATTTGTCGAAGGTGCTGGGAGCACGTCGCCACGAGTGCATCGCGCTCAAACTCGGCCGCGCGGACGAAAAGCACGTAATGCGGATGCGGGTCGGCGTCGCTGCACCCTGGGAGCCAGACCTCAGTGCCTGACAGAGTTCCGGGCTCGTTCTCTGGAAGAGTCTTCTGAAGGTCGATGAATCCTTGGAAGCGCTGCTGAGCCTCTGGCATGGATAGGACTTGAGTGGTTACTGAGTACATAAGTGATGGTCTGTCGGCGCCACGACGGCGTCTTGTCGTGTAGTCACCGGCTCTCAACTCCGCGTTGTTTTAGAGAATGCGCGGACTGACATGCGCTCTAAAGCGCCAGATCTGACACATCACCAAAACGCGCATGCTGTCGGGGGCCCGACTCAGGCAAGGGCTTCCCGCTGCGAGAACACATGGGGAACCAGTCCTTGGCGCAGACCCGGCCGGAACGAAACGCCTACGCGGTCCACCTACCTCCAGGCGACTGGACTAGATAAAACGGAGGCGCTATAGCTGTGAAAGGAGCTTTTCCCCGTGTCCTGGGTCACCCACCTCTCACCAACCGCCGCCGACGGCGCCTTCCTCTGCAACACTCTGAGCGTCGACGGCGTTCGAAAGACGCTGCCAGTGCATGAGATGCCTTTCGTTCTCAGCGACCGCCAAGAAAGTCTGAAGGTGGTACTGCGCTCGAAGTTGCACGGCGTCGACGACATCTCCCAGTACTTGGACCTGATGAGATGGAACAGCCTCCCAACTGGTGGTCAAACGCTACACACATTTGATACGAGTAAAGGCGACGTCTGGATTCCGAGCCAACTGCTGGTGCAAGCTCTCTTCGCCTTCAACGTCCCGCTGGCGAAGCTTCTCTTCCGACCAATCCCCGTCGAGTGCTTTTGCGCTCCAGTCCTAGAAGACTCGGACAACCAAATCACCTTCCCCGACAGAGCGCTCTTTCGGCAAAACTACAAGCGAGACTCCAGCGTCTTGCAGCGACTTGCTTGGATGGCGCACAGTAGATCGGCCCAACGAGCCTGGGGAAGCGTGTTCCGCAACGCACTAGATGGCCGGCTCGACTGCACAATGCCAGAGGGAGAGTTCGAGGTGTCAGTGCGGGGCAAGCGCGTGCACGGGATTTTTTGCGTCGCAAGAATGACCATCTTCAAGGTGACGTGTGACGACATCTACACACGCGAGCACAACACCACTCAGACCTTCGCCTTCCGCAAGCGCGCAGAGCCGTTTGACCGGAACTCAGTGCCAATCCGTGAGGTGTTGGATTCGACCTTCATTGAGGTACGCGAGCACTTGCTCAAGAACCAGGCACTTCCGGAACATGGCAAAGCCACTGGCGACGATGCCCGCCTGCGACGGAACCTGAACTTGATTCGGACCAAGCTGGTCCACCCCTGCAAGTGGCCTCAGTTGCCAGGACACCACCGGGATGTGGCGAGCGCGTTTTCGCTTTACACGCGGCTTCGGCGCGCAAATCACCTGGAGGACGTCAAGCGCCTTCTGCTTGAAGCACAGCCAGGCTGAGACTTCTGACCTACTGGTTCGCTGGCTTTTGAAGGTGTCCTTTAACTCGTCCAGAACGGATGGCGCTCATCGTCACCTGTTCGAAGATCTTGTCCCATACATGCTTGGAAACGAGGCTAGACCGCGTCGTGGAAGAGTCACCGTGGCTGCGTATCTGGCGGGAGCGGAACGAATAGCTCCGGCGAAGCGCGCAGCGGTCCCGTATCTAAAGAATGTGGACACGGAACAGCCCTTCAACCCGTTCTTGGTTCGCATCTGTTACGGGGCGGTCTAGGGGGGCCGTCCGTACATGTTGCGGCTAAAAGTGTTCGGCCCGCTTGTGTTCTTCATACTGCTTTTCGACGAGGGCACTCTGCCTGGGCATGCGTCTGCCGAAATCAGACGGTTTTTAAAGAAGTTTGCAGGGGCTGTAGAACTGACACCTCAGCACAAGAGGGTGGAGCTTCGCGCTGGAGAAACAACGTGGGCAGACCTTTACGCTGCCCAAGTCGCGCGAGTACAGGCACTCAACCTCAGTTGACTTCTCACCTGTTGATTTCAGCCGAAGACCAAGGAAGTCAAGAGACGAGGAGTAAGCCGTCTACCAGGCAACACCAGACCTACACGGCGACGAGCTCGGCAATCTTGGCGGCGACCACTTCCATGGAGTCTTCCGCAGTGTCCAAGCCGGTTCGGGAGGCGAGCAGCGGACTGACGTTTCGTAGAGCCGCGTACGTCGTGTTGTGCACGATGGGAACAAGCTGGTTACCCGCCAGGAGCGCAGAAAGCTCCTTCTCAGCAACGCCTTCGTTTGGGAGCCGGGCTATCAGAGCAGGCGTCACCAACACGAGCCCAATTCGAGAGTTTGCCAACCCCTTGTCAATCGCCCGCATCAGGGGTTGGCCGAGTTGCACATCCTTTTCACTGAACCACACCTTGACGCCAGCCACCACAAGCAAGTCATGCAGTTGCTTGGCTATCCCCTGTCGGTCGTCCCACGCGTGGCACAGAAACACGTCACGAAGATCTGGCAGCGTCACTGCCCGCGTCTCAACGGTTTCACGGATTGGGGTGAGAGAGAGAACCTGGGCCGACGTATACGAAATGGGCGAACCCGCCTTCGACCATCTCGGCCTTGAGGTGCCTCCAGAGCGGCCAAAACTCCCGCTTCCACCGCTGTAGCTACCTCCACTCGACGTGGGATACGAAGGGCTGTAACCGCTATAGCGGTAGCTGCTTCTGTAGCGGCATGCGGGACAAGCTGCCGCTGCGGCGGCGGAACTGTGTCCACGAACTGGTGCTGTGCATCGAGCCAAGTAGAACTCCCTCAGTGGATGTTGCTTGAATATGTCTACGTCGGAAGATCCAGCCCGCCCAGGCTATCGCCTCGTGAAAATTGCCCGCGAACATGACTGCCCAAACGGGGATTGAACGCGCCACCCTCGGTCGGTCCCTACACTGCTCGTCGCCCCCAATACGCCTTGCAACAAGCAATGAGAGGCACTCAGGCTTGAAAGCGAACGACTCTTTTACCTAGTTAGCAGAACAGGTCTTTCTCGAAAGCGAACGACTTAATTACCTAGCTAGTGGCCGGGCTTGAGCAAGAGCGTTGATTTTCCTCACTTTCTTAGCGAACGACTCTTTTACCCAAACCCAGTCGTACGCTAAGTATTGGGTTGTGCGCTTTGAATTACCCGCCGAAAGTTGTACGCCTTCGAAGAGTCAATCAAGAACCAAGGTGGGCAAAAAAGTTGTTCTGCTTCGTTTAGCTCTTTGATTTGATTGATTATTCGATCAGAACCAAGATTTCATGTTGGCGCACGCTGGTCTAGCATGAGCCCACGCATTGCATGGGGCGTTTAGGCGCTGTTCAGGCGCATATTCCCAGGATGCTCTCGCGATCCTTGATTTCCTTGACGTTCTTCATCCGTGTGGAATTAAGTGGTGCGCCTTCGACGCAACTTCCGTCAACTGCGCTGCCTACACGAGGAAGCGATCTCAAGCGTCGTTGAGTGCCAGTCGCGCCAAAGGGCAGTTCAAGGCCAGATGCTCATGGTTCGAGATCGCGGCAAGTGCACCATGACTCCGCGCGGAAGACCGCCCGAGACTGGGGGCGGCCATCCGAGTCAGCGCTGTGAACGTCCGATCTGCGCCACGTCGCAGTCATTCGGATGCCGGTCTTCGACTTGGGCCACTTGCAGCCAACGACGCCGTGGCTAGACTGCCGCAATCGGCCAAAAGCGGGCTTTGCGCAAGCGTTGAAACAGTCATTCGACTTGCGAGTTGAGGGCCTAGACGCCAAGCCGTGGCAGGACCCACCCAAGCGAAGGGACAGGCGTCACTACTGGACAGCGGAAAGGTACTCGCGCAAGGAGGACCAGTCTGGGTCGTCGTACGCTTCGATACGAATGGGGTACGGCGGGTGGCCTTTGAGATCGACGTTCAGAGACTCAAGGAAGGCGTCCGCGTCTGTTGTGTAGTAGCGCCATTCCTTGTTGTTGTTTCCAGTCAGGGAAAGTGCCTGGAATGCGACCTGTCGTGCTTCGGTGCCCGACTCAAGCGCATCCTCGAACGCTTGCATCTGCTGGTGCTCCGATCGGTCTGGCATCCCAACTTCGTTGCCTTCATATGGCCACGTCACGATTAGCAGGCGCGAGAAGAGTTCTTGATCCGCTTGGGAAGGCAGTGCGGATCGCATGCGGACAACAAATGGAAGGCCACTTGCTGTCCCCTCACATAGCGACCAGTCATCGCTCGGAAATATGGCCGATGAACTTGGCGAGAGCATGGGCATGACACCAGACATTGAAATTGAGGCGGCCGGAACCACGATGGCGCTCGGCCAGCAGTGGATGATAGACAACGAGTGCCATGCCGGTGAGGGACCGCTTTGAGGGAAGATATTGACTCACCCACCTTAGCCGGTATGGCAGTCCTCGGCCAGAAGCGGTCTGTCGAAGACAGCAGCTTTGTAGCAACCTCACTTTGTAGAAGTGCGAATCAATGATGGATGCCGAGTCATTTAAGGCGGCTGTCGCCCCACTGCTGAAATCTCGTCATTTCAAGAAGTCAGGCGCCACGTGGCGCCGTGAGCAGGAGGAAAGCATTGCGGTCTTCAACGTGCAGAAATCCTCCTGGGGTGGCGGCGTCTACTACGTGAACCTTGGTGTCTACTTTCGTGCTATCGGGACGGAGTTGGCACCGACGGAGAATCGCTGCCATGTCCAGAGGAGACTGGATGTTGACGAGCCTGCTTCAGTCGTGGCCGACGCCATTTCCTGGTTCGACGCCAGAAGCACATTAATTGACGCGCGTTCTCTTGCAGAGTCCGATTCGAAGAAGGGCTTGGTGTTCAAGGAGTTGCGGCGCAACGTCGCGTGAAGAGCATCGAGACGCCTTTAGCACGGCTATCAAGTTTTGCTGTCCAACGACTGCTTTCGGTCATGCAGATTTCACGGTCGGATTTCCGCTTCGGGCCCACAGCAGCCGGCGGTTAAACAGAAGACCGGTCATTCCCGCGGCGAAGGG
>VFQO010002675.1_pt1 | contig 10381 bp, 10 predicted proteins | sample 3512331 | NCBI WGS metagenome assembly VFQO01 (sample SAMN10412371, study PRJNA504923) | tailings metagenome | isolation source: Replicate 3 from Balatoc abandoned mine | place: Philippines: Itogon, Benguet | collected 2017-08-28 | reverse complement strand
GCGTGGCCTTCGGCAAACAGCCGTGCGAGCGGTTCGTAGATGCTGGGCCGGGCCGAGAGCGTCATGGCAGCAGCGCGAAGCTCATGCCCCGGCTGGCGATGCGCCAGCCCTTGCTGTCTGCCCCTTCGGCCAGCGCGATCTCGGCCAGCTGCGCCCATGTCGAGCGGTTGAGGCGCGCCTCGCAGCCGCGCCGGACATGGAGATAGAGCGCCGGATTGTCGGTCGTGCCAGCCGCGCGCAGCGGATGCTCGGGCCCGGCGATCACCAGCTCGTCGGTGTTGAGCCGGAATGCCAGCGCGTCCTCTGCGCGAACGCAGTCGGTGGCGATGAAGGCCGCATCCTCGACTTCGATGCTGAGCTTCTCGACCGGCGTCACCAGCCAGTGGTGGCCCGCCGCGTCACGGGTGATGAGGCTCGCGAAGGCGCGCACCATCGCCTCGCGCCGGATCACGCCGCCCTCGTGGTACCATGTCCCGTCGGCGGCGATCACCATGTGGCTTTCGCCCACCTGCTGCGGCGACCAGTTTTCCACCGGCGGCAGCTGGCGCGCCTCGACCAGCGCGGCGATCTCGGCGAGGCTCAGACCGGCAAGGTGCGGGGGCGGTTCGTAGGGCATTGCGGGCAACCGATGGCAGATGGCGCGCGCGAGGTGAAGGGGTTATCGGTCCGCCATGGGCGGACCGCAAGGCCGACCGGCCGCCCGCAGCGATGCGACCGTTAGGTCGCGTGAGCGAGGAGATCGCCCGCCGGACGGCGGGCGATCACGCAACAAAAAAGCCCTATCCCTGCCAAGGCCCCAGCATTCCCTCCGCAGGCATCGCCGCCAGCCCGTGACCGCGGGCAAGCAGCCGGTGCGGCTCGTAGGGGCCGGGGCAGCGCCAGCCGCCGGTCATCGCCGCGGAAAAGCCCCAGCGGCCATAATATTCCACATCGCCGATCAGCACCTGCGGAAGGGCAGGGCCACCTGATGAAGCCAGCCGCGCGTCCTCGGCGATCATCGCGCTCATCAGGCCGACGCCGAAGCCTTCGCCCTGCCGCTCGGGCACCACGGCGACCGGGCCGACCATTACCAGCGGCACCTGCCCCTGCTTTGTCTGGAGGCCGACGGGCCAGCACTGGATCGTCGCCACCAGCATGTCGTGCTCGTCGAGCGCGGCGAGGCTCAGGCCCGGCAGCCAGTCCATGCCTTCGCGGATGCGATAGGCGGTGCGCGCGTGCCGGTCCGTCCCGAAGGCACGGTCGAGCACTTCCTCGATCATGGCGGGATCGACCGCCTCGAGCGGGATCAGGGTCGCGGTTGCAGTGGCCATCAGCGAGCGGTGAGCTTCAGCAGCCGCGCACCCTTGCCGTCCTCGGCCACCCAGATCGCGCCGTCGGGGCCCTGCGCAAGGCTGCGCAGGCGCTTGTCGAAGGTGTAGCGGGTAACTTCGCGCGCGCTCTCGCCGTCGAGCGCGACATCGACCAGCGCCATCGAACCGAGGCCCGCCATCAGCGCATGGCCGTTCCACGCAGGGAACATGCTGCCAGAATAGATCAGCATGTCGCCCGGCGCGATCACCGGGGTCCAGCTGATGGCGGGCTGGGCAAAGCCGTCACCTTCGGCGTGATCGGGGATCGCATCGCCGTTGTAATGCTCGCCGTTGGAGCGGATCGGCCAGCCGTAATTGGCGCCCGCCTTCACGAGATTGAGTTCATCGCCGCCCGCCGGGCCATGCTCGACTTCCCACAACCGCCCGCTCGCATCCCAGTCCATGCCGAGGATGTTGCGGTGGCCGAGCGACCAGATCTCCGCGGTGACGCCGCCCGTTTCAGCCATCGGATTGCCGGCGGCAGGCGAGCCGTCGAGGTTAAGGCGTACGATCTTGCCGAGCGTGGTGCCGGTGTCCTGCGCCGGCTGCATCTTCTGCCGCTCGCCGCTGGCGACGTAGAGATACTGCCCGTCGGGCGAGATGCTTAGCCGGTGCGAATAGTGGCCGCGGCCCGTCACCTTGGGGGTCTGGCGCCAGATCACGGTGAGGCCCTCGATGGTGCAGGCAGCGGGTTCGGCGCACACCAGCTTGCCCTTGCCGACCACCGCGCCGCGGGTGTCATCCTCGCCCGCTTCGGCCCAGCTCAGATAGATCGTGCGGCCGCCCAGCGTGGCCGAGGCTTCGGCGGGCAGGAAGGCGACATCGCCCAGACCGCCCTGACCGCCATAGGCGACTTCCGGCAGGCCGCTGACTGTGCCGGCGGTGCCGGTGGCAGTGTCGATGAACTTCAGCGCGCCCGCCTTCTCGGTGACGAACAGCACCGGCGTGCCGGGGGCGAAGGCGATCGCCCAGGGCTCCTCGAAGGTGGCGATTTCGCTCGAGGTGAAGGGCGGCGCTTCGGCTGCGGCGGCGACGGCGGTTTCCCCCGTTTCGGCATTCGCGCAGCTTGCCAGCGCCATAGCGGAGAGGGAAAGAGCGGCGAGCAGACGGGACGAGAGGATCATGCTGGGGGTCACTCCGGGTTTCACGGGGCAGGACAAGGCGGTGGTCATCGGTGTCGACGAAGCCGGCCGCGGGCCGCTCGCCGGGCCGGTGGTGGCCGCGGCGGTTGTGCTTGGGGCGGCGATACCGGCAGGGCTCGACGATTCCAAGCGCCTTTCGGCCAAGCGCCGCGCCGTGCTCGATGAAGCGATCCGCGCAAGCTGCTGCTGGGCGGTCGCGGTGGTCGAGCCTGCGGAGATCGACCGGGTCAATATCTTCCAGGCGACCATGCTCGGCATGACGCGTGCAGTGGCGAGACTTGCGGACGCGCTGGGCGGGGGGGCGTGCGAAGTGCTGATCGACGGCAACATGACCCCGGCGGGGCGCTGCGCCGAGTGGCGCTGGCCGGCCCGCGCGATTGTTGGCGGCGACGGGATCGAGCCGGCCATCTCCGCCGCCTCGATCATCGCCAAGGAATGGCGCGACCGGCTGATGCTGGAGGCCGCCGAGACCTATCCGCACTACGGGTGGGAGCGCAACAAGGGCTACGGTACCGCCGAACACATGGAGGCGCTGCGGGTGCATGGCCCGAGCCCGCTGCACCGCCGCAGCTTCGCGCCGGTGGCTCAGGCCAGCCTGCTGTAATCGGAAAAATCATCCGGCGTTCGCGGCCGGGGTGAGTCCTTCGCGCCACACCGCTGCATATCGAGTCCTCGTAGGAGGTGCAGACTCAACATCTTGTGGCGATCCCGTTTCGTTCCTGACGCTATACGATGTGTTAACCATAAGGCCCGCAAATTTAGGTGCTTGACGCGGACTCTTCAGGGACTCATGCCTGTGGATAAGTTTGAGGCCGGAACAGCGGGGTCAGTCCAGTGAGTGTCATAGAAAAGGTGAAGTCGCGCGCAAAGGTCGTTGAAAAAACGGCCAAAGTTCTGCGTGCGCCTGAATTGCCCCTCGGCCGGATCCTGCCGGGCGACTGCATCGTGGCGATGCGCTCGCTGCCCTCGGCCAGCGTCGATCTCGTGTTCGCCGATCCGCCCTACAACCTCCAGCTCGGCGGCGATCTCAATCGCCCTGACGGCAGCCATGTCGATGCGGTGACCGATCACTGGGACCAGTTCGATTCCATGGCGGCCTATGACAAGTTCACCCGCGAATGGCTGACCGAGGCGCGCCGCGTGCTCAAGCCCGATGGCGCGCTGTGGGTGATCGGCAGCTACCACAACATCTTCCGCGTCGGCAGCATCCTGCAGGATCTGGGGTTCTGGATCCTCAACGACATCGTCTGGCGCAAGACCAATCCGATGCCCAATTTCAAGGGCACCCGCTTCACCAACGCCCACGAAACCCTGATCTGGGCGAGCATGGGCGAGAAGGCCCGCTACCACTTCAACTACCGCGCGATGAAGACCCTCAATGACGAACTCCAGATGCGTTCCGACTGGGTGCTGCCGATTTGTTCGGGGGGCGAGCGGCTGAAGGAAGATGGCAAGAAGGCGCACCCCACGCAGAAGCCCGAGGCGCTGCTGTACCGCGTGCTGCTGGCCACCACCGAAAAGGGCGACGTGGTGCTCGATCCCTTCTTCGGCACCGGCACCACCGGCGCGGTCGCCAAGCGGCTGGGCCGCGAATGGATCGGCTGCGAGCGCGAGGATTTCTATCGCAGCGTTGCCGAAAAGCGGATCGCCAAGGAATTGCCGCTCGACGAGAGCGCTCTCACGACCATGCAGAGCGCCCGCACCGCGCCCAAGGTCGCCTTCGGCGCGGTGGTCGAGACCGGGCTGATCCCGGCGGGCAGCAAGGTGTTCGACAAGAAGCGCCGCTGGATCGCCACGGTGCGCGCCGACGGCAGCCTCGAATGCGGCGGCAAGACCGGCTCGATCCACGGCCTCGGCAAGGAGCTTCAGGGCGCGCCGTCGTGCAACGGCTGGGCCTTCTGGCACTACGAGACCGGCGCCGACGTCCAGCCGATCGATGCTGCGCGCCAGCTTTACCTGCTCGCCAGCGAGGATTGATCGCGGCCCGTGACCGACAGCGTCTATCTCTTTCCCGTCACCCTCGTCTCCGGGCCGCAGGCCGTGGACGGTGATGCGGTGCGGCTCGGTGGCAGCATGGCCTATGCCCGCGAATTCGCGCTGGTGCTGCGCGAGGCGACTGGCGAAGTGGCCGAGCGGATCATCACCACGCCCGCGGGAATGGCAGCGGCGATTGCGCGCCTGCCCGATCTCGCAGCGCGCGAGGCGGCGCGGCAGTGGGACAACCTGCGTAAAGTCCATGCGCCCTTGCAACTCGGCAACCGCACCGTCCGGCTCGATCAGCCGCAGGTGATGGGCATCCTCAACGTCACCCCCGACAGCTTCTCGGACGGCGGCAAGACCATCGACCCGCAGGCCGGGCGCGATGCGGCCGCCGCGATGCTCGAAGCGGGCGCGGCGATCATCGACATTGGAGGAGAAAGCACCCGCCCGGGCGCTTCGGCGACCTTCGAGGACGAAGAAATCCGCCGCGTCATTCCCGCAGTCGAATACTGCGCGCAGATGGGAGCCGCGATCAGTGTCGACACCCGCCGCGCGGGCGTGCTCGAAGCGGCGCTGGCCGCCGGCGCGCACATGGCCAATGACGTGTCCGCCCTGCGCTATGATCCGCGCAGCATCGAGCTGGTTGCGGCGAGCGGCTGCCCGGTGGTGCTGATGCACGCGCCCGGCGCGGGCGAGGATCTGCACGCTGGCGGCAACTATGCCGATGTCGTGTGCGACGTGTTCGATTTCCTCAAGCTGGCCCGCGAACGGGCGATGGCTGCCGGCATTGCCGAGGCGCGGATCATCCTTGATCCGGGCATCGGCTTCGGCAAGTCGCTGTCCGAGAACCTTGCGCTGCTCAATGCCCTGCCGCTGTTCCATGCGCTCGGCAGTCCGATCCTTCTGGGGGTGAGCCGCAAGCGCATGATCGGCGCGCTGTCGGGCGAGGAAAGCGCCGATGCGCGGCTGGCCGGTTCGATCGCACTGGCGGTGAAGGGGATGGAGGCGGGCGTCCACCTGCTGCGAGTCCACGACGTTGCCGAGACGGTGCAGGCGCGCAATGTCTGGCGCGGGATGCGCGATGCGGCGCTGACCGATTTCAGCCAGCTCCCGCCGCTCTGACCGGCGCTTTCGCGCACGCCTTAGTTCTGTCATGGAGCGCGAGCAAAACGCTGCCAACCCCGCGATTCCACCAAGGAGTAACCCCATGCGCCTGTCGCTGCTCGCCGCAACTGCCCTTGCCGCCGCCGGTCTCGCCGCCGCGCCGCTGCTGGCCGACAATCATGCCGGGCACGCCGGGGCGGACGACGCGCCGGTCAGCGTCAGCCTCGCGCCCGACCAGCTGCTCGCGCCCTACTATGCCGAGCTGCGCAAGAAGCTGTCGATGCCCGAGGCCGGGCCAAACCCGGCGCTGTCGCCGGCTGCCACGCTCACCCGCATCGCCTTCGGCAGCTGCAACCACCAGAACGCCCCGCAGCACATGTGGGCGCAGATCGCCGCCCAGAACCCGCAGCTGTTCCTGATGATCGGCGACAATGTCTATGGCGACAATGGCTGGGATGCCGATGCCGGGCTGGAGAGCCTGCGCAGCGCCTATGCCCTGCAGGCCTCGCACCCCGAATTCGCGGGCTTCCGCGCGAAGTTCCCGATGATGGCGACCTGGGACGATCACGATTTCGGCCTCAACGACGCCGGTGGCAGCTTCCCGATGCGGCGCTGGGGTGAGGAATTGTTCGAGACCTTCTGGGGATCGTCCGATGCGGTGCGCGGCCGCGACGGGATCTACGACAGCACCATCACCGGCCCGGAAGGCAAGCGGGTGCAGGTGATCCTGCTCGACACCCGCTTCTTCCGCTCAGACCTCAAGCGCGCCGCCTGGACCAAGGACCGCCCGCCGCTGGGCGGCTATGTGCCCGACGACAATCCGGCCAAGACCGTGCTGGGTGCGGCGCAGTGGGAATGGCTCAAGGCCGAGCTCGCCAAGCCCGCCGATCTCAGGATCGTGGTCTCCTCGACGCAGGTGATCACCCAGGCGCACCAGTTCGAAGGCTGGACCAATTTCCCCGCCGAGCGCGCCAGGCTGCTCGATCTGCTGGCGGGCCGCGAGGCGAGCGGGCTGGTGCTGCTGTCGGGCGATCGCCATGCCGCGGGCATCTACCAGACCGCGCACAAGGGCGAGACCATGTGGGAGCTGACCAGTTCCTCGCTCAACCTTGCTTTCGGCAGCGATGTCGAACGGGCGACCCAGCGCGAACCCGATCCCGCGCGGGTGACGAAGTTCTTTCCGGTCGAGAACTACGGCCTCGTCGACATCGACTGGAAGGCGAAAAAGCTCACCCTGACCTTGAAGGGCAACACCAGCGAAACGCTGGCGGAGCAGGTGTTCGGCTGGTGATGTTCCTGCTATGTTTCACGTGAAACATTTCGGGCGATGTTGGATTGGCGGAAATTTCTCTCTGAAAATCAGAGGGTAAATCCGCCGTCCGAAACCAGCACTTGGCCGGTAATGTTGGAAGCGGCGTCTGACAGCAGATAGAGGATGCCGTCGGCCATTTCCTCGGACGAGGCAAAACGGCCCAGCGGCGTGGTCTTGGCCATGCGCGCAATCGTCGCCTCGCGGCCGATGCGGGCGACCGAGGCCTTGAAGTCCTCGCCGCTCTCCCAGATCGCGGTGTCCACGCCGCCGGGGGCTATGGCATTGACGCGGATGCCGCTCTTTGCGTTCTCGGCCGCAGCGATGCGGGCCATGTGCGCGACCGCTGCCTTGGACACGCCGTAGGGGCCGATGCCGGGAACGGGCTTGAGACCGGTGGTGGACGATACCACAACGACACTGCCACGCCGCCCCTCCATCGCCCCCAGCGACGTTGCCAGCGTCATGAAGGCCCCGTCGAGGTTGACGGCCATCACCCGCCGCCATTCGGCCAGCGTCAGCGCGGCCAGCGGCCCGCCTGCGCCGATCCCGGCGTTGACAACGGCATGGTCAAGACCCGCCAACGACTGGGCGATGCCCTGCCAAAGACCCTCGTCAGCCACGCTGCCGGTGATCCGGTGCACCTCGCAAGGCCCGAGATCGAGCGCATCGAGCCCGGCGCCATCGACATCGACGAGGAACAGCCGCGCCGCCCCGCGCGCCGCAAGTGCGCGGGCGCAGGCCGCCCCGATCCCCGAAGCCGCCCCGGTGACGAGCGCCGAGCGCCCCCTGAAATCCTGAACCTGTGTCATGCGCGACCGGCTAGGCCGATCACGCCGCGTTGTCGATCCCGAGATCGGAGAGCTTGCGATAGAGCGTAGAGCGCCCGATCCCCAGCCTGCGCGCCACTTCGGTCATGCGGCCGCGATAATGGCCGATGGCAAGGCGGATCACGTCGGCCTCGATCTCTTCCAGCGGGCGCAGGTTGCCGTCCTCGGTGTAGAGCATGATGCCCACGCCCTCATGTGCTGCCATGGCGCGGCTGGAATCCTGTTCGCCCAGCATCTCGGAGAGTTGCGGGAAGCTGTCGGCGGTGAGCGTGTTGCCCTCGCAATAGACTGCGGCGCGGAACAGCACCGATTGCAGCTGGCGGACATTGCCCGGCCAGTCATAGGCCGCGAGCAGCGCCAGCGCGCTGTCGGAAATCGACAGGTGGTTGAGGCCCGGTTGCTCGCCGATGCGGGCGAGGAAGTGGCGGGTGAGGGCGGGAATGTCGCCGGTGCGCTCGCGCAAGGGCGGCAGGTGGATGCGGGTTGCGCCGAGTCTCGCGGCGAGTGCGGCGTCGAACTGGCCGGCCTCCACCAGCAGATCAAGTCCGGCATTGCTCGTCACCAGCAGGCGCACATCGACGCGGAAGCCGTAGCTGGCGCCCACGGGCCGGATGATGCCGCTGTCGAGCGCCTCGTTCAGGCGCTGCTGGAGAACGGGCGTGAGCCGGTCGATCTCGTCGAGGATCAGCGTGCCGCCGTCGCAATGCTGGAAGGCGCCGATCTGGCGGTCGAAGGCGCCGGGGAAGGAGCCGGGTTCGTGGCCGAACAGCACCGATTCGATCGAGCCGGGCGGGATGCTGGCGAGGTTGATGATCCGCAAGGCGTCCTTGGCGCGCGGGGATGCGCCGTGCATCGCGCGCATCAGCATTTCCTTGCCGGTGCCGGTCTCGCCCTCGATCAGCACATGGCCCTGGCCGCGCGCGGCCTTGGCCGCCTGCGCCAGCGCGGCGCGGAACGAGGGGGCGGTGCCGATCATCGCGTCGAAATCGAGGCTGGCCGACATCTTCTCGGTCAGCGGGGCAAGCTCGTCGCGCGGGGTCTCGCAGGTGGTGACCGAGCGCAGGGCTTCCATCAGCCGGTCGGGGGAGACGGGTTTCACGAGGTAGTCGCTGGCCCCGGCACGCATCGCTTCCACCGCCAGCAGCGGCGAGGCGCTGGTGGTGAGCATCAGGATCGGCAGGGCCGGGCGGCGCGCCTTCAATTCGGCAATCAGCGAGCAGGCATCGTCGCCCGGCACCCATTGATCGAGCAGGATGGCGGACAGCTGCATTCCCTCGCGCGTGCCGAGCATGGCGATCGCGGTCTCGGCGTCGGCGGCGACGATGGTGCGCCAGCCGTCGCGCGCGGCAATCGCCGTGATGAGCCGCGACTGCGCCGGCTCGTCGTCGATCAGCATCACGATTCGCGCATCGTCCTGCGCCTCGGGGTGGCAATCAATATCCGCCATCAGCCTTGCCGCTCGCCTTTCCTTGGCCCGGGGGCATTTGTCCCGGGCTGACACAGACTTGTGCATAGGACGCAGGGGTAAAGACGGGATTAAGGCTGTTGCCCGGCGCGTGCAGGGGCGGGCCGGGGGCGGCGGGTAGCCTCTCATTAAAGGTGACTTGAGCGCGGGGCCGTGCTTCGATACGGGGGCAGGCACAAAATGCGGCATGGTTGTTTTTGGTGCAACCAAATGCAGCCTGCGGTGTTCAGGAACCCAAGGGGAAAGACACAATATGACTGTTCACGACATGGATAAGGCTCAGGCGACCTATGGCGGCTTCATGGCCACGCTCAAGTGGGCGGTGCCGGTGATTGCGGTGATCGTGTTCGCCGTCGTCGCAGCGATTGCCAGCTAAGCGGCCGCGCGTGTGAAGATTGCCATCCTCAAGGAACGCGCCTCGGGCGAGACGCGCGTCGCCGCCACGCCCGAAACGGTGAAGAAGTTTGCCGCGCTGGGCTGCGCGGTTGCTCTCGAATCCGGGGCGGGGGTGATCTCCTCGATCACCGACGAAGCCTATGCCGAGGCCGGCGCGAGCGTCGGGGATGCGGCTGCGACGGTGAAGGATGCAGACATCGTGCTCGGCATCCAGGCGCCCGATGTGGCGCTGCTGAAGGGCGCCAAGCCCGGCGCGATGGTGGCGGCGCTGTTCGACCCTTTCACCAAGCGTGACGTGGTCGATGCCTATGCCGCGGCCGGCTTCGAGGCATTGAGCATGGAATTCATGCCGCGCATCACCCGCGCGCAATCGATGGACGTGCTGTCCTCGCAGTCGAACCTTGCCGGGTACAAGGCAGTGCTGGCGGCAGCGGATGCCTATGGCCGCGCCTTCCCGATGATGATGACGGCGGCCGGCACCGTGCAGGCCGCGCGCGTCTTCATCATGGGCGTCGGCGTTGCCGGCCTTCAGGCGATTGCCACCGCGCGGCGTCTGGGCGCGCAGGTCTCCGCGACCGACGTGCGTTCGGCCACCAAGGAGCAGATCCAGTCCTTGGGCGCCAAGCCGATCTTCGTCGAGAATGTCGCCGGGATCGAAGGCGAAGGCTCGGGCGGCTATGCCACCGAAATGAGCGAGGAATACCAGAAGGCGCAGGCCGAACTGGTGTCCAGCCACATCGCCAAGCAGGACATCGTCATCACCACCGCGCTGATCCCGGGCCGCGCCGCGCCGCGCCTGATCACCG
>VFQO010002674.1_pt1 | contig 10389 bp, 8 predicted proteins | sample 3512331 | NCBI WGS metagenome assembly VFQO01 (sample SAMN10412371, study PRJNA504923) | tailings metagenome | isolation source: Replicate 3 from Balatoc abandoned mine | place: Philippines: Itogon, Benguet | collected 2017-08-28 | reverse complement strand
AACGGCGTGGGCCGCGAGAGTTGCGCCGTGGCCAATGGAGCGGCTGCGTTGCATGTCGCGTGAGGACGACAGGGTGATCTTCTGAACGGCAGTAGCCATCGGGATGTACTCCGCGACGGGCGGCCGAAAGCCTCTCTCTCGGCCTCCAACCCGTCACGAAAATCCCGTTCCCCCTCTTACTCTCTCACCCCGAACCGCGAACGCTTCAGGAAAGCCTATCGCCGCGTGGAAGCGCAAAGCCTCAGAGCCGACTTCACGCCTCCACGTATTTGCGCATCAATGCTCGCCGTGCCGTGACCGAGCGGCCTGATAGAGAATGCGCTCTGCCGCCCGGATGCAGCCGGCCTGCCGCGCGGCTTCCGCCCAAACGGAGAGCGGGAAATCCCCCGTGAAGAGGATGTCCCGTTCGATCCCCATGCCGAACGGCAGGCGGAGCGACGACATCTCCTGCAGCGAGAAGGAGCCAAGCTCAGGGTGACCGAGATCGGCCAGCCCGAAGAGCGTGTCGCCATCCTCGTCCAGTTCGGTGGCGAGCCAGACGCCTTCGCCCAACGGGTTGAAGAATTTCACGACCGGCACATGGTCGGCGTCGCGCTGCCGGCCGTTCGCAAAAAGCTGCTCACGCAGCTCGTCAGTCAGGAGGATCATGCCGCCCTCCTGTCACAATCCGGACAGCTCACCTCCGTGCGATCCTCCGCGTGTGCTTCGGGAAGGTGTGAGAGCAGCCAGTCGGCGGCTTTGCTCGCCTGACTGGCGGCCCGCACGATGGCGCGATTGTCCTCGCGCAGGACCTCGATCCAGGAGCCGATATAGTCCGCGTGGCGGACGGTCGGGACGATGCCGAGTGAGGCGCAGCAGAAGGCGGCGTTCATCTCGGCCACCAGCTCCTCGAACGCATATTTCTTCGTGCCAAAGGAGCCGGAGAAGTCGCGGCCGAGGCGAGAGGCATGGCCGGTGGCGTGACCGAGCTCATGCAGCGCGGTGCGGTGCCAGTTGATCGGCTCGAAATAGGCCTGCGGCGGCGGCACCTGCACATAGTCGTGGGCGGGGACATAGAAGGCCCGATCGCCGCCGATGCGGAAGTCGATCCTCGTCGCCCGGATCAGCGCTTCGACCTCGGGTTCGATCAGGCCTGGCGGCGGAGGTGGCGCCTCGATGGCGATATCGTCGGGCAGGCTCTCACACTGCGCCGCGTTGAAGACCGTGAAACGCTTCAGAAATGGAATAGCGGTCGCCTCTTCGCCGGTCTCGCGTGCGCGGCGCTTTTCGTCGTCGGGCACAAAGCGGTCAGCATAGACGATGGTCGTGCCGTGCTCGCCCTTCCGCACGTTTCCGCCGAGGGCGAGCGCCTGGCGGAAGGTCAGCCAATGCTGGGAAGGAAAGCCGTGCTGGATGACGGCGCCCCAAAGGATCAGGACATTGATGCCGGAATACTGACGGGAGGTCGCCGCATTCCTGGGCATGGCGAGCGGCGCCTTCGCCGCGGCCGTGCCCCAGGGCTGGACCCAGGGAAGCCGGCCATCCTCGAGTTCGGCGATGATCTTGGTGGTGATGTCGTCATAGAGATTGGTGCGGTCACCGGTACGACGCGCGGCGCGATCCATTCTGGCCATCGGGATAAACTCCATGACGGGCGCCGGGAGCCTCTCTCCCAGCCCTCAACCCGTCACGGAAGATCCGCCCGCACTCTCGCTCTCGGGGCGTTGCGGGGTGTCCCCGCAGAAGGGGTCGGCCGAGACCGTGGCTCGGCCGCAGGGGAAGGCTTTCCCCGTTCAATCGATCCCTCGTGGCGGCCGGAGCTACGAAGGAAGGGGCTGAGTTTGAAAGCTTTAAGGCCGTTGAAAAGTGTCAGAAACTCGCATATATTTCTGACAGGAGAATGATGGTGCAACGTCTGACCGAACAGATTCTGGCGCACGCCGAGACGCTTCCGGAAGGAACGCCGCTGGCGGCAAAGAGCCTTCTCCACCTCGGCAGCCGCGCTGGGGTGGACCAGGCTTTGTCGCGTCTTGCAGAACGAGGGCATCTGATCCGTGCCGGGCGCGGCGTGTATCTGCGTCCGGTGAAGAGCCGGTTCGGCGCCCGCGCGCCTTCGGTGGAAAAGGCCGTCGAGGCGCTGGCGGTGCAGCGTGGAGAAGTCATCGTGCCGAACGGCGCGGCTGCCGCAAACGCGCTGGGCCTGACGACGCAGGTGCCGGTCCGCTCCGTTTATCTTACCTCGGGCCGGAGCCGCACGATGACCTTGGGCAAGCAGCTCGTGGAATTGCGCCATGCGCCACGCTGGCAGCTTGCGCTCGCCGATCGTCCCGCAGGCCAAGCGGTTCGCGCGCTAGCCTGGCTCGGGCCGGAGAAGGCGGAATCGGCACTGAAGGCTCTGAAACGAAAGCTGCCGCCTACGGCGTTCGGCGAACTGGTGGCCGCCGCGCCGCAGTTTCCGACCTGGCTTGCGCGGAGCGTCGGCAAGGCGGCCCATGGCTGATCCCTTTCTGTCTTTGTCGGCGGCGGACCGTCGCGACGCGCTGGGCGTCGCCGCCGATCGGTCGGGGCGGCCCGCCCATCTGCTCGAAAAGGACGTTTGGGTCGTCTGGGCGCTTCAGACAGTCTTCGGCTCCGCGCTCGGCGATCATCTCGTCTTCAAGGGTGGGACATCGCTTTCAAAAGCCTACGGCGTCATTCAGCGTTTTTCGGAAGATGTCGATCTGACCTACGACATCCGAGCGATCGCGCCCGATCTGGTGGGCGACAAGGGCGAGGCACTGCCGACAACACGCAGTGAAGAGAAGCGCTGGTCGAAGGTGGTGCGCCACCGGTTGCCGGAGTGGATTTCGGGCACGGTGCAACCACTGCTCATCGACGCAATTGGAGCGCAGGGCGTTTCGGCGGCGACCCGGGTCGAGGGCGAGAAGCTCTTCATCGACTATGAGGCGACCTCAACCGGCTCAGGTTATGTCGCGCCCAGCGTTATGCTGGAATTCGGCGCCCGCTCGACCGGCGAACCGGCCAGCGTGCGCGACGTGGTCTGCGATGCGGCGGGCCTAGTCGAGGGCGTGACGTTCCCGGCGGCGTCGCCGCGGGTGATGCACGCCGAGCGGACCTTTTGGGAAAAGGCGACCGCGATACACGTTTTCTGCTTGCAGGAGCGGCTGCGCGGGGAGCGGTTCGCTCGCCATTGGCATGACGTGGTCCGCCTGGATGACGCGGGGATCGCCGACGCGGCCGCGGCTGACCGAGATCTCGCCCTCGCGGTCGCACGTCACAAGGGGATGTTCTTCGCTGAGAAGGCGGCGGACGGGGCGCCTGTCGATTACGCGGCCGCCGTCAGTGGATCGTTGCAACTCGTGCCGAACGGAGAGGCACGCGCGGCCCTGGCCTTCGATTACGAACATATGGTGGGAGACGGATTGCTGCTTGAGGACGCCGAGTCTTTTGGGTTGCTGATCGAGCGATGCGCAGACATCGCCGAACGCGCAAATCGCGCGGCGGGATAGTAGAAACTGGGGGAAAGCGTGGGGCTCTACGAGAAATGGTGTGAAGCCACCAAAGAGAAAGACAAGCGCAAGCACTATTGGACCTATGTCGAGAAGGATGGCGGGCGCGACGAGATCAGCGCTGATCTCGCGAAGACCATTCGCTCCCATTATGACCGGCTCGAGCGCATCGCCGAGGATGTGGAGCGGCTTGGCTTCAAGATCGCCGCCAAGATTCTGAGCGAAGCGATGCCACAGACGGACAAGGGCCGCTCTGGCGATCTTGGCGAAATCCTTGCGACCGAGCTGGTGGAGGAAGAGATCGGCCTGCGCGTCCCCGTGCGTCGGCTCCGCTACAAGGACGGCCGCAACATGGCCATGCGCGGCGATGACTTCATCGGCGCCGGCTATGGCGGCCAGGACGAGAAGCTTTGGCTCCTGAAGGGGGAAGCCAAAAGCAACAAGAAGCTCGGCAAATCCACGGTGACAAGCGCTCGTAAAGTGCTCGATCGCGACAATGGCCGCTGCACGCCGGACTCGTTGCTGTTCGTCGCCAACCGCCTCCTGGAGAGCAATGATCCCGACGAAAACGCGCTAGGCCGCGACCTCCGCGATGAGGTGGGCGTGAAGTCGCTGCGCGCCGATCGCATCGACCACATGCTTTTCACCGTTTCCGGCAACGGCCCCCATGCCTCGCTGAAGGAAGATCTCGAGGCCGCCGGGACCAATCGCGACCACTACGTCGTGAACATCCACGTCGAAGACCATCAGGACTTCATCGCGGCCATGTACGAAGGGGCGCAAGACCTTGGAGACGCCTGACGAGCTGACCGCCTTCCTCGCCACCGCGACCGTCGACGGCATCCTCGGCCGATTGCTCTATCGTGGTGCTGCGTGGTCGCTGATGCGGGAAGCAGGTGTATTGCCTCAGACCGCGCCGCCCTTGGGCGCGACAATCGAAACCGACCTTGCCGAGCACGGCTTCGCCTTGCTTCGGGGCGCTATGGCCTTGCGTGCCCAGACCGGCGCGTCAGACTTGACAAACAAGGCATTTGAACGGGCGGCCAACGCCTTCGAAGCTCTGGTAAGAAACGGTGATCCTGAGGCACCCGATCGCGGCTTCCGCCGCACCATCGCGGCTGCCGCCTACCACCTAGCCGGCTTCTCGGCTGTCGCCTATTCGTTGTTCAACGAGACGGATGAAGATCTCAACGCATCGCCCGGCGAAACGGCAATCCGTCATCTCATCCTGCGGGATCTCGATCAGTTACGTGCCTTCGTTCGCGACTGGCTTGGCGACGAGGCCCACGGCGATGAGCAGATGGGCGAAGCGCTGGGCGGCGATGAGCCTGATATCGACGATATATTGTCGACCATCCTGAATACGACGATTTGCCGGGCTCTGGCCTACTTCGACTTCGCGCTGGAAACGGGGGAAGAGGACGCGGTCGATCGCCGGATCGTCTGCCTGTCCGCGATCCTGCCCAGCGGCGACGAGTTGGACGACCTTACCGCCTGGATACGCTCGGACGAACCCGGCGAGCCCGTGCGTTCCGACTGGCGACCCACGCGCCAGAGGTTCGGCGCCCTAACCTGGCGCGGCAAGGATGCGCTCCTGCGGCTCGACCTCGACGACGGCGGTCCTTTCCTCGACAAGTTCGTCGAGGAGAAGCCTGCGCGCGGAAGGGAGAAGAATCCGTATCCTCGGAAGAACTCACATCTCGCCCTCTTTGCGGCGTGGGAATTCGCCGGCCAGGGCAAGCGCACTCTGATCTTTTCCACCCAGGCCAACTGGGTCGAGAGCTACGGCAAGCAGGTCGTTGATCTATGCAAGCGTGGCTATCTCGAGTCCTTGCTGGAGGATGAGGGGTCGATCGCGCGCGCGTTGGAAGTCGGCAAAGAATGGCTGGGCGAGGACCATCCGGCGGTTGCCAGCCTGAAGGCTGGCGTCGCCATCCACCACGGCCGCCTGCCGAGCCCGTTCCTGCGCGAGCTGGAAGTCCTTCTCTCGGAGGGTGTGCTCAAAGTCATCGTCGCTTCGCCGACGCTTTCCCAAGGGCTCAACCTCAACGCCGCCGTCCTGCTCGTACCGGCGCTCTACCGGGCCGGCGAGAAGATCAAGGGCGAGGAGTTCGCCAACGTCGCAGGCCGGGCCGGACGCGCCTTCGTCGATGTCGAAGGCCTGATCGTCCATGTCATGTTCGACAAGACCGATTGGCGAAAGAAGGAGTGGAGGAAGCTGGTCGCCTCCGCCAAGGCGCGCACGTTGAAAAGCGGCCTCATCCAGATCGTTGCCGAGATCCTCGAGCGCCTGTCGCGAGAGGGTGTGCTCGATCGCGATGACGCTTGGGAGTATCTCGCCAATTCCCGGGAGGCGTGGCGATCGCCCGACGAGGAGGCCGAGTTGGCTGAACGCCTTGCCGCCGCCGTGGAATACGACGGCGGCGACGAGAGCGATGACGAGGACGAGAGCGAGGACGACGAAGAGGAAACGATCGACGAAGAGCCGTTATCGCAGATTGTCGAGCGCCTAGATGCGACCGTGTTCGGCCTGATCGAAGCGCTGGATGCGGATCGCGCCGATCTCCCGAAGTTGCTGGACGAGGCCCTCAAGGGATCACTCTGGGCTCGTCAGATTGCGCGCGAGGAAGAGGACGTCGCGTCCCTGCACAAGAAAGTGTTCGAAGCACGCGCCGACCTCATTTGGAAGACAACCACCGAACAGGCGCGCCGCGGTCATTTCGCAATGGGCGTTGGGCTCGAAGCGGGTCTCTCGATCGATGCGATGGCTGACGTGCTGGCCGACCTGGTCGATCGCGCCGATGGAGCCGCGCTGAGCGGCGAAGTCGACGAACTCGCTGACGCACTCGGCGGTCTGGCGGAACGCCTGCTGTTCATGCGCCCCTTTATCCCCGACAAGAGGAACGCGCTGCCAGCCAACTGGAAAGCTATCCTGCGCGCTTGGGTCTCCGGCGAGGATGTGTCGAAGATTGGCCCCCAGAATATGCGGGTGGTCGAGGAGGCATTCACCTATCGCCTGGTCTGGGCGCTCGAAGCCATTCGCACCCGCCGCATGTCCTTGGGCTGGTCGCCGGAGACGGTCGCAGGCGGCGCAGCGGCAACGGTTGAAACTGGCGTCCCGCAATTCATGATGGCGATGCTGATTCGCGCCGGTCTGCCTTCGAGGACAGCGGCCATGGCCTCCATCAATGAAACCAAGCCAATGTTTGTGACCCCGGCGGAAATGCGCGCATGGCTTGAATCCGACGAAATTACAGCATTCACGGATTTGGGCGATTGGCCAACGCCCGAAACGGCAGCGTTGTGGGCCCGATTCAGGACTGAGGCGCTCAGTGGTGGGATTCAGAAATGGTCAATCTATCGCAACCGACGTTTGCTCGATGTTCCCGTTGAGTCAGCACCTCGCGCAGGGCTTTACCGAATCATCACTGATGAAGGAGATGGAAGGACTTGGCTGACGACACCCGACTATCAGCGGCTCGCTGCGTTTAGGAAGCATGCTGTTGATCCGAAGCCTAGCTTGCTTTCAGGTAGGCTTCCAGACGGCGTCAACCTTGTCGACGTCTTGCGCGTTGGCCGGGGTAAGATGCGATGGCCACCCGCGAATGCTTGAGGCGGTGAATTGCTGTGGTGCAAACAGGCAAGAGAAAAATGCGGGATCTGCGGGTCGGTAGCCAAAGAAACGCCCGCCGCGACAGAAGAATAGCAAGACATTCCGGACGCATTCGATAAAAAATCGTCTAGGGGACGCCGGAATGTGAAGGCATTAGAAAAGTGGGGGCGGCAATGATGAAACATTGGGAGGAAGCCGTCGATGCGCAAGAAACGACAGCTTCGAATCGATCAGGAGTAGTAGTAAATGCACTGCGCAAACGGCGCCTTAGCGGCGAACTTTACGAACGCGACCCAAAGGTAGAAGCGCTCATCGTCGAATTGGCGGTCCTGCCGCGCGATGAGTTGATCGCCAGGGCAGGAATCATGAAGCGCTCGGACCCGGCCTACGTCCCTAGCGAATGTCTCGTGTACTTAATTCGCGCGAGCCGTCGCGACAACAACGAGGCGTGGTTCGAGCGCCTCTATCGGATTCTGATTGAACGGGTGCTACGCAGTTTACCCAGGGCGGAAAGCTCCGACGGCAAAACTGAGTCGCTGACGCGCGCGGTTGTGCGAGACAAGGTTTTCAGCCGGTTCGTCGAGCTCCTTTCAGCGGATCGCGGCACCTATATCGACAAGCTCGACTACTTCGAGGTGCGCTTCGACGGCGCGGTCGCCAGCCTGCGGCGCGACGCGCAGGAGCAGGCTTGGCGCGACGAGAACCGTTCTCAGGCCCTCGAATATGACGACAGCGGTGAGCTATCCCCCGAAGTCGAGGCGGCCGCAGGGGCACACGACCCATTCTCCGCGTCGGATTTCGACGATGCGGATTACCGGTTGCGCCTGGATGCAGCGATTGAGGCTCTACCGACAGAACAAAGCAGGATCATTCACATGATGAGACAGGGCTTCCCCATCGACTCCAAGGAGCCGGACGTCGTGACCATCTCCAAAGTCTTAGGCCGCTCCGAAAAGACCGTCCGAACCTACCGCGACAAGGCCTTCGCCGCCCTTCGCGCCGCTATGGGCGACGGAGACGAGCGGTGAGCCCCGCCGGCGAACGTCCGTCCCGCGAGTCCGTGCTCGACGCGTTTGCGGTCGAGAGCGACCCTAGCCGGTCGACCCTTGAACGCTATTTGGGACTTTACCCGGAATATGCCGGGGAGCTCATAGACCTGTCGCGCGAACTCAGCCGCGAAGTATGTGGCGATACAGCTCCGCTTTCCGATGCCGATCAGGCCTTAATCGAGGCTGCTTGGTTGCAACACGCAAAGGCGGTGCCGGGAGCGACAGCCGACCCTTTCGCGGCACTGACGGTCGATGACTGGCGCACCGTCGCCCAGCGTCTGGACGTGCCCCGGCAGGTTGTGACCGCGCTGCGCGAGAGACGGATTTCTCTCGTTAGTATCCCGCGACGCGTCCTGGTGATGTTGGCAGAGGCGATGCGCAGCTCTGTCGCGCAGTTGGAGTCGTCCTGGGGCTCGGCCCAGTTGGCCGGCGCGCGCAGTTATAAGGCTGACGATAAGCCGACCGCTGGCGAGCAGGTCACCTTCGAGCAAGTGTTGATCGACGCCGGCGTCCCAGCCGACAAGCGCGCCCGGCTGTTGGCAGAGGCAGACTGACATGGACGGGGTGGAGCTCGCCAGGCAGGTCGCCGCCGAGCTTCATGCTCGTCTCGTGGCCTCGGGCGCCGATCCTTGGTCGCCCTATGACTTTGCTGTCGCCGAAGCCAAGCGGCGTGGGATCGATGTCGAACCGACGGCTGTCGGCGCGGCCGTCCTCAACGGCGGCCGCGCGACCTTCGTCGCCGCCGACGATCTGATCCTTCACGAGAGTGCGGGGTCTCGCTTCGAACAGGCCTTCCTCGTGGCGCACGAGATTGGTCATGTCGAGCTCGGCGACGATCCCGACAGCGAGACGGCGCCAATGATCGATCCGGCTCGCGCGGCCGAGCCGTCGCCGGTCGGCATGGATCGGGTGGTCGATTATGGACGCCGGCAGCGCCGCGAGGTCCAGATGGATCTGTTCGCGCGCGAGCTCTTGCTTCCCCGCAACGTCGCGCGAGCGCTGCATGTCGATCAAGGGTTATCCGCCTCGGCGGTCGCCGCAAAGCTCGGCGCGCCGTTCGAGGTTGTCGCCCAGCAGATGTTCGACGCCTTGCTCCTCCCAATCGTGCCGCCCGTCGCGGCCGCGACGCATGTGGAGCGGCCGCTCAATCCCCTGCAAGCCGCTGCCGCGGCGCATCGCGGCGAGGCCTATCTGCTCGAGGCGGGCCCCGGCACCGGCAAGACGCAGACACTGATCGCGCGCGTCGAAGGCCTTCTGGAGGAGGGCGTCGACCCGCGGCGCATCCTGCTATTGACCTTCTCGAACAAGGCGGCGGGTGAGATGGCCGAGCGGATTGCGCGCAAGCGGCCCGAGGCCGCGGCCGCAATGTGGATCGGCACCTTCCACGCCTTCGGCCTCGACATTATCCGTCGTTTCCATGCGGAGCTCGGCTTGCCGAAAGACCCGCGGATGATGGATCGGACCGAGGCCGTCGAGCTCCTCGAGGAGGAGTTCCCGCGCCTGAGGCTCTCCCACTGCCGCAATCTCTACGATCCAACTCAGATCATCGCCGACATGCTGGCCGCCGTCTCGCGGGCGAAGGACGAGGTGGTCAACGCCGAAGCGTACGCCGCGCTTGCCGACGCCATGCTTGCCAAGGCGGCGGACTCTGATACGCGCGAGGCCGCTGAACGCGCCGGAGAGGTGGCCCGCGTCTATGCCGCCTATGAACAGCTCAAGCGCAACGCGCATTGCGTCGACTTCGGGGACCTTGTCGCCCTGCCCGTCAAGCTGCTTGAGGCTGAGGCGGCCATCCGCGCAACACTGCAGGCACAGTATGACCACGTCCTGGTCGATGAGTATCAGGACGTGAACCGCAGCAGCGTGCGCTTGCTGAGCGCGCTGCGGCCAGACGGCCGCAATCTCTGGATGGTAGGCGACGCCAAGCAGTCGATCTATCGGTTTCGGGGCGCGTCGTCCTTCAATATGACTCGGTTCGGGAAGGAGGACTTTCCCGGCGGCAAGCGCGGGCGATTGAAGCGCAACTATCGCTCGGTGCCGGAGATCGTCGCCAGCTTTTCCGGCTTCGCGATCACGATGCGCGCGGGCGACGCGGACAGCGGTCTTGAAGCCGATCGCGGCGGCAATGGCCATAAGCCCGAGCTGCGCACGGTACAGCGCGCCGAGCAACAACAAGTGGCCCTTGCCGACGCGATCGAGGCGCTTCGCCGTGAGGGACATGCCTATCGTGACCAGGCGG
>VFQO010002672.1_pt1 | contig 10391 bp, 15 predicted proteins | sample 3512331 | NCBI WGS metagenome assembly VFQO01 (sample SAMN10412371, study PRJNA504923) | tailings metagenome | isolation source: Replicate 3 from Balatoc abandoned mine | place: Philippines: Itogon, Benguet | collected 2017-08-28 | reverse complement strand
ACCCGGTATTGCTTGCCGCCAGTGCGCACTACAGCGAACATGTGACCTATTCCGTATATAAAGCATAGCAACCGCCCCGCGGGTGCGGGGGGCCACAAGAAGGTGCGCCACTAGTGCAAGGTCCCCGCGCTGTCAACCAACCGGGCCAAGGATTCTTGGCCGCTGGCGCAGATTGCCGGGCGTGCTATGGCACGGGCGATGAATCGCTTGCCCGCCAGCCTGACCCTTGCATTCCTGCTGAGTGCCTGCGCTTCGACGCCGGGTGAATACCCCTCGCTGGCGCGCCGGCCGATCGAACGGGTGACGGGAACATTCACTCCGCCGCCCCCGCCGCCCGCCCCGGCACCGGTCGATCCGGCCGTCGCCCGGCAGATCGATTCGCTGCTGGACCGCGTCCGCGCGGCCGACGCCAAGTTTCAGGCCCGCGAAGGGCGGGTCCGCCAGATTGTCGGTGCGGCAGCCGGAGCCGCCAAGGCAAGCGAAGCCTGGTCCGTGGCCCTGGTCGCGCTCGCCGATCTCGATACGGTACGCAGCGAAGGCATGGTGGCGCTGGCCGATATCGACGCGATCTATGCCGCCAGCCGAATCGAGGGCGAACCGGCCAGCGAGGCCAAGGCCGCACGCGAGGCTGCGAATGCCATCGTTACCGCCCAGGACAAGGTCATCGCCGGCCTGCAGGCGCAGCTCGCGCCCTAACCCCAGCGGCGCAGGTCTGCGTGATCCTGATCGCGCGGTTCGATCCAGCTCCAGATCCCGCCGCGCAGCTCGCGCTTCCAGAACCACGAATCGCTCTTGAGATGGTCCATCGCGAAGTCGACCGCGTCGATCGCCGAGCGGCGATGCTCGGCTGCGGCGCTGACGCAGACGATCGGCTCGCCGGGATACATCTTCCCGACCCGGTGGAGCATCAGCATCCCCATCAGGCCGAAGCGATTCGCCACCGTCTCGGCCAGTGCCTGCATCCCGGGCAGGGTCAGCGGTTCGTAGTGCGAGAGCTCCAGCGCTTCGACCCCGCCACCGCCGCGCACTTCGCCCACGAAGGTGCAGACCCCGCCCAGCCCGGGATGGGCATTGGTGAAGGGGCCAACGAAGGCACCGGGATTGAAGGGCTCGGTAAGCAGGCGCACGTCGAGCATGGTTCAGCCCCCGCTGACCGGCGGCAGGAAGGCGATCTCGTCTCCCGGTTCGACCGCAATGCTCCCCGGATTAATCAGCAGCTCGCCATTGCGGGCGATTCGGACCTTCTCGTCGAGCAATGCGACAGCCAGTTCGACCGGTAGGCTGGCCAGGATCGCTTCGAGCGTTCCGGGCGCAACCTCGCGCTCCGCTGTGCCGGCTAGGTCAGCCAGCCGCCCCAGAAATACCAGTTTGGCCATGTCAGCCGCCCGTCATCGACATGTGGCGCGGCAAGGCCGGGGCCTGGCCATGCGCGTCGATCCGGAAGTTGTGGCGCAGCGGCTTGATCTTCATCGCTACGTCGAGCGCCTCGGCCAGCGCCGCATCGGGATCATCCGAGCGCAGCGCGGCACGCAGGTCGACCCGCTCGCCCCCGCCCAGGCACGGATAGAGCTGGCCGGTCGCCGTCACTCGCACCCGGTTGCAGCCTTCGCAGAAGTTGTTGGTCAACGGCGTGATTAGGCCGATCCGCCCGCCCGTTTCCGCCACATCGAAATAGCGCGCCGGGCCGCCGGTGCGGTGATCGCTGGGGGTCAGGGTCCAGCGCTGCTCCAGCGCGGTGCGCACTTCGCCGAGCGAGAGGTGCTGATCGAACCGGTCTTCCTCAACTTCGCCCAGCGGCATGACCTCGATCAGGGTGAGTTCCAGCCCGCGCGCGTGGGCCCATTCGATCAGGGCCGGGATTTCGTCCTCGTTGGCGCCCTTCAGCGCCACGGTGTTGATCTTGACCTTGAGGCCCGCCGCCTGCGCCGCCGCGATGCCTTCGAGCACTTGCGGCAGGCTGTCGCGCCGGGCGAGCCGGGCAAAGCCCTGCCGGGCCAAGGTGTCGAGCGAGACGTTCACGCGGCGCATGCCAGCAGCGAACAGGGGTTCGGCGAATTCGGCCAGCCGCGTGCCGTTGGTGGTCAGGGTCAGCTCGTCGAGCCCGTCCCCCAGTTTGCGCCCAATCGCCTGGACCAGCTCGATCATGTCGCGCCGGACCAGCGGTTCGCCCCCGGTCAGCCGCAGCTTGGTAATGCCGCGGGCAATGAAGCCCAGCGCCAGCTTGTGCAGCTCTTCCAGGCTCAGCACGTCCTTGCGCGGCAGGAAGGTCTGCCGTTCGGGCATGCAATAGGCGCAGCGCAGGTCGCAGCGGTCCGTCACCGAAAGGCGCAGGTAGGAGATCCGGCGCTGGAACTGATCAATCAGGGTCATGCGCGTGATGCTATCACCGCCCCGGCCCCGGCGTCATCTAGCGAAATCAACTGGCCGGTCAGGCCGGGTGCGCGGGCGAGATATTCAGCCGCGGCGGCAACCGATGCCTCGCTGCCGCCCGCAACGGCGTTGACCCGCAGCGGCGCCTTGGCCCGCGCCAGCATCTGCACGGCGGCCAGCCGCCAGCCGCGATGGGTATGATCGGCAGCCGGAAAGACCAGCAGCAGATCAGTGGCGGCCGCGCGGATTGCAGCAACCTGTTCGCCGTGAAACGCGGCCGCAGCCTCCAGCGGATCGTCCGGCAGGCCTGCGATCCGCACCAGTTCCATCAACGCCGCTCGCGGGTCAGGGTGATGCCGATCTTCTCACCCGCCTCGCTGATCGCCAGCTTGACGATCTTGACGGTGACCGCCTCAACCCGCTCATCCTGCACGAACAGCGTATCGCACACATGGTCGGCCACGGCCTCGATCAAGGTGAAGTGCACACCCTTGGGCAGCGCCTCGGATGCCGCGAACTTCAGGTCCATGTAGTTCTTGCTGGCGCTGAGCGGGGTTTCGGGCGCGTAACGATCCGCCACTTTCAGCTTCACCTGGATGGTGAAGCGCAGCGGCTGCGGGCGGCCGGTTTCCTCCGAGTAGATGCCGGTCAGGACATCGTGCTCGAAATCGGCAACTTCCAAGATCAGCGAATCGGCCATGGGCGCGCCTTAGCCGTTATTCGACCAGCGCGCGAAGATCGCGGTTGGCAGCAGCCGGCCATCTTCGCCGGTCTCGCGCACGGCCAGGTCGCCATGCTCGATCTTGCCCGGCAGTTCGGCAAAGACTTCATCCAGCAAGCCGGCGAGCGCCAGGCTGCTCATCCGCACGGCATAGACCGTCAGGAACAGGAAGCGACTGTCGGCATCGAGCAGCCGGGCGCAATCGCCGACCAGCGGGGCGAGATGCTCTTCCAGCCGCCAGACCTCCCCCTCGGGCCCGCGCCCGAACTTGGGTGGATCGAGGATGATCCCGTCATAGCGCTTGCCCCGCCGCACCTCGCGCGCGGTAAACTTGGCGGCATCGTCGATGATCCAGCGGATCGGCCGCTCCGTCATGCCGGAAAGCGCAGCATTCTCGCGCGCCTGGGCGACCGATTTCTTGCTGGCATCGACGTGGGTGACGGGGCCGTATTGCGAGAGCGAGAGCGTACCGACGCCGGTATAGCCGAACAGGTTCATCGTCTGCGCGTCGGTCCGCCCGGCCAGCTGTTCGCCCATCCAGTCCCACACCGGGGCCATATCGGGGAAGAAGCCGAGGTGGCGAAACGGGGTGCACTGCGCGGTGAACTTCACTGCGCCGCGCGCCAGTCGCCAGCCTTCGCGCGGGACCGGATTGGCATAGGACCAGCGACCGCCGCCATCCTCGTCCGATGCGGGCACGAATTCGCCGTCCGAGGCCCAGCGCTCCATGCGCGGCCGCCACAGCGCCTGCGGTTCGGGCCGGATGAAGCGATAGGGGCCATAGCTTTCCAGCTTGCGGCCATGACCGCTGTCAAGCAGGCCATAGTCCGGCCAGCCCTCGCCGGTCATCACGACCGGCGCTTCGATCAGCTCAGCCACGCGGCACCGCGCGCGCGGCGACATATTCTGCGATCGCCGCATAGTCGCCCGACAGTTCGATCAGGCGCTCCTCGCGCTCGAACAGATCACCGATCCGCGCCGGCAGTGCCGGGCGATGGCCGGTCGCGCGTTCCACAGCATCGCGGAACTTGGCCGGATGCGCGGTTGCCAGGGTCACCACCGGCACCGCCGGATCGATCTCCGCAACCTGCGCGGCATGAAGGCCGATTGCCGTATGCGGATCGAGCAGTTCGCCGGCCGCATCCCAGGCCCAGCGCAGCGCGCGGGCCATGTCATCGGCATCGGCGCGGGCGCTGGTAAACAGCGCTGCGGCGCCTTCGCGCTGGGCGTTGGTCAGTTGCATCGCCTTGGTCGCCTCGAACCCGGCCATCTGCTCGGCCAGAGCCTTGCCATCGCGCCCGCCCAGATCGAACAGCAGCCGTTCGAAGTTGGACGAGACCTGGATGTCCATCGAAGGCGCCGCCGTCGGGGTGACCGTTCCTTGCGAATAGTCGCCAGTGGTCAGCGCGCGGTGGAGAATGTCATTGACGTTGGTCGCGACGATCAGCCGCTCGATCGGCAGGCCCATCTGGGCTGCGACATAACCGGCAAAGACATCGCCGAAATTGCCGGTCGGGACCGAGAAGGCCACCTTGCGGTGCGGCGCGCCAAGCTGGAGCCCGGCGGCGAAGTAATAGACCACCTGGGCCATTAGCCGCGCCCAGTTGATCGAATTGACCGCACCGATGGCGTAGCGATCGGTCATCGCCGCATCGTTGAACATCCGCTTCACCATGGCCTGGGCATCGTCAAACGTGCCCTCGATCGCGATGTTGTGGACGTTGGGGGCCAGCACCGTGGTCATCTGCCGGCGCTGCACTTCGCTGACCCGGCCCTTGGGGTGAAGCATGAAGATCTCGACCCGCGCGCGGCCCGCCACGGCATCGATCGCCGCCGAGCCGGTATCGCCCGAGGTCGCCCCGACAATCGTCAGCGGATCGCCGCCGCGGCTGAGGAATTCCTCGAACAGCAGGCCCAGCAGCTGCAACGCCACGTCCTTGAAGGCCAGGGTTGGCCCATGAAACAGCTCAAGCAGCCAGTGCTGCTCGTCCAGCTGCTTGAGCGGGGTCACCGCCTTGTGGGCGAAGCGGCCGTAGGCCTGGGTGGTCAGCTCGAGCAGCCGCTCCGGCGTCAGGCTGTCTCCGACAAAGGGCTGCATCACCCGCGCGGCGAGCTCGGCATAGGGCAGGCCCGCCATGGCCGCGATCTCGTCCCCGCTGAAGCGGGGCCATTCGCGGGGCACGTACAGCCCGCCATCATTGGCGAGGCCAGCCAGCGTCACTCCGGCGAAGTCCAGCGCAGGCGCGCTGCCACGGGTCGAAATGTAGTCCATCAAGCGGGGCCGTTAGCCCTCGTTGCCTCGCGCGGCAAGGCGCTTGCGCAGGGCAAGGGCATAGATCAGCAGCGCCACCCCGGCGAACAGGAACCACTGGATGGCGTAGGACCAGTGGTTGTTGGGGATGGTCTTGGGATCAGGCAGCGCGCTGGCAGCAAGGCCAGCCAGCGGGGGATCGGCAATCAGGCGAACCGATTTGCCAGCGCCTGGCGCGATCACGCCCTGCACCGTGCCGCCGCTCCACTGCCGTTCGGCTAGGTCCTTCGCCCAGCCCAGCACGACTTCGGCGCGCGCGCCGCCAGGCAGGACACAGGTGACCGCATGCGCCCAGCCGACCGTACCCTTGCGGTCGTAGCCGGCGAGCGGCGAATCCTTGCCTTCAACCCGGCAGTTGATGGTCGTGCGGCGGAACAGCGCCAGTTCCTGCTGCGCCGGATCGACTGGCCAGGGCACCTCGGCGCTGATCGTCTGGGCAGCGGCATAGCGCGCCAGCATCGCTTCCTTCTGGGCGCGCCGATCGAGCTGCCAGAAGCCAAGCGCCAGCATCACGCCGACAGCGGCAAGGACGAACACGGTCGGGATGATCGGCAGGCGGCGCATCATGGCTGGCGCAGGTCGCTGCTGGTCGCCTCGATCGCCTTGCGCCGGTATTCGGCCACCAGCAGGGCCGCCTTGCTGACGCGCAACCCCAGCAGCGTCAGCCCCGCCACCAGCGGCACCCACAGCACGATGTGGACCCAGAGCGGCGGGTGCACTGCGAACTCCAGCCAGACCGCGAGGCCCACGATAAGCGCGCCGACGATCATGGTCAGGAAAGCCGCCGGGCCATCGCCGACATTGAACTGCGCATAGTCCAGCCCGCAGGAGGTGCAGCGCGGGGCGAACCGCGCGGGTCCGTCAAACAGCGTCCGCGCGCCGCACTCCGGGCAGAGACCGAAAAGGGCAGCCGCGGGGATGCCGGGCTGCCCTTTCGTTTCCTGGCTTGTGCCGTGGTCCATCAGTGGATCGGCGCGCCCCAGCCACCCCAGACGTAAACGGCCACAAACAGGAACAGCCAGACCACGTCAACAAAGTGCCAGTACCAGGCGGCCGCTTCGAAGCCGAAGTGCTGCTTGGGGGTGAAGTCCCCGTTGTAGGCGCGCTTCAGGCAGACGATCAGGAATATCGTGCCGACCAGCACGTGGAAGCCGTGGAAGCCGGTCGCCATGTAGAAGGCCGAACCATAGGTGTTCTGGCCAAAGGCAAACGGCGCGGCCGAATATTCATAGGCCTGGATGCTGGTGAACAGCAGGCCGAGCAGAATGGTGGCCCACAGGCCCTTCTTCAGGCCATCGCGGTCCCCGTGGATCAGCGAATGGTGCGCCCAGGTTACCGTGGTGCCCGAGCAGAGCAGGATCAGCGTGTTGAGCAGCGGCAGGTCGAACGGATCGAGCACCGCTTCGATCGCCTTGGGCGGCCACTGTCCGCCAACCACTTCGGCCAGTTCGCTGGGGAACAGCGAGAAATCGAAGAAGGCCCAGAACCAGCCGACGAAGAACATCACTTCCGAAGCGATGAAGGTGATCATGCCATAGCGCAGGTGCAGCTGCACGACCGGCGTGTGGTGGCCTTCATGGGCTTCGCGGACAACCTTGGTCCACCACTGGAACATGGTGAAGAGGATGCCAAAGAACCCGACCAGCAGGACATACTTGCCGGCAGCCATGTCGTGCATGGTCAGCACGCCGCCGCTGGTGGCGGTCAGCGCCGAGACCGAGCCGAGGAACGGCAGGATATCGGGCTCGAGAATGTGGTAATCGTGGTTCTTGGTGCCGGCCATGTGCGTGGTTCCCAATTGATCCCCTGAAGCGCCCCGGGCTGGCCCGCGACGCATGTTTTCGCCTCGCCCTTATCGCGCGGCTAGCGCCGGGTCCAGTGCCTTTACGGGCTGATTTGCCGCCTTGTGGAAAGTGTAGCTGAGCGTGATCTGCTCGATGTCCTTGGTCTCCGGATCCTGAAGGATCTTGGGATCGACGTAATAGATCACCGGCATGTTGACCGATTGGCCCGGCTGCAGCGTCTGCTCGTTGAAGCAGAAGCACTGGATCTTGTGGAAATACTTGCCCGCCAGTTCCGGCTCGACATTGAACGAGGCGATGCCGGTAATCGGCTGGTCGGACAGGTTCTTGGCCGAATAGTAGGCCATCTTGCGCGAACCGATCCGCAGTTCCTGCGTGGTCTGCTCCATCGCAAACTGCCAGGGCAGCTGGCGATCGACATTGGCATCGAAGCGCACCGATATCAGCTTGTTGGTGATCTTGACGGCCGAAGCCTCAGCCTCGGTCGAGCGCATGGTGGTGCCGCCAAAGCCGGTGACCTGGCAGAAGATCCGGTACAGCGGCACCGAGGCAAAGCCCAGCGCCAGCATGGCCGCAGCACCCAACAGGGCAAGCACACCAGTGCGGGCATTGGCGTCCTTGGGAAGAGTCAGGACGGCCATGGCGTTAACCCCCGATCCGCGCGATGCTGATGAAGTAGAACAGCACCACCATCGCGCCGAGCAGGCCACCCAGCATCAGGTTGCGCTGCTTGATGATCCGCTTGCGTTCGGCTTCGGGGTCTTCGGGAAACTGGGGCATCTGCTTCATCCCATGATCCAACGGTCCGCCACCAGGGCAGCGAACAGGGCGAAAAGGTAGAACACGGAAAAGCGGAACAGCCGCTTCTCAGGTCCCATGTCGGCTTCCCCCACCCCTTGGCGAAACACGGCCACGCGCAGCGCCAATAACAGAAAGATCGTCGAAAGGATCAGCGCCGCAGCGCCATAGACTACGCCCGCCCCGCCCGGAATCCAGAACGGCAGCATCGCCAGCGGCAACAGCAGCACCGCATAGACCAGGATCTGGCGCCGGGTCGAATGGCGCCCGGCCACCACCGGCATCATCGGGATTCCCGCCTTGGCATAGTCAATCTCGACAAACAGCGCGAGCGCCCAGAAATGCGGCGGGGTCCAGAAGAAGATGATCGCGAACAGCAGGATCGGCATCAGGGTGACGTCGCCCGTCGCGGCAATCCAGCCGATCATCGGCGGGAATGCGCCGGCCCCGCCGCCGATTACGATGTTCTGCGGCGTGCGCGGCTTGAGCCAGATCGTGTAGATCACCGCATAGTAGAAGATCGAGAAGGCAAGGACCGCTGCCGCCAGATAGCCCACGCCGACCGCCATCATCAGCACCGAGAAGAACGACAGCACCAGCCCGAAATCGCGCGCCGATTCGGGCGTCATGCGGCCGGCCGGCAAGGGACGCGAGGCCGTGCGCTTCATCTTGGCGTCAAGGTCCGCCTCCCACCACATGTTGAGCGCGGCCGAACCGCCGGCCCCAACCGCGATGCAGAGAATGGCGGTAAAGCCCAGCACCGGGTTCACCGGCACCGGCGCGGCAAGCAGCCCGCACAGCCCGGTGAAGATCACCAGCGTCATCACGCGCGGCTTGGTCAGCGCGAAAAAGTCGCGCCAGTCGGTCGGCAAGGCCGGGGCAGATTGGCTGGCAGCGGTCATGGTTGGGTGCGCCTATAGTCGCGCCTTAGAGTCGCTTCAACCAATCGATGAGCAGTCTATTCACTTCTTCCGGCCGCTCCTGCTGGGTCCAGTGGCCTACGCCTTCGAGCACGTGCCCTTCAACCTTCGGCGCGAACATCCGCATCATCGCCACCGGATCGGCCACGGCGCCGAACAGGCTGGTCGCCGGGTCACGTGTGCCGCCAATGAACAGGCACGGCTGTTCCAATTGTTTGCCCTGCCAGGGCTTCAGCCATTCGTAATCGCGCCCGTGATTGCGATAACGGTTGAGCGGACCGCGGAATCCCGAAGCCCGGAACTCGCCTTCGTAGTAGTCGAGGTCGGCTTCGCTCAGCCACGGCACCGGTTGGGGATCGGGGAGCCCCTGCAAGAAGGTCGCGCCGAGCGGCTTTGACCAGTAATCCCCCGGCGGCACATCGCCCGAGATCGAGTACATCATCCGCGCCACGAAATCGCGCGGATCGGCCTCGGCCTCAGCCTCGGCCACGCCGGGTTCCTGGAAGAACTCCTGGTAGAAGAACCGGCCCTGGCTGGTGAAGTGTTCGCGGAACACCTCGGTAAAGGGTCGCAAAGGTGCGCCCGCGAAGGGCACCGAAAGACCGGCGACGGCGCTGATCCGGTCGGGATTGGTGAAGGCCGTGTTCCAGACGATCGGCGCGCCCCAGTCATGCCCGATCAGCACGACGCGGCTGTCCGGCGCGAGCGCATCGGCCAGACCGATCAGGTCACCGGCAATCTTCTGGAGCGTATAGGCCTCGACCGGCTGCGGCTTGTCCGATCCGCCATAGCCCCGCACATCGATCGCGCAGGCGGTGTAGCCGGCCGCGGCGACCGGTCCGAACTGGTGCCGCCAGGAATACCAGCTCTCCGGAAAGCCATGGACCATGATCGCCAGCGGCGCGGAGCCGGGCGCGGGACCTTCGATGGCGCAGCGCAGGCTGACTTCATCGCAATCGACCATCCGGAATTCAGGCATCAAAAACCTCCCGCCGCGCAGCAGGCGGCCAATACTCCCCTCCCGCTAGCGGGAGGGGCAAGGGGAGGGTCTGTTATCGATCCTCCAAAAGCAAAAGGGGAAGGAACATGCCCTCCCCCCAAACCCCTCCCGCCAGCGGGAGGGGAGCTTGCGGTGTCCGCCCCAGAGGGCGGACGATCCGTCAATGGTGACCCTTGTCCTCGATCACCGGCAGGGTTTCGAACTGGTGGAACGGCGGCGGGCTGGACAGGGTCCATTCCAGCGTCGTTGCACCTTCGCCCCAGTAGTTGTCTTCCGCCTTCTTGCCCATGGTGTAGGCATAGATGATGTTGACGAACCAGATCACCAGCGAGCTCGCCATGATGACGTAGCCGATCGAGGAGATCTCGTTCCAGTAGGCGTAGGCTTCGGTGTAGTCCGGATAGCGGCGCGGCATCCCCTGCAGACCCAGGAAGTGCTGCGGGAAGAAGATCACGTTCACGCCGACGAA
>VFQO010002669.1_pt1 | contig 10401 bp, 11 predicted proteins | sample 3512331 | NCBI WGS metagenome assembly VFQO01 (sample SAMN10412371, study PRJNA504923) | tailings metagenome | isolation source: Replicate 3 from Balatoc abandoned mine | place: Philippines: Itogon, Benguet | collected 2017-08-28 | reverse complement strand
GCGGAACGCATGACAACCCCACCACCGTGGGGCCAGGCCGCTATTAGCGGATCGCATGACAAAACCGACTTGGCATAGCGGAACGCGTGACGCGCCCACTCACCATGGGGCCAGGTCACTGTTAGCGGATCGCGTGACAACTGACTTGGCATAGCGGAACGCATGACAACCCCACCACCGTGGGGCCAGGCCGCTATTAGCGGATCGCGTGACAACTGACTTGGCATAGCGGAACGCATGACAACCCCACCACCGTGGGGCCAGGCCGCTATTAGCGGATCGCGTGACGTACTCCGCCCACCATAGCGCGTAACCCTGCCGTGATGATCAACCCTGACTTCCCGCCGCAGGCTCCCGTTACTCAATCCCCCCCCCTGCCCTCGCACGCGGAGCAGTTATGGCTGTGCAGGGTTAAGACTCCAGTTGACGCACAACCTTTGGCAATAAAGTCAATTTGTTTCTTTGTTTCTTTGTTTCTTTGTTTCTTTGTTCGTAAAATGTTTTATTACGATTAAATGGAAACTGTCATGCGCCCAACAGAAATCAGCGATGAAGACATCATCAAAGCAGGCAAAGGTCTGTTGGCAGCTGGACGAAATGTCACCGGCTTCGCACTGCGTCAACGAGTCGGTGGTGGATCAGCCCCACGTCTCAAACAAGTGTGGGATGAGCACATCAGCAGCCAGTCCGTCGTAGCCGCTGAGCAAGAAGCAGAATTGCCTGTCGAACTGGAAGAACAGCTGAAAACCGTTTCGCAAGCGCTTGTCGAGCGCCTGCGACAACTCGCTGTCGACCTCAACAATTACGCGGTGCGAGCATCAGAACGACGCGTCTCTGAGATCGTCCGCGCTGCCGGCGAACAACAGACCCAGGCAGAGCGCGAGTTGGCAGATGCTTCCATGACGGTCGATGAACTTGAGACAAAGCTGGACGCATCGACATCAGAAGTCAAAGAGTTGCGAGCCAACCTGGCCGATGTCACCCAAAGCACTCAGGCGCAGGCTATCGAACTGGCTCAGCTCAGGGAGCGACTGATTTCTGCTGAAAACGCACTCCGGCTTTCAGATGAGCGCCAACAGGCAGAACACATTCGGGCCAACGAAGCCCACGACAAAGCGTCTCGACTTGAAGGCCAAGTCGAGACGCTCGAAAAACTACTGGCATCAAAACGCTGACTTCGCACGCGCAACCACCCTGCCCGCCCTACACCGCAATATGGCACTTGACGCCCGAGACCTTCTTGCCCGCGTCATAGCCCTACAAGGCCGCTGGGTCCGTATTCTTCACGCTCTGCGCATCGATGGTCAAAAATGCGCTGCTCCCCAGTCTCTCTCGGGCCGCGCCAACCTGATTTTTAATGCCTGCTCCAGCAGGCTGACGCCCTGTTCGTTGGGCTGGATCCTTTTGGCGAAGTACGCATGCACCGTGCGCCATTTGGGAAAGTCGTTTATCAGTGCGCGCCACTGGCATCCTGTGTGCAACAGGTACAGCACCGCGAAGAACACCTCGTACAGATCAACCGTCCAGGTCTTGGTCGTCTTGCGCGCGCTCTTCTGTAGGGGGCGCACGAAATCGAACTGCTGGTGACTTATGTCGCTGCAGTAGTGTCCCAACGTTCTCACGCCATGGGTTCGTAAGCCAATGATTCGCTTGTCGAATTCTGCATTTCAGTCTGGTCTCGATTTGAACGTCGAGGATCAAACTTATGGCCTTTTGCGCTGCTGCGCGAAGGGCCGGTATGCACCAAGGCAAGCTCGTTTTTTCTCCGCTCATGGCCTATCTGCCCATGAGCACGTTTCGCAGGTGCGTGGCCAGGCATCGCGGCGACTACAAGGTCAAAGATTTCTCGTGCCTGGACCAGTTCTTTGCCATGGCGTTTGCGCAACTGACCTACCGCGAGTCCTTGCGCGATATCGAAGTCAACCTGCGGGCACAAGCCAGTCGGCTCTACCACATGGGCTTTCGCTGCTCGACGATTTCGCGCAACACCCTGGTCAACGCGAATGCCACACGACCCTGGCAAATTTATGCCGACTTCGTCCAACATCTGATTGCCATCGCCAGACCGCTGTACGCCAAGGAGCCTCTGGGAATCGATCTGGACGCGGTGGTCTACGCGTTCGACGCCAGCACCATCGATTTGTGTCTTTCGCTTCATCCGTGGGCGCCGTTTCGTTCCACCAAGGCCGCTATCAAGTTGCACACGCTGCTGGACTTGCATGGCTCCATTCCCAGCTTCATTCACATCACCGACGGCAAGACCCACGAGGTCAATGTGTTGGACGACCTGGCGATCGAAGCTGGGGCCTTCTATCTGTTGGATCGGGGATATCTGGACTTCAGCAGGTTGTACGTCATTCATCAGGCGCAGGCCTTCTTCGTGACGCGGGCCAAGAGCAACACCCAATTCAGACGGCGCTATTGCAACCCTGTCGATCGCAGCATCACCTCGGTCATCTGCGATCAGACGGGCGTACTCACCGTGTTCTATTCCAGCAAGGACTATCCGGCCGCCTTGCGCCGGGTCGTTGTCAAGGACGAAACAGGCAAGCGCATCACGTTTCTGACCAACAACTTTGCCTTGAAGCCAGAGCTCATTGCAGACCTGTACCGTCAACGCTGGAAGGTCGAGTTGTTCTTCAAATGGATCAAGCAGCACCTGCTGCATCAAGAAGTTTCTGGGCACCAGCGAAAACGCCGTGAAGACGCAAATCTGGATTGCGGTGTGCACCTATGTGCTGATCGCCATTACGAAGAAACGTCTGCATCTTGACCATCACAGCCTGTACGAAATCCTACAAATCCTGAGTCTGACCATGCTTGAAAAAACCCCGATAGCTCAACTACTTACGCCTCCATCAGCGTATTCCAGTCTGGATTTCGAGACTCAGCAACTCGTTCTTCTCTGAAAAACGTTGGGACACTACTGATGTCGCTGGGGTATTTTTGGCGCGCACCACAGCATTCTCAAGTAGCAGACAAAGATCGTGAACACGTTCTTTGAGCCTCACTTTCAGCGCTGAAAGTCGTCAGGCGAATCGGCACCAATCCGCCTGATTAGCGACCTACCTCAGTCAGTCGTGAACGCTCCGCGATAGCAGACCTCCAACAAGCAATGCCGAGTCATCGGCCAAGGAGCGCGGTATGTCCATGGACACCATCCAGTTCCAACGCGGTCTTTCGCTGCTCCGGTTTTACACCTTGTACGGCACCGAGCAACAATGCGAGCGCGCCCTTTTTGGCTGCCCGCTGGCCCGACGGCTGGTAGTGTGCGCACTGCGCCTGCAAGCGCTTCTTCCTCGCCCGCAATGGATCGGGCCGCCAGCTGTGGGAGTGCTTTGTCTGCGGCTACCAGAGCTCAAGCGCGGGCACCATGATGGAGCGCACCCATCTGCCCCTGCGCCTGTGGTTCCTGACCATGTACCTGCTCACCCAGCACAAGAACGCCATCAGCGCCCTGGCTCTCAAGCGCCAGCTCGGGGCGGCCTACAAGAGCGCCTGGCTGCTCAAGCACAAGCTGATGCAGGTCATGGCGCAGCGCGATGCGCGCTATCCATTGCAAGGGCGCGTGGAGATCGACGATGCCTACCTCGGGGGCGAGCGCACCGACAGCATCAACGGCGGGCGCAAGGCGACCAACAAGACGGCCTTCATGGATGGAGCCCCTCGCGCTATTCGGGTGGTGAGCGATTGCAAGCCTGCCCTTTGCCCAGGCGCGCCAGGTGGGCGCTGTGCATGAGCGCCATGTCACGGGAGGTGGCCGCCAGGGAGCGCAGACGCCCCAGCTGCACTGGGTCAATACCCTGCTGGGCAATCTCAAGACTAGCATCGCGGGCACGTACCACGCGTTTGATCACGCCCGGCATGGGGCACGCCATCTGGCCGAGTTCTGTTACCGCTTCAACCGCCGGTTTGACCTACCCGCCATGCTGCCCAGGCTTCTGCAGGCGTTGGTAGCCACAAAGCCCCTTCCATTGCAGATCTTGCGTGTCTCTGAGGTACGTAACCAATCAGACCGATCCGATGAATTCATCCTGGCGCCGCCTCGAACAGTCTCAAGAACCCACTTTCAGCGCTGAAAGCGAATTCACCCCTACTACCCTACTGCAATCGCTGTAATTTGTACGCACATTTTTCTACTTTCCAGATCTTTGACTCACTTGTATTTGGATGTTGTCTCAAATTATTTGATAATTGACATATGGCGCAGATTCAGCGCTGAAAGTCATAAGGATTTTTATGAGCGCAAAGATCATCACGGTGTTTAACCAAAAGGGCGGCTGCGGCAAGACGACGCTGTGCATGCAGTTGGCAGGCGCCTTTGCCTACTCTGGCTTGCGCACGCTGGTCATTGATATGGATCCTCAGGGTACGGCTCTGCGTTGGGCAAGTGCTGCTCCGGATGATCGGCCTTTTGCCGCCACGGTGATCAGCCTGTCCGCCATGGGGGGCAAGATGCATCGCGAGGTCAAAAACCACGTGGAGACCTTTGATGTGATCCTGATCGATTGCCCTCCGGCAATGGACTCTGCGGCACCGACCAGTGCCATGCTGGTTTCGGATCTGGCTCTCATTCCTTTGGTCCCTGCTCCCGCAGATATTTGGGCTGCAGAGAGTGCGGTGCAGTTGGCAGCCAGCGCTGCCCAGATCAATGATGCCCTGCAAACATACATCGTGCCCAACATGGTGCAGCAGCAAACCGGCTTGGCTCGGGACATGCTCGAAGCACTGCGCAACATGGAAAACATCAATATGCTCAAGAGCTCGCTGGGTCTGCGCACCACGTTCCGTGACTGCCAGCTGTATGGTTCATCGGTTCACAAAGTTTCGCGCTCGTCAACAGCTTTCATGGAGGTCGAAAGCATGAAAAAAGAGGTTTTGGAGCTGCTTGGTCTGCCTGTAAAACGACGAAAAGAGAGCGCTAAGTAATGTGACGGCACACAGCTGAACGACCCGACACAAGGATATCCACATGAATTCCAAAAAATTCGACCGGCAAGCGGCATTGTCCAAGACCCTGGTTCAAGAACGCAAAGCCGTGCAAGATCGTTTTGCCGCAGCAGAGGCAGTGGTCAGCGCCCGTCCAGCAGGTCTTGCCAATCCCGCTTTGGCACCGAGCGCTTTCAGCGCTGAAAGTGGCCCACACATGCAACCGCCCTCCGGAGGTAAAACGATTACGGTGGCATTACACCTGGTGCATGACAATCCGTACAACGCCCGGACGATCTATCAGGAGGGGTTGATTCAGGAGTTAGTCGGCTCACTTAAAGCGCAGGGGCAGCTGGTTCCCGCACTGGCTGTGGAACACCCCAGCATCCCAGGACATTATCAGTTGATCGATGGGCATTTCCGCAAAAAAGCCCTATTGCATGCAGGCATGGATCAGATCGACATCACACTGGTTACCAGCGGATCCGCCTCTCACTACTACCAACTGAGCTACGTTGCTAACGAACAGCGCTCAGCACAAAGTACGTTGGACAACGCCTATGCGTGGAAAAAACTGCTCGATGAAGGAGTGGTCAAGGAGCACCAAGATATCGCGGTACTCACAGGGACTACTGCGCCGGAAGTCAGCAAAACCTTGCGCTTGTTGGAGCTGCCTGCCAGTGCATTGGAAAAGATGCGCACCTCACCCGAACGCTTTGGCATCAGCAACAGCTATGAAATCACTCAGCTTTCAAAGTTTGTCAGCGAAACAGAGCTTTTGGATGTGATGGATCGGGTCATCGAAGAAGACATCTCCACCCGCGCTCTTGCCAAGATGCGTGCAAGTGCCCAGGAAGGAAAAGGACGCAAACTTAAAGAGCTGCCTCGGGCATACAAAATTTCCAAAGAAGGGGCAGTCGGCGCTCTCAAAGAATGGGACTCGGGTAAGGTGGTCTTGGAAGTAAACCTTTCGGATGCCAAGGAGCGCGCGCACCTGCTGACTACTCTCAAAGAACACTTCGGTTTGCAAGAGTAGGGCAGGGTAAGGTTTTTCGGGGACTGGTTTACCTATGTGTGTTTAGGTGAGCTTGTACAGGGACTCCCAAAAATAGGGCACGGCCATAACTGGTTCAGCACATTCTTTATGCGCTACCAGGCGCGTGGATTAGCAGCGGCGCTTACCTCTCCAGCCAATTGGGGCGGATCTGCCTCCAGGCCGCAAGCGGCCAACCCAAATGGATGGAGCCCCTCGCGCTATTCGGGTGGATATATGCGCTAGGGAAATCCTGCCCCCCTTTTTGTTTAGTAGATGTCAGCAGGCCATGGCATCCTCATAACCAATGAAGCAAGGCAGCCTTGATCTGAACCTGAGCATCAAAAAAACCCGCAAGCAGGAGTTGCTCGCTCAGATGGGACACGTGGTTCCGTGGGCGGCCTTGGTTGAACTGATTGGCTTTGTTGCAAAAACCTGATTGCGAACATTCTCCCCCTGACGCCAGACGTGGCTACGCTATAGTCGGCACAGGCATAGTCGTCGGCCGACCCAACAGCGTGAAGCGGTTGAGCACTGCCAGACGGATGTGCAACTCTGTGACCTAACGCTCAAACGTGCACCTTGCACTATTGACGTCGGTACTCCGGGCCATGCTTCGTGGGTTTTCATTCACCTTCTCCTAGGAATTGGATACCGGTGCTGTCGACCAGCAGGTCCAGAGCGGTTTGATTGGGCCGGTCGGGTAGGGTAGTTGCACTGTCAAGTCTTGTTGGCGTCGGCTGACGGTGCTGAAATTGGGCACTGGCCAGAGCAGTCCAGACCCGCTAGGCGCAACAGGCTTTTGACCAGCCCCAGGCTTTGGCGCAGGGCTAGGCAAAACAGGCATTTGATGCTCAGGCAGAACTGGATGGTCGCGTTTGCCACTGGGTGCGGCAAACCACTGCATGTCTCGGTTCAGCCAGATGGTTAGCGAACCTCGGGTCTTGAGTGCTGCGTTGTAGGCGGCCCAGTTAGTGGTTTTCTACTTGGTCTTTGGACGCGCTGCTTCACTCATGCGCCGAACCTACCAGCTGTGCACGGGGATGCCCTTGGGATCGGATGGTGAGACTTTACGGGGAGTTTTATTGTCTGCACCAACAAAAAGGTGAGCTTCCACGGGGACAGAAAAAAGACTGTCGCGGTCTACACCGCGGCGTGTTAGCTCCTAGTAGTTCTTGGAGCTCGTCAAACATGCTCTGTGACCCCGAGCTCTTCCTGGACGTCTTTAAAGACTTTAAAGGGCTCTGGTCGATGGCTATGGTGAGGCGCAGCAGGGATCTAACGGGGTGATTGCACTGGTGCGCCGCGCATGTAACCTGTCTCTTTGAATCCACGCACATTCAAGCGGCGTGAGCACTTGCTTTTGGAGGGATGATGTGCTCTATGGTGAGCTGCTACGGGGAGTAAAGGTGAGTTTTTACAGGGAGCTTCTTCTTGTTAAACGGTATCTGGTGTTGTTTTCGCCCAGGAGTTGTTCTCGGTTTGGAGGCTGCTTGGACTTTGGATTTGAAAAGTCCCTCTCGCCTTGAGAGATTGATGACAACTTAAATACCTTGAATACAAATTAAATATGAAATTCTTCAATGTTAACAAGGACTTATGACAATGTTGGTGAGCTTTTACAGGAACCATGGTGAGCTACTACGGGGAGTTGGGTGAGTCGCTACGGGGTTGTTTTCGTTTTTGGGTGAGGTGATGCGGGGAGTTCGGTGAGTGGATTCAGGGAGTAAGGGGAGCTTTTACAGGGAGTTTTTTAGATGGGGGTTGGATCCCATGGTGAGCTTTTTCAGGGATTCAAAAAGGGAAATTTGGTGCGGTGATATGGAATTGTGCTTTGAAGGTGAGTTTTTGCGGGGAGCGGTGCCCGTCGCCTAGTGCCTATGGTGAGCGCGAACGGGGACCGTTTCAAACATCTTCATTTTCATGGTGAGCCTTTACGGGGAGTTGGCGTACTTTTGCCTTGTGGTGAAAATGGCGCGCCTAAGTGTTCACCATACCAAAAGGTGAGGCTCTGTGTTTCACCTTGGGATATGATGGTGAAAACATCGGTTCACCATGGCAACCTCTCGAAAGTCCAAAAGCAGACGCACCGCGCTGACGCCCGTCCCCAGTGGACAGGAGAACATGAGCTTTCGAAAAACCAATGAAGCTATCGGGCTGCGTTTGCGTGAAGGACGCCTGTCGCTTCTCTCGCGCAAGATCCTCAACGTGATGCTGTATCACGCACAGAATCTCACGCTTGGTCAAAACGCACCCATCGACTCACCGGTCAATCGCAAATACTTTTGGGTGCCATTGCCCGAGGTGGCTCACGACGCTGCATATGACAGCAAGGACACGGCACTTCTAAAAGATCACATCGAAGAGCTGCAAAATATCAAGCTGCACATGGAGGATGAGCACCAGTGGACCAGCGAGCGCTTGGTCTCTTCGGTCAAACTCGTCAACCCTTCAGGCTTGAACAAGCGCGGGGGAACGGTGTGGTTCGGCTATGCCTTCCCGCCCGAAGTCTTCGAGCTGGTTAAAAACCCCGGCACCTACACCAAGCTGTCTATCTACTACCAAGGGATGTTCCGTGCGGGGGCCTCACTGGCGTTGTATGAGATCTGCCGACGCTATGCGACCAATCCGTCGCACAAGACCAGCATCGAGAGCTATGAGTACTGGCATGGTGCACTGACAGGCACACCGGTGGGCACGGAGGTGGGGCCCTACAAATACTTCAAACGCGATGTACTCAAACCGGCACTGGCGGAAATCAATGCCACCACCGACATTGAGTGCACCCTGATAGAGCACAAGCGCGGGCGCAAGGTCGAGATGCTGCAGTTTGAGGTCCACCTGAACAAGCAGCCGTCGTTGGAATTCCCCGCGCCTCCGGTCATCAACAGCTCCCTCATCGAGGCGCTCGAAGGTCTGGGGTTTGGTCCTAACGATGCCAAAGACATCTGTGCCGCCAACAGCTTTGAAAAAATCGAATCCACCCTCTCCATGGTTCGCGAGCGCATGCGGGCGCCTGGTAGTGCACCGCTGGATGCACCGGCAGCTTACTTTCGCTGGGCTCTAAAAAACGCCCACAACATCACCGTCCGGGCACTAGCACAGGAGGTCTCGCCGCCCCCGCTGACTGCCTCCAAAGAGCAAAGCAATTTGGAGCGCTTTTTGACCGCTCGGGCACAAGACGCCATCAACTTTTACAAGGAGCTGCCCACGGCAGAGGCACACAGCGTGATGGAGCGCTTTCGTGTCAGTCCCGGTGCCAAGAACGTGCGCACCAGCAAAGGGCTTGAACACCCCATGGTGCGCTCGCTGTTTGGACGCTGGTATGCCTTAGAGCTGTGGGGGGAGCCTTCAGCCGAAGCGTTGGACCTGTTCTTGCAGCAGATGACCATCGAGGCGCCAAGCAATCCCTAAAAACAGGGGACCCGTGCCGGGATCCTGTGCGCCCGCACTGCCAAGGAATCCACATCGTTGGGCATAAAATGTGTACGCACTGATTCGTAAAAAAGGAGTCCGGCCATTGAAGCGACCCAATGCGCGGAAAGCCCCGTCCAAGTCAGTTCGCTGCGCAGCAGCCTGGAGCCAAAGGTGCCTGAATTGGGCGGGGAAAGATAGCGCTGCCCGCGCAAGCGGGCATAGGTACTCAATGGGGTGTTTGCTGTTGCTCGATGTACCTGCGTATCACGTCAATGGGCGCACCCCCACACGAGGATGCAAAGTAGGAAGGCGACCACAGCATGTTCTTCCAATACCTGTTGGCAATGTCCGGGCGCTCTTTGCGCAGCAGGCGGCTCGACACCCCCCTTGAGGCTGTTCACCATGTTGGAGACGGCAACTTTGGGCGGGAAACCCCGCGAAGTTCGGTAGTTGAGATCGTTGAAGCGTTTTCGACGCCTTGCACAAATCAACATCGGCGGCAGTCCGATCCGCGGGGGGGGGGGGGCACATTCGCAGCTCGGTGCTGAAGCACCGGCAATGCGTAGTCAAGCCTCGCTTTCATTCTTGTCTTGAGGCCAAGTGACGCAAATGATGCAATCCCTTCGAATTCTTGAGCCCCACACGCCGTACGACTTCCTTCTCAGGCACGCCGTCGTTGAGCCAGTGCACGATGGCCGTATTGCGCAAGACCTGCGGCCCTACGCGCTCCGGCATCCACGTCTGCACATCGCCTTTCTTGGCCAGCGCGTCATTCGCCGCAAGAACCACCTTGGACACCAAGTGAAAAAGGGCGCTGGTCGATAGAGCCTCACCCGTCATGGCGCACAGTAGGGCAGGGCTTGCGCTAGGGTCTGTTGAGAATTACCGAGAGTTGATAACCCCAGCTGCGAGATAGATCATCGCTGCGAAGCTGCTATCCGTCTTGTCGCTGCGCATTGCGATACGTTTGAACTCCTTGAGCTTGCAAAAGAAGTTCTCGATCAAGTGGCGCCATTTGTAGA
>VFQO010002667.1_pt1 | contig 10421 bp, 5 predicted proteins | sample 3512331 | NCBI WGS metagenome assembly VFQO01 (sample SAMN10412371, study PRJNA504923) | tailings metagenome | isolation source: Replicate 3 from Balatoc abandoned mine | place: Philippines: Itogon, Benguet | collected 2017-08-28 | reverse complement strand
GCCCATGCCCGTCACCGCGCCCACCATGGCCGAGGACGACTGGAGCGAGTTCTAGCGCGGCGCTGCGTTTCTTTCCGCACGGCTAGGTAATTCACCGGGGAACGCGCCTGCCAATTGCAAATGCCACTTCGCTAGAAATCTGCACATATCTTCAGGAGCGTGGCAGTCCTCATGTTGAAGCAGATCGCAGTCTCCGACCTCGAACTGGGCATGTTCGTGCACAAGTTCGAGGGGGGGTGGTTCGACCACCCCTTCTGGAAGGCGAAATTCCTCATCGAAGACACCGAAAAGCTGGCCGCGATCAGGGCGAGCAAGGTGCGCGCGGTGGTGATCGACACTGCGCGCGGCCGCGATCTCGCGCCCGCTGCCTCTGCCGCGCCCGGCACGCCGGCGGCACCTGCCGCACCCGCCGCGCGCATCCGCAACATCCGGCAGCGCACCGCCGTGCAGGCTGCAGCGCCCGGCCCTGTCAGCATGGCGCAGGAGCTTGAAACCGCCACATCCATCGCCGAACAGGCGCAGGGCAAGCTCGCCAAGGCGCACCTTGCCGCCCGGCTCGGCAAGGCATTGGACGTGCGCAAGGTCGAACCCGTTGTCAGCGACATCCTCGCCTCGGTGCGCCGCAATCCCCAAGCCTTCAGCGGGCTGATGCGCTGCAAGCTCAAGAACGAGCTGATCTTCCGTCATGCCCTGTCGGTGAGCGCGCTGATGGTGGCGCTGGCCGACCGCATGAAGCTGCCCGCGGCCGACATCCACAATTGCGGGCTGGCCGGGCTGCTGCTCGATATCGGGGTCAATTATCTGCCCTATGTGGGCGACCCGCCGGGTGGCGACTACCGTAACCTGTCCGAGCGGATCTGGCAGCAGCACGTGATGCTCGGCCACCGCGCGCTGGCCAATGATGGCGATCTGCCGCAGCTGGTGCTCGATGCCTGCCTGATGCATCACGAACGTATGGATGGGCGCGGCTACCCCCAGCGGCTGGCGGGCGACGCGATCCCGCAGGTCGCGCGGATGGCGGCAATCTGCGACAGCTTCGACTTCCACCTGACGGGCTCGGACCGCTCGGTCGCGCTCGACCCGGCTGCCGCGATCGAGGCGATGCGGGCAGACAGCGGCGCCTATGATCCCGAAATCCTGCGCGTGTTCATCGAGACTGTCGGCCTCTATCCGGTCGGCTCTTTCGTGGTGCTCACCAGCCGCAAGCTCGCGATGGTGATCGACGAAGGCGGCAAGGACCCGCTGCGCCCTGTAGTGCAGGCGTTCTATTCGCTCGATACGGGCGAGCGCATCCTGCCCCACCGCATCGCTCTGTCCGAAGGGAACGATAACGAGCACATCGTCGGCATCGCCGATCTGGCCGGGCTCGACCTGCCCGAAGATACGCAGCTGCGCGAACTGGTGTTCCTCAGCGCCTACCGCAACCGCGCCTGACGCCGCGCCAAGCGCAAACCAAAAGGGCCGGCGATTGCTCGCCGGCCCTTTCGTGTTGCGCTGTTCGCCTGCCCTCAGAAGGCGAGACGCAGCGAGGCCTGCACGGTCCGGCCGTTGGCGGCGCGGGCAAAGCCGCGGCCATTGGCCGGCACGCTCGCCTGGTTCACCTCGAAGATGCCGAGCGTGTCGAACAGGTTCTGCGCGCTGACGGTGAGGCGCAGGTTCTCGGCCGGATCGAACTCGGCATAGGCGCCCACGGTGGTGAAGCCGGGCATGCGCAGGAGGTTGCTGTCCTGTGCATAGGAGCTGGTGATGGTGACGATGTTGGCACCCGCGGCGAACTTGCCGAAATCGACCTGCGGCACGGCGACGAACACCCAGTCGGGCTGGTGACGCGGTTCCTTGCCGGTGAAGACGCCGCCGATGCGGTCCTCGGTGATCTTGGCCTGAGTATAGGTCGCGGCCAGCATCAGGTTGAAGACCCCGCGGGTGAAGGTGCCTTCCAGCTCCACCCCGTCGGCCTTGTAGACGCGGTTGGTGGCATTGGCCGCCCCGTTCAGCACGTTCTGGTCCTCGGCCTCGACATGGAAGGCGGTGCCGTTGATGGCGATGCCGTTCTTGCGGAACTTGAAGCCGCCTTCGTACTGGACCACCGTGTCCTGCCGGTCCTGGCGGGGAACGTTGCCGGTGAGCGGATCGACGGTGGGGGTGAACAGCACCTTGTCCGCCGCCGCCCGCGCCCCGCGGCTGTAGCGGGCGAACACCGAGAAGGGCTCGGCGACGCGGTAGTTCACGCCGAACGAATAGTTGAGGTAGCCGTAGTCGTAATTGACCGGCGCCGGGCGATCCAATGGCAGGAAGGCGGTGCGTGCCTCGGCCGGGTTGATCACGCCGTCGCGGTTGAAGTCGAAGCTGGTGAGGCCCTGCCGGCCCCCGCCCAGATCGGCGCCGAACAGCTGCCCGCGCACGCGCCCGCTGTCGTAGCGCAAGCTGCCTCCGACCGCGAGCTTGCCGATGTGGAAGTTGACCGAGCCATAGGGCGCCAGCACCCGGTAATCGACATCGAAGATGCGCCGGAACAGGCTGCTCTCGCGCCCGAAGGCGAAATAGCCGTTGAGGGTCTGGGGCTGGCCGGCGGCATTGAAGATGTCGACCTGCGCGGTCTGCCCGCCGCCCGCCGCATCGACGATCATCGCGGTGTGGAGCCAGGTCGTGTCGAGCTCCTGCGTGGCGAGATAGAGCCCGGCGGTGGTGGTCAGCTTGCCCGTCCCACCGAAGGCGCCCACGTCCCAGACCTTGCTAGCGCGCAGATCATTGGTGAAGTTGTCGAGCGACTTGGCCCGCACGAAGCTGACGAAGTAAAGCGACAGCAGCCCGTTGCCGTTGATCAGTTCAGCGCCCGGGATCGCCTGCCCGGCGCGCGGCCCGCTGGCATAGGCTGCCGTCGCGCCTGCCCCGCCGATCGAGGCAGCGAAGGCCGCGACGGTGTTCTGGCGGTTGGGGAACATGCGGCTGAAATCGCCGCCGTTGACGGCGTAGCGCATGCGGTTGGTGACGGTCCATCCGCCCAGCTCGAACTGCGCCTCCAGCCCCAGCGAATGCGACTTGGCGCTTTGCCCCGTGCTTATCGGCAGGGCGACCGGCTGGTTGTTGCGATCGAGGGTGATGACCGGGCCGAGGAAGCCCGACAGGGTCGAATCCCGCCTCAGGTCAAAGCCGGGAAAGCTGCTGATGGTGGGATTATCATCGGTGCCGGTGATGTTCACCGCATAGGGCGCGAAGGTCGGCGAACGGTCGTCGAGCAGCTTGAAATAGGCGCGCACATAGCCGCCATCGAAGGTGCGGGTGATGTTGGCCTTGATCTGCCCGCCGCGCCAGCCGGTGAAGCCGATGTCGCGCGGGCCTTCGCCCTGGCGGTAGAACCCGCCGACATACATGCGCGTGTTCTCGCCCAGCTTCGCCCCGTAATCGAAATCGAAGCGCTTCTCGTCGAAGTCGAGCCCGGCGGTGATCTGCGCGCGGCCGCCTTCGCGCTCGCCCGTGCGCGAGATGATGTTGACGATCCCGCCCGGCGAGTTCGAGGCGAAGGTCGAGGCCGAGCCGCCGCGGATCGTCTCGATCGCGTTCACGGTGAAATCATTGCGCAGGAACACATCGGTGCCGATGTTGAACAGGTCGCCGAATTCGAGCACCGGCAACCCGTCTTCCTGGAACTGCATGTACTTGGAGCCCCCGGCCGCGAGCGGCAGCCCGCGCACGGTGTAGTTGTTGTTGCCTTCGCCAATCCCGGTCGCGACGCGCAGGCCCGCCATGGTGCGCAGCACTTCGCCCAGGGGCCGCGGGCCGAAGCGGTCGATGTCATCGCCCTTCAGGGCACTGGTCGATGTCGCGCTGTCGAGCCGGTCGCGGCCCTTGGCCATGCCGGTCGAGAAGATTTCCGCGGGCGGCTTTGCGGCGCTGCCGGGCGGCGGCGCCTCGGCGGTGCTTTCGGCTTCGGCGGTGTCGGCTTCTTCGGCCAGAGCCGGGGCGGCAAAGGCCGCGCCAGCAACGCAAGTCAGCAAGGCGATCCTGAGTTTCATGACATGCTCCCCCCGTTCCCACCGGCGCAAATCCTCCAGCGCCGGTTTCTGACGGTGCAGCCTGCCCGATAGGCCTGCATGAATTTGCAGGCGGGAAAGCCGCGCCTAGGGAGTGACGCTAGGGATAAGCCGCAGGGCCCGGGGGCGCCTGCCTCAGTCGATCCCGCGCCAGTCGATCCATTCGCCATAAGGGTGGCACAACGCCGCGAGCCGCGCCTCGCCGCGATGCTCGCGCCCGTTCCAGCGGGCGATGCTCAGTTCGACCGCCTGACGGTCGACGCGCCATTCGATCCCGACGCGGGCGATGGGCCGCTCCGGCTCTGCGCGCGCCCCTGCCAGCGCGAAGGCGATGTCGATCGCGGCGCGTTCGTCGGCGCTCATGTATTGCATCACCATCGAATGGAACACCACGCGCCGCACGCCCTCGGCCTGCGGCTCGGCAAAGCGGCGCATCAGCCACGCGCTCGCCAGCCCGGTATCGACCAGCGGGAGATGATCGCGAGCGATGCCGATCGCCGCGGCCAGTCTCTGGCTGCGCGCGGTCTCGCCCGGCCAGACATAGGCGGCAAGGCTGTGGCGATGGGCCGGATCGCGCACGTCGAGCGGGTGGAGATCGACCCCGCGTGCGGCGGTGACCGTGAGCGCGCGGGCGTTCGGCAGGGGGCCTGCGCGCCCGCGCCATTCGGGGACGAGGGTGACGGGGCTCGATGCGGCGCACACCGCCACATCGCCCAGCCGCACCGCATAGCGGGGAAAATTGAGGTTGAGCCCGGCGCTCGCGCCCAGTTCCAGCACCTCGCAGGGCAGCGCGTCGGCCGCGCCCATCGCCAGCAGCGCCGCGACCAGCCCGGCGACCCGCAGCGCCTCGTTGGTCTGGGTGGGATGCGACATCCAGCCGAGCAGCGTGTCGGCATGGACATCGAGCGCCTCGGCCAGCGCGGCATCGAGCGCATGGGCGCCGGGCATCGCGCCATCCTCATAAAGCGCCCGGAGCACCCCCGCCTCGCGCCCCTCCAGCGCCAGCGCGTGTAGGCCGGCGTTGAGGCGGAAGATCACCGCGTCCGAGGCAAGGTCGCCCGGCCACTGCTCCACCGCTGCGAACACCGGCCCGCCCGCCTGCGGCAGCACCCGGGCGAGCGCCTCCATCAGCGCAGCCGCGCGCGGTTTGGCAAAGCCGCGGGCCTTTTCGGCCTCGATCCGCAATTGCCGCAAGGCGCGGCCATGGGGTGCGGCCCCGTCCGGCAGGGGGACTGCGCGCCATGCTTGGTAAGGAGAAAGATAGGACAAACGGACCGCCCAGGATCGCTGAAGGAGACGCGGGGCATAGGGGCCGCTTTGCCCAAGTTTCTGCCCCGCACACCTAGGGGAAACCGCTGATCGGCCCCCTCCGAAATCTGGCCGCGCGGCCCCGTAGCATTACCGATCCGCGCCTAGCCGCCGGATTAAACCGGCCAAACCTAATGCCACGCTCCGAACCTTGCCCAACCCAATCGGAGTTCTCCAAGCATGCGTGCCCGTTCCGCCTTTATCGCTGCCCTCCTCACCTCGAGCGCCGCCGTCCCGGCGCTTGCCGAAAACGGCGAGGCACGTGCCGCTTCGGAAGAAGCCGCAGCCCCACAGGCCCCCGCGCAAGGGTCGGCCCCTGCCGCCAAGGCCTTCACCACCGGCGTCGCCAAGGGCCGCGATCTGCTCGACACCGCGATTTCGGCGAGCGTCCTTGATGATCACGATCTCGCCCAGCTCTCGGTCAGTTCGATCGCCGGGATCATGCAGAACATCCCCGGCATCCGTTCCGAAACCTCCGACATCGATGGCTTCTCGGCCATTACCATCCGCGGGCTGCCGCTGGCGGCGGAGGGTTCCAAGTTCCTGCAATTGCAGGAAGACGGCCTGCCGGTGCTGGAGTTCGGCGACATCCAGTTTGCCGGCATCGACCAGTTCCTGCGCGCCGACCTGACGCTGAGCCAAGTGCAAGCGATCCGCGGCGGATCGGCCTCGACCTTCGCTTCCAATTCGCCCGGCGGGCTCATCAACTTCATATCCAGGACCGGCGAGACCGCAGGCGGCGTGATGCAGGTGTCGAGCGGGGTGGGGCATGATCTGAAGCGCATCGACTTTGCCTATGGCAGCCCGCTGGGCGGCGGGTGGCGGTTCCACGCGGGCGGGTTCTACCGCACCGGCGAAGGCCCGCGCGACATCGGCTTCAACGGTTTTTCGGGCGGACAGATAAAGGCCAACCTGACCAAGGAGTTCGCAAACGGATACATCCGCTTCTACGGCAAGTATCTCGATGACCGGCAGCCCAACTATGGGAACCTGCCGGTCACCATCGGTGGCACCGATGCCGACCCGCGGATCGGGTTCCTGCCGGGCTACGATGTCCGCAAGAGCGCCTTCCTTTCGCCGCTGACCGCCAGCTTTGCCGAGGTCGACGCCAACAACCGGCCGACCGTGATCGACATGCGCGACGGGCTGAAGGCCGAGGTCAAGGCGCTGGGGCTGGAAGCGCAGTTCGATGTCGCCGGGTTCACCGTCACCAACCGCTTCCGCTTTTCCGATGTGAGCGGGGAATACAACGACACCACGCCCTTCGTCACCCTGCCCGCGCCCGCGCTGGCCAGCTTCGGCGGGCCGGGCGCGAGCCTCAGCTATGCCGCAGGGCCGCTTGCCGGGCAGGCGATCACCGATGCGCGGCTGCTGGCACTGACGGCGCGGGTCCATGCCGATCTCGAAAGCCTCGACAACGTCACCAACGATCTGCGCGCCACCCGCGTGTGGGATGCCGGGGACGGCAAGCTGACCACCACCGCCGGCCTTTATAACGCGCGGCAGGACATCCGCATGTTCTGGAACTTCGCCAGCTCGCTCCAGGACCTCGCGGGCGGCGGGCGCAGCGCGCCGGTCAACCTCACCGCGGGGAACGGCACGCCCCTGACCGACGCGGGCACGCTTGCCTATGGCTTCGCGGTCGGCCTGCCCTTCACCATCTATCACAACCGCTACGACGTCCAGTACGACATCCTCGCCCCCTATGCCTCGGTGAACTACCAGATCGGCAAGCTCGCCGTCGGTGCCAGCATCCGCTGGGACAAGGGCAACGTCCAGGGCCAGGTCTTCTCCTCGAGTTTCGGCGACGGCCGGGTCGGCATCGCGCCCATCGACGTCAACGGCGACGGGGATATCTCGGTGCCCGAAAGCACCGTTCCCATCCTGCCGCTGACCCGCCCCGCGCCGGTCGATTACGATTATGATTATCTTTCATACTCGGGAGGCGTGAACTACCGCTTTGCCGACAGCCTCTCGGCCTTCGCCCGCTACAGCCGCGGCGGCCGGGCAAGCGCGGAGAACGCCATCGGCTCCGAAACGCTCAACCCCCTCACCGGGCGCCCGATCAACCCCGAGGTGCTCGTCTCGATCGTCAAGCAGGCCGAGGCGGGGGTGAAATACCGGCAAGGCGGCCTCAGCCTGTTCCTCACCGGCTTCTGGGCCTCGACCGACGAGCGCAACTTCCAGATCACCGCCGATGCCACCGGCCAGGCCTTCGTCACGCAGGTCAAACGCACCTACAGCGCCAAGGGTCTCGAATTCGAGGGCGAGTGGCGCAAGGGGCCCTTCGCCATGGTGGTCGGCGCGACGCTGACCGATGCGAGCATCGACAGGGACGTGATCGACCCGTCCTTCGATGGCAACACCCCGCGCCACATCCCCGATTTCGCCTTCTTCGCCCGCCCCGAAGTGACGACCGGCAAGGTCACCTTCGGCGCGGTCATCAACGGCACCACCGAAAGCTTCGCACAGGACACCAACCAGCTGGTGCAGCCCGGCTACGTGCTGGTCAGCCCCTTCGTGCAATACCGCCCGGCAAGCGGCCTGACCGTCGCGCTCAACGCCTTCAACGTCTTCGACGAGCTTGCCGTGGTCGCCATCCAGGCGCCGACCATTCCGGCCTCGGGCCTCGCCAATGCGCAGGTCATGAACGGCCGCACCGTCACTGCATCGCTGCGCTACGCCTTCTGAACCGACCGGCGCCGCACCTTGGACGAGAGGAACCCCCGCCATGCTTGACCGGATGAACATCCCCCGCCGCCTCGGCTTTTCCTTCGTGCTGCTCAACGTGGTGGCCGCGAGCGTGATGATCGCCTGCGGGGTGAGCCTCGCGATGATCTCGTCGGTGACGGCGAAGAACACCGCCAGTCAGGAAATCCTCGCCGATGTCCTCGCGCTGGAAACGTCGCTGCTGCGCCAGAACAGCCAGCTGCGCGGGTTCCTCGTCACCGCCGATCAGAGCTACCTCAAGTCCTATTACGAAGGCCGCGACGATTACGACAAGGCCTCGGCCGCGCTTGAAACGGCGCTGGCGGGCACCCCTCTGGAAGAGAAGGTGCGCATCAGCCGCGAGGAGACCCTCAAGTGGCGGCGCGACTGGGGCGACAAGTATGTCGGCGTGGTCAAGGCCGGCGGGCGCGAGGCGGCGCAGGAGGCGATCCGCGCAGCGGGCAAGAAGGTGCTGGTGAGCGATGCCGTCAACCCCTTGCGCGATATCCGCGACGCGCAGCATGCCGCGATCGAGGCCCAGAGCGCGCGGCAGGCGAGCGTCATCACCCTCGCCTGGGTCGCGCTCGGGCTCGGCGCGGCGATCCTGATCGGCCTGGCGCTGGTGCTGGCGCGCGCGCTGATCGGCTCCATTGCCCGACCGATCGTTGCCCTCACCAAGGCCGTGACCGATCTCTCCCGCGGCGCCACCGCGGTCGACATTCCCGGAACGACACGGAGCGACGAGCTGGGCGCGATGGCGCAGGCGATGCTGGTGTTCCGCGATGCCGCCGTCGAACGCCAGCGTTCCGTCGCCGAGCGCGAGGAGGCGGTCGCACGCATCGGCAAGCACCTCGCCGCAGTCGCCCATTCCGATCTCACCGTGCGGCTCACCGACATGCCGCCCGCCTTCCAGTTGCTCGCCGACGATTTCAACGGCGCGATGGAGCGCCTGTCGGGCGCGATGGGCGCGGTCAACGAGAGCATCGGCGCGATCAACCTCACCTCTTCCGAGATCGAGCACGCGATGACCGATCTTGCCAGCCGCTCGGAAGATCAGGCCGCGCGCCTCCAGATGTCCTCCACCACCATGGCGAGCCTCACCGCCAATATCGAAGCCAATGCCAGCCTTGCGGTCGGCGTCAGCGGATCGATGCGCGATGCGCGCGAGGAGGCGGAAAGCGGCGGCGAGGTGGTCGGCCGCGCGATCCAGGCGATGGGCCAGATCGAGACTGCCAGTGGCGAAATCTCCGAGATCACCGCGATGATCGACAATATCGCGTTCCAGACCAACCTTCTCGCCTTGAACGCCGGGGTCGAGGCCGCGCGCGCGGGCGAGGCGGGCAAGGGCTTCTCGGTGGTCGCCAGCGAAGTGCGCGCGCTGTCGATGCGCGCGACCGAAGCGGCGAGCGAGATCAAGAAGCGCGTCGATGCGGTCGGCGGCCACGTCCAGACCGGGGTCAGCCTCGTCAACGAGACGGGCTCTGCCCTGCAGACGATCATCACCCGGGTCGGCGAGGTGACCGAGGCCGTGACCCGCATCGCCGATGCAGTGAGCGAGCAGAGCATCGCGCTGCGCAAGGTCAGCGAGACCATCGGCGCGATGGACAAGATGACCCAGCAGAACGCCGCGATGGTCGAGGAAACGAACGCCGCGACCAAGAACCTCAACCACGAGGCGCGCCAGCTGGCGAGCACCTTTGCCGGCTTCCGCATCGGCGAGGCCGCCGCTCTGCCCGCCCCGGCCCGCAGCCGCCGGGCGGCCTAGGGGATTGCGCTGATCCACCGCGCAAACCCGCCTTCAGCCCTGCCGCATAGACCCGTGACGACTGAATGTATCGCTCGAGGATAGTCTCGCCATGTTGACCTGGTTCACCAAGCACGCCCCGATCCGCCGCAAGTTCACCGTGCTGATCGCTGCGACGACGACCATCTGTGTGGTCAACCTGCTCGGCAGCGTGCTGGTGATGTGGGGCGCGATTGCGCCGTGGACCGCGACCTTGGTGGCTTTGCTTGGCATGGTCGGCACGCTCGGCGGGATGCTGCTGGCCAAGGAGCTGGTGTGCCGCTCCTATATCGAGACCGTGGTGCGGATGGAGGGGCTGGCGGCGGGCGACCTCACCTCGCCGGTGCGCCGCGTCGATCACACCGATTGCGTGGGCCGGATGACGAAGGCGATGGACACCTTCCGCGCCAATGCACTGCGGGTGCAGGAGGCCGAGGCCGATCAGTCGGGTCGCGTGGTCGAGACGCTGTCGAACGCGCTGAACCGCCTTGCCGAGGGTGATCTGACGCATCGCATATCCGGTATGCCGCCGGGCGAGCATGAGCGGCTGGGGGAGGCGTTCAATGCTTCGGTCGCGCGGCTCGAGACGA
>VFQO010002666.1_pt1 | contig 10424 bp, 10 predicted proteins | sample 3512331 | NCBI WGS metagenome assembly VFQO01 (sample SAMN10412371, study PRJNA504923) | tailings metagenome | isolation source: Replicate 3 from Balatoc abandoned mine | place: Philippines: Itogon, Benguet | collected 2017-08-28 | reverse complement strand
CTGGCCATGAAGTTTCATCCGGACCGCAATCCGGACGACAAGGGCGCCGAGGAAAAATTCAAGGAAGCCAAGGAGGCCTACGAGGTCCTGTCCGACGGCGACAAGCGCGCGGCCTACGACCAATTCGGCCACGAGGGCGTCAACCCGCAGGGCGGTCCCGGCGGCTTCGGCGGTTTCGGCAGCGCGGGCGGCTTCGATTTCTCGGACATCTTCGAAGGCATCTTCGGCGGCGGCATGGGCGGTGGCGGCCGCGGGCGTTCCAATGTCTATCGTGGCGCCGACCTGCGCTACAACCTCGAAATCACCCTCGAAGAAGCCGCGCGCGGCACCGAAACCAAGATCCGCATTCCCACCCTGGAAGAATGCGAGAGCTGCCACGGTTCCGGCGCCAAACCCGGCACCCAGCCCACCACCTGCCCGACCTGCCAGGGCCACGGCCAGGTACGCATGCAGCAGGGCTTCTTCAGCATCCAGCAAACCTGCCCGCGCTGCCAAGGCAGCGGCAAGATCGTCGCCGAGCCCTGCGGCACCTGCAACGGTCAGGGCCGGATCAAGAAGCACAAGACCCTGTCGGTCAAGATTCCGGCCGGCGTCGACGAAGGCGACCGCATCCGCCTGGCCGGCGAGGGTGAAGCCGGCGTCAACGGCGGCCCGCCCGGCGACCTCTACGTGCAGATCCATCTCAAGGCCCATCCGCTGTTCAAGCGCGACGGCGACGACCTGCATTGCGAAATGCCGGTATCCTTCGCCACCGCGGCGCTGGGCGGCGAAGTCGAGATTCCCACCCTCGACGGGCACGCGCGCCTCAAGGTCGCGGCCGAGACCCAGTCCGGCCAGGTGCTGCGGCTCAAGGGCAAGGGCATCAAGGGCGTGCGCAGCAGCGGCCCCGGCGACCTCTACTGCCATGTCGTGGTGGAAACCCCGGTCAAGCTGTCCGCACGACAGAAGGAGTTGCTGCGTGAGTTCGAATCGCTCTCGCAGCAGAACAACAATCCCAAGGCGCAGTCCTTCATGGACCGGGTCAAGGAGTTCTTCGGGCAGTAAGTACCTGCCGCCATTGTGGCGGCCGGGGCGAACGCGTTAATCTCCTTCTCCAGGACGCCCTGAAGAAGGAGAAAACATGCCGGTCGAAAAACTGCACCTCTGGATCAACGGCGAGCGCGTTCAAGCACAGAGCAGCCGGACCGCGGACATCTTCAACCCCGCTACCGGCGCGGTCATCCGCCTGGCGCCACTGGCTTCCGAAACCGATGTCGATGCAGCGGTGGCAGCGGCCAAAGCTGCCTACCCCGCCTGGCGCGACACCACCCCGCTGCGCCGCGCCCGCATCCTCACCCGCTTCCGCGAACTGATGGAACAGCACCGCGACGAACTGGCACGGCTGGCCTCGGAAGAACATGGCAAGACCCTGGTCGATGCCGCCGGCTCGGTGCAGCGCGGCATCGAGGTGATCGAGTTCGCCAGCGGCGTGCCGCATCTTCTCAAGGGCGAGCATTCCGGGGATGTCGGCCGCGGCGTCGACTGCCATTCCCTCCTCCAGCCAGTGGGCGTATGCGCCGGCATCACCCCGTTCAATTTCCCGGTCATGGTGCCGCTGTGGATGTTCCCGGTCGCCATCGCCTGCGGCAATGCCTTCGTGCTGAAACCCTCGGAGAAGGTCCCCTCATGCAGCCTGCGCATGGCCGAACTGTTCAAGGAAGCCGGCCTGCCCAGCGGCGTGCTCAACGTCGTGCCCGGCGACAGGGAGGCGGTCGACGCCCTGCTCTGCCACCCCGATGTCGGCGCGATCTCCTTCGTCGGCTCCACCCCGGTGGCAAGGTACATCTACGAAACCGGCGCAAAAAACGGCAAGCGCGTGCAGGCGCTGGGCGGCGCCAAGAACCACGCCGTGGTCATGCCTGACGCCGACATGGAATTCGCCGCCGACGCGCTGGTCGGCGCCGCCTACGGCTCGGCCGGCGAGCGCTGCATGGCCATCTCCGCCGTGGTGACGGTGGGCGAAGCCGCCGATGCCCTGCTGCCGCTGCTGAAAGCCAGGGCCGAAGTCATCACCGTTGGCCGCGGCGATGTGGACGGCGTAGAGATGGGGCCGCTGATTTCAGCCGCTCATCGCAAGCGCATCGTCTCGCTTATCGACAGCGGCGTGGCGCAAGGCGCGAAACTGATGCTGGACGGGCGCAACCTGCGAGTTTCCGGCCACGAGCAGGGGTTCTTCGTCGGCCCCACCCTGTTCGACCGCGTGACGCCGGAGATGGACATTTACAGGGAAGAAATCTTCGGCCCGGTATTGATCGTGCTGCGCGCAGAAAACTACGAAGCCGCCGTCAAGCTCGTCAACGCCAATCCTTACGGCAACGGCACGGCCATTTTCACCAGTTCCGGCCACTGGGCGCGCCGCTTCGAAAACGAGATCGAAGTCGGCATGGTCGGGGTCAACGTGCCCATCCCGGTGCCCATGGCCTTCTTCTCATTCGGCGGCTGGAAGTCCTCGCTGTTCGGCGACCTGCACGTGCACGGCATGGAAGGCGTGTATTTCCACACCCGCACCAAAGTCATCACCAGCCGCTGGCCGGCCCCATCCGAGCGCACGGCCAGCTCCCTGGCAATGCCCACGCACTGAAGCGGCATATCCCCCCGCACACTGGGCAGGCCAGGCATGGTCTTTTCCGACCAGCCGGCGGGAAAACGCGGACAAGACTGCCTGGACCGGTATATAGTCAGTCAACTCACTGATATTCGAGAACATGAACGGCACCCCGCAAAAAAGACAACGGCTGACGACTGCGGCAGCCGTGCTGGCGCACCAGAAAGGCTTTTCCAACACCACGCTGGCCGATATCGCCAAATTGGCGGACGTGCCGCTGGGTGGCGTCTACTATTACTTCAGGAGCAAGGACGAGCTGGCGCAGGCGATTTCCGACAGCCGCCTCAACGACATCCATGCCCTGCTGGAAAAGATCGACCGTCTGCCCGCCCCTGCCACGCGCCTGAAGGCGCTGATCAACGTTTGGGTGGACGACCGCGAAACCGATGCCCTTTACGGATGTCCCATAGGCAGCCTGTGCTACGAACTCGCCAAGGGACGCGGCCCATTGAGCATTGCCGCCTCGCAGCTTTTCACCACCTTGCTGGAGTGGTCTGAAGCGCAGTTTCGTCTTTTCGGCCTGACGCAAAAGAGTTCGCGGATGCATGCCTTGCACCTGATTTCGGCCCTGCAGGGCATCAGCCTCATAGCCAATGCGCTGGGTGATCCGGCGTTGATCCTCGCGGAAACGAAGCTGCTGAAAGACTGGCTGAGGCAAATTTCCGGCCCACCCGGGAAGGGAACGAGCGCCCGGCCCGACTGATCCGAAGCGCGGCCGCGCGGGTTGTTGAAGCGCACCAGGAAATCTACATTCGAGGAGCAATAATCATGAAACTTGGTTTCAAGGAAATCGCAATCGCGGCGGCAATCGCCATGGTCCCGGCGTATCAGTCGCTGGCCGCAGAACTGGCGCCCTATGGCACCGCAAAGGTCGACATGCACAAGATGCCGGTGACCGATACGGTATTCGACGTGAATTACATGGATCCGCAGCAGCTGAATACCCTGTACAACTTCGTCAAGAACACCAAGCGGGAAACCCGCGGCAAAGTGGTCATCGTGACGCACGGCCCCGAGCTGCGCGCTTTCGCCAAGGAAAACTACGAGAAATACCAGGGCATCGTCGACAAGATGGCCGAACTGGCAAATGATGGCGTCGAGTTCAAGATGTGCAACAACGCCATGAAGGCGGCCGGCTTCCAGGCCGAAGACATGCACGGCTTCATCACCGTGGTGCCGGCAGGTTTCCCGGAACTGGCTTTCTGGCAGAGCAAGGGCTACCAGTACACCAATCCGCTGCCGTATCCGGTCAAGGACGTGCGTTATATCGATCAGCCACAGCTCAAAAAGTAATTCTGGCTTGATCCGGGGCCGTTCCAGTGGAACGGCCTTTTTTGTCCGGGCGTGCGGCAATGCCGCCTGCCATACACCAATCGGAGGTGCGAATGAAACCGGCCGCACTGATTGTTTCCGTGCTGGCGATGCTGCCTGCAACCGGACAGGCAGACAGCGAGGCCCGCCAATCCCCCTGGGGCGGAGCGACTGAAATCCACCAGAGCTACAGCAAGCAGAAAGTCGTGTTCGACACATTTTCCGGCGCTGCCGAGAAGCTGACCAGCGTACTCGACCGCGCGAGCTATATCAGCGTGCTGAACGGCGCCGACCCTTTCGACAACAGGATCGTCATTGTCCTGCATGGCGATGCCATACCCTTTTTCGCCGCAAGGAATTACGCCAGGCACAAGGAGTTGATGCTACGCGCACAAAGCCTTTCGGTAGGCGACGTCATCGAATTCCGCATGTGCATGATCGCGGCCAGGATGCAGGGATTCAGGCCCGAGGACATTCACGGCTTCGTCAAGATGGTGCCCATGGCCGACGCCGAAATCGTGCGCCTGCAGCAGGAAGAAGGCTTCGCCTACATGCAGTAGGCGCTGCACCGATCAATGCTCAGGGATGCGCCGCCTTGAACAAGTCGAAAAAATTGCGCGATGTGACAGTCCCGACTTCAGCCACTGAAACCTCCTTGAGGCGGGCGATTTCCTCGGCCACGTGCCGGACGAAGCCCGGCTCGTTGATCCTGCCGCGGTGCGGCATCGGCGCAAGATAGGGTGCGTCGGTCTCGATCAGCATGCGCTCGAGCGGCACAGCCCTGGCGACTTCCTTCAGTTCCTTCGCATTCTTGAAGGTGACGATGCCAGAGAAAGAGATGTAAAAACCCATGTCCATGGCAGCCTTCGCCATGTCCAGGCTTTCGGTGAAGCAGTGCATGACACCGCCTGCCTCGTGCGCCTTTTCCTCGGCCATGATGCGCAGCGTGTCCTCCGAGGCGGCGCGGGTATGGATGACAAGCGGCTTGCCGGTTTCGCGCGCCGCGCGGATATGCACGCGGAAGCGCTCGCGCTGCCATTCGAGCGGGCCCGGCGTGCGGTAGTAATCCATACCGGTTTCGCCGATGGCAACCACCTTGGGATGGGCCGCCAGTTCCACCAGGCCTGCCACCGTCGGCTCGGTGCAGTCTTCATGGTCCGGATGCACGCCCACCGAGGCATAAAGATTGTCGCGGCTCTCGGCCACGGCCAGCACGGCCGGGAAGGCATCCAGGTCGACGCTGATGCACAGTGCATGGCTGACCTGGTTTTCCTGCATGAGATGGAAAACCTCGGGCAGGCGTTCGGCGAAATCTGGAAAATCGAGGTGACAGTGCGAATCGATGAACATAAACCAGTCGCAAGATTCAAGTTGCAAGGGGGTACATTTTACGCCCTGGCCCTAACGAATTTGTGACTTGTGACTTGTGACTTGTGACTTGTGACTTGTGACTTGTGACTTGTGACTTGCGACTTGCGACTTGCGACTTGCGACTTGCGACTTGCGACTTGCGACTGAATTACATCGTATGCGTGGGCCGGGTGGATTTCAGTGCGCCGCCGAGAAAGCCTTCGATCTTGTTGCGCGCGGCGATGCCGCTTTCGTTGGCGGCGAACTGCACGCCGATGCCTTGTGCGCGCCCGCCGTGAGCGCCCTGCGGCGTAACCCAGATGACCTTGCCGGAAACCGGTATCTTGGCCGGGTCGTCCATCAGCGACAGCAGCATGTAGACCTCTTCGCCCATCTTGTAGGCCTTGCTGGTGGGAATGAACAGGCCGCCGCCCTTGACGAAGGGCATGTAGGCCGCGAACAGCGCCGCCCTTTCCTTGATGGCGAGGGAAAGCACCCCGGGCCGGGCGCCGCCGCCCATTTCTGATGCGGGTAACTGCATTATCTGCCTGCTCCTTCAAAAATGCGGCCGTATTCGATCAGCCAGGCTTCCATGACCATCTGGCGGTTGAGCGGGTGTTCGACCCACCTTCCACTTTCGCTCTCGCGCCGGACGAAGTCCAGCAATTTGCCCAGTTCGACAAGTCGGGCCAGGCCGCTCAGCACGGTCTGATAATCCGGATTGTAGAGCGCCCGCCCCCCCAGCCTGCATGCCAGCAGATCGAGCAGCCACTTGTAGCTTATCCTGTGCCAGGTTCGGGCAGCAAGCTGCTTGTTCCAGCTTTCGGCCAGGGCCATGCCGTCGATGCCGGCCGCCGCGCTCAATGCGTCAAGCACCGCCTGCCGCGTCTCCATTTCGCCCTCGTTCTGCGCCTCCAGGGCCGCCAGGGGTGCGCCGCCGGCCCAGGCCAGCGCCTTCCCCTCCACCCCGTTCTGTTGCAACCATCCACCCAGCACGGCCGGGTCCGGCAGGCCGGCCTCCAGCTTGTGGCAGCGGCTGAGTATGGTCGGCAGCAACTGGCGCGGCTGATGACTCACCAGGATGAATACCGTATTTATCGGCGGCTCCTCCAGGACCTTGAGCAGGGCATTGGCCGAAGCGGTGTTCAGCGCCTCGGCCGGCTCGATCAACACCAGCCGATGGCCCGCCCTGTAGGTGGAGAGCTGGACAAAATCGACCGCCTGGCGCGCCTGTTCGACGCTGATATCGCTGGCGATGCGGATTTCGCCTTCACGGGTTTCCTTCTCCTGCAAGGTCAGATGCATGAAATCCGGATGCGTGCCGGCGGCGAACCAGTGACAGCCCTCGCATTCGCCGCAGGCTTCGCCCTCGGGCGCGGGACGTTCGCACAGCAGGCTTCGCGCCCAGTTCTTCGCCAGTTCCAGCTTGCCCACACCCCGGGGACCGGCCAGCAGCAGCGCATGCGGCAACCGCTTGCGCATGGCCAGCAAACGCGACCACAGCGGCATGAGCCAGGGGTAAGGCGCAGGCATCAGAGTCCCTCCAGCAGGCGGTCGAGTTCGCCGCGGATCGCTTCGATGCTGCGGCTGGCGTCGACGACCCGGATGCGCCCGGGTTCGCTGCGCGCACGCTGCAGGTAGGCATCGCGCACGCGGGTAAAGAAAGCCGCCTGCTCCTGCTCGAAGCGGTCGGCCGTGCGCGCCTGCGAGCGGCGAGATTCGGCCAATTCGGCGGTAATGTCGAACAGCAGTGTCAGGTCAGGCTTGAAACCGGCCAGGGCCCAGTCCTCAAGCGCCTGCAGCCGACCGGCATCGATGCCGCGGCCGCCGCACTGGTAGGCATGGCTGGCGTCGCTGAAGCGGTCGGACAGGACCCAGGCCCCGCGTGCCAGCGCGGGCCTGATCAGCGCCGCCACGTGTTCGGCGCGCGCAGCGTACATAAGCATGAGTTCGGTATCGGGCTGCATGGGATCATTGAGCAGCAGCGCGCGCAGCTTCTCGCCCAGTGGCGTGCCGCCCGGCTCGCGCGTCACCACCAGTTCCACGCCGCGGGCGCGGATCCTGTCTGCGATGTAGTCGAGGTGGGTACTCTTGCCTGCGCCGTCCACGCCTTCCAGGGTGATGAATTTTCCGCATCGTGGGCTGCCCATGTCTCGTCTCGCCTACTTCTGATTTCTCTGAAAGCGGTTGACCGCCCGGTTGTGCGCTTCCAGGGTAGCCGAAAACACATGTGTGCCGTCCCCGCGGGAAACGAAATACAGGTCCTTCGAATCGGCTGGATTGAGTGCGGCGCGGATCGACTCTTCCCCGGGCATGGCAATCGGCGTCGGCGGCAGGCCGGCCCGCGTATAGGTATTGTAAGGCGTGTCACGCTGCAGGTCGGCCTTGCGCAGGTTGCCGTCGAACTTCGAGCCCATGCCATAAATGACCGTGGGGTCGGTCTGCAGACGCATGCCCCGGTTCAGCCGATTGACGAATACCGCGGCAATCAGCGGTCTTTCTTCCGCCGCACCGGTTTCCTTTTCGATGATGGAAGCCATGACCAGCGCTTCATACGGCGTCTTGTACGGCAATCCCGGTGCGCGCGTTTCCCAGGCCGCCAGCAGCTTCTGCCGCTGCAACTGATAGGCGCGGCGCAGCACCTCGATGTCGGGCGAATGCGGACTGAAATAATAAGTATTCGGAAAAAACAGGCCTTCCGGGTGGCCTTCCTCGGCGCCGATTGCGGCGAGCAGGTCGGCATCGGTCATGTCCAGGAGGCGATGCTCCAGCTGCGGGTTGCGCGCCAGTTCCCTGCGCACCTCGCGAATGTTCCAGCCCTCGATGAGCAGGACCACTCCGCGGACCACCTCGCCGCGCACGATCTTGCCTAGCAATTCGAGCGGCGTGACCGGCCTGTCGAGGGAATAGGTACCGGCCTGCAGCTTGCCGGCATGGCCCATCACGCGGCCCAGCAGGCGAAAGCGCAGTTCGTCCTGCAGCACGCCGGCCTCTTCGAGCTGGGTGGCAAGCTTGTGCAGGCTGGCGCCGGGGGGAATGGTGAACTCGTACGGAACGGACGGGAGCTGGAGCGGCCGCAAGCTGAACCACGCCATCCAGGCTGCGAGCCCGGCGAACCCCAGCAGGCCCAGCACCATGAGTTTTTTAATGATCTTCATCCAGCCAGCTTCTTAATTTTTCTGCCCAGCCGTCATCCGGCCAGTGTCTGTTTTCCAGTTCCGTCACGCGCCATACGCCGATGAGGCTGTTGCACAGGAACAGGCCGTCTGCGGCCAGCAGGCGTTCACGCGAACAGTGCTCCACCCTCACCTGCCGGGCATGCCGCCCCGCTGCCCGGATTATACGGCGGCGTGCCACGCCAGCCACGCCGCTGCCGCACAGATCGGGCGTCACCAGCCTGCCCTGTTCGTGCAGGAACAGATTGCTCATGGTGCCACAGATGACATGGCCCGCTTCATCCAGCAACAGGCCCTCGGCAATTTCCGGATCGCTCCATTCCGAGCGCGCCAGTACGTTCTCCAGGCGGTTCAGGTGCTTGATGCCGGCAAGCCGGGGCTGGACTGACAGGCGCAGGTCGCACCAGCGCACGCGCACCTCGCGGGTTTCGTTACCGCCACCCGAAAAACCCATGACGATGCGCGAAGCCGCGGCTGCGGCCGGGATGGCATAGCCGCGCTGGCCGGCGCCGCGAGTGACGATGATCTTGACCACGCCCACGCCAGGGCCTGCCGCGATCTTGCGCACTTCACCACCTAGCGCCTGCTTGTCCGGGCATGGAATTGCAAGTGCCGCGCAATCCTCCGCGAGCTTGCGATACTGGTCCTCCCACCAGCGCACCTCGCCCGCCACGACCTTGAGCGTACGGAAGACGCCGTCACCGTACTGCAGCCCGCGGTCCAGAACTTCGACGGAGGAACTGCGCGCGCCGTTGACCAGCACCATTTCTTTCATGCCCCTTCCCTCGCCAAAGCCTTCAGCAATCCCCTGGCCTTGGCCCGCGTTTCCGCCAGTTCACGTTCGGGCTCGGAATCGGCGACAATGCCGGCGCCAGTGCGAAACCAGGCCGTGCGTCCTTTCAGCAGGAAACTGCGGATCAGGATGTTGAGATCGAGCGTACCGTCGAGGTTCAAATAACCCAGGCTGCCGGTATAGGCGCGGCGCGGCGCCTGCTCCAGCTCGCGGATGATCTGCATGGTGCGAACCTTGGGGCAGCCGGTGATGGTGCCGCCGGGAAACACGGCACGGATCAGCTCGAACAGGCTGGTGCCATTGCGCAAGCGCCCGCTGACGGTGGATTCGAGGTGATGCACGTGGGCGTAGCTCGCCAGTTCCATCAGCGCTTCGACGCGCACGCTGCCGGGCTCGCAGATCCGGCCGAGGTCGTTGCGCTCGAGGTCGACAAGCATGATGTGTTCGGCGCGCTCCTTGGGGTGTGCGGCCAGCCGCGCCTTGAGCGCAACGTCCTCGTCGCGGCTGGCGCCGCGCGGATGGGTGCCGGCGATGGGCCGGGTGAGGACGCGGCCGCCCTGCTCCAGCCGGGCCAGCCGTTCGGGCGAGGAACTGACGATGCTCCATTCCCCCATGTCGGCAATGGCGGAAAACGGCGCGGGGTTGCTGCGGCTCAGCTTGCGGTAGAGCAACGAGGAGGCGAGCGGCGCTGCGAACTCGGCACGCCAGCCGCGCGACAGGTTGACCTGGAACACGTCGCCCTCGCGGATGTAGGACTTGATGCGCGCAACGCCATCAAGAAAACCCTGGGCAGGATCCTCTTCCAGACGCATATCCGGAAGATCGGCCTCGGCTTGTTCCTCCAACCCGCGCAGGTCGGCCTGCATGCTGTCCAGCAGCCCCTCCTGGCCAGTTTCGGCCATCAGCCAGGTCTGTTTTTGCTGGTGGTCGATCAGGATGGCCGCCGGAATGCGGCTTGCCCAGGCGAGCGGAAAACGCTCGGCATCTGACGCCATGCCTGCGCTCGGCTCGAGCAGGCCGCCCAGTTCATAGCTCAGCGCGAGCAGCCAGCCGCCGCGGAATGGCAGGGGGGAGGATGGCGCGGAGGTAGCGCCCGGCTGGGGCAGGCCATCGAAAAATGCAGCCGCGGCCTGCGGCCCCGCCTCCCGCG
>VFQO010002665.1_pt1 | contig 10425 bp, 12 predicted proteins | sample 3512331 | NCBI WGS metagenome assembly VFQO01 (sample SAMN10412371, study PRJNA504923) | tailings metagenome | isolation source: Replicate 3 from Balatoc abandoned mine | place: Philippines: Itogon, Benguet | collected 2017-08-28 | reverse complement strand
ACTTGCCTGCAGTGCGCTCCTGCAAGCGCCATGCAATCCCGCGTCGCAGCAGATCGGGCCCGAGATCGGGAGCGGGGCTACGATACTGATCGCGCCATACCGCACGCAGTTCGGCAGGAGGCATCGAGCGAAGCTTCTGGAGCATCTCCCTGTTCATGCCTCCGCCTCCGCTTCCGAAGCGATGCCCCAAGCCGTGTTGCCATCGGTTCGTTCGAGCTTGATCACCGCATCGCCCGACTTGCGGACACCGCTGAGGAACGCCCGGCAGCTGTGCGGCTGCCAGCCGGTTTCAGCCATCATTTCCTGAAGCGTCGCACCGCCAGTTCGGGCCAGCAACCGCCGCACGGATGCAGTCTTGGTTGCGCGTTTTGTCTTCTTGGAATCATTCATCTCGGGTCTCCTAGTGCCTAGGCGGATGTTCCGCCTCTTGCACTGACCCAAGCCGCTATGTCGTAGCGACCAGCGGCAGCTCGTGCTTCCTCAAGCGCGACAGCACCAATGCTTCCTTGCGCCGGCAAGTCGAGAGGGAAGTTGTGCAAAGGGAAACGAACCTCTTGTCGCGCTTGCCCCGACCGATTCAGGTTACCGCTTGCACCGCAGTTTCGACCATTCGGCCTCATGATCTGCCCCTCCCAATCGGAGGGTTGCGCGACAGGCAAACGGTGGGTGCTTTTTAAGGCAATCGAATGCCCAACCCATTGGCCGTTCAAACAAAAGGCGGTGATCTTCCCGTCGCATCTATCCTTTGACAGATTTCGTCAAAAATCGCTTCTAGAAGCAATTTGATTGTGGCGACGCACGCAAAGCTGATGGAAATACGAGTAACCGGATGAGCGATGATCCTCAAGGTGTGGCATGGCGCGGGTGGTCAACGAGCAGCGCAGCTGAATTCAATCCGCTGCTCCAGTTCCTCGGTCTCGTACCGGTCGACTACTGCGATTTGCCGGTCAGCTCCGAGGTCAAACGGATTGTCCTCAGCCCCGATGGAGGAAAGTTGTTGCACGCGCTGGCGCGCGCTAGTCGCACAAGGGTAGTGGCTTGCCTGGCTTATCTCGAATGTGTCCAAGCTAATATGGAAGCAGGCGAGGTCATTGCGTTCCTGATCTCTGCCCCGGACAATCTTATCCTGGAGCAAGTGCTAGCTACGGTGGAAGGGCCGGGCACGACCATCGCCCCGGGACTGAAAGCCGCACTGAGAAAAAGTCAACCAATCCGAAGCCATGCGATCGGCATCTTGAACCGGCTGCTTTTGCAAGACTGCAACCGTGAGGCAGCCCTTGGTGCTGCAAATCGGAAACGACACCTGCGGGTGCGAATGAACTTGCAATTCGCGGAAACCCATCAACTGCATCCACTGACGCGACAGGCGGCTTACCTATGCGAAACCGAGCGAGACGTTATCGCGCTAGACAGAGTAATCTGCAGTCTTGCCAGCCGTGCACCAGGCGTTCTTCCGGATGAGCTTCCCTTGCGTCGCCTTGGGGACCTGTGCGCTCTCAAGGACCTGCTCAAGAGGCGTATCCTCAATTACCGTGGCGAAGTGGCGGTGCCCGACGTATCTCATCCGCGCCTCGAGTGGCTTCGCTCGGTTCCCGCAATCCGAGCGGCCGGCAAGACCTTTGCTAATTGTCTTCGTTCCAGTGCTGCTTACCCGTCGGCCCTTCTGTTGGGGCATAGTTTTGTTGCAATCTACACCTTCGAGACCAGTGCTCGCATTGCTTTGCCAGACCAACAGATTGTTCTGAATATCGCGCCGACTTGGGAGAGCGGCGAAATCATGATGTCTGTTTCTGAGGCAAGGGGAACGGAAAACAAAGAAGTTTCCGGACTCAAGATGTTTGAAGCGCTTAACGATCTGAGTGCTTTAACCAGCCATAAATGGAATATCGACTTTCGGATCGCGATGGATGATCTCAATCTTTACGACTGGCAAGCGGCGTTCGAATGACAACAGCTACAGGTGATGGAGCTGATCGGCTTACGCGAAATTCCGAAACCGGCGACATGCCCAAGGTCTGGGCAATTCGGCGGGCACTCGACTTGTGCGGGCTCAGTCACCAACGCGGCCAAGCCGAACGCTCGGCAAGCGCATCGCGTGTTTTGCGGGCCTTCGCCCACTATATCGAGCAGAATGAGGGGCCCCCAGTCGATCATTTGCAAGTTGAGGGTTGCGAAGTGGAGGCAGACGAAAATGAGTTGGCTGGACCTGAATGGGAACGATCCCCGATCAGCCGAACGATGAGGGGATTTATCAGGAACAGAAAGCTGAACGTGGCGCTGTTCGGCATCATCATCGCCGTGCTTGCGGTGGCCTCCGCCCCTTTTCTGCGGGTAGTGTTCGATCATGAAAACGGAGGCGCTCTGTGCGCTAAACCGCCGCCATCATCGCTGCAAAAGGTCGATTGCACCCCCACGGCTCTAACTGCCTTGGTCAAGGGCACGATCGAGCCGGCCCCGGATAACCGCACCAGGGCGGCAGTGATGGTGATCCGCCAGGCCGACCTCTGGCCCTTGGGGGAAACACTGAAGCACTATGCGATCATCGAGGTCGATTGCTCGGCTGCGGGCCAACCCGATGTGCTGCTCGTCAAGACCGTCGATAATGATGGCACCGATTTGCAATCTGCGGAGGTTTCCCAAGCCTTCCTTGATTACTGGTTCACCCCCGGGCCTGCCCGGTTTCATCTGAAGATCAATACGATTGTGTGCCAAGGGCCCTGATGCTTGAAAACTGCTTAAGGCCTCGGTCTTGTCCCGATTGAAAGCGTCAACAGCCGCACATAACTGCTGGCCAAGCTCAAGCATGTTTCCAACCGAAGGAGGGCGAAATGGAAGAATGGGCAGAGGTGGGCGCAGAGCCCGATCCCTATGACGCCAAAGATCCAAAAGGCGATCCGCTCGTAGACGCACTGGATCGTATCCCGGTAGATGAGTTTGACGATGAGTATGGCGGGTCTGTCTTGCCGGGGTGGGACGATTGGAACACCATCCCCTTTGGCACTCAGACTGGCTGTCGGCCGCGTTTGCTGGTGGTGATCGACAGCGACGCCAACATCGCCCCGCGCTTGCGCGATACCTTGGCGCGTTTGGCGCATTGCAACGGCACACACGGCGCCAAAACCGGCAGCGTGATGTTCTATCTCACTGGCTTCTTCCCCTCGTGGCAAAGCGAGTGGATTGCACACCGGGCTTCGCTGGAGGCAGCTCTGGGTTCCCAGAAGATGGACGCGCCGCCGATTATCCGGATCAGCGTGCGCGGTAGGCCGCAACACACCTTTTTCACATCAGAGGGGCGCCCGGCAGGGGGACGCGATATGCTTGATTGGTGGCGCGCTGCCGAACCGCATCTTCGGGGATGCTTGCGGCGGAGGCTTGATTTTGTGCGGAGTCAACGCGTTGAGCAAGAGCGCAATTGCGGGTTTGTCCAAGGCTACACCGAGCAGCCACCCGAAATGGATCGTGCGAATGTCCTGTCCTTCGGGGACTACCGTGCGACCGGAGCCAATGTGATGGATTGGCGCTTGCGCTGCTATCTCGTTCCGGGCGTGCCAATTGGTTTTGCAGGACGTATTAAATTGCACCATCCGTTGGTGCATCCGCTTGCGCTTCATAATCCGCCGCACTTGCCTGGTGACGATAACTCGGCTTGGGTCGCGGTCGATGCCAAACGGTTCCTGCGCGTGCCGGGAGATTACCTCGACCTCGGGAATTTGCCCTAATCGAGAGCTCGCGAACCGAAAGTGGGTAACGACGCAATCTGTCACTGATTGCATCCATAGGGCGAAGCGCGCTGCCTTGGTGTGAACTCATTGTGGTGGGGCACCACGGCCAGCGTCGATGTTTATTGCGACATTGCAACCCCTATCGGATGAGGTCACTGATGAAACGCTACCGCGTCAAGATGAGCAAGGAACCCAATGGCAGCGGTTCCGGCCAAGAAATTCCTTACATGGCCTACAGCGAATTTCACGCCATGCAGATGGCCCAGAAGGACTACCCGACCTGGTATGCGGTGTCGGCCTACAGCCACTGAGCCGGGACCGTGCCGGGCTGGGTCGAACGCAAGTTAGGGATACAGGCGCGCCATCTGCCTTGCCCAGGCAATGATGCCGTTATCGCCTTCGAGCACTTCGGGCGGACCCAGCACCTTGATGTTGGGTCCGAACGAGGCAATAAAGCTGGTCAGCGTGTGCCACTGCTTGGTCGTGACGGCGACATGGTACCACTCCCTCTCGGCGTCTGGAGCGGTGATTACCTGATCTGGCCCGAGCGGGCGTTCCTGAAAATGATAAATCGTTTGGGGCGCAACGAGGAATTCGAGGCGGATGGTCTCGTCGGCATCGCCTTTGGGATGGCTCATCTGACCGGTCTTCTCCAGCCATGCATCGATATCGAACGGCGCATGGTGGAACGGCACCCCGAGTTTATCGACCCGCGCGTTGCTCATACGGTGCAGTGGCAGCGCTCTGCCGGGCACGGACTCAAAGCCTGCAAGCCCGACGAGGTAGATCGATCCGTCCTTGCTGACGAGCCCCAGCGGTCCCATCCGCTTGCGCGAGAACTCACCTTCGGACGAGCGATAGTCGAATTCGACCATCTTCTGGCGAACCAACGCCTCAAGCATGGCTCCCAGCACGTCAGGATCAATCCGGGCCAGCATGCGGCTCATACCGTCGGGTACGACGCGAAGCTTTTTGGCCAGCCTGCCCGCGGTGCTGCGGCTCCCCTCGAGCCTTGCACGGGCGATCTTGTCAGCTGCGTCGGCCTCGACCGCGCCTGCCTCGACCAGCGCGGGGTTGATCGCACGCCGGCCGAGGAGAAGCTGCAACGCAATCCCGTCGCTCATGAAGAAATCGGCAATTTCGGGCAGGTTGAGGTAAAACCGCGCGGCCTCATCGCGTCCCGCACCATCAGGTCGGGGGATCTTGATGAGAAAATTCCCGACTGCTTCTTTTTCTCCAGAACTCAATTCTTTAACGCAGTGATAGAGTTGTCGTAATTTTGCCTGGTCAGTCTGATCGGAAGGCCAGGTGGCTGCTAACTCCTTCACCGTCTTTGCGCTTTTGGGTGACCGGGGGAAGTGGCTCAAGATTTTTGCAAAGGTTGCTAGGTCCATAGCCTCCCTTTCTTCGCCCAGTAACTCTGTCGGCGCTTTGGCAACCATCGATGATATATCTTGTCATTAATGGCAAGTAACCCTCGAGAACGCTTGATTCGCAGTGCGCCGAGGGCGAGCCGATGGCTCGCATTTCGATCTCGAACAAGAAACTGGCGTAGCGTTCAAAGGAGAGCATTTTTGGGGCCTAGAGACTATCTTAATCAGAACTTTCGGTCGGAGGTTCCGGGATGGCTCGCCAAATTCGATCCGCGGGATCCTGATGAGGTTCAAGGCTTGGTCCGCTCCTTCCTGAGCTCCCGCGTGGTGTTCTACCCGGGATCGGGGCAAGATGGATCACCCGTTCAGCTGTTCAACGAGGCTGGCACCGCGCATTGCTTCCTTTACGCCGATTACATGATGACACGAGATGCGGTTGAGGATGAACTGCAGCATCACGGTTTCAGAGGATATTCGCCGATTGCCCGGTTGGCTGTTGCCGAGAGCGACATGGGAGCGAATGGGTGGACACCGCATCTGCGCTCCGACGAGGTCCGGTATCGGTTTGAGCCCCTGTCGCCCTATGCGTTTCTGGAAATCCTTGAGAAGCGCGATGATGCAGTAGCGGGCGCCTCCCGTCTCGCCATTCTGTTTCTCGCCGCCGACGGTCATGCAGCCTACGATGCGCTGTTTTGTCAAAAGCACAGCGGCCCCGCACCCTTTGCTATCGTTCTTCAGGATCATGGCTTTGGCGGGAACTGGAGTGACTTTGGCGCAGGTGGGGCGATGGAAACGAACGCACGGCGTGCCAATACTTTTCCCCAGGTCCTGCTTGTAGGGGACACCACTGGGGCTTGGCGGGGATTTGCCCGTGTTGACACCGTGGATCCGGCGGCAATTTCTGCAATGCGCACTCGCAGTATCTATGTCCGGGATCCCGACGCTCCCGCCAAGCGCGATGAACCGCAAACATTGAGGAGAGAGGCCTTGCCAAACCTGATTATTGCCTGCCCTGTCGCGCTGAACGATCATTATGAGGTGCCGGTGGATAACACCATCTGGCCTGCTCCGTTCAGTTACCTTCATGTACCTGGTCAAGGGCAAACCCCACATCGCCCACGGGCGCCTTTCGGCTCAAAGCATAATGCACTGATCCCGCGCCCCACAGTGCCGCATTTTGACGCGTGTTTCGGGGTTTACATGCTGGCTATCGATTCTCCGTGCAAGGCTTTCTACGTTGGTATTGCCGCGGCCGATGGTAAGTATCCTGAAGGTGTCGGGAGCAGGGTCCGGAAGCATCGCGTGAAACTGACGGCTTCTCACGTTGCTCGGACCGCCAACAGCGTGGGTGGCGTGAACCACACTGGTGGCTGGCGCCCGTTTGCCGTTGAGCGCCATGATTTTCATCTCACCGGTGGCACTCTTGACGACTGCAATGACGTGCGCCTGATGGTCGGAACCGATGGAACCAATGCCAAGAGCACACTGGAAAAATACGAGAGTGCGATTCTGCACGACGCCGGCGGGATCCGGAGCCGGATATACGATATTCTCTGGCCTGGCGAAGATAATAGCAACGTCAAAATCTTAAATTCGCCTGGAGGGCGTGCGCCGGAGAACTTGCCCGGTGTCATCATCCTGCCAGATGATTTCGCGGGGCGCGGGGCTTCCACGAAATGTGACGATTGAATGCAGACCATGAACGAGGTGGACACACAGGCTTTGCTGCCAATCACCACACTGGAATTTGGCTTTCACCACATCGATGTGGAGGTCACCGCCGAGGTTGCACAGGCCATAATCGGCAAGTTCGAAGTGTTGGCATCGGAAACAGTCGAATGGGAGATGTCTGAATGCGACGATAGTCCTTCAATCAGATTTGATCTCAGCCAGTCTCCTTGGCTGATTGAAAATGACTCCTTCAAACCAGTAATAGACGCAATGTACAAGGAGTGCATTGAGATAACCAAGAGTATGATAAAAGATGATGGTACGAAAAACAAATTTCGTTGCATCAGTGTTGATTTTACCGATGATCCGTTTGTAGGTGACGCGCTCAAAACAATATTTAATATTGATTGAGTTGACAATTTTGGCTTCGAGGTGGGCCCCATATTCTGAATGGCGCATATTTGCCGATCCGAGTGTTGCCAGATTGCTACCCAGTTGCGTCAGTCAGGAGATGACGGTTGCAGCGATTCAAATGGCGGACGTCGCCCGGAAGGCAGCGCGGGCAACGTGAGCGTCGTCCAATATAGTCCTTCATCGGCTCCTCGCTGAGCAGAAGAGGATTGGCGCTTCGTATATCAGATATTTTTATAGAGCAATATTAGAAGGTTGGAATTCACTCCCCCCCCTTCTCTGAACCAAAATAGGTTCTGTCACCTCGTTACAGGTCTCACACAATGTCTGCCAAATCGTCGTCTTCGCCCGCCATCGGTCGGTCGGCAGATATCTCCCGGCGCATCTCAGCGCGGGACGAACACGGGCTGTTGGGCTGCAGTGTGAGCCGTTGAATTTCGGGGTCAGCGAGCGGGTACCAAATCGCAGAGTGGTCGTCGCCCATCAGCGGCCGGCGCTACCTTTAAAGAGCCCGAATTGCACAGATGCAGCAGATAATCGGGTCGCTCATGGCATCCTGCGCCATCATGTAAGAGCCAGACTCTAGTTTTGACTCGTAGCAATCAAGGGAGCACGTCAACCGCGCTCCATCTCAGTTAGGTTTAGGTGCCCTAGGGCATGCCATCCTTCGCCTTTGTCGTGGTTGACGGTAACCTATTTTGGGTGAAAAGATTGCATCCTCATAGAGGCCACCGCCGAGATATTTCCACGACGCGATCGAGGCTGCGGCGACCGAGCCTAGCGCCATTCAGGGGTGCCACATGAAGCTAGATCTGAAAATTTTTCTCGCGTTCGCTGTTGCGGTGATATCGGTCGATACCTTTGCTCTGCCTCCACCCCCGCCGATCAATATCGTCGTGCTGTCGCGCGATCCGGACGCGCGCGCTCTGCTCCTCGCCTATCTTACATACCTAGAACAGAAGGGCGAATTCCGCTGGGCGACCAACCAGCTTAACACTGCTGACTTCGCTGACTGCCTCGCGAACGAAACATACGACAGCGCCTGTGTGAAGCAGGTCCTGAAGAATGCGCAGTTCACCGGCGCAAGCGTGGCGATTATGGTTGAGGGGTCCGCCGGGTTGCAGCGCTGGCGCTGCGCCGGCCGGGGTGTCGATTGGCGCAGCGAGGCGAAGCAGCAGATCAACGTCGATCTGCGCGCGGCGCTTTTCGCCAAGGGGGAGGAAAGGTTGGCGGCAAGCAATGCCGCCTACGGCTGCCTGATTTCCGCTGCTGCGGAAAGTGGATGGTAACGGAAATGGGTGTCCGTAGAAATACGTAGTCGACCTAAAATCATCTAATGAATTTTCTGAAGGATTCTGAGTTTTGCAGACGCAGCTTCATTTCGGTCCCGCGACGATACTGAGGGTGGCTCCGGCTGGTTAGTATTTGCAACATCGTACCCCTCGCAATAGCAATAATCGGATTCGGGGGTTAGATATCGTATCAGTTACCGAGTAACTTCGAGGTAACTATGCAAAAATTCTTAGTAATTCTTTTTGGTGCCGTTGCGCTCGCTCTAATCACGTTGGGAGGTGGAGGGGCGACTACCCCGCCGGCAGCTGCCGCAGTCTCGCCTGTCGCTGTCGCCGCAGCAGCGCAGGTCTGTAACGATGGCCAGGACCGAAGCGTGACTATCTTCAACGAAACCGGCGTGACCATGTTGGCGTTCTTTGCCTCACCGCCGGACGTCAGCGATTGGGAAGATGACATTCTTGGAGACGAAGTGATCCAGAGCTCTAGCTCCTTCGTGGTCAACTTCGATGATGGGCGCTGTCGCTGCATCTATGACTTTAGGGCGGTGTTCGCCAATGACTTCGCCGATGACGATGTCGTGATCCGCAATAAGATCAATGTCTGCGAGATTTCGACTTATCGCTATGACTGATAACCACCTACGGCAGGTGGCGCCATAAGTTGTCCTGGCCACTCCTCAATCGAAGCCGCAAGGCAGCGCAAATTGCCCCACCCCTTGCCGACCGGTGACAGCGGCATATAAACTTTGCACGGCACACCTCGACGAAGTGCCGGAGCCTGGCAGCTTCATGCGCTGGAACAATGCCGGCGATCCGATCATCATCGTGCGTGGGACCGACGACGTGGTTGGGGCCTACTACAACACCTGCCGCCACCGCGGCGCACCTCTGGTCACGCAGGAAAATGGCTGTGCGCGGACGCTCGTGTGCCCCTATCACGCCTGGACTTACAAGACCGACGGCACGCTGATCGGCGTCCCCGAACGGCAGGACTTGGGACGGGAGCTGCCGAGCACAATCTTGTTGAGAGCGGTCCGAAATACGGGCGGGCCGCGTCACAGAAATGCCGACGTTGATTAAGCCTATCCATCGGCCCCCTCAAAGAATGCGTTAAACGAGTAGACGAGGTCGATGATCTCCCAAGTCGTTGCCCTGCTCTGAACGGTACGAATGGTGTGCACACAATTTGCTGGGTCCTGCACCGGAGAAAATCCCGTGGCATCTCGACGTGAGCACAGAAAAGGGGCGCGATGATCGTGATGGTCGGATTTCGACCCGATGATCGTGCGGAGACCCTAGCAATTCAGCCCGAGGGACAAGGATCCTGCACTGGCGCAACCTCCGCAGCCTGGCTTGGCCGTCGAGGCTTCTGGCGGTAGAGCTATAGCCTATGAACCCCGTAGAAATCGAAGAAGCCGTATCCGAGCTCGCCCAGCAGCCCTTCGACGCGGGCGAGTTCCCGTTCCAGTTCCTCGCCGCATTCGGCAACAAGCCGACCACCATCACCCGCCTGCGCGCCGGCAACACCAACCAGTCCGACGTCCCCGGCGCCGTCCTCCAGCGCAGCAACATCCACATTGCCGCTTGCGCCGACGGCAAGGTCAGCGACACGCTCACCGCGCTGCGCACCAGCCCCAAGACCGCCAGCCAGAAGGCCCGCTTCATTCTCGCCACCGACGGTGCCGACTTTCAGGCCGAGGACGTCACCACCGGCGAGACCGTCGCCTGCGACTACCCCGATTTCCCCAACCACTTCGGCTTCTTCCTGCCGCTCGCCGGCATCACCACCGTTGCCCAGATCCGCGAAAGCTCGTTCGACATCCGCGCCACCGGGCGGCTCAACAAGCTCTACGTCGAACTCCTCCGCCACAATCCCGACTGGGCTAGCGCCGAACGCCGCGCCGACATGAACCACTTCATGGCCCGGCTGATCTTCTGCTTCTTCGCCGAGGATAC
>VFQO010002664.1_pt1 | contig 10429 bp, 9 predicted proteins | sample 3512331 | NCBI WGS metagenome assembly VFQO01 (sample SAMN10412371, study PRJNA504923) | tailings metagenome | isolation source: Replicate 3 from Balatoc abandoned mine | place: Philippines: Itogon, Benguet | collected 2017-08-28 | reverse complement strand
GCAACGGCGTCACCACCTACTGCATGAGCCTCGACCCGCGCGCCGACAACTACGTCAGCCGCATCTTCGGCCAGAAGAACTACATGGTCGTCGACCACGTTCAGCGCCTGCCGGAGAAGCTGCCGATGCTGTATGCTGGGCTGACTCGATAAACGCTACCCGCGAAGGCATGCAGTCCAAAGCCCGGATGCAGACCGTGCGCCCGGGCGCGCCCTTCGCGAACCAAAAGGCTTAGAACATGGAAACTTACGTCGGCTTCTACAACGACAAGCATGGCATGACCCAGCTGGGCCGCGTCGTGCTCGACGGCTGGCTGTTCGGCTTCATTCCCGAGAGCGAGGACTGCACGGGCTGGGACCTCGGCCGCATGCAATCGCTCATGGGCAGGATCGAGACAGAATGGGACAAGTACGCCAATCTGCCCAGCCGCCTGCCGCCCGACCTGCGCGAGCGCCACGCCCAAATCTACGAAAAGGCGATGACGCTCGCCAGAAACAAGGGCTGGAATCCGGAACTGGGCGAAGACGACTAGCCTCCGGCAACAGCAGGGACGGGCTCAATCAGCCGAACTCGACCCTGACGCTCGTCCCCCGCTGCTCGCAGCTTTCCAGCCTCACCTGCCAGCCATAGCGATCACAGATGCGCTTGACCAGCGACAGGCCGATGCCGGCGCCTTCGCTGGCCATGTCGCGAAAATGGCGAATGAATACTTGCTTGACGGCCTGCTCCGGCATGCCCTTGCCGGTATCGCTCACGGTCAGTGAATGCGCATCCTGCCGCACCACGACCGTGCCGGCCGCGGTATAGGAAAAGGCATTGCGCACCAGGTTGCTGACCAGGATTTCCACCAGGCCCGGATCCGCAGGCAGGATCAGCTCCGGGTTCGTATGCACCTCAACCTCGACCGGCTTGCCGGCGAGCTGATGACGCTGCTTCTCAACCACCTCACGCACCACTTCGGCCAGCACACAGCCGCCACCTGACGTCAGGGCATGTTCCTCGCGCACCATCAGCAGAAGCGCCGTGCCCAGCTCCGACATGTCACGGGCGGCACGCTTGATGCGCCTGATCCGCAACTCCTGCTTGTCGGTCAGGCTTTCATCTTCCAGCAGCACTTCCGTCGCACTGAGGATCACGGACAGGGCGGTGCGCAGTTCGTGGCTGATGTCGGCACTGAAGGCCCGCTCCCTTTCGATAAAGGCGCGCATGCGCATCAGGTGACGGTCGAACACGCGTGCCAGTTCGCCCACTTCGCCCGAAGGAAAATCATCGGACAGCGGATGCGCCCAGTCATCCGGGCTGCGATGACGCACCTTGGCGGCGAGGTCGGCAACAGGTGCGACCACGGTGCGTGACAGCCAGACTCCGCCCAGCGCCGACATCAGCGTCATGACTATGACCATCATGCCCAGCATCCAGGCGAATTGCTCTTCGCGGCGGGCCTGCAAGGAGGTATCGTAAAGCAGGTAATAGCGCTCTCCGCCGCGCTCGATGATGGAAGCGCGATAGGTCAGCGCACCCAGTCGGACGTCATGGCGCCCGAGCGGCAAGTTTTCGAGATACGGGGGAAGGTCTCCAAGCTTGTCCGCATCGCGGACGTAGCCCTGGACAACGACGGTGGACGGCGGCAGCGAAAGCGGATTGCGCTCGCGCCGAGCAATGTAGTCATCCAGTTCGGCCGCCAGCGTTTCATCGATGAGACGCTGGCCCAGGTCGTGCGCGCTGCTGTAGATCACCAGCGCCATGGCGAGGCTGACCAGCGCGCCAAACCCGGCGAAGAAAAGCGCCACCCGCCCGCGCAAATCAAGCGGCAGGCGCATCCGGTGCCTTCAGTTGATAGCCGATGCCACGCACGGTCAGCAGCAGCGGCGGCAGGCCATCGACATCAATGGCGGACCGCAAGGTATGCATGTGCACGCGCAGCGCATCGCTGTCAGGCGGCGAATCGCCCCATACCGCCTGTTCGATGTCGTGCCGGCGCACCACGCTCGGTGATCGCTTCATCAGCAGTTCGAGTATCCTGAGCGACACCGCCGTCAGGCTGATGGTGCGACCGGCGCGCTCGACTGTCAGTGTATCCAGGTCGAACTGCAGGTCGCCGACTTTCAGCTGTCTCAGCGACTCGCTGCTGCGGCCACGCCGCAGCAGCGCGCGCAGCCTCATGTCCAGCTCGCGCAATTCGAACGGCTTGACCAGATAATCATCCGCCCCCTCGCTGTAGCCTGCGGCCTTGTCGTCCAGCGTGGTCCGCGCAGTCAGCATCAGGACCGGCACGTCGGAGCGTGCATCCTGGCGCAGACGCCGACACAGCGTCAATCCGTCAATGCCAGGCAGCATCAGGTCGAGCACGATCACGTCATGCGGCTGGCTGACCGCCAGATGCAGTCCGGTCACCCCATCCATCGCCACATCCACCAGGTAGCCGCGGGCTTCCAGATAGTCGGCAATGTTTGCCGCCAGGTCTGGATTGTCTTCGACGAGCAGGATGGGAATTGCCCCGGATTTCGGCATGGTGCGCAACAAACGCTTTCACTTGCAAAGGCCCGTTTTACTGCAAGCGCGGCGACAAGTCCAGCGGCCGCCAGTCCAATCCGGCCATACCCGAGCGCGATCAGGCGTGACGAAGCTCGGGATGAAACAGCAATCCGGAAAAGCGCTTGAGAATCCCCCCGCAATCAACCATGAGCGCATCGGCATTATCCGCAACACCGTGCGCCAGCCCGCCTGTGCAGGCCACGACAAGATCGGGTTTCCAGCTGTGCACCATGGCCGCCAGCAGGCTTGGCGGGTCGCCCCAGACGACCTGGGCTTCCGCCCAGCCCAGATTCTTGCGGGCCAGTTGCAGTTCCAGCTGTCTTCTTGCCTCTGGCGCACGTCTCGCGGCAGACTCTCCCGGCAGCGATGCGGCAGGACCGTCCGGCTCAAAGCTGCCAGCGGTGTCGAGCATGCGCAGCACCATGATTTGAGCGCGCCGGTCCCGTGCCACTTCAACTGCCCGCTCAAGCAGGATGTCGCTTTGGACCGCCGAGGTAACGGCTATCAGTATGCGCTGGTAGTTTTTCATGGCGTAACTCCTCTATCTGGTGTTTTCGTGCCGGCATGCCGGCCGGGAAGCTGCTGGCAGGGGCGGAACAGCCGGTGCGGACATTCCGCACAGACGGTCTTGTCGAGCTTTTCGAATATCGCCTCGGCCGGGCGCGACCCGGCCGCAAAGAGGTTTCGCTCGCCAATGTCTTCCATGAAGCCGCCCTTGCGCAGCATCTCGGCCACGTTCTGCTTCATGCGGTAAAAACTGAGGCTGCCGCCTGCCCGCGCCTGCTGCCTGGCAGTCTCGGCAAGAAACTCGGCGCCGGCCAGATCGACGAAGTTGATGCCGCTTGCCATGATTACCACGTGCTTTTGCGCGGGTCGGGCTTCCAGCATTTCCTGCAATTGACGCTGCAGATGCGAGACCGCGCCGAAAAAGATGGAGCCATTGAGCCGCAGCATTTTCATTTGCGGACATTCCGGACGGCCCTCGGCCGGGACGTGGTGATAGCTCCCGGGACCTTCGTCGGGCACCACGCTTTCCAGTTGCGGGCGCGAGGTCCGATAGAGGTACAGCCCCAGCGAGAGGGCGATGCCAAAAAAGATGCCCTTCTCCAGATCGATCAGGGTGCCGATCAGCGTCACCCACAACACGATGGTCTCCTGGCGGCTGATTTTCGGCAGCAGGCTGATGTGATGGAAGTCGATCAGGCTCCAGGCCACCAGGAAAAGAATGCCGGCCATCGAGGCGTAGGGAAGATAGGCCGCAAGCGGTGCGACCAGCAGCAGGATCAGCACCAGCAGCAGCGACGCGAAAACCGCGGCAAGGGGGGTTCTTGCATCTGCCGCATAATTGACGCCGCTGCGGTTGAAAGAACCCGAAGAGGCATAGCCGGAGAAAAAGCTGCCCGCGATGTTGGACAGGCCCTGGCCGATGAACTCCTGGTTGCCGTCGATTCGCTGCCCGGAGCGCACCGCGATCGCGCGTGAAATCGAGACCGCCTCGGTCAGCGCGAGCATAGTGATGATCAGCGACGGAAACAGCATCTGCGACAGCCCGCGGAATGAAAAATCCGGCAAGGACAGCGGCGGCAGACCCGATGGCAGTACGCCGACCGAATGGATCTGCGTCGTGGCTTCGCCATAGTGGAGGTTGAGCCCTGCCGCGAACAGGCTGCCAGCCACCATAGCAACGATCATGTAGGGCAGTTTCGGCGCCAGCCGCCTGGACAGGATGCCGGACAACAGCGTCATCAGACTGACCGACAGGATGTAGTAGTTGATGCCATCCAGATGCCGGGCGAACAGGCCCAGGGTTTCGAAGAACGGCGTACCGCGCGGAATGTCGACGCCGAAGAAATTCTTGATCTGGCTACCGGCAATCAGCAGCGCTGCGCCCGCCGTGAAGCCGATCACCACGGTATGCGAGATGAAATTCACCAGCACCCCCATGCGCGCCAGCCCCAGGGCAAGCTGGAACACGCCGGTCAGGAAAGTCAGCGTAAGCACGAGGCCGATGAACTCGGGCGTTCCCGGTGTGGCGTAGGGGCTTACCGAGGCGAACACGGCTATCGAGATCGCCGTGGTGGGTCCAGAAACCAGATGCCAGCTGGAGCCGAACAGGGCGGCGACAATGGCCGGGGTCATGGCTGCATACAGGCCATATTCCGGCGGCAGGCCGGCGATGATGGCGAATGCCACCCCTTGCGGCAGCACGATCAGCGCACCGGTCAGGCCCGCCAGCAGGTCATCGCGCGTGCTCGCCAGACTTACCCGGCCGCGCCAGCGCAGGAAGGGAAACAGCCGCGACCAGTTGGGGGAATGAAACGGGGCGCCGGCAGGTCGGCGTGCGGCATACATGCTAAAAGACTCCAGCCTAGGATACAGGACTGGAGTCTCGCCCAAGGCGGGTTAACGCAAGGTTAAGGACGCATCAAGCGTCGGTTATATGGATGCTTTTTGACAGCGAGGCGCAAGATTGGCCACGCATCAGAACTCGTTTCGGATGCGCTTGTAGCCCTTCACCAGTTCGACATTGGCCTGTGCCACGCTCTCCGAAAATCCGCTGACGTCGGGCGTGACGCGCTCGATCCTGGCGAGGTCCTCGTCCGAGCGCACGTTGGCCGTGGAAGGAATATAGAAACCGGCCGGAACATCACAGCCCTCGACCACCGAGTTGTGGCGAACGACCGAGCCATCACCGACCGTGCAATTGAACAGCACGGAATTGAAGCCGATGAAGACGTTGTCGCCCACGCTGCAGGGCCCGTGGACGATGGAGCGGTGCGCGATCGAAGTGCTGCGCCCGATATGTACGCCGCCGCCGGCCTTGCAGTGAATCACCACGCCATCCTGGATGTTGGAGTGGGCGCCGATGATGATCGGCTCCATTTCGCCTTTGTCGTCGACCTCGTCGGCGCGAATCACCGCATAAGGGCCGATGAACACGTTCTCCTCGACGACGATCTTGCCGCAAAGGATCGCGGTCGGATCGACAAAGGCGGTTTCGTGGACTTCTGGCAAATGCCCGGAAGGGTTTCTGCGTATCATGATCTGAACCTCGTATGTTGTCGGTGCCGCAAGTTTGCCCAAGCACACGTTAACGCCGGGTTAAGATCGACACAAGCCTCAAGCTTTCTCGCCTCCCGGATAATCTTCGCCGCCAGGCTGTCTGCTGCACTCGAGGAACACCCTGCTGGTACAGGTCCGGCAAATGTCCGGATCCATGTACTTCATCGCCGTCTTGATCGCCTCGTCGGTATTGCGCACGATGGCATCGGGGCCGAGCAGTTCGTCCTCCTGCAGATCCTCCAGCATGCCGCTCACCTGCGGATTGGCGCGGGTGAAGATGACATGCCGGCCCTCGCGCCTGGCCTGATAGAGTATGCCCTCGAGCGCGCGCTGGCCGGTCGTGTCCATCATCGACACTTTCATCATCCGCAGCACGGCGACATTGGGCTTTGAGCAGACCATGTCGTTGCAGACCTTGCGCTCGAACGCCTTGGCCACGCCGAAGAACAGCGGGCCGTGCGCTTCGTGGAACGTGGTCTGCGGGCAGATGCCTTCCCTGACCAGCCCTTTGTAGCCGCTGTTGCCGGCAAGATCGAGCTCTTCCGGCACGTTCTCGCTCATGTGCTTGATGAACAGGAAGGACGCCAGGATCATGCCGATCTCGATGGCCACGGTCAGGTCGATGAACACGGTCAGCAGCACCGTAGTCAGATAGACGGCGCGATCGGAACCCGGCGCATGCTTGAGCAGGTGCTTGGCATGATGGAATTCGCCCAGCCTGGCTGCCACCACGATCAGGATCGCAGCCAGCACGGCCATCGGCACCTGGCTTGCCAGCGGCGCGGCGGCCAAGATGATCACCAGCACGAAAACCGCATGCGAGAAACCGGCCATGCGGGTCTTGGCGCCGCTCATGATGTTGGTGCCGGTGCGCGCGATGACACCGGTGGCGGGCATGCCGCCGAACAGCGGCGACAGGATGTTGGATGCGCCCTGCGCCAGAAGCTCACGGTTGGAGTTGTGCCGCTCGCCGCTCATGTTGTCGGCGACCACCGCAGACAGCAAAGCCTCCACGCCGACCAGGATGGCGATGGTGAAGGCCGGGCGCACCAGTTCCAGCAGATGGGTGAAGCTGACCTGCGGCAGGCTGGGTGCGGGCAGCGAAGACGGCACCTGGCCGAACAGGCTGGCGATGGTTTCAACCGGAAAATCCAGCGCGATGGCGACGACGGTGCCGACGACCAGGCCGATCAGCGCGCCCGGCACGCGCTTGAGATAGGGCAGCTTCGGCCCATAGACGATCGAAACGATGGTGATCAGGGTCAGCACCACCGCCCATCCGTTCAGGTTGGTGATGTGGTTGAACGTCTCCAGTATGTTTTCGTGGAAAAACTCGTGCTTGGGCAGCAGTTCGACCATGCCTTCGGCATTCAGTATCCGCTCGCCGGCGGCATCGCGCGCCACCAGGCCGATCACGTTGTTGATCTGGGTGGCGATGATGCTGATGGCGATACCGGAAGTGAAGCCCAGGATGACCGGGTAAGGCATGTACTCGATCAGCTTGCCGAAACGCAGCATGCCCATCACGATCAGCAGCACGCCTGCCATCATGCCGGCGATCATGACGTCCTGGAAGCCGTTGACGGAAGTCAGCGAAATCGCAGCCAGCACCGGGATCAGCGCCGCCGCCGCACCGGAAATCTGGTAGCGCGACCCGCCAAATATCGCAATCAGCGAGCCCGCCACCACCGAGGTGATCAGGCCCTGGATGGGCGTCGCTCCGGAGGCGATGGCAAAAGCCAGGCCCAGCGGGATCGAGACGACCGCGACAATGAGGCCCGCCGTCAGATCCGCCTTCAACAGGCCGACCGAGTATTGCCTCCAGCTTGCAGGTAAAAAAGCCATCGTTTTATGTCCTCAACTTTTAATAATATTTGATGGTTTGAAACAATCACGGATTCAGCGCGCGGGGCTGATTGCGCAGAACAGGTCGTCCGCCGCCTCCTCGCCGAGCCGCTCGTAGATGGCGGCAATGGCCTGGTTTTCCGTGGCGAAGATGTTGTCCGGCCCGATCAGCTCGTACAGCCCGGTCGAGCGCATCACGTCCAGCACCTGCTTCTTCAGCCCGCTGAACACCAGGGTGATGCCGGCGCCCTTGAGCCGCTCCACCAGATGGTGCACGACTTCCTCGCCCGAGGCGTCCATCTCGTTGATGGCGTCGCCCACGACCAGGACGTATTTCGCATCGGGATGCTTGGATACGGCCTCCAGCATCGCGTCCTCGAAATAAGGGACGTTGGCGAAGTACAGCGAGCCGTCGAAGCGGATCGCCACCACATGCTTGCTGGTGGGCAGGTCGGGATTGACCTTGATGTCGCGCAGCGTGCCGTCCTTGTAGCGGCCGAGCACCGCCACGCGCGGCGACATGGTGCGGTACAGGTAAAGGCCCAGCGCGAGGCCGGCACCGACCATGATGCCGCTGTCCAGATGGGGCGCGAATGCCAGCGTGGCGATGAAGGTCACCACGGCAGCGATGCCGTCATGCTTGCTGGCCTGCCAGGCATGCTTGACCGCCTTGAAGTTCACCAGCCCGATCACGGCCATGATGATGATCGCCGCCAGCACGGCCTGCGGCAGGTGGTACAGCAGCGGAGTAAGGAAAAGCAGCGTCAGCAGCACGAACAGTGCGGTGATCACCGAACTCAGGCCGGTCTTGGCGCCGGAGTTCATGTTGACCGCCGAGCGCGAGAACGAGCCCGACACCGGGAAGGCCTGGGTCATGCTGCCGACCACGTTGGACAGGCCCTGGCCGATCAGCTCCTGGTTCGGGTCCAGCCGCTGCTTGGTCTTGGCGGCGATGGCCTTGGCGATGGAGATCGCCTCCATGAAGCCCACCAGCGAGATCACCAGCGCGGCCGACAGCAGCGAACCGAGCGCATCCAGATTGAAGCTGGGCACTTGCACGCTGGGCAGGCCCTCGGGAATGTTGCCCACCACTTCGCCGCCGCCGACCAGCTGGAAGCCCTTGGCATTGAGCTTGTTCAGGCGATAGCGTGTCTCGTCCAGACTCACGCCCTGGGGTGCGTTGCCGGCACGGTAAATGGCGAGCGTGTCGCCGTTCCCGTCGACGCTGCGCACGACTTCCAGATCGCGCAGCGCGGTCTTTTCCCGGGCAAGCGCGGCTTCCGCGTCACGCAGTTCGATGCGCAACAGCGCCACCTCGGCCTCGGATTGCACGGTGTCGATGCTGGATTCGCCGGCGGCCTTCTGCGCGGTCTTGAGGGCGGCCGTCCTGTCCGCGATGCGTTGATTCAGGTCGTCGACGCTCTTGGCGGCAGTCATGCCCTGCTGCACCACGGCCTGCAGTTCTGGGTCGGCAATCTGGTCGACGCTGCCCTTGGCATTGCGTTCGAAACCGATCGCCCAGGACAGCAGCGTCGTCACCACCACCGCGATCAGCACACCCGGAAGCCGGGGGGCGTATTTCTTGACGCCCCACATGATGCCGATGGCGATGACGCCCATCACCAGAGTCATCATGTGCGTGTCGCCGATCAGTTTGAGCACGCCGACGATGTCGTTGATGAAGTGCTCGCTGCGCCCCATCGGCACGCCGAACAGCTTGGACACCTGCGACAACGCGATGATGATGGCGGCGGCGTTGGTAAAGCCGACGATGACCGGATGCGACAGGAAGCTCACGATGACGCCGAGCTTGAACACGCCCAGCAGCAACTGGATGATGCCGACCAGCAGCGCCAGCATGATGGCAAGCGCGATGAACTGGTCGGAACCCGGCGCCGCCAGCACCGCCAGCGAAGATGCCGTCAGCAGCGAGACCACGGCCACCGGACCGGTGCCGAGCTGATTGGAACTGCCCCACATCGCCGCCACCGCCACCGGCAGGAAGGCCGCGTAAAGTCCGTAATAGGCCGGCAGACCGGCAAGCTGGGCATACGCCATCGACTGGGGAATCAGCACCAGCGCCACGGTGACGCCGGCCATGAAATCGGCTTTGAGGTTGTCCCTGCTCAAGGGGAACCAGCGCAGGAAAGGCAGGAATTTGGTCAGGGAGGCAGGCATGGTCATCTTTTTAGGTCAGAGTGAATTCGAAATAACTAGGCATTCTTCTTTTCCGGCGACGCCGCGGTCACCAGCGGGCACGCAAGGTGTTTCCAGGGGTCGCTGCTGCGGTCGAGCGCCAGGGCTTCCCAGCCTTCCCGGGAATCGATGACGAGCGCCGCGATGTTTTCGTGGGCATTGGCATAACTGACCAGGTCACGGCGGCGCAAGCTGGCCTTTACATCGAGGCTGAAGGGCACCCCCGCCTCGCGCAAGGCGGCCTGGAAGGCCTCCATTTCATCGGGCAAAAGCAGGTTGCCGGAAATGACCTGGATTTCCAGGTCGGCCTCCAGACGCCGGCAAAGCCCGATGGCGGAGCTCAGCAGGCGCGGATCGACATGTCCTTCACGGACAGCCAGCAACACGGTTCTTTGTTTTCCGGGATAAGTCATGCCGGGGCCAGATTACGACAAAGACCCCCCATCAAGCAGAAATCATGCCAGGCACCGAAATATGGATAATATACAAACAAATCAGCATGTTACAGAATCTCACCCACAGGCACAGAAAAATGAATTGCTGCATTTTGCAACTTCTTTGCCGACTCAAGTCGTGCGCGACGGCATGGCCAAGACGTAAACATTGTTAAATATTGGTTAAATAAACAATATTGACCAAAATGTTGCACATAAATAACATGCATTGCATATTGCAACTTTTTTGTCAGCCATGCCCAGCCCCCCACCCATACCGACGCCTGCCGGCAGCGCCCGCATCCTGATCGTGGATGAAGACAAGGGCGCCATGAAGAGCCTGGAACTCGCCATGC
>VFQO010002663.1_pt1 | contig 10436 bp, 12 predicted proteins | sample 3512331 | NCBI WGS metagenome assembly VFQO01 (sample SAMN10412371, study PRJNA504923) | tailings metagenome | isolation source: Replicate 3 from Balatoc abandoned mine | place: Philippines: Itogon, Benguet | collected 2017-08-28 | reverse complement strand
CGAAGCGGTTGAGCGGTCCAAGGCGAACGGCGCGACATTGCGCTGAACGGGGGCGGTGGGGCTAAAGAAACAACACCGCCAGCACGGCGCTCATCACCACCACCAACCCGACCGAGAACGCCAGCATTCCCAGCACCGGCTTCGTCACCCGTCCGTGCAGCACCCAGTCGTAGCCTGCTGACACCAGCACCGTGATCGGCACCTGCACCGCAATCGCCACCGGATCGGGCAGGCCCAGCACCTGCACCACGCGGGCATAGGCCGGAGTCATCAGCGCCAGTGTCGCGATCAGCATCGCTTGCCGGTGCGCGGCAATGTCGCGGCGGCGAGCGAAGCGCAGCGCGAGGAAATACAGCGGCACGAAGGTGACAAAGGCGGCGAGGTTCACCACCGTCACCTCGGGGCGGCCCAGTTCCAGACCGATGCGCCAGGAAATCACCGATCCGCTCACCAGCATCGCCGCCACCAGCGCGAGGCTGGCGCGGCCGCTCGCCCGGTGCGCGGCCAGCTTGAAGCGCGCCGCGGCGAAGGCCTGCGTCGCCAGCAGGGTCAGCCACGCCACCATGCTGACGCCGTGAAACACCACGATCGGCGTGTAGCGCGCCTGCACCTCGGGGTGGACAATCGCCTTGGCCGCGAAGGCGATCAGCGTGAAGCCGAGCAGCCCCAGCGCGATATTGCCCATCAGCAAATTGGCGCGGACGTGGCTTTCAGGCGCTCTCACTAATTCTCCCTTGCCGCGCGGATCGCAGCGCCTGCGGCAAAGGGGGCGAGTGCCACCAGCCCGAGGCTTATCGCTCCAACGAAGCCGAGGCTGATATGATCCTGTCGGGCAAGCGCCCCTGCGCCGAAGATCAGGATGGGGAGGGCGAGCGGGATCAGCAGCAGGCCCGAAAGCGCCGCGCCTGCCCTGAGTGAAGCGGTAAGCGCGGCGATCATCAGCCCGATTGCCGCAAGGCCCGGCGTGCCTGTCAGAAGTCCGAGAGCGAGGATCTCGAAGCTCTCGCCTTCGATCTTGAGCAGCGCGGCCGCGGGGAAAGTCGCCAGCAGCAGCGGCGGGCCGAAGCTGAGCCAGTGGGCCAGCAGGCGCACCGCCATCATCGCTTCTTCCGCCATCCCGCGCAGTTTCAGCTGATCGAAGAAGCCCAGTTCGATGTCGCGCGCCACCAGCTTTTCGAGCGGCAGGATGGCGGCCAGCAGCGCCGCGATCCACACCACCCCGCCGCCGGTTTTCGCCATGAGGTTCGCGTCCGGCCCGACCGCGAAGGGGAACAGCATCGCCACCGCAACGAAGAACACCACAGGCAGGGCCGCGCCGCTGCCGGTGAAGGGGAAGAACTGCGCCAGATCGCGGCGGAGCAGCGCAGCGATCATGCGTCCTGCTCCGCCGGAGCAGGCGCAAAATCCTCGATCGCAAAGCTCGTCATGCCCGGCACATCGAGCGGCTGGTGCGAGGCGATCAGCGCGATGCCTCCCGCAGCGCAATGTTCGCGCACCAGCGCGCTGACGAGGCCTTGCGAGGCGGTGTCGAGGCCGGAGAGCGGCTCGTCGAGCAGCCAGACGGGAGCGGCCTGCCCCAGCACCCGGGCGAGCGCCGCGCGCTTTTTCTGGCCGGTCGAAAGGTAGCGCACCGGCACTTCGGCCAGCGCCTCCAGCCTCAGGCGCGCCATGATTGCGCCTGCGTCGGCGATGCCGTCGAGCGCGAACCAGAAGGCCAGCGCGCGGCCCAGCGGCAGATCGGGATCGAGCCCGCTGCGTTCATCCAGCAGCGCCAGCGCTCCGCTGCGCGTCACTGTCCCGGCATAGGGCGTGGTCAGCCCGGCAATCACCCGGATCAGCGTGGTCTTGCCCGCCCCGTTCGCGCCCGTCACATGGCACGCTGCGCCCGCTTCCAGAGCGAAGGACAGCCGCCGGAACAGCAGCCGCTCGCCGCGGCGGCAGGCCAGATCATGCGCGACGAGGGAAGGCGAGAGCGCTTGCATTGGCCCGCAGCGTTAGGGAAAAGGCGCAGGCCAAACAAGCGATCCCTTTTGCCCGGAGTGCCCCCCCGATGTCCGTCCCCGAATTCACCCCCGATGAAATCGCCGCGCTGCTCAAGGCCCATCCCGACTGGAGCCTCGCCCGCGAGGGCAAGGCGATCACGCGCACGTTCCAGTTTGCCAATTTCTCGGAAGCCTGGGGCTTCATGAGCCGCGTCGCCCTGCTCGCCGAGACGCAGGACCATCACCCCGAATGGTTCAACGTCTACGCCAAGGTCGAAGTGACGCTGACCACCCATGACGCAGGCAGCCATGGCGGCCTCTCCCAGCGCGACGCCACGCTGGCGCGGGCTATCGACGCGCTTTTGTGATTTCGCACGCCCTCCGGCGTGCGGTGTCCTCGCTCATGCGGCCTGTCGGCCGCATCGCTGCGGGCGGCCGGTCGGCCTTGCGGTCGCTGGCGCGACCGTTTCAGCACTTCAACGGCCACCAATTCGCGTGCGTCACTGCCCCAAAGGCCTGAGGCTGTTCCTCAGCTGCTTGCGCACCTTGCCCGGCATCCAGCGCTTGGCAAAGGCCATGCGCTTGGAGGTCTTGCCGACGAAATAGTCGAGCTTGTCGCCGTGGACCGCTTCCCACACCGCCTTGGCGACTTCCTCGACCGGGGTGATTTCCAGCCCGGCGGCCTTCACCCTTTCGCGGATCTGCTCGTTCGACTTGCGGTTGCCGGTGCCGTTGAGCAGCGGGGTTTCGATGAAGCTCGGGCAGATCGAGGCGACCTTGATCTGGTCGGGCGCCCATTCGGCATCGAGGCTTTCCGATACGGCGCGCACGCCGAACTTGGTGGCGCAATAGACGCTCATCCCCGCCGAGCCCGCAATCCCGGCGGCGCTGGCGATGTTGATGAGCGCAGAGCCCGGCGCGCTCGCCTTGAGGAAGGGGTAGGCCGCCTGCGCGCCATAGAGCACGCCCTTCAGATTGATGTCGAGGCAGCGGTCGATCTCTTCGGGGTCAAGCTCCGAGAGCGAGCCGCCGGTGCCGATCCCGGCATTGTTGACCACCACGTCGATGCGCGATCCGGCAGCGGTGTTGAACGCGGCCAGCGCCTCGTCCCACGCGGCACGATCGCGCACGTCGAGGCGGTGCATGTATTTGAACCCGCCCTCGATCAGGCCGAGCGTGTCCTCCATGCCTTCGACGTTGACGTCGGCAATCCCGACGAACCAGCCGCGCGCGCCGAAGTGGCGGGCGACGGCCCGACCGATGCCCGATGCGCCGCCGGTGATGAAGATGCTGCGCCGTTCAACCATGATGATCCCCTCGCATTCGAATTGCTATTTGCAACCCGTCTAGAGCGGACGCGCGCGCTTGTCAGCAGGCCAATTCAGCCAGCCAGCGCCGTTTCCAGACCTTTCACATGGGCCGCGCCCTCGATGATTTCGGTGCTCGACGGCTTGAGCGCATCTCCCAGCGGCTCGGCCCGGCCGCCGATGCATTCGGCAAGGAAGTTCTCGGCGATAGCATAGAAGGCGATCGAGTTTTCGGGCCGGGCAAACCCGTGGCCTTCATCGGGGTAGAGCACATAGGTGACCGGGATGCCCGCGGCCTTCATCGCGCCCACGATCTGGTCGCTTTCCGATTGCTTGACGCGCGGATCGTTCGCCCCTTGCGCGATCAGCAGCGGGCGCACGATCCTGTCGGCCTTGAAGAGCGGGCTTGCCGCGCGCAGCAGTTCGCGGCCTTCTTCGGTCGACGGATCGCCCATGCGTTCGTGGAAGGTCTTCACCAGCGGCGCCCAGTAGGGCGGGATGGTCTCCAGCAGGGTTTCAAGGTTCGACGGGCCGACGATGTCCACTCCGCAGGCGAACACCTCGGGCGTGAAGGTGAGGCCCGCCAGCGTCGCATAGCCGCCGTAGGAGCCGCCCATGATCGCGATCCGCTCGGGCAGGGCGATACCTTCGGCCTTGGCCCATTCCACCGCGTCGATCAGATCGTCGTGCATCTTCAGGCCCCACTGCCGGTTGCCGGCATTGAGGAAGGCCTTGCCGAACCCGGTCGAGCCGCGGAAGTTGACGCTGAGGACGGCATAGCCGCGATTGGCGAGCAGCTGATGGGCGGCGTTGAAGCCATAGCCATCGCGCGCCCACGGCCCGCCATGCACCAGCAGCACCATCGGCACCGGCGCATCGGGAATGCCGTCGCCATCCGCATCGCTGCCCGGCGGCAGCGTGAGGTAGGAGGGCAGGGTCAGGCGATCGCGGCTGGCGATCTCGACCGGGTGCATCGGCTGGAGCGGCGCGCCCTCAAGCTCGGGGCGGGTGGTATAGAACGGGGTGAGCGTCTGCGCTGTCCGGTCATAAATGAAGGTGCGGATCGGGCGGGTGAGCGGATCGTTCCACACGATCCACACGCTGTCGTCGTCGGTGCGGCTGTTGATGCCGAAATCGCCTTCGAGCCGCTCGCCCAGCCATTGCAGCGCGGCGGCGATGCCCGGGTCGGTGGCATGCCAGCGGGTGGTGAGGTAATTGACGGCATAGGCCTCGATTACGCCCGTCACCGGGTGGCGCAGGGTGCTGCCGATATCGGCCTTGTCGTCCTCGGCGATTCTGCGCGTCTCGCCGCTCGCGGTGTCCTGCGCGAACAGGGCGGCGGTGTTGCGACCGCGGCTGTCGACCCAGTAGAGGGTCGCCCCGTCGCTGGTGTAGCCCGCCGGCGTGGTGGTGAGCGCATCCTCCATCGCCGTGGTCTCGAACGGGGTCTCCTCCACCACGTTGTCGGTGATGCGGAAATAGTCGGTGCCGCCCGCTGCGTTCTGCCGCATCGCCATGCGCAGAACGAGATTGTCGTCCGCCATGAACCCGGCAAAGGCATTGTTTTCCAGCACCAGCGTCAGCGCGCCGGTGGAAAGATCGAGCAGGTGGACATCGTGCCACTGCGGATCGCGGTTGTTGAGGCCGAGCAGCAGCTTGTCCTTCATCGTGGTCGAAGCGCCGATCAGCTGGACGCGGGTGTCCTCGAACGGGGTGAGGGTGGTCTCCGCCCCGGTGGCGACATCGACGCGGTAGAGCAGGTAGTTCTCGTCTCCGCCCTTGTCCTGAATATACATCACCGCGCTGGAATCCGGCGCCCAGAAGTGCTGGCGGATCGGCCGCTCGGTCGAGCCTGTCACCGGCCGCGCAGCCTCGGGATCGGAGGCGGGGGCGAGCCAGATGTTGAGCACGCCGTCCCTCGGCGCGATCCAGCTGAGCCACTGGCCATCGGGGCTGATCATCCCTTGCGCACGGGTGGGATTGCCGAACAGCGCGGCGCGCGGGATCAGGGGGGCGGTATCGGGGCTTTGCGTCATGGTCTCTCCTGTATTGCCCAGATAAGACACCATGCCGCAGGGTGCAAGCCGCCCGCCCCGCTTAGAGCGCCGGGTTGGCGTAGAAATGCCAGGTGAAGATCGCCATCGCCCCGCGTTGCGGCGCCCATGGTTCGGCCAGCAGGCGGGTGGCCTTTTCCGCCGGGCGTTCGGGCAGATCGAGCAGGCGCTTCACCCCCTCCTGCACGGCGAGGTCTCCGGCAGGCCAGATATCGGGGCGGCCTTCGGCGAACAGTAGATAGATCTCCGCCGACCAGCGGCCGATGCCCTTGATCCGGGTGAGGAGGGCGATGGCTTCCTCGTCATCGGCGGGCAGGGCGTCGAAATCGAGCTCGCCCGCCGCCACCAGCTCGCACAAGCTGCGGGCATAGCCCTGCTTCTGGCGCGACAGCCCGCAGGCCCGCAATGTATCGAAATCGCGGGTGAGCAGGCAGGCCGGGGTGAAGTCCGCGCCCAGCTCGGCTTCGAGCTTGCGCCACATCGACGCGGCGGCCGCAACCGAGACCTGCTGGCCGACGATGGTGCGCAGCAGGGTCTTGTAGCCACGTTCGCGGATGCGCGGTTCGGGATAGCCGATGCGCCCCAGCTGCGCCGCCAGCCGCGGCTCGCGCGCGGCCACGGCATCAAGGTCGCCTCGCAATTTTTCGCCAGTAAGCCCCACTGCCACTTTCCTCATCTTGCCTTGCGGCTGAGACTACCTTAGCAGCCGCCACACACTGTCACAGCGCAGGTTCTTGCGCGCAATAGCCGAAAAGGAAGCCGTGCCCATGCCCAGACTGGTCGTCACCAACCGCGAAGGCGCCACCAGCGAGATCACCGTCGACGACGGCCTCACTGTGATGGAAGCGATCCGCGACAATGGCTTCGACGAGCTGCTGGCGCTGTGCGGCGGGTGCTGCTCGTGCGCGACCTGCCACATCCATGTCGATCCCGCCTTTGCCGACAAGCTTCCGGCGATGAGCGAGGACGAGGACGATCTGCTCGAATCCTCCGATCACCGCGTGCCCACCTCGCGCCTGTCGTGCCAGATCCCCTTCACCGCCGCGCTCGATGGCCTGCACGTCACGATTGCTCCGGAAGATTGATTGACTTGGCAAGCGGGCTCGCCTCCGCGAGCCCGCCCCCGGCGCTGTTTCGGCCGCGTGGCGGCCGGGCGCGTGCGGGCGCCCGATTGGGCTTGCGGCGCCCCAAGCCGTTTCCCGTTCCCCAAGTGCGCCTTGTCGATGCGGGAAACAGCGCCTAATTCACAGCCATGAACATCACCCGCCCCTTTGGCGACACGCTCGCGCTGATCGGCAACACGCCGATGGTGCGCCTCGCCGGTCCCAGTGCAGCGGCAGGCTGCGACATTTACGGCAAGTGCGAATTCGCCAACCCCGGTTCCTCGGTGAAGGACCGCGCCGCCTTGTGGATCATCCGCGACGCCGAGGCACGCGGAGAGCTCAAGCCCGGCGGCACGGTGGTCGAGGGCACGGCAGGCAATACCGGGATCGGCATCGCGCTGGTGGCCAATGCGCGCGGCTACAAGACGATCATCGTCATGCCTGACAACCAGTCCAAGGAAAAGATGGACACGCTGCGGGCGCTGGGCGCGGAACTGGTGCTGGTGCCGCCGACCAAGTTCGCCGATGCCGGCCACTTCGTCCACACCTCGCGCCGGCTGGCCGAGGAAACGCCGGGCGCGGTGTGGGCCAACCAGTTCGACAACATTGCCAACCGCCGCGCGCATATCGAAGGCACGGCGCCGGAAATCTGGGAACAGCTGGGCGGCCGGGTCGATGGCTTCACCTGCGCAGCCGGCACCGGCGGGACGATCGCGGGCGTGGGCCTCGGCCTCAAGGCGTTCGACGAGAACATCCGCATCGCGCTCACCGATCCGCACGGCGCGGCGCTGTACAACTACTACGCCCATGGCGAGTTGAAGGCCGAAGGCTCCTCGGTCGCCGAAGGCATCGGGCAGGGGCGCATCACCGCCAATCTCGAAGGCGCGGCGATCGATACGCAATACCGCATTTCCGATGAGGAAGGGCTCGTCTGGGTTGCCCGGCTGCTCAAGGAAGAAGGCCTGTGTCTTGGCCTCAGCTCGGGCATCAATGTCGCAGGCGCGGTGGAACTGGGCCGCGAACTGGTGGCCGCGGGACGCAAGAATCCGCAGGTCGTCACCATCCTGTGCGACACCGGCTTCCGCTACCTCTCGACGCTCTACAATCCCGAATGGCTGGCCGCCAAGGGCCTGCCGGTGTTCGACTGGCTCGTCCGGCCGAACGCGGGCGGGGCGTGACCGGCATGTCGCTGCTGACAAGACTCCGGACGATGACCCAGCGCAGCCTGTTCTCCGCCGGACGCAGCGATGCCGCCCGTCCGCTGGCATCCACCGCCAGCGAGCCCGAACCCGGGATCGCGCCGAGCGAGACCCGTCAGGAAGCGATCCAGCGCCTGCAGATCGGCGTGTTCGGGATCGCGGCGATGGTGCTGCTGGTGGGGCTTGCCAGCATCATCGGCAGCCAGGCCGAGATCACCGAGGAATCCGCCGTGCCCGATGCCGCGCCGACCACCGAGCCGAGCGCGACGCCTTCGCAGGCCAATCCGCTCGCCGATGCGGGCGTGGTGCCGGATATCGCCGCCGAGCCGAGCCCGTCGCCTGCCATCCCGCTCGACGTGCCGCCGCCGGCGCGGCCTTCCGGCAATGCGCCTTCGGGGCAATAGCTGCCCCATCGCGCTGGCTGCCGCGCTGCTGACAGCGTGCAGCCCCGCAGCCGACGCGCCAGCCCAACCGGCCAGCCAGCCGCCGCTCGGGCTGATGAGCAGCCTGCCGCTCTACTGGCCCGCCGATGCCGCGCTGGCGGACATTGCCGCAGGCACCGCCCCCTTGCCGTGGCAACGCCGCGCGATCGAGACACGCTTTCGCATCGTCCCGCTCGACACGCTCTCGCCCGTGCTGACGGTGTCCCCCGATGCACTCGAAACCGATCCGCTGACGGGGTTGCAGCGGCTTGCGGTGATCCAGCCGCGCGGGCTTTCCCCGGCCGACAATGTCGCGCTCGATGACTGGGTGCGCGCCGGCGGAAGGCTGGTGCTGGTGCTCGATCCGGCGCTGACCGGGGACTATGCCCCGCCGCTCGGCGATCCGCGCCGTCCGGTCGATAGCGCGCTGATCCCGCCGGTGGTGGCCCGCTGGGGGCTGACGATCGCTTTCGACGAGACGCAGCCGCTCGAACCCGTCACCGCGCCTTTCGCCGAAGGTTCCCTGCCGCTCGCACTGCCGGGGCGCATCGCGATTGCCGGCGCGGCGGGCAAGGCCTGCACGCTTGCCGCCGATGCCGCAGCGGCGATCTGCCGGGTTGGCAAGGGCAAGGTGACGCTGATCGCCGACGCCGCGCTGTTCGAGCATCCCGAACTGGCCGGAGAGGACGGCGCCGACCTCGCCGCGCTGCTTGCCGCCGCGCTGGAATAGCGACTTGGGGAAATCACGGGAAAGCCGGGACTCGGAGCGGGACTCGGGGCGGATCTGGCCGGGGAAATGACGGGAAATTGGGGTTTTTGGGCCGGAACCTCGGGGTTTCCCTGAGGCGGATGGCACTATGCCTGACGGGAGGTTTGCTCAGAAAAAAGCATAAAAACAGAAATTTGCCGAGTTTTCCCGCAATTTCCCGTAAAAATCCCTTCCATCCCGCGTCCTTCCCCGATATGAATTGGGTCCATCAAACATGCCTGTTTGCAACGCGTTCGGCTGGTGGGGCCGGCGCGCCGCCGGTGCTTGCGCGCTGGCGGCGATGGGAAAGGCATGTGTGGGGATGGCGCTGGCCTCGCGGGGAGGCTGATCGCACTGGGGCAAGAGGGGATCGGCACGCGTGTCGGGTTTTGCAGGATACAACGGACAGGCCTACTCGCCCGCGGGCGAGAAGGGCCGGTTTGTCCTGCCGCCCGCATTCCGCAAGGCGGTCAAGGAAAGCTCGGGCGGCAACCGCATCCTGTGTCTGGCGGCGCATGATCGCTTCGATTGCCTGATCGGTTTCGGCCTCTCGCGCACCGAACTGCTGAGCACGCAGCTCGACCGCGAGGAGGAGCGCGCCATCCGTCTCGGACAGCTCGATTTCGACCGCGACGTGCGCGCCGCGCAGTTGTTCGGCTTCGAACAGTTGCCCTATGACGACAGCGGCCGCTTCGTCATGCCCGAACATCTGCGCGAACTCGGCAAGGTCGATGACGGCCTTTACTTCCAGGCTGCGGGCGAATTCTTCTTCGTTTGGGCGCCGGAAGAACTCAAGCGCATGGGTCCGGAGTGGAAAGGTGCGCAGGCGGCATGTGCAAAGCTGATGTCTGCTGCCAAGAAGGGGGCTGCATGATGGCTAGTGCCCCCCATATTCCTGTGCTGCTTGACGAAGTGGTCGCCGCGATCCGTCCGGCGCCGGGAATGACCATTATCGATGCGACCTTCGGGGCGGGCGGCTACACCACCGCGCTGCTTGAAGCGGGGGCACATGTCCACGCCTTCGACCGCGATCCCGATGCCATTGCCGCAGGGGCGGCGCTGGTGGCGCGTTACGAGGGGCGGCTTGTCCTGCACCCGGCGCGTTTCTCGCAGATGCGCGCCGAACTGGCCGCTATCGGCATCACGCAGGTTGATGCGGTGGTGATGGATATCGGCGTGTCCTCGATGCAGCTCGATCAGGGCGATCGTGGCTTTGCCTTCATGCATGACGGCCCGCTCGACATGCGCATGAGCCAGGCGGGCGAGAGTGCCGCTGATTTCCTCAATACCGCCGACGAGGAAGCGATCGCCAACGTGCTCTACCGCTATGGCGAAGAGCGCCAGTCGCGCCGCGTTGCCCGCGCGATCGTTGCCGCGCGTCCGCTGGCGACCACTGGCGAACTCGCCCGCGTGGTGCGCCGTGCGCTCGGGCACAAGCCGCACGACAAGAAGGATCCCGCCACCCGCACCTTCCAGGCGGTGCGCATCCATGTGAACGATGAGCTGGCCGAACTCGAAGCCGGGCTCGCCGCTGCCGAGGCGCTGCTCAAGAAGGGCGGGGTGCTCGCGGTGGTCAGCTTCCACAGCCTCGAAGACCGCATCGTCAAGCACTTCCTGCGCG
>VFQO010002662.1_pt1 | contig 10438 bp, 9 predicted proteins | sample 3512331 | NCBI WGS metagenome assembly VFQO01 (sample SAMN10412371, study PRJNA504923) | tailings metagenome | isolation source: Replicate 3 from Balatoc abandoned mine | place: Philippines: Itogon, Benguet | collected 2017-08-28 | reverse complement strand
CCAAAGATACAAACCACTGGCCATTATCACCCCAGCACCAATCAACAAAGTTAAATCCGGATACAACTGCCACAACAAAATGTCAAAACCTAAACCCCAAACCAGCGCTGTGTATTCAAAAGGCGCAATCACAGAAGCAGGCGCTAAACGAAAAGCTTCGGTAATAAATACCTGACCTATGGCACCACTTAAGCCCATCAGTGCAAATAACCACAGATGATCGGACGATAAAGCCACCCAGTCCGGATAAGCCAAAGCTCCGGCACCCACCCCTATCATGGTCATCAGCCAAAACACCATATTGCCGCTATTGTCGGTGCGGGATAACACCCGCACCGTAATAGCCGAAATGGCATAACAAAGCGCCGACACCAAAGCAGCCAGCGCGCCTAAACTCAGTAATTGATCGCCTTCAGGTTTGAGCATAAAGACCACTGCCAGCATGCCAATACCTATAGCCACCCATTGCCGCAGCTGCACATGTTCACCTAAAAACCAGACTGACATAGCAGTGATAAGAAGCGGCGCAGCAAAAAAGATAGCGTAAGCATCGGAGAGCGACAGGGTTTGAATTGCATAGACAAAAGCGGACAACATCACTATACCAAGCACAGCTCTTAGCAGATGCAAAGACCAGCGTGAATTGAGTAAATGCTGCACTCTGTTGGTAGTTATTAACCAGCACACTATTAATGGCCAGGCAAATAAAGCCCTCAAACTGGTAATTTGCATGGGGCCATAGTGCTTTGTCAGTTGCTTCATGCAGGCATCCATAGCGCAAAACATACCAACCGCCAGCAACATAAAAAGGATCCCTTTCGTGGGATGATCAGAAGCAGAGTGCGCCAGACTTTTCATAAGGTCCTATAACAACCTGAACAACAGAATGAACTGGCGTCAGTCTTTAGAAATTCCTCAATGAAAGCAAGCCGAAAACCTCGAAAATCAGCGTTTTATTAGAGTTCAAACAGAAACTCAATGATTCCAGAACTTCAGGCTTTTTGTCACTACATGTAAAACTGCTGCTGAGTTGCGTATCGATCCTGATAAAATGAAGGTCATTTTTACATAGCGCTAGCGGGTATTCCTTTTATGCAATCCAGTGTCTTATTGTCACTTGTTGTGCCTTTTTATCATGCAGCAGACTATTTTTCTCAATTACTGGGCTCTATTGAAGCTCAGCTAACAGAGCAGGTACAAATTGTGCTGATCTGTGATGGTGCATCCGATGGCAGTCTGGAGATCGCCAGACAGCATATAGCCAGCTCTGTAATGCCTGAGTGCTACTTACTGCTTTGTCAGCATAACTCAGGGGTCAGTGTGGCAAGAAACAACGGTATCACTCATGCAACGGGTGACTATATTGGTTTTGTTGATGCAGACGATGTGCTGCTGCCAGGTTATGTCGAGGCCGTATTACAGGTCATCCAACAGCATCAGCCTGACCTGATTGAACTCGGTTATAAAAGATTTATAGATGAGGCCGCCATAGCACAGAGTAAAGCCCGTTACCTGCATAAGAATTCTGGTTGGTTAGCAAAAGACAAAGCAGTGACGAATGTCTTTAAAATAAATCAATGGTTTTCGTGGTTGAGAATTTATCGTAAAAAAATAGCCATGGATTTTCAGTTTCCTGCAGGGGTCGCCTTTTGCGAAGATGTAATGGCATTACCCGATTTATATCTGGCAGCGCAGCGCTTGTACCATTTGCGTTTACCCCTTTATGGATATCGTGAACATCAGGCCAGTGCCTCTTTTAATGTCAAAGCTGAGCATCAGCAGCAATTGCACAAATTCTTCACCGCATTAGAGCAGAAGCAAGCCTATCCGGCCTTGCAGCCAAAGTGGCGGCATATCTTATTATTGAACCTGGCCTATTTGCTTTATAAGTTGCAGCTGGACAATAAAAGTCTGCAAAGTTTTCCAGCCCTGTTGGCGCAGCAATGCAAATCTGTTGTGCGAAAAAGTTGGTGGCTACCGCAATTTTCAGTGCGAAAGAAAATACAGTTAGCTTTTGCGTCCTACTTTTTTAACAGCAGCAGGGCTACAAATTAAAGTAAAAGAATAAAGAAAGCTCAGAGCACAGTTGAGCTTTTTATTGTTTTAAATCAAGACAAGGCCAGCAGAACTGGCGCACACTGAGCTTCGTTCTCACAGTAGGATGAACAGGTTGTAAAAAAGCAGGTCTTTTCGCAACCGATCCCAGCCTTGTGTATTTCGCGCCTGTTTTCAGGCGCTTTTTTACACTTCTGAAAAAGCTAAACTGGCGTCCAAACAAAAAGGCGACCCTAACGATCGCCGCTACAACATTAGTTTGAACCACAAAACTTATTTTGCCGCTAAAGCCTGCTGAATTTCAGCTTCTAAATCTTCTGGTTTGGTTAGTGGTGCTGCGCGTAAAATCGCTTTGCCGTCGCGGCCGATCAGAAATTTCGTGAAGTTCCATTTAATGGATTCTGAGCCTAATAAACCTGGTTTTTGTTGTTTCAGGTTTTTAAATAAAGGCGAAGCGTCCGGGCCGTTCACGTCAATTTTGGCGAACATGGGGAAAGACACCCCATAATTCAATTCACAAAACTCACTGATTTCGCTTTCATTGCCTTGCTCTTGCTTGCCAAACTGGTTGCAAGGAAAACCTAAAATCTCCAGGCCCTGAGCTTTGTACTTCTGGTACAACTCCTCTAAACCTTTGTACTGCGGCGTAAAACCACATTTGCTGGCGGTGTTGACAATCAGCAGCACTTTGCCCTGATAGTCTTTTAACTCTACCTGCTCGCCTTTGATATTGGTCACTGCTAAATCAAAAATTGGGTTCGACATTATTTGCTCCTCTGCTGTTCTGGTTTCAGTGATATACCCGTCGTACTTGAAGCTGCCGCTTTTTTGACCGCGAGCTCTCGCCCCATTCACATAGCTAAACTATGCTCCTGAGGCCGCTCACTCTTGTCGTCTCACTGCAATTACAATTACTGGGGGGTATAATTCCAAAGTGCAAACATAATGCCTAACAATGTACTTTATGCAAAAAACCGAACAACAAAGTTTAAGCCGCAGGTTCGCTGATAAAGCCTAATTTCAGTAAACCCGATTGCTGCACAGCGGCCATTGTCTTTAATACATGCTCATAAGGAGCTGCTTTATCTCCCCGAATATGCACCTCGGGTTGTGGCTGTTTTTGTGCCTGTTCAGCAAGTTTGAGCTCAAGTGCAGCTGCATCAACAGGCGTGTCGTCCCAAAATACAGCGCCGTCAGCTTTGACTGTTAAAGTGACAGTTTGAGGTTTGATTTCCTGCTTTTCGTTGCTGACCCGAGGTAAATCGACTTTTACGCTATGGGTTAATACCGGCACTGTGATAATAAAAATAATCAGCAGCACCAGCATCACATCCACCAGTGGTGTCATATTAATTTCGCTCATCACTTCATTGTCTGAATCTAAACCACCACCAAAAGCCATTTATTTTGCCTCCTTTAATGGCACTACCACTTTGCTGCTTTTTGGCGCTGCACCGGTCAGAAAATAGGCATGTAGTTGATGGGCAAACCGATGCATTTTATTCAACACATCTTTGTTACCACGCTGCAAAGCGTTGTAACCAAGTACAGCAGGAATAGCCACAGCCAGGCCAAAGGCCGTCATGATCAGAGCCTCACCAACAGGGCCTGCAACTTTGTCGATACTGGCTTGCCCCGAAACACCTATCCCCACCAGTGCATGATAAATACCCCAGACGGTGCCAAATAAACCGACAAAAGGCGCTGTAGAGCCGACAGAGGCCAAAATAGCTAAACCCTTTTGCATCTGCTCAGCACTTTCATCAATAGCGCCGCGTAAACAAGAGGTAAGCCATTCGGCTAAAGGCAAATTACCATGTAAATCCTGCTGATGGCTTTGATGGTGATCCAAAGCCGCCTGACCTTCATCAGCCATATAACGAAACGGGTTCATAGGTCCGGTCGCTGAATCGGCTGAACTTAAAATGCCTAAACCTTCGGTAAAACTGTGGGCATGCCAGAAATCATGACTGGCCCTGCTGATGCGTTTTAAGCGCCATAAACTAATAGCCCGGATCACAATCACAGACCAACTGGCGACAGACATCAACAGCAGCATCACGGCCACGGCTTTGATAACAAAGTCACCTTGTGCCCAGAGTGCGGCAATACCATAGGGATTCTCTTGCATGATTTACTCGCTAATGAATTGAATTTAAATTAAAAACCACAGGTTGCACAAACCAGTAGTCGATTGGTTGCCCCAGCTTCTGCGCAGGCTGATAAGTCCAGCCGCGTACCGCATTTAATGCCGATTGATCCAGTCGGGCAAAACCCGAACTTTGTTTTAGTTTTAACTGCCCTACTTTGCCATTTTTAAGCACCAACACCTGTAAATAGACTGTGCCTTGCTCTTTCAGACGGCGCGATAAGGTCGGATAAAGTGGCGCCTTGTTCAGGGCTTTATTGGCTGAGGCCACAGGCGGTGTTGCTTGAGGTTCAGGCTCTGCTGCTTTGGCTACAGCTTTGTTATTTGCCCCTTGCGCCACAGGTTCTGGTGCACTAACCGCTGTAGGTGATGCTTCAGCCACTGGAGCTGGTTTTAGCGGCGCAGGTTTTGGCTTGGCTACTGCTTTTTTCGCTTGCGCTTTTTGTCGTTTCAGCGGTTTGGCTTTTGGCTTTTTTACAGGTTCAGGCTGAACCGGTTTTGGCTTAGGCTTTTCTGGCTGTGGCGCTACAGGAGCAGGAATAATAACCCCTTCTATAGCCTTTTCGACCGCTTTGGCTTGAGGTTCACTGGTCTGACTGACCACAGCAGCAATCAGACCTAAGTGCACCATCAGCACCAGCAAAAACAACGAGGCAGATCGTTTCACAGCTCAGCCCATAAACGCACTAAGTTATGGTAATGCCCGGTCAGCGCCAGCACTTCTGCGGTGTCGCCATGCTGTGAGCGCAACTGTTGTATGGTTTGATCCAGTTCAAATAACATAGAACGCTGTTGATCGTTACGCACCATACTTTGGGTCCAGAAAAAGCTGCATACCCGCTCGCCGCTGGTGACAGGCAATACCTGATGCAAACTGCTGGACGGATATAAAATTAAATCTCCTGCCGGCAGCTTAATTTCATGCAACCCAAAGGTATCCATGATTTGCAACTCGCCGCCCTGATAGTCATCAGGCTCGGACAAAAACAAGGTCGAAGACAGATCTGTTCTTAAACTTAAACCAGAACCAGGCAAACCGCGGATAGCGCCATCTACATGCAAGCCATAATGTTCGCCGCCCTGATAGCTGTTAAATAGTGGTGGCACGGTGCGAAGCGGAATAGCTGCAGCCATAAAAAGCGGATGCTGATAAAGGGCTTGTAAAATCACGGCGCCCAGTTGTTTCGCCAGTGGTGATTCAACAGCCAACTGTTTGTTTTGTTTAACCAAAGCACCTTGTGGCCCAACAGTAGCACGACCGTCAGTCCAGTCTGCGGCATCAAGCAACTGCCTGAATTGTGCCACCTGGTCTTTGGTTAATACTTGTGGAATATGGATTAGCATAAAAAATCCTGCAAAGAGCCTCACAATAGTGAGGCTTATACCCAAACTGCGTGATGTTGCAGGGCGGCGACAAGCTCGCATGACCCAAGGAGCATAGAGATCCTATGTGACTGGGGCGAGTGAGCGCAGTCAACAAAGCTGCAGCTTCACGCAGGAAGGGTATTGTTATTTAGAACTGTACATTCACACCCAAACGGAACGAACGTGGAGTACCGGCAAAATACCGTGAGCCGCCGTTGTTCAACTTGGCGATATACTCTTCGTCTAACAGGTTATAGACGTTCAGTTGTACGTCGACATATGGGGTGACAGGGTAAGAGGCCATAGCATCAACCACCCAATAATCCGGCATTTCAACCACAGCAGTTTTTGCCAGATTTAAGGTGGTGCTGCTGGAGCGAACCACTGTATCGACATAACGCACGCCACCACCTAAAGTCAGACCTAGTGGCAACTCATAGGTATTCCAAAGGGTAAAGGTAATTTCAGGGGTCCACTGGATCACACCACCGTCGGTAGGGTTGGTACCGGCCTGATTACCCCGGGTAATTTCAGAGTCCAGGTAAGCAGCACCAGCGCTGATTTGCCAGGCAGAAGTAATAGCTCCAACCACACCTAACTCAAGGCCACGCACCTCGCGCTCACCGACTTGCAGTGCCGTGCCGTCCGGATCAGTGGCAATTTCGTTTTCGTTGGTGCTTTTAAACACAGCAGCAGTGAGAGCTAGTTTATCACTCAGCAGATCCCACTTCGTGCCTAACTCTAAATTAGTGCCTTTTTGTGGATCCAGATTTGGGTTATTGATATTGCCAACCGTCTCACTTAAGGTGAAATTTGAACCACCCGGTGGCAACTGACTGGTGGCATAAGATAAATACACACTGCCATTGACTGCAGGTTTATACAAAGCACCCAGCTTGTAACTGGCCAGGTTGTCTGACGCTTCGACTGACGAACCTAACTTGGTGCCTACAGGAATAATCTGTGGTGTTGAAGTGCCCTGAATAGTGACTGTATCGGTTTCTGTTTTGTAATGATCTATACGGGCGCTGGCGTTTAATTGCCATTGCTCGCTTAAATGAATGGTATCCAACAGATAAACGCCAGAGGTTAAAGTACTGCCATCTGTACTGGCTCCGGTATGAACCGGATTAACAAAAGCATCATCCATGCTTGGGTTATATAAATTAGCCGCTACCTGAGTGGTACCTGCAGGTAAAGCCAAAGTATTGTTACGCTGACTCTCATAAATAAACTCAATACCAGAGCTGATATCGTGCGTCAGACCAGCCACTTCAACAGAAGAATTTAACTGGGTCTGGTTGGTTAAGATCTGGTTTTGTTGATCTTTGCCCTGACGGCTGCGGGAAATAGTCCAGTTGGCTGGATCCGGGATGGCAACAGCAGCAGCACCGATGCCTGTTGTAGTGGTAATAGCATTCACACCCGTCAGCAAGTAATCCTGAGTGGATTGGCCAAAACGTGAGGTGTTACGAAGAGTGGTTTTATCGCCTAAGTCATGCTCAATTTTTGCAGTAACCATAGTGGCTTTGACGTCATCAAAATCATTTTTTGAGCCGTAAAACTTGCTGGTATCCACAGGCGCCAGAGTTTTACCGGCGTTAGGGCCACCATTGGGGAAATTTGTACTTGGGTCAGCATCAAAAGCTGCATTGTAGTAGCCTTCTAACCCTACAGTTGGAGTACCACCATCTGGCAGGTTTTTCTGATCCACATGAAACAGGTTTAAATAAGCGCGGGTTGCTGTGCCTAAACCCAGAGCCAAAGAGGTAGCAATACCAGTTTTGTTGCCCTCCACTTCATCACGATCTACGACGCCTGAGTCCTGTTTGAGCAGGTTCACGCGAATGGCAGAAGTGTCAGACAACTGGCGATTTAAATCGACAGTCGCTCTTTTGTGCGAGCCAGAACCTAAAGTCAGGTTGCCTGTAGTGAATTCTTCTTGTGTAGCCTGCTTGCTCGATAAGTTGATATAACCAGAGGATGCGCCACGGCCATTGTCTGCACCTGCAGGGCCTTTAGCGATTTCAACTTGCTCTGTATTAAAGGTATCACGGCTGATGGTGCCTAAATCACGGATACCGTCGACAAAAATGCTGCCTTGGGTATCAAAACCACGCATAAAAATGGAATCGCCAGTGGCTGTATTACCATTTTCACCCATCAACATAGTGATACCAGGTGTATTGCGTAAGGTATCAGACAAAGTCGTTGCAGCCTGTTGCTGGAACAACTCTTTTTTCACTACAACCAGAGTTTGTGGCGTATTCACCAAAGGCTGAGTCAGCTTGGTTGAACTGGCTTTTTCAGCTTTGTATTTTGCTTCCACTGCATCAGCTGTAACCACTACAGCATCCAGTTGAGTGTCATTTTGCGTTGCAGTATTTTGTTGATCAGCAGTTGCTGTTGCCGGTAACGCCAAAGCGAAAGCTGAAGCTAACAAAGTGGTATTAAAACGGGCCACCTGCTGATGTTTTTTAGCGGTGATAAAAGCCATCGAATAAAGTCCTTCTAATGAAAATAGAGTGTTAACAACAAGTTTTTCGGTATCGGCGCTGATCCTGCTGCGCATGCTATCGAGAATCATTCTTGTTTGCAAACAATTTTCATTTAGATGGAACTTTTTTATAATCTCCAGCGATGAAACAATTAAAGCGCCTTCAACGACGACGGATCAGTAACCAGACTCCCACTACTGTGGTCAACATCAACAGCACTAAGCCAATCACACCCAGTACCTGATCCAGAGTTTTTTGTCCTGTCCATTGCAGGTAATGAGCTTTGTATAAATTGTTAATTAATTCCGTATCTTTACCTTGTTGCGACAGGCTTAAGCTGGCCCAATCCAGCTGAATTTGCACTCCGGTATCAGTGACAAACCCCTGCTCTGTTTTCAGCAATTGTTCGCCATATCGCTTCGAATCGACGCTCATTGCGTCTTTAATCAGCCGCAGCAAGTCATCAGCCGAAGGTTGTGGTCGCACTGTAAAATCCGTCAGATTTAACTGCTGCCACCTATCTGATTGTTTCACCATTAAATGTGGTCCCAGCACGGTTTGCAGTAATTTGATTTCCTGCCACTCAGGTTGTGGAGTGAGCTGAACTGCGTTGCTGATAGAATAGGTTTTGACCGTCAGGTAGGAAAAAGCGGCCTGATAACCGGGTTTTATAAAAAACACCAGGCCAGTGAAAGCCCAGACAAAAAATGGCAGAATCAAACACCAGCCCAAAAAGCGATGGATACGACGGGGTAAGGACATAGGAATACAGAGCTCAACTGCATGAAAAACAAAAGTTTAACAGCTATAAAAGCAAAACTAACCGTAATTTTTTCCGCTTGAATGTGAAAGCTCAGTTGCCATAGAAAGTTGATGACCACCGGCATGTTTAGCCTTATACATAGCCCGGTCAGCCGCAGCTAACAAACTGGCCTGATCCTGACCATGCACAGGGAACAACGCTATTCCTATGCTAGCCGAGAGTTGCAGTTGATGTTGTTCGAATAAAAACGGCTGCTGCAGTTTAGTTAAAAGATGCTGTAAGGTGCCCATCACAGCTGATTGCTCTGCTACCGCATCCATTACAATTACAAACTCATCACCACCTAAACGGGCTACAGTGTCGGTTTCCCGCACTGAATACAACAGAAGCTCTGCTGCTTTCTTCAAACACAAATCGCCAGCAGCATGACCATACCGGTCATTCACTTCTTTAAACTTATCCAAATCAACAAAACACAAAGCCAGCATTCCCTGCTCTCGTCTGGCCCGCGCCAGTGATTGCTGTAGCCTGTCTTCAAACAAAGCTCTGTTGGGTAATTGCGTCAGCGGATCGTAAAAAGCAATATGCTGTAACTGATCTAATAACTGTTTATGTTTAGTGATATCACGGGCCACAGCCACCCGTACATGATGATCTTCAGACCAACGGGCCGACCATTGAATATGAGCAATCTGACCATCTTTGCGAATATAACGGTTCTCAAAATCAATTTTTTCATCGCCCGACATAATCTCGCTGGCAGCCAACAAAGTGCGTTCTCTGTCATCCGGATGCACTAACTCAATCATAGAACGACCAATCATTTCGCTGCTTTGATAACCAAAGATCCGCTCACAACCGGAACTCAAATACAAAAAGTGGCCATTGGCATCCACCACACAAATAGCTTCAAGTAACTGATCAATATAATCACTTAACGAGGCTAACGACGGGCTTGGCATACAACTCCTGCTTGGTCTGTAACGTCAGACGTTTTTAAAAGCTAAGCCAAAATTGACTTAAAGCTTTATAACTATAGGTCAGCCTCTGTGCTAATTAGCAAGAAAATAGCAGAGTCAAAATAAAGACACAACAAATATGATAAAAGTGAAATAAACATTGAACGCGGCTATCTTCGCTCCTTTCGTTTTAAGCGAGCAGCACCAGCTTTTATTCTAGGGATGGTCTTTGCAAGAATAGGGGTTAGGGGCTGGTTCTCTTTTTCAGTTGGCAGTAGGATACGACAAGCGAGGCATTGAATTACGCCTGGACCTCACCCCATACTTTTGCACTGACAGCAACACAGGTTCTGATTTATGAGATTTAACAACATAGTAGTGTTGACCGGAGCTGGTATCTCTGCTGAATCAGGTATTAAAACCTTCAGAGACAGTAATGGCCTCTGGGAAAACCATCAGATAGAGGACGTCGCCACCCCTGAAGGCTATCAGCGAAATCCAGCTTTAGTGCATCAATTTTATAATCAGCGCCGTGCTCAGTTATTGGATCCCAAATTAAAACCTAATTCGGCTCATCAGGCATTGGCGCAGTTTGAACTTCAGCACAAAAGCAAAGGGGGCCGTTTTTTACTGATCACCCAGAATGTCG
>VFQO010002660.1_pt1 | contig 10438 bp, 6 predicted proteins | sample 3512331 | NCBI WGS metagenome assembly VFQO01 (sample SAMN10412371, study PRJNA504923) | tailings metagenome | isolation source: Replicate 3 from Balatoc abandoned mine | place: Philippines: Itogon, Benguet | collected 2017-08-28 | reverse complement strand
GAACTCTTCAATTGGTTGCCTAGTCAGCAAAACCTCGCACAAAGCATGGAAAAGGTCGTCGCAGCACAGTTGCGTAAAGCGCTGGCCGACAAAGAGTTCCAGGTTTTTTATCAACCCATCGTCGATCTGAACAACGTCAGGAACGTGGCAAAGGCAGAAGCCCTGCTGCGCTGGAACAATCAATCAGGGCAGCCCAACATGGGGCCCGCAATGTTCATCCCGATTGCAGAGCGGGTGGGACTGATTCACGAAATCGGCGCGCTGGTGGCTGACGAGGCACTCGCCCAATGCACCGCCTGGAGGCGGTCGATGATGGCTGACCTGCAAATCAGCATCAACTGCTCCCCCCTGCAGATTAGGGCCGGCAACGAAAACCAGTTGGCCAGCGCCATGCGATCAAACGGCCTGGACGGCTCAGCGGTAGCCGTCGAGGTGACCGAGGGCATGCTGCTGCCCGACGATCCTGAAATCCACGCCAGCCTCAATGCGATGCGAAGGCTGGGCATCAACATCTCCATCGACGACTTCGGCACCGGGTATTCATCCCTGGCCTACCTGCGCAAATTCCCTTTCAACACGATCAAAATCGATCAGTCGTTCATCAAAGACCTGGACACGAACAAGCGCGGCCAGTTTCTCTGCGCCGCCATCATCACCCTGGCGCACAAGCTGGACATCAACGTGATTGCCGAGGGCGTTGAAAACCAGCAGCAAGCGCAATTCCTCAAACAAGCGGGTTGCGACTATGCACAGGGGTACTACTTCGCCCCGCCCATGGCCGCCGCCCAGTTTGAAGAGTGGCACGCATCGCACATGCGATCGGATCACGCACGGGATCGCGTCGTTGTATGACCTCCCACCAAGAAATGGAAATCGACACCATGGCAAAAGAAAATGACAACTTTGCGCTGCATGCCACCGGCGATGAAGAAGCCGCCATGAGTTCCAGCGCATGGCAAAACATCGTCGGATTCGATACCACGATCGTTCCAACAAGCCACAAGAAGCTGCTGCGCAGCATGGCTCATACGAAGGGCAACCAGATCGCGGTGTTCCCTGAGGACATCCGCATCCTGCCCGGGTTCAATCCGCGCCTGCCAACGGACGAATTCAAGGCCCACATCCGCGAGATAGCCGACTCGATCAAGGAAAACGGCTTCTACGACGACAAGCCGCTCGCAGGATTTGCGGGCATGGAAGGCACAAGACCCGTCTTCTTCCTCACAGATGGAGAAGTGCGCTACCGCGCAGCACTCATTGCACGGTCCGAGGGCGCACCGATTGAAACTCTCCCCGCCGTGCTCAAGCGCGAGGGCACATCCCCGGAAGATCTCACCGTCGCACTGGTTCGAAGCAACGGTGGGAGGCGCTTCACGCCGCTGGAGCTTGCCATCGTGTGCGCAAGGCTGAGTAAGTTCAACTGGCCGACCCAGAAAATTGCCACAGCCTTGGGCTTCTCGGGTGAGTACGTCGGCCAGCTGCTGCTGCTCGCCGCAGCCCCCAAAGCCGTGCGCGACCTGGTGCAGTCCGGCGAAGCCTCTGCCGGTGTCGCCATCTCAGCCCTCAAGACCCATGGGTCCGATGCCCAAAAAGTCCTGCATCAGGCCGCTGAAACCGCCAAGAACCAGGGGAAAACAGGTGTCTCCAAGCGCCACCTCCCCGAAGAAATCCTCAAAAAGGCGGTCCGCAAGGCCGCGCCCATGCTGCTCGATACCCTGACAAACATCAAGGCGCACAAGAGCTACAAGAAAATGCCCGACGATTTGCGCGAACTGGTTGAGAGCGCGCTCAGGCAGGTCAATCCGGCCAGCCCGCAAGAAAAGGAGGCCACCGCATGAAAATGGCCAAGCCCTCAAGCGCCGATATCACCGCAGCCGGTCAACTGCTGCGTCTGCTCGACCTGATTGATCAGCGCATCATCTGCCAGGCAGATGATGCACAGGAGCTTGATGCCATCCTCGAAGAGGAGGGGGAATTCGACGCGGGCACGCAAAGCCACCTCCAGGCATTGCACGCCTCGCTGATCAAGCTGCTGCGCGAAGCCCCGGGGTTTCACCTGCGGGTCATCGGCGGCATGTGCCACGTCATCTGCTGGGACCAAAACAAGATTCTGGACACCAGCGCCAGCGTCCTGCAACTGCATCCGGATCTCCTGGAGGGCCTGAAACTGCTCAATGCCCAGCGCCAGGCACAAGCCCCCAAAAATGAAGCCGACGAACCGCCTCCGATTGGCTTCGCCGCTTTGCGCCAAACAGTAGAGGCTGACCCCTGCGTTTCCTACGCCCTCAAGCGCCGTCTGGAAGAAGACATGCGGCGCGACCCACTGGACGCCCTCAATGATGCCGAGTTGCTGCAGACGCTCATGGAACGCCGGCTGAAGGACTTACCAGGCATGCGCGCCTGAACCACTGCCGGCCGCAAAAGAGGTTACAACCCAACATCGACCCAGCGGTCGCCGGCCACCCGCGCACGGCCCAGCGCCACCAGCGTATCCAGCAGCGTGGGCAAGCGGTCGCGCCAGCGGCCACGCCCGCTGAAGTGCTCGGCCACGCCGTCGAGGTCCAGGCTGCGCCCCGCTGCCGCCAGTACTTCAGCCACCGTCTTGATTTGCTCTGTGACCCCCGTGGGCCACGGGCGCTGCGCCACCGCCACCTTGGCGGGCTTCGGTTGCGCGTCGTCCTCGGGCGCTTCGGCATCCACTTCAGCCTCCATCGCGACTTGCTCGCCCTGCCCCGCCTGCTGGAACTCGGGGCGCAGCCAGCGCACCGTGCCCGCCGCTTCCTCGGCGGCGCGCTTGGCGTTCAGCTCGACCAGCCGCACCAACAGCGTGTCGGTGTCGGCAGGCAGCGTCAGGTCGGCCCAGCCGTAAGCCTGCAGCACGGCGGCGTCAAGCTCGTCGTGCAGGCTCTTGAGCACGCCGACCAGCCCATGTTCGTGGATGACCTTCTCCTTGGCGGTCAGCGGCTCGCCGCCGCGCAGCTTCTCCAGCACGTTGTACGTGGCCGTGAGCGTGGCGTCCGGATGGGCGGCGAGCTGGGCCTTGCGGTGGGCGTCGATGTGCTCGGCCAGGGTCCGAATGCGCTGGGCCATCGGGCCCGCCTGGTCCAAGTCTGGGAACGGGAACGGCTCAAAGCAGGTAGTGGTGTTGTAAACCGGCCTGTCCTCAAGCGTTCCACCCGTGGCGAGCGCCCAGCGGACATGAACTTGACTCGACAGTACGCCAAGAATCAATGCGTCGTCGCTGGCAATCGCCCGGACCTTCTGGTCTGGCAGTACATCACCGTCGATAAAGACGAAGGTGCGGTGCTTGGCAGTTTCGGCGGTGCCGATGTAGCGGCGCAGTCCTCGGGCAGCCTCACGGAACTTGGGCACCGATTCCCCCCAAAGCCACCAGTTCCGGCGACGTGAGGGTCGCTTGTCTTGGTCGCGCTTGGGCTTGACTTCGTCGTAAAGCCATTGCCAGGCAGCGGGGAAGCGCTCTCGAAGCTGAGCCTCAGTCAGGCCGTAAAAGTCCAGCGCCAGAATCCCGCGTGAAGTGGCTGTCAGGTCCTTGCCATTCACGTACCGCCGCACATGCTGTTCGAGGCCGGGCACGGCTCCGAGGCCAAGGGCCTTTGCCCGCTGCTGGTCAACCCAGAAGCCCGCGCCGAGGGGAATCATCCCCATGTACGACAACCTGGCGTTCGCAGCCAACTTCACGCAACGGGTGAGGTTGGCGCCGACTCTCAGGTCGGAGTGAATCATCCCTTGCCGCATCGCGAGCTCCACATCCACCTCGCCGCTGTCAGCCTCCCGCTCCTGGGTGACGGTCTGCAGCTTGCCCTCAGCGGAGCCGCGCACGCCCACGGACATGGAGATGCGCACCGCTGCCCCGTCGGCGCTGTCCACCCAGGGGTGGTCGGGCACGGCGTAGACCAGGCTCAGCGGCGGGGTGGCGGTCTGGTGCGCCTCTATCACCCGCCGGTTGAAAATCATCGTCAGGCTGTTGGTGGTGATGAGGCCGAAGCGCTCGGCCTGGCCCTGGCGCACCGTCTCGGCGGCCTTGTGCCACCAGTACATGACGAAATCGGCGCTCTCGGGCACCTCGGGCCACGCGGCGCGCAGGGCGTCAGCGTAGCCGTCACCCAGGGCCACCCGCATGCGCTTGTTGCCAATGAACGGCGGGTTGCCCACGATGAAGTCGGCCCTAGGCCACTCGGCCTGCCGGGGGTTGAGGTAGCGCCACTGCACCACCTGCGCTGCCTCGTCGGGCACCGGCTGGCCGGTGGCAGGGTGAGGCTTGTAAGTCTCCCCGTCCCAGCGCGTCAGCGGCTGGCCGTTGGCGTCGGTCATGGGCTCCTGGCGGTCGTAGGCCAACACGGCATCGCGGTGCTCGATGTTGCCGTAGTCGTGCACCACGGGTTCGGCCACGCTGGCGCGGCCATTGGTGCGGATGTGCCACTGCAAGAAGCCAATCCACAGCACCAGCTCGGCCAGGGCGGCGGCGCGCTCGTTCAACTCCACCCCGCGCAGTTGTTGCAGGGTCACCGTCTCGCGGCCCAGGTCCAGCGCGTCCTGCGTGTCGCCCAGGGCGCCCAATTGGTTCAGCACCTCGCCTTCCAGGCGCTTCAGGTGCTCCAGCGTCACGTACAGAAAGTTGGCGCTGCCGCAGGCCGGGTCCAGCACGCGCAGGGTGCACAGGCGGTGCAGGAAGTCCCGTACCTGCTGGCGGGCCTCGGTCCACTTGGCGCGCACAGCGGCGTTGTGGCGGTCCAGCGCGGCAAAGTCCTTCTTGGTCTTGACCTCGGGCGGATGGGCTTCCAGCTCGGCGGCCTCGTGCGCCAGCAGCAGCGCAGCGGCTTGGGCGTTGGCCCACTCTGCGCGCAGGGGCTCAATGACGGTGGGCAGCACCAGCCGCTCGACGTAGGCGCGGGGCGTGTAGTGGGCGCCCAGGGCGTGGCGCTCGTTAGGGTCCAGCGCACGTTCCAGCAGGGTGCCGAAAATGGCGGGTTCCACCTCGCGCCAATTGGCGCGGGCTGCCTGCAACAGCAGGTCGATTTGCTCGGGCGTGAGCAGCAGGCTGTAGCCGTCCTCGCTATCGCCCTTGAACAGCTTGCCGTTGAACTTGAGCACGGGCTTCACCAGCGCCACCGAAAATCCGCCCCGGTCCATGTCGGCCCACAACCCACGTAGCATCTGCTGCACGGCGGACGGGTTCTCGCGGTGCTGCCGTAGCAGCGCCTGAAAGGAGCCTTTGGGAAGCAACTCCACGTCCTCGGCGAACATTGAAAACAGGCAGCGCGAAAGGTACGCCGCCACGGTGTGGGGCGCATGCCCGGCCTGCTCTAACGAGCGGGCCAGCAGAGCCAGTTTGTTGGACACATCACGGGTGACTTTCGCGGCGATCAGCGCCGGGTTAAGGTCATCCGGTTGCGTCCAAATCTTCCGCAAACGCTCCAGCACCTCGGGCTTCGCCAGGTCAGCTAACAGGATGCGGTGGCTGCGCGGGTCGGGGAATGGCGTGTACGTGCCGCCACTGCGGCTGAACTCGGCGTAGACCTCAATCACGGTGCCGACGTCCACCACCATGACGAAAGGCGGGCGGCCTTCCTCGGAGGGCAGGGCGCGGGCGTAACTTTCGCCCTGGCTGCGGGCGCGCAACAGGCCATCGTCAAAGCCCTTGGTGTGGGCGCCGGCTTTGAGCTTTTTAGCCTCCAGCACGAAGTGCCCACGCCGGTAGCAGTCGATGCGTCCCGCGCTACTAGAACCGTCGCCATGGCTGAAGGTAACGGGGCGCTCGAACATGTAGTCTTGCGCGGGCGTCGGGTGCGGCTTGGCCACATTCAGCAGCTCGCACAGATCCATGACGAAGGTTTGAGCGGTGGCCAGCTCGCTTGCTGTCACACCCTGCCACCGGGCGATGAATGCCTGCGCTTCTTTTGTTTTTTTATCCATGAGCTTCATCATAGGGCGAGGGCAGCGCCATCCTACAAAGAGGCTGGATTGCTGCAGATGCTGATGGGAAGGCGCCTGCTGGACCTGCCGGGAATGCGCGCTTAGTTCCTTCGGCACGGGTTGCAAAAACACAGAATGCCGTTGACGGATCAGGCACCAACATCCGATCCGCTAATAGATGAGCACTCTATGCACTCAAAAATAGGTGCCGATCCGACTACCTCTTCTGATTGCTTTGTGGCCTGCGGAATCGAAAATGTCCGCTCATTCATGTCAAATACAACCGGGAATTGTGCGCGTGCGCCGTAGCCGCTCATGGCCGCGTACATCGCCAGCCGTGGTATCTGAAAGCTGCGATTGATGCTGATGGCAGCAAAAGCACCCTCCTTATGCCGGAACACGCCTTGAATGCAGTCGCGAAAAAAAGCCGGTAAATAAACGATGTGCCGCTGAAGCGGTAATTCGGAGGCGGGTCGCGCAAAAAACACCGTGATGGGAGCCCCTGGTTCGGCCTCTTGACTGGCGCCTTGCCAGCGAGCTGCGCCATTACGCTCAAAGATTTCCTGGGCCCGCCGCTTGCGAGCACGTTCAACGGCCTGGAGATCCAGCGGCTTGCCCCGTACCGCATAAAGCGAGTATTCCAGCCGATCAAATACCGGCGAAGTTCCAACAGCCATGGCCACCGCAATGTCCGTCAGCCCCAGACCCATGGTTCCTGCTTTGACCAACTCTGCTTTGGTGGCTACGCCGCCGCAATCGGATATTGCCTTGACCAGCCCAAGCTCCAGATTGGATAAATGGCCGACAGCATTGCGCTCCTCCAGCAGTTTGCACCTGTTGTGATGGTCAATGCTCAGCCAGGGCCATCCAGCGAGCAACATTGCAACGATTGAAACCGGAGGGAGCGCAAGACCGGAGTTGTCAGTGCGCGAAATCCATCTGACATCTGTCGAGAGACCTCCCATGATGGAGTCCAGCATCACCGGGCCATTGGCGGCATGCATGATTTTGCGCACCCGATCCGCCAAGTTGCTGCGTTCGGAATCTTCCACGCCAAACCAGCCCGTGTCAGCGCCAAGATGACGGTAGCCCGGTAGCGTCTTGAGTACAGACACAAGGCTCTCGCGGTCTACACAAATGCCTTCATCGAACGCCAGGTGGCCAGCCACCCGCAAGAAGTTGGTGCAGCCCATCGCCATGCAGTCGCGCCTGACGAACGCCAGTGCGGGTTTCATCCACTGCGCGTGTTGCTCGTCCTCAACAAGCACCGTCAGCTTCCCACCGCCATCGAAGGAACGCGCATGGCGGGTGACCACCTGCAGGGGAATGGGCCGCCCGATCTGCTCGGCAAACTCGATGACAGCCTCTATTCCAACCCCGTCCCCGAGCATCCGGGCCAGCTGCTCATTGGCGTCCTGGACGCTGAATGGTGCAATTCGGGCCGCCGCCGCGAGCGCCCGGTCAAGGGCGGGCATCTGGCACGGCAACATCGCCAGTTTCTCAATCATCTGCGAGCAAATCTGCCGCACTCTCTCGCGTGTCAGGCCCAGCTGCTCACCCACGGTCGCCAGAGTGTTTCCGCCTGCTCCGCTGAACCGAAGCATGAAAATGTCGATCCGTCGTGCCCTGCCTTGGGGATTGACCTTCGAATGGCTGTGGACCAACAGCGCATGAGCTATCAACCGCATTTCCTCGATCCATGAGCATCTTTCGGCCTGCATCAGTTGATCGATCACTTCGGCATCGGCCTCGGTCAAACCCCCATGGTCCAGACGCTCAAGCAAATGTTGGTGCAGGGGCTCATGGCTGCGAGCAGGGAATCGGAGATCAGATGCCGCAAGTGCCATGACCCACGGCCGCGCCAGCACCACCCTGGCAAGGCCAACCCAATCAGCGCCCCGGTCAATGGCTGGGACATCATCGGCAGGCAGGGCGGGATTGACGGGGGCGTGGGGCGCCTGGATTCTCTCCATGGCCTGTTTGACATGGTGGTGCCCCCAGTAGGCGGCCTCCATATTCGCCAACAGTCGAAAGACCTGGGCCACCGGCTGCTTCAGGAACTCTTTGACCTGACGAAGGGTTGCATGCTGGAGGGTGCCGTCCGGGAAGGCGGACAAAATGGCACGCACCGACACCATGTCCGCATCGTCCAGCGCTATTGGCATTCCTTCCTCATAAAGAATGCCTATAGGCTGTCCCCAGATATCCTTGAGGCGCACTCTGAAACGGTCAACGTACAGGGATCGGATTTCTGAGCGCATGCGCTCAGAAAGCGGCGCCCCTCGCCAATCCAGCAGATCCCGCAGACCCACCACACCAATGCTCGAATGCACAGGTCGGGAGGCCCAGCGCATCACACAGCTGGGGAGAATTCGCGCGTGCCGCACATCGGGAATGATGCTCAATTGTTGTTACCCCTAAAAATGGGCCGGCCTCACCAGCGCGCAGCATGCGCCTTGTGACGCAGCCCGTTGACATCCTCACCGCCCTGAAGAGGCGGTGATTCCTTCTGCAAGACGGCGATGTCCCGCCGCGAGAATGTTTTTGGCCGCGTTTATGTCCCGGTCGTGTACCGTGCCACATTCGCTGCAAACCCATTCTCTTATTCGCAAACCTGCTCTACCTTTCGGACTGCTGGCGGGAATGCTCCCGCAGCACGAACAAGTTTGGGTGGTGTAGCTTTCGTTGACTACCTCGAAGACGATACCGGCCTGATGGCTCTTGTATTCCAACATCGTCCTCAGCATGGCCCAGCCCGCATCCAGCGTGCTTTTGGCCATCTTGGTTTTGACCAGCTTGGCACTGGCCACGTCGCCCACGAAAATGGCGGCGTTGCGTTTCACCAGGGCGCTGCTGAACTGGTGTAGCTCATCTTTACGCTGGTTTTTGATTTTGGCGTGAATGGCGCGCACGCGCTGCTTCTTCTTTGCCCGCTGTGCAATGCCCAATGCCTGCTCATGGCCGCGATACCAGCGGCCCTCCATCTTCTCACCCGTGGACACGGTGGCACATTCCTTCAGGCCCAGGTCGATGCCCACAGCGGCTGTGCCCGGCGATGGCTTGCTCTGCACTTGCACCGCCACGTTGAAATACCAGCGGCCCCGACTGTCTTCGCTCAATGAGCCTGCGCGCAACTCGTAATCGGCCAGGCCGTAGCTGTCCCAGAGGCTGAACTTCTGGCCTGCAAAATGAATTTGCCCAGCCTTGTATTTGGCGTGACCGCCTTTGAACGGAATCCAGCCCAGCGAATACTTGGCCGACTTGGGATTGCTGACGCGCCAGTTCAGGCGGGTCTTCTTGAATTGCTTGCGCCGGGTGGCGTATTCCACGCACACCAATTGCACCGTGCCACTGCCCACGCTCACGCCGTCGCACTTGCTGAACCCCGCTGTGTACTTTTGCAGGTCGTAGCCCGAGAGGTATTGGGGTTTGCCGTGAAAAGGCCGTGCCGCCTTGGCCGAGATGGCGTTGATATGGTTCCACACCTGATTGACCTCGCGCGCCATCTGACGCAGCACTTTGGCGTGCTTGTCCTTGATGCGCAGCTTGAGGGTTTTGGAGCAATCCATGGTGCATATTATCATTGGCCTATGACAAAAGAACAAGCTATTCGCACAGGCAGGCATTGCATCTTCATGATGCACGTTCATTTGGTCTTCGTGACCAAATACCGGCGACATGTGTTTGACGCGGATGCCATCCAAAAGCTGCGTTTGCACTTTGCCAGCGTGTGCAAAGACTTTGAGGCCGAGCTGGTCGAGATGGACGGGGAGGATGACCACGTTCACTTGCTGGTGAACTATCCGCCCAAAATTGCCGTCTCCAACATGGTGAACAGCCTCAAAGGGGTGTCGAGCCGTCTGCTGCGCAAAGAGCGCCCGGACATTGCCAACAGGTACTGGAAGAACATGCTGTGGTCGCCGTCCTACTTTGCGTCTTCGTGTGGGGGTGCGCCCATTGACGTGATCCGCAGGTACATCGAGCAACAGCAAACACCCCATTGAGTACCTATGCCCGCTTGCGCGGGCAGCGCTATCCTTCCCCGCCCAAATCAGGCGCCTTTGGCTCCAGTCTGCTGAGCAGCGAACTGACTTGGACGGGGCTTGCCGCGCATTTGGTCAGCTGACCGTGATCTGCCGGTACTTGGCCAGCACCCGCCGCACAGGGTTGAGCAACCCGGCTGTCGTCGGCTGATGGATCTTGGCGTCGAGCCAGTGAATCCGGCGATTGGGCGGCGTGTCCGGACTGCGCACCAGGCGCCCCAGCCCCTGACGCACCAGCACGGTCACCTGGGACACCAAGACAGTGAATCCGCCACGCGAACGCATGCGGACCTCCCGGGCAAGGGTGCGCGTCGTCGCCCCAAAGGGCGCGTTAATCATGACCAGATCAGTCAGTGCATCCGGATGGGTGGCGCTGTGCAGATCGAAACCCGTCCATGCCCCGCCTGCCGCCAGCAATATGGGCCGCTTGTCATTCTCGGCCAGCGCAAGAAACTGCTCGC
>VFQO010002659.1_pt1 | contig 10440 bp, 8 predicted proteins | sample 3512331 | NCBI WGS metagenome assembly VFQO01 (sample SAMN10412371, study PRJNA504923) | tailings metagenome | isolation source: Replicate 3 from Balatoc abandoned mine | place: Philippines: Itogon, Benguet | collected 2017-08-28 | reverse complement strand
GGATCACGTCGGCCGCCGGGCCCTTGAACGGCACCTGGCCCTCGATCCCTTCGGGCACCAGCTTCATCGCGCTGACGTCCTGCTGGAAATAGCGGTCCGCCGAACCGCGCGCCATCGCGCCGACGCTGCCCATGCCGCGATAGGCCTTGTAGGAACGGCCCTGATAGAGGAACACCTCGCCCGGGCTTTCAGTGGTGCCGGCCAGCATCGAGCCAACCATCACGGAGGAAGCCCCTGCCGCCAGCGCCTTGGCCGCATCGCCCGAGGTGCGCAGCCCCCCATCGGCGATCACCGGCACGCCCGACTTGGCGGCTTCGGCGGCGCTTTCCATGATCGCGGTCAGCTGCGGCACGCCCACACCGGCAACCACGCGGGTGGTGCAGATCGAGCCCGGCCCGATCCCGACCTTGACCGCATCGGCCCCGGCATCGACCAGCGCGCGGGTCGCCTCGGCGGTGGCGACATTGCCCGCGATCACCTGCACCGCGTTCGAAAGCTTCTTAACCCGCTCCACAGCGCGGGCGACTTCGATATTGTGGCCGTGGGCGGTGTCGATCACGATCACGTCGACCTCGGCATCGACCAGCGCCTCGGTGCGGGCGAAACCTGCATCGCCCACCGTGGTCGCCGCCGCCACCCGCAGGCGGCCCGTGCTGTCCTTGGTGGCGTGGGGGTAGTTCACCGCCTTTTCGATGTCCTTCACCGTGATGAGCCCGATGCAGTGGAAGGCATCGTCCACCACCAGCAGCTTTTCGATCCGGCGCGCGTGGAGCAGGCGGCGCGCCTCTTCCTGCCCGGTGCCCAATGGCACGGTAGCGAGGTTCTCGGTCGTCATCAGCTCGCGCACGGGCTGGAGCGGGTTTTCGGCAAAGCGCACGTCGCGGTTGGTGAGAATGCCGACGAGGCGGCCCGCGGCGTCCACCACCGGAATGCCGCTGATGCGGTTGGCTTGCATCAGCGCCTGCGCTTCGCCCAGCGTCGCGTCGGGGCCGATGGTAATGGGGTTCACCACCATGCCGCTTTCGTAACGCTTGACCGCGCGCACCGCGGCGCATTGCGCGTCGATATCGAGATTGCGGTGGAGCACGCCGATTCCGCCCAGCTGCGCCATGGCGATCGCCATATCGGCCTCGGTCACGGTGTCCATCGCCGAGGACAGGATCGGGATGTTGAGCGCGATGTCGCGGGTCAGGCGGGTCGAGGTATCGGCCATGCTCGGCAGGACGCTGCTTTCCGCCGGGCGGAGCAGCACGTCATCGAAGGTAAGACCGAGAGGGATATCCATGAGCGCCACTTTCCGTGATCAAAGGGGGGTTCTCCTTGCGGCGGAGAATCGTGGCGGCCCATGTAACCGCACAAGTGCGATTGCGCTAGGGCTGCGGGGCGGCAGGCGGAGAATAGCGTGCCGGATCGGCCAGATCGCGGATCAGCGCCTCGTGCAGCAGCAGATCGTCGATCGCCCCGCCCAGTTCCACCGCATCCGCTTCGTCTTCGGGACGGTGATAGCGGGTTTCGAGAAAGGGCTCGAGAATCCGGCGCGAGCCATAGGTGCTCGACAGCAGCACCGTGGGCACCCCCTTCTGCAGCAGCGCCCAGCCGTCCTGGCGTTGCAGGAAGCTGTCGGCCAGCGTCTGATCGCCGATGGCGCGGTTCTGGCGCGCGGCGTGATCGAGGATCAGCGCATCGAGCGGGGTCGTCCCGCGCCCGATGAAGCCGAGCGGACTGCCGGCCGGCGCGACCGCCATCATGTCGAAGTTGAAGGCGGCAACGATCCGATCGAGCGGCACCGGCGTGTTGCGGACAAAGGCGCGCGCGCCAAGCAACCCGGCCTCCTCGGCGCTGGTGGCGAGCACATAGATGTCGCGCCCCAAAGGCGGGCCAGCGCGCAGCCGCCGCGCGAGTTCGAGCATCACCGCCACCCCGCTGGCATTGTCGGCCGCGCCGTTGCAGATGTGGTCTGCCGCATCGCGCGGCGCGCAATCGCCGAGGTGATCCCAATGCGCCAGCAGCAGCACCGCACCCGATCCCGGCACGCTGCCGGGGATCAGGCCGAGCACGTTCTGGCTGGAAAACTCGCGCCGGTCGGATGCGGCCTCGATCGTCATGGCGAGGTTCAGTTCGAGCGGGGCGAAGTCTGGCCGCTGCGCTTCGGACTTGAGCATCTCCCAGCGCCGCACCCCGATCGCATCGGCCAGCGCGGCATCGGTGATATAGGCCGAGAGCGTATCGAGTTCCTCGACCGCGAGTTGCACCCGGCCGCGCTCCTCGAAGGCGCGCACCGCCGCGAGCCCGGCGGCATCGGGCAACACTGTCACCACTGCCGTTGCCCGCTGACGGAACAGCGCATCGCGCCGCGCGGTGTCGCGCCCGGGGTCTGCCAGCATCACCGCTACCGCGCCCGCCAGCGCATCGCCCAGCACCGAGCCGTCGCCATAGCCGACGAACACCACCGGCACCCCGGTGCCCGGCCCGCTCGCGGCAATCGCGCGGCGGCGCGCAGTGAACACGGCGGCATCGCTTTCGGGCACGATCACGCTGCGGCGGCCCTGCGTCACTGTCAGCCGGCTGGACTGCGGCTCGCTCGCCACCAGATCGACCGGCATCCGCCAGTAGGAGCCGGGATCATTGGTGCCGGTGACGAGGCCGACTTCGGCCATGCGCCGCTCGATATATTCGTAGGTCGCCTGCCCGCCCGGCGTGCCCGGCTTGCGTCCGGCGAGAGCATCGCTCGCCAGCGCGTCGATATCGGCCTGGAGCCGCGCCGCGATATCGGCGCGCTGATCGACCCGCGCACTCTCGACCGGAGCGCGCATGCAGGCAGCCAGCAGCAGGCTCGCCAGCAGAGAGACCAGCAGCCTGATGCGCGCGCGGCTCATTCGGCGGTCCAGCCCCCGTCGATGCTGTAATTCGCGCCGGTGATGTTGCGCGCCGCATCGCCGCACAGGAACAGCGCCAGCGCGGCGACATCCTCGGGCAGGACAAAGCTCTTGGTCGGCTGCTTGGCGAGCAGCACGTCGTTCATCACCTGCTCGCGCGTCATCCCGCGCGCAGCCATCGTGTCGGGGATCTGGTTTTCCACCAGCGGGGTCCAGACATAGCCGGGCGAGATGCAGTTGGCGGTGACGCCGTGGGTGGCCAGTTCCAGCGCGATCGTCTTGGTGAAGCCGGCCATCGCGTGCTTGGCCGCGACATAGGCGCTCTTGAACGGCGAGGCGGTGAGCGAATGCGCGCTGGCGGTGGCGATGATCCGCCCCCAGCCCTTGGCCTTCATCCCCGGCACCGCGAGGCGCGTGGTGTGGAACGCCGCCGAAAGGTTCAGCGCCAGAATCGCGTCCCACTTTTCAGGCGGGAATTCCTCAATCGGCGCAACGTGCTGCATCCCGGCATTGTTGACGAGGATGTCGATGGGGCCGATGTCGGCCATCATCTGCGCGATCGCGCCCGCATCCATCAGGTTCGCGCCGTTGTAATGCGCGCCCAGCTCGGTGCACAGGGCGGCGATCTCGTCGGCATCGCCCAGCCCGTTGAGCACCACCTCGGCGCCCTCGCCCGCCAGCGCCCGGGCAATCGCCAGCCCGATTCCCGAAGTCGAACCGGTGACGAGAGCGCGTTTCCCGGAAAGACTCTGGCCCTTGAGCATTGGCAACAACTCCTGCACTTGTAAGCGGCTGGCTTGATGCTTTTGCCGCCCGCGCGGCGGCTGTCCAGCGATTTGCACATGCAGGAGAATGCGCCATGCGGCTCGGCCCTTTCGACAGTTCGGACATCGACGTCCGATCGAGCGGCGGCGGCATGGGCCGCGCGGGCGGGATCGGCTGCGGCACCATCATCATCGCCCTGATCGGCGCGGTGGTGTTCGGGATTGATCCGATGCAGACAATCGGCATGGTCCAGAGCGTGCAACAGCAGACCGCCCCCGCCAGCGCCGACAGCGCCAGCGACATGAGCGAGGATGAGGTCTGCGCCAGCAGCGCCTATGCCACCGAGGCCTGCGCCGCGCTCGCCAGTCTCAACGCCACCTGGGCCGCCACGTTCGAACGCAGCCGCATCCCCTTCCAGCGCCCGGTGCTCGATCTCTACCGCAATGGCGCGGTCAACACCGACGGCTGCGGCAGCGCGACTTCGGCGGTGGGTCCGTTCTACTGCCCGGCGGACAGGGGCATCTACATCGACACAGGCTTCTACGATCAACTGGCGCAGATGTCGGGCACCGGCGGAGACTTCGCGCGGCTCTATGTGATCGCGCATGAATATGGCCACCACATCCAGAACATCACCGGGCTGGCGGCGCAGGTGCGCAGCGAACAGCAGCGCAATCCCGCTGCTGCCAACCGGCTGCAGGTGGCGATGGAATTGCAGGCCGATTGCTATGCCGGGATGTGGGCGGGCCGGAACCGCGACCGGATCGAACCGGGCGATCTCGAAGAAGGCCTCGCCGCGGCCAGCGCGATTGGCGACGATACGCTGCAACGCGGTGCGGGCCAGCAGATCAACCCCGAAAGCTTCACCCACGGCAGCAGCCGCCAGCGCATGGCGGCGCTGAGGCGAGGACTGGAGAGCCAAGATGATGCAGCCTGCGAGATATTCTTCGACGGGGCGTGAGGCCGCCCTGACGCGCGCGTTCCTCGCCCTCGCCCTGTGCGTCGGCGCGGCTCCGGCAGCGCTCGGCGCGCAGGCCATGCCCGAGCCCGATGCCGCCGAAGTCGCCAAGACCCCGCTGCGCGATCTCAACATCGACGGGCGCGACATTCCCGCGGTGCTGCAGACCGCCGCGGCCAATCCCTACGACACGGCGCAGCTGAAAACCTGCAACGCCATCGTCGCCGATATTGCCGCGCTCGATACGGTGCTCGGCGCGGATTACGACATCGCCGAAGACGACGGCATCGACCGGCTGAGCGAGGGGCGGATCGGACAGAGCGTGGTCGGCTCGATCCTGCCGTTCCGCGGCATCGTGCGCGAAGTGACGGGCGCGGCCAGCAACGACCGCGCCTTGCGCGCCGCCTATACGGCCGGGATGGTGCGGCGCGGGTTTCTCAAAGGCCTGGGCCTGGGGCGCGGGTGCAGATACCCTGCGCGCCCCAAGCCTGTGTCCGCGGACAAATAGCGCCGGTTCAGCCTTCCTTTTCCTTCCAGCGGGCAATCTGGCGATCGAGCGTTTCGAGCAGTTGTTTGCGGGTGCTCTCGGGAATGTCCTTGTCGCGGGCGATCTCGGCGCGGGCCTGTTCAAGGCCGAGTCGGGCCGTGGCGCTGATGCGCTGCTGACAGATCATGATCGTCTTCTTGCCGTCCTTGTCATGGATGACTTCGGCCTGACCGCGAAACGCGGAGTTACACTCCTTGAGCACCATGACATTCGGAGCTGCAGCTCGCGCGGTCTCGGCCTCGGCCATTGCCCTGGCAACCGTTTCCGGCAGCTCGGCCAGAGCACGGTCAGCCTCGGCCAGTTCTTTGCGCAATTCCGCCATCATCTCGCCGTGGGCTTCCCATTCTGCGCCTTCGGGGTGGCGCAGCTTTTCGCCCGGCACGCCGCCTTCGCGGGTGCCGCGGAAGACCATGCGCACCCGCTTTTCCTTGCCGTCCTCGCCGCGGATCACGCGCTCGATCACTTCGACGTCGCCTGCGGCTTCGGGAGCAGCGGGATCGATCGCTTGCGGAGGCTCCGGCGCTTCGGGCGGCTGCGGCGCTTCGGGAGCGGCGGGCGGCGCAGGCGGCGCTGGGCGTGCGGGCGGCGCGGGGGGTTCGGGCCATTCCTGCGCGGCTTCGGACGCGGCATAAGAGATCGACGCGGTGAGCGGCAGTGCGAGTACGCCCAGGCCAAGCAGGGCGCGGCCGGCAAAGCGGCGGCGGGGGGACATTTGCGACATCGACAGGCTCCTCAAACGGTGAATGATGGATTTCTCGCCCAGCACCGGGCAGGCCATCGGGGCGGCCAGCGCAGCGCGGGGGGCAAGGTCTGCGCCGGAGGCGAAGCCGGCGATCAGGCGGGCATAGGCGGCGCGCTCCTCGGTGGTGCTGTCGGCGATCACGCGGGCATCGCAGGCCGCCTCCTGATCGCGCCGCAGCGCCAGCCAGCCATAATGGCCGAGCGGATTGAACCAGTGCAGCGCGAACAGCGGCTGCACCGCGATGTTGATCACGAGATCGAACCCGCGATGGTGCGCCAGTTCATGCGCCAGCGCGAGATCGCGGGCGCGCCGATCGGGCAGCGCCATGAAGCCGGGCGGCAGCGCGATCACCGGATCGAGCACCCCGAAGGCCAGCGGCGCAGCGGTGCCGGGCGTCTCGACCAGCCGGATCGCACCCAGCCGCGCCGGGATGCGCCCGACCTCGCGGCCCTCGGCCAGCAAATCCTCGCGCAGAGTGAAATAGGCGGCAAAGCGGCGCCACAGGAACACCCCTGCCCCGCCGAGCCAGACGAGCAGCAGCGCCTCGGCGAGCGGCAGTTCGGCAAGCTGTGCCATCAGATCGAACCCGGGTTCGGACGGCGGCGGCGGGGCGAGCGTGAAGGTGGCGGGAACAGCCTCGGCCTGCCACGCCAGCGGCTCGGCAAACGTGGCGCGGGTCGCCTCGACGGCCACCGGGGCGGCGGGCGCGGGCGCCAGCCACGCGGGCAGCGTCAGCGGCGGCAGCACCAACCGGAGCAGCGGCAGCGCCCACAGCGCATAGGCCACCTGCGGCCCGCACAGCCGCGCCACCGGACGGCGCGCGACCAGCACGAGAGCGATCAGCGCGCCTGTCCAGGCGAGCGTCTCGACCAGCACCGCGCTCATGGCCGCAACTCCTTCAGCAGCGCCTCGATCTCGGCCAGATCATCCTCGGTGAGCGCCTCGGTCTCCGCCAGATGCGCGACCAGCGAGGCGGCGCTGCCGCCGAACAGCCGGTCAACCAGCCGCCGCGATTCCCCGCCGACATAGGCCGCGCGCTGGATCAGCGGGGTGTAGAGATAGCGCCGCCCGTCCGGCTCGGCGGCAATCGCGCCCTTCTGCACGAGCCGCGAGAGCAGCGTCTTGACAGTCGCAAGGCTCCAGCCGCGATTGGCGCAGACTTCGTCGCACACTTCGGTGGCGGTCTGGCGCGGGCGTTCCCACAGCACTTCCATCACCGCGTGTTCGGCTTCGGTGATGCGTTCGTGGGCAGGATCTTCGGGGGTGTTCATTGCAGTCTTCCCTCGCAGCTGATTACACCTGTAGTCATTGCGACTACATCTGTAAACATTGCCGCCGGATGAACAGCGCCTGTCCCCGCTTGCGCCTCGACGGGTGGCCGATATGCTGCGACGAATGACGTTCCGCGCGCTCCTTTCCGCCCTCCTCCTCTCGCTCGCCGCGCCGGCGCTGGCTGAACCTGAGGAATTCCTCCCCCTCACCGCCCCGGCCGAACTGTCCGCGGGCGAGCCCGACAAGGAAGTGGGCGAACTGATCTTTCGCGGCGGGGTGGAGATCATGCCCGACAAGGCCGGGATCGGCGGGATATCGGGGCTGGAATGGCACGACGGGGCGCTCCACGCGGTCAGCGATGACGGGCGCTGGCTGGTGCTGAGCCCGGAGGATGTCGCGGGGCGGCTGGTCGATGTCTCGGCCATTACCCTCGGGCCGCTGCTGGACGCCAAGGGCGGCAAGCTGGGCGCGAAGGAGCGCGGCGATGCCGAAGCGATCACGCGGCTGCCTGATGGCGCATGGCTCGTCGCCTTCGAGCAGGATCACCGCATCTGGCGCTATGCGAACCTCGCGGGCGCGGCCACCGGGATCGAGAGCGGCGCGGCGGCGCTTGCCGCCTCGGCCGAGGCCAATGGCGGGATCGAGACGCTCGCAGCCTATGCGGGCGGGCTACTGGCCTGCGGCGAATGGGTCGATGACGCGCGGCCCAACTGCCTGCGGATCACCCCCGAAGGCGCGCAGGCTTTCCACCTCGCCGCCCCCGCAGGCATCGCCGAGGCAGGCGGCGTGCCGACCGATGCGGCATGCAAGGCTGATGGCACCTGCTACGTCCTGTTTCGCAGCTATCGCCCAAGCGAAGGCAACCGCGCCGCCGTCGTCGAACTGGGCCGCGATGGTGCACCGCGGACCCTCGCGGTGCTGGCCCCGCCGCTGCTGCTCGACAATTTCGAAGGGCTGGCGGTGCGCGAGGATGCGGGCGGCACCTTCCTCTACCTCGTCTCGGACGACAATTTCCGCAATTGCGACGGCGCGGCGCGGGCTGGGTGCCAGCGCACGCTGTTGATGAAGTTCCTGATCAAGGGCACCGCGCCGGTCGCGGCTGCCCCCGAAGTGGTCGCCGCTGCGCCGCCGACCCCCGAAACCGGCCGTCCGGGCAAGCGCCCCTTCCCCGAGGCTGCGAGCGTCAGCGTGGTGCTGACCACCGAACTGGGCGACATCACCATCGCGCTGGAAACCGAACGTGCGCCGATCACCGCCCGCAACTTCCTGCGCTATGTCGATGAAAAGCGCTTTGACGGGACCGTGTTCTACCGCGCCATGCGGCTCGACCGCGAACCGCGCCCCAACGGATTGCTGCAGGGCGGCACCCGGTGGGAGGCCAGGCGCGTGCTGCCCGGCATCGCGCACGAGCCGACCTCGCAAACCGGCCTCACCCACACCCACGGCGCGCTATCGATGGCGATGGGCGAGCCGGGGACAGCCAATGGTGACTTCTCGATCATGATCGAGGACCAGACCGGCCTCGACGCCGATCCTGCCGCGAGCGATCCGGTGTGGAAGAACGGCTATGCGGTGTTCGGCTATGTCACTGCCGGGATGGACGTGGTCGCGGCAATCCATGGCACCCCGATCGATCCCGACAAGGGTGAAGGCTGGATGAAGGGCGAGATGCTGGCAAAGCCGGTGACGATCATTTCTGCCCGGCGCGCACCGGCACCGGCGCCGTAAACGCCGCCGGATCGAACGCGGGCCGGCCGACCGGCGCGCTGGCTTGCCGCGGCATCCGCGCCTCGATCTGCGGCAGCCAGTCCTTGACCTGCGCCCCGATGCTCACCTGCGGCAACGAGGCAAGGAAGCGCGACCTCGCCTCCCATTCCGCCACCGAGCGCCCTGCCATCCGCGCCGCATCGTCAAGGCTGACCGGCTGGCGCAGCGCGCGGTTGATCAGCGCGTCGCCGAAGAAGGTCCAGTCATTCTCCGCCGCGCAGCCGAACGAGGTGCGGGTGCTGGCCGCAGCGGTGAGGATCGCGGTGTCAGGGCTGGCCAGCGCGGGCACGAACACGCCGGAATAGCACGCCGAAAGGATCAGCACCCGCCGCCGGATGCCCGCCTCCTCCAGCGCCGCCTTCAATCGCGCCGGGCTGAGGATGCCGTAGCCGGTATCGCCGTAGTGATAGGCGAGGCCCAGATCCATCCCGTGGCTGGTGGTGTAGAGCACCAGCACATCCTCGGATGCGTCCATCAGGCTGCCGATGTGGGAGAGCGCGAGCACCAGCGCGGTGATCGAGCCGTGCGGGGCATCGTCGCGCACCCCGTCCGGCCCGGCCAGCACCAGCGTGCGCCCGTCCGCCCCGTAGCGCGCCCCCAGCACCCGCGCCGCCTCGCGCGCCTCGCGGGCGAAGACAGGGTCGGAATCGAGCGCGATGGTGACGACAAAAGCATCAGGCGTGCCGGGCGTGTGCGGCTGCAGGGCGGCCAACGCGGCATCGAGCCGGCGCTGCTGTTCGCGCAAGGTTGCAGCGGATACCCCGCGCTGCAATTCCGGCCCGGCTTCGAAACTGGCGCGCCGTTCCCCCCGGCTCTCCCCGCTGCCGAGATCGGGGAACGGCGCGGTGTGCGGCGGCGGTTGGTGGGGATTGGCGGGGGCGGATTGCGGAAGCGCCGGGGCCGCGACCAATGCCGCGAGAAGCCCTGCGATGATCGCTCGCCTGTTCATCGCAGGCGAAGCTGCCTTGCCCGTGCCCTAGCGTCAAGCCGCCATTGCGCAGCGCCTCCAAAAGCAAAAGGCCCGATCCCTTGCGGGAACCGGGCCTTCCTTGTCATTCGCTGGCGAGCCGGATCAGTACACCCGCGCCTTGGGCTCGATGTACTTGATGTCGTCGGTCAGCGTGTATTCGTGGACCGGACGGTAATCGATGCGGATGTTGCTGCCCCGGCCGCCCCAGCCGTCGAACCAGGCGATGGTGTGCTTCATCCATTCCTTGTCGTTGCGCTCGGGGTAGTCCTCGTGCGCGTGGGCGCCGCGGCTTTCCTTGCGGTTGGCGGCGGACGCGATCGTCACGTTGGCCTGCGCCATGAGGTTGTCGAGTTCGAGCGTCTCGATCAGGTCCGAGTTCCAGATCAGCGACTTGTCGGTGACGTGGATGTCCTCCATCCGCTTGTTCTGCTCGGCGAGCTTGGCCACGCCCTCGTCCATCAGCTTCTGGTCGCGGAACACGGCGCAGTGCTTCTGCATCGCCTTCTGCATTTCCGCGCGGATCTGCGCGGTGGGCGAGCCGCC
>VFQO010002658.1_pt1 | contig 10442 bp, 8 predicted proteins | sample 3512331 | NCBI WGS metagenome assembly VFQO01 (sample SAMN10412371, study PRJNA504923) | tailings metagenome | isolation source: Replicate 3 from Balatoc abandoned mine | place: Philippines: Itogon, Benguet | collected 2017-08-28 | reverse complement strand
CGATCTGGCTGTTCGGCGGCACGGCTGCCGAGGTGAAGAAGCAGATCCTCGCCCCCCGCCACGGCGTCATGCCGGCATGGAACGAGCGGCTCGATCCGGTGACGATCAAGATGCTGGCGGCCTATGTCCACTCGCGCGGCGGCGGCCAGCAGGCCGCTCCTGCCGAGCCGGCTGCCCCCGCGGCCGAACCCGCGGGCGATGTCGCACAAGGCACCAAGGCCGAAAACGATGGCTGACCAGAAGGATACCGAGCGCCCCGCCCCGCAAGGCGAAACCACCCGCGACTGGGGCGCGGCGCTCGGTTCCGATGCACAGACCCCGCGCCTCGCCTCGGTGGCGGAGGACGTGGGCTTCTTGGGCTCGGCGCTCTACGAAAAGGGCAAGACGATCCACAACAAGCGGATCGACGGCCCCTTCCGCCGCTTCAAGTGGCTGGTGATGCTCGTCACCTTGGGCGTCTACTACGTCACCCCGTGGATCCGCTGGGATCGCGGGCCCTATGCGCCCGATCAGGCGGTGCTGATCGATCTCGCCAATCGCCGCTTCTACATGTTCGACATCGAGATCTGGCCGCACGAATTCTACTTCGTCGCAGGGCTCCTGATCATGGCCGGGATCGGGTTGTTCCTTGTCACCAGCGCGGTCGGCCGGGCGTGGTGCGGCTATGCCTGCCCGCAGACAGTGTGGACCGACGTGTTCCAGCATGTCGACCGCTTCTTCGATGGTGATCGCAACGCCCGCATCCGCCTCGACAAGGCACCCTGGACCGCCTCCAAGATCGCGCGGCGCACCGCCAAGTGGGCGGTCTATCTCGCGATCGCCTTCTGGACCGGCGGCGCGTGGATCATGTATTTCGCCGACGCGCCGACGCTCACGGTGGATTTCTGGACAGGCAATGCCGCTCCGGTAGCCTATGCGACCGTAGCGATCCTCACCGGCACGACCTTCTGGCTCGGCGGCTTCATGCGCGAACAGGTGTGCATCTACATGTGCCCCTGGCCGCGCATCCAGACCGCGATGCTCGACGAGAAATCGCTGATCGTCACCTACAAGGACTGGCGCGGCGAACAGCGCGGCAGCCTCAAGAAGGCCGCGAAGAACCCCGACCAGTATGGCGACTGCATCGACTGCAACATGTGCGTCGCGGTCTGCCCCACCGGGGTCGACATCCGCGAAGGCCAGCAGATCGGGTGCATCACCTGCGGGTTGTGCATCGACGCCTGCGACAAGGTGATGAAGGAGGTCGGCCGCCCGCGCGGGCTGATCGACTATGCCACGCTCGACCAGTGCAAGGCCGAGGCCGCAGGCGCGCCCGCCACGCCGGCGTGGAAGGCGCTGCTGCGCCCGCGGATCTTCATCTATTTCGGCGTCTGGGGCGCGATCGGGGCGGGCCTGCTGTTCGCGCTCGGCACCCGCACCCACACCGATCTCACCGTCTCGCCCGATCGCAACCCGCCGTTCATGCTGCTCAAGGACGGATCGGTGAGGAACGCCTACACCCTGCGCTTGCGCAACATGGAAGCGCGCCCGCGCGAGATGGAGGTGGCGCTCACCGGCCTGCCGCAAGGCGCGGTGATGTGGACCGAGGCCGTGAGCATGGAAAACGCCGCGCCGAAGCAGGTGATCGAAGTGCCCGCCAACGAGACCAGAGTGGTGCGCGCCTATGTCATGTTGCCTGCGGGTGCGGCAGCGGACAGCTTCAGCTTCCGCCTCACCAGCCTTGACGAACAGCGCGAGACCGATCTTGCGGAAACCACCTTTGCCATGCCGGGGAACGAATGATGTCGGACAAGGGCAGCCGCTTCACCGGCAAGCATATGGCGCTGGTGTTCGTCGCCGGCTTCGGGATCGTCATCGCGGTCAATCTGGTGATGGCGAGCTTTGCGGTCGGCAGCTTCCACGGCACCGTGGTCGACAATTCCTATGTCGCCAGCCAGAAATTCAACGGCTGGATCGAGGAAGCCGAGCAGGAGGGCCGGCTCGGCTGGAAGGTGCGCGGGACGCAGCTGGCCGATGGCCGGATCGGCTTGAACGTCACCGGCGTTCCCGCCAGCGCCACCATCACCGCCGTCGCCGAACGCCCGCTGGGCGAGCGCGAGACGGTGATGCTGACCTTTGCCGAGGAAAGTGCCGGCCAATGGGTGTCGCAGGAAATCCTTGCCGAGGGCCGCTGGCAGATGCTGGTGAAGATCGCGGCGACCACCCCGGGCGGCGAACCGCAAGGCTGGAGCGGGATTGTCCAGCTGCCATGAACGCACCCTCGCCCACCCCCGCAACCAACGACGCCGCGCTCGTCTCGACCCGCTTCACCGTGCCCGGGATGCGCTGTGCGGGCTGCATCGCCAAGATCGAGCGCGAATTGCCCAAGATCCCCGGCATCGCCGCCGCGCGCGCCAATTTCTCGGCCAAGCGCGTGGCGATCCGGCATGACCCGGCGCTTGGCGAGGAGGCGCTGACAGCAGCCCTGCTCGGCCTCGGCTTCGAAGCCCAGCCGGTCGCCGAAAACCCGATGGGGATCGAGGACAAGGAGCGCCGCCGCCTGACCCGCGCGCTCGGCGTGGCGGGCTTCGGCATGATGAATATCATGCTGCTCTCGGTCAGCATCTGGTCGGGGGCGGAAGGGGCCACGCGCGAGCTGTTCCACTGGCTTTCGGCCCTGATCGCCCTGCCGGTGATCGCCTATTCGGGCCGCCCGTTCTTCGCCAGCGCATGGATGGCGCTGAGCCACAGGCGCACCAACATGGACGTGCCGATCAGCATCGGCGTGATCCTCGCCACCGCGCTGAGCATCTACGAGACCATGACCGGCGGCGGCCACGCCTATTTCGAAAGCGCGGTGATGCTGCTGTTCTTCCTGCTGGCGGGCCGCACGCTCGATGCGGTGATGCGCGATCGCACGCGGGCCGGGATCGGCGCGCTGCTCGGGCGGATGGGCAAGAGCGCCAGCGTGATCGGCCCCGATGGCACCACCCGCCGCGTGGCCGCCGCCGATCTCGAACCGGGCATGCTGGTGCTGGTCGCCGCCGGGGAGGCGCTGGCCGCCGATGGCGAGGTGGTGGACGGCAACAGCGCGATCGACAATGCCATGCTGACCGGCGAAAGCGCGCCCGAACCGGTCGGGCCGGGCAGCGTGGTGCACGCCGGCGCGATCAACCTTTCCGCCCCCTTGCGTATCCGTCTGACCCATGTGGCCGAGGACACCGCGCTCGCCGAAATCGCCCGGCTGATGGACGAAGCGGGGCAATCGCGCAGTGCCTATGTCCGCATCGCCGACCGCGCCAGCCGGCTCTATGCGCCGGTGGTGCACAGCCTCGCCGCACTCGCTTTCGCGGGCTGGATGATCGCGGGTGCGGGCTGGCACCAGTCGCTGGTGATCGCGATTGCGGTGCTGATCATCACCTGCCCCTGCGCGATGGGCCTTGCGGTGCCGGCCGCGCAGGTGGTGGCCTCGGGCGCGCTGTTGCGGCGGGGCCTGCTGGTCAAGGACGGAAGCGCGCTGGAGCGCCTCGCCGAATGCGACATCGCGCTGCTCGACAAAACCGGCACGCTGACATTGGGGAGCCCGCGCGCCGATGTGAGCGCGCTCACACCGGTGCAGCGCGCCGTCGCGCTTGGCCTTGCGCAGGCGAGCCGCCATCCGCTCAGCCGCGGGCTTGCCGCCGCAGCCCTGCGCGAAGGGATCGAGCCTGCGGAGGTCAGCGATGTGCGCGAAGCAAGCGGCACGGGGCTGACGGGCCGCTGGGAGGGCGTCGAGGTTGCGCTCGAACGGCCGGATGATGCCGGCGACGGACTTGCCACCTCCCTCAGGATCGGGACCGACCGCCAGATCATCACCTTCACCGATCCCCTGCGCAACGATGCGGCCGAAACACTCGCTGCACTGACGGCGCAAGGGATCACCGCCAGCATCCTCTCGGGCGATCGCGCCGCGCCGGTCGAGGCGGTGGCCCGCCAACTGGGCCTGGCCGCCGAGGCGGAGGCCAGCCCGCAGGCCAAGCTCGCCGCATTGGAAGCCCTGAAGGCGCAGGGCCGCCGCCCGCTGATGGTGGGCGATGGCCTCAACGATGGCCCCGCGCTTGCCGCCGCCCACGCCTCGATCGCGCCCGGCACCGCGTCCGACGCCAGCCAGCAGGCCGCCGACGCGGTGTTCATCGGCGAGAAGCTGATGCCGGTCGCGCTCGCTGTCGGTGTGGCAAGGCAGACCATGAAGATCGTGCGCGAGAACTTCGCCTTCTCGATCGCCTACAATCTGCTCGCCGTGCCGCTGGCGCTGTTTGGCCTCGTCACCCCGCTGATCGCGGCGATCGCCATGTCGGTGAGTTCGCTGGTCGTGGTTGCCAATTCCTTGCGGCTGGCGCGGAGTGCCACGGCATGACCGGCCTAGCCTTCCTGATCCCGATTGCGCTCGGCATGGGTCTGCTCGGCCTCGTCGCCTTCCTGTGGTCGATGCGCGACGGGCAGTATGACGACATGGAGGGCGCGGCCAACCGCATCCTGATCGATGAGGAGGACGACGCATGAGCGCCGCCCTGCTCCCGCTCGCGCTCGCCGCGCTGGTGCCGGTGATGATCGGGCCGATGCCCACCCAAAGCGCCGCCATCACCGCGCAGCTGTGCAATGGCGGGACGATCACCATTCCGCTCGGCGACGGCGCACCTGCACAGGACCGCGACTGCCACCCCAAGGGCTGTCACGCCGGCACCTGCCGCCCCAAGGACGAGAGCAAGCGTCCAAATCGGCCAAATTGATCTCGCGCAAAGACGCCTGACGGCGTTGCCTTATCGAGGGTTCGCTGGCGCGAACCGCAGGTTGGGGGGTCTGCCGCGACGAAGGAGCGCCCGACAAAAATGTGGAACTACTATCCCGAACTCCTCGCCACGCCGGTGCCGCGCTACACCAGCTATCCTACCGCCGCCGATTTCGGGCCGCTTGAAGAGGGCCTGATCGAACGCGCGATTGCGGAGGCTGATGGCGATGTCTCGCTCTACCTCCACATCCCGTTCTGCGAGAAGATCTGCTACTATTGCGGCTGCAACACCGGCGCATCGGGCAAGCGCGCGCGGGTGGAGACCTATCTCGCCGCGCTGCATCAGGAACTCGCGACTGTCGCCAGCCTCTTGCCGCAAGCCGCAAGAGTGCGGCGCATCGCCTTTGGCGGGGGCAGCCCCAATGCGATCGAACCACGCGAGTTCATGGCGCTGGTCGAGGCCTTGCACGCCCACTTCCCGCTGGTCGCGCCCGAATGGTCGATCGAGCTCGATCCGCGCAGCCTGACCGCGGAATGGGGCCATCTGGTGTGCGAGGCCGGGATCACCCGCGCCAGCATGGGCGTGCAGACCTTTGCCGCCCACTGCCAGAAGGCGATCGGTCGCGAACAACCCACCAGCATGATCTGCCGCAGCATCGACTGGCTGCGTTCGGGCGGCGTCACCTCGCTCAATTTCGATCTGATGTACGGCTTGCCGCACCAGACCGCGGTGGATCTGGCGGACAGTCTCGAACACACGCGGATGCTCGGCGCGGACCGGGTGGCGGTGTTCGGCTATGCCCATGTCCCGCACATGGTGCCGCGCCAGACGATGATCCCCGAAGAGGCGCTGCCCGGGGCCGAGGCGCGCTTTGCCATGGCGGCGCAGGCGCACGCGTTCCTGACGGGCAACGGTTATGAAGCGATCGGCTTCGATCACTTCGCCCTGCCCCATGACGCGATGGCCCGGGCAACGCGCGAAGGCACGCTGCGGCGCAATTTCCAGGGGTTCACCGATGATCCGTCCGAAGTGCTGATCGGCATCGGCGCCACCGCGATCAGCGGCTTTCCGGGGCTGCTCGCCCAGAACGAGAAGCACAATGGCCGCTACCGTGCGCTGTCTGCCGAAGGGCGGCTGTCGGCCAGCCACGGCATCGTCCGCTCCGCCGAGGACCGTCTGCGCGGCGGCGTGATCGAGGCGCTGCTCTGCCGCGGCGAGGCGCAGCTTTCGCCCTGTCTCTTGGCCGATGTGCGCGAGCGACTCGCACCCTTCACCGCCCGCGGCCTCGCCCGTCTCGATGGCAACACCCTGACCATCGCACCCGGCGGCCTGCCCTATGCGCGCGGCATCGCGGCGCTGTTCGACAGCTACCGCGCCGTCACCCAGCGCCGCTTCAGCTCGGCAATCTGACCGCCGCGCAACGCCGCTGCGAAGCGCCTTGCAGGAATTGCGCTTTGCGCCGATAGATTGCCGCAAAACGACAAGCGGAGTCTCTATCGGGCGCATAGTCATACAGCAGTTTCTGGGGGGAGAATTATCATGGCAGTTACCGATCACGTCGACTTGAACGGCTTCATGGAGGGCGTGAAGAAGCGCAATCCGCACCAGCCGGAATTCGTCCAGGCCGTTCAGGAAGTGGCCGAGGACATCTTCGAATTCATGGAGGACAAGGAGGAGTATCACTCCCAGCAGATCCTCCGCCGCATCGCCGAGCCCGACCGTGTGGTCTCCTTCCGCGTGTGCTGGGAGGACGACAACGGCAACATCCGCGTGCAGCGCGGCTGGCGCGTGCAGAACAACAACGCCATCGGCCCCTACAAGGGCGGCATCCGCTTCCACCCGTCGGTGACCGAATCGGTGCTGAAGTTCCTGGCCTTCGAGCAGACCTTCAAGAACGCGCTCACCGGCCTGCCGATGGGCGGCGGCAAGGGCGGCAGCAACTTCAATCCCAAGGGCAAGAGCGTGCGCGAGATCATGCGCTTTTGCCAGTCCTTCATGACCGAGCTCTATCGCCATATCGGTGCCGACATCGACGTGCCGGCAGGCGACATCGGCGTGGGCGGGCGCGAGATCGGCTTCATGTTCGGCCAGTACAAGCGCATCACCAACAACTTCACCGGCGTGCTCACCGGCAAGGGCCTGGAATGGGGCGGCTCGCTGATCCGCACCGAGGCCACGGGCTATGGCGCGGTCTACTTCCTCGCCAACATGCTGGCGACCAAGGGCGAGGATCTGACTGGCAAGACGGCAGTGATCTCGGGCTCGGGCAACGTCGCCACCCACGCGGCGGAAAAGATCGTCCAGCTCGGCGGCAAGGTGCTGACCCTGTCGGATTCGGGCGGGTTCATCCATGATCCCGACGGCATCGATCAGGAGAAGATCGACTGGGTGAAGAGCCACAAGACCCACCGCCGCGGCCGGATCGAGGAATATGTCGAGGCCTTCCCCAAGGCGACCTTCCACGCCGGCAAGACCCCGTGGGGCGTGCCCTGCGATGTCGCCCTGCCCTGCGCCACGCAGAACGAACTGCTGGGCGAAGACGCCAAGATGCTGATCGCCAACGGCTGCCGGGCGGTGTCGGAAGGCGCCAACATGCCGACCGACCTCGACGGGGTGCACGCCTTCAAGCACGCCAAGCTGCTCTATGCTCCGGGCAAGGCCTCGAACGCGGGCGGCGTGGCGGTTTCGGGCCTCGAAATGAGCCAGAACTCCGAGCGCCGGTCGTGGAAGGAGGAAGAGCTCCAGCAGATGCTCAAGGACATCATGAAGGGCATCCACGACAGCTGCATCCGCTACGGCGATCAGGGCGGCGGCTATATCGACTATGTGAAGGGCGCGAACATCGCGGGCTTCAAGAAGGTCGCCGACGCGATGCTGGCCTTCGGCGTGGTGTGATCGCGCTGATCTGACGGCACACAAAAGCCCCCGCGTCCCACCGGTCGCGGGGGCTTTTTGTGTCCGGGATGCGGTTCCGGAGTGGTCTCTAGCTGATCCCCAGCGCCGCCGCCTGCCGCTTCAGTTCCGCCGCTTCGCCCGGGTTGGCCTTGATCGCCGCTTCCAGCGCGGCCTTGGCCTTGGCCGGTTCGCCGAGGTTCACCCGGCTGCGGATCAGCATCACCCAGCCATCAAGGTTCTTCGGGTTCTGCTGGAGCTTCGCCTCCAGTCCGGCGACCATCCCGGCGATCATCTCGCGCTGTTCGGAAGGCTTCATGCTGCTTGCCGCGGCGACCTCGGCCGCGCTCGGCCCGCGCACGTTGGGCGAGGCGGCATCGCCGGCGACGCTGCCCGAACCGGGGGCGATGATCGCGGGTGTGCGGTTCTCCTGCGCCTTGGCGAGGCGCGCGGCGACGTCGATCCTGTTCATCTGCCCGACCTGTTCGATCGTGCGCACCAGATCCGCCTCCCACGGCGCGCCGGGCGGGGTGTCGGCCAGCAGATCGAGCCATGCGGCGATCGCGCCCTCGTGATCCTTGTCGATATCCTTCTTGGCGGCGAGGAAATAGCGCGCGCGCGGGTCCTGCGGGTCGAGCGACACGGCTTTCTCGAACGCCGCCAGCGCCTCGGCGGGGAGCGGATCGCGCTCGGAGCTCATCACCAGCGCCTCGCCCAGCGCCGACCACAGCACCGCCGCTTCGGGATCGATTTCAACTGCGCGGCGATAGGCCCCGGCCGCCTCGCCGAACTGCCCCTGCTGGAAATAGGCAAAGGCAAGGTCCGCCCACGGCCCGGCATCGTCCTTCGAGGCTTCGGCCGCGGCGCGCAATTGCTCGATGGTCTGCGGTGCGTCGGCCCCGGCGATGTCATCCGATCCCCCGCCCGATCCTTCGTAAACATTGTAGCCGATCGAGCCCGCTGCCAGCAGCAGCGCCGCGCCCAGCAATACCCATCCCGCCTTCGATGACCCGCCCGCAGCGGATTGTTCGCTCGTTCCCATGCCGCCTTCGCTAGCATCGCGCGCAAAATCGGGCAATTCGCTCTGGCATCCAAGACGCATTTGGGTATGGTGGGGGCGAGGGTGCAATCTATCCACGAAGGGGGGAGGATAGGTGACCGGGATGTTCAAGGTCGCGATCATCGGATCTGGCCCTGCGGGCCTGAGCGCGGCTGCGCGTGCGGCGGCGCTCGGGCTGAGCCATGTCCTGCTCGAAAAGACCGATCACCTGTCGGACACGATCTACAAGTACCAGAAGGGCAAGCACGTCATGGCGACGCCCAGCAATCTGGTGCTGCGCTCGGACATCGATTTCGACGCGGGCAAGCGCGAGACGATTCTCGGCATCTGGGACGAGCAGATCGCGGGCCACAAGGTCAACGTGAAGTATCACGCCGAGGCCAAGGCGATCCGCGGCACCGGCGATCCGATCCCCGGCTCGGTGCAGCAGATCGTCACCCGCGCGCGCGACGGCTCGAAGTCGGTCAAGGAAATCCAGCGCCACGCTCCGCCCTATGCGATCGAGCTGACCAATGGCGAGACGGTGATGGCCGAGAACGTGATTCTCGCCATCGGCACGCAGGGCAACCCCAACCGGATGCGCTGCCCGGGGGCGGACCTGCCGCATGTGCAGTACCAGCTCGACGATCCGGCCGAATATGTCGACGAGCACATCGTCATCGTCGGCACGGGAGATGCGGGGATCGAGAACGCGCGCGGCCTTGCCGAAGACCCTGCGCAGAGGAACACCGTCTCGATCCTCAACCGCGGCACCGAATTCCCGACCGCCAAGGCCGCCAACGTCAGCGCGCTGATGGCCGACCACGAGGCGGGCAAGCTCACCGTGCGCAACGAGAGCGAGACCAAGTCGATCGAGCCGGGCTGGATCACGCTGACCACCCGCGACGGGGAAATCCGCATCCCGTGTGACCGGATCATCGCGCGAATCGGCTCGGCCCCGCCGCGCGCCTTCGTCGAGGAATGCGGGATCGAGTTCACCAGCGAGGATCGCGGCGCCTTCCCCAAGCTCTCGCCCGTGTTCGAATCGACCGCGCCCGGCATCTTCGTGATCGGTGCGCTGGCAGGCTATCCGCTGATCAAGCACTGCATGAACCAGGGGCACGATGTCATCGAGTTCATCAACGGCAACACCGACCTGAAGCCCGCGGACGAGCCGATCATTGCCGCCAAGTTCGCAGGCCTGCCGGGCAATCGCAGCACCGAGGAATGGCTCGAATTCCTGCGCGCCAATGTCTCGATCCTCAATGGCATGAACCCGCTGCAGATGCGCGAATTCATGCTCGATTCCGAGGCCAAGTTCTACGCACCGGGCGAAGTGATCTTTGAACGCAACGCGTCCGGATCCTCGCTGTTCGGCATTGCCAGCGGATCGGTTGCGGTGGAGGTCAATCCGGCCGATCCCTCGATCACGATTCCGATCGAGACCGGCTCGATCTTCGGCGAGGTCGGCCTGATCTCCGGCCGCCGCCGCGGGGCGACGATCCGCGCGGCGGAAGACACCATCGTGGTCGAGATCTCGCGTCTTGCCGCGCTGAAGCTGCAATCGCAGGTGCCAAGCGCCAAGAAGGCAATCGAGCGCATCTCGATCGAGCGGCAATTGCTGCAGATGTTCGGTTCGGGCCTCACCCGCGAGGATGTCGCCCCGCTGGTCGAAGCCGCGCAGGTGCAGGAAAAGCGCGCCGGCGAGATCGTCGTCACCGAGGGCGCGGACGACAAGGACGTCTACATCATCCGCCGCGGCT
>VFQO010002656.1_pt1 | contig 10446 bp, 9 predicted proteins | sample 3512331 | NCBI WGS metagenome assembly VFQO01 (sample SAMN10412371, study PRJNA504923) | tailings metagenome | isolation source: Replicate 3 from Balatoc abandoned mine | place: Philippines: Itogon, Benguet | collected 2017-08-28 | reverse complement strand
CTTGCCAAGGTTGGGGTCGAGGGTTCGAATCCCTTCGCCCGCTCCAGAAATCTAAGCAAAATCAGTGGATTACGAGGCGCTGGCTAAAGGCGGGCAGGTCTCGAAATTCATTGGTGTCCACTTGGTGTCCACCGATTTGCAGCCGTAGACACCAAAGCTGCCGACACACCGGCCTCTCGTTTCACATTTCGCGGCCGCTCCTTTTGGTGAGAGTGGATGTTCCTATGGAGTGAGAGTCGAGGCGGAAACGCTCCGCGATCTCGCGCCTTCATCGAATAAGGCCGCACCGGAACCTGCTTTCGCGTCGAAGCAGATTCGATCTGGCGCGTTTCCGATTCAGGTCAGCCCGAAAATGTCGATAGCGCATTACAGCGCCCGATATTTTCGTTACGCTGCGACTGTCGCCATGAATGGCGACGGGGGGATTTCGACTTTCAGAGGGCTATGGCACGCGCGGATCATCTCGTTTCACTCGTTCGGGCCAGTGTTTCTGGCGACCGTGAGACGTTGCGCGCGGCGGCTGAGGCGATCGTTGCCGACGAGCGCGCCAAGAAGCATCATATCCTCGCCGACCGCATCGAGCGCGCTTTATCGACCGTTCCGGTCACGCCTCCGCCGCTCACCACCTCCCAACCCCAGATCGGGCCGGGGCGTGATGCGATCATCGAAGTCGAGCCCCGAATCCGGTTTGATGACCTCCTCCTTCCGCTGCCCGCTCGCGAGAATGGGCGCCAACTTATCGAGGAGCATGTGCGCGCTGACGTTCTGCGTGCGCACAGCTACGAGCCGCGGCATCGCGTCCTGCTTTCTGGGCCGCCCGGTAATGGAAAGACATCCTTTGCCGAAGCCATTGCGGAATCTCTCGCGCTGCCCTTCTTCGTGGTGCGTTACGATGCGCTGATCGGCAGCTACCTTGGCGAAACAAATGCGCGCCTTCGCAAGCTGTTCGATTATGTCCGAACGCAGCCTAGCGTGCTGTTCTTCGATGAATTCGATGCGATCGGCAAAGAGCGCGGTGACACCCACGAAACCGGCGAGATCAAGCGTGTGGTGTCGTTCCTGCTCATGCAGCTCGACCAACTCCCTTCTTATGTGATTGTGATTGCGGCGACCAATCATGCCGAGTTGCTCGATCGCGCCGTCTGGCGACGTTTCCAGATGCGGCTCGCTTTCCCGGCACCCGACCGCAAGATGATCGAAGTCTTTCTGGACCGCGTCATTTCGGGATGGCCCGAAGCGCCGCGCTTATCGTTGCAAAAGATCGCTGCCAAACTTGGACAGACGAGCTACGCTGAGGCGCTGGATTTCTGCCAGAATGTCCGGCGCAGACAAATATTGGGCTTGGGGGAGATTGGCATCGATGACGCGCTCGCGAAAGAACTTGACCTGTGGGCGTCGCGAGTGCGGCCTGAACTGATAGATGCCGAGCGATCCGACCAAGCCCCTACTGAGGCTGACCCCCGACCAGCCAAGACAGCGGCCCGCCGGCGCAGCACGGTTTCCCCGACCGCCTGAGCCCTTTCCGCGCGACCGGCAAACCGGCACCTTCAGCCCACGGTTCGACAGGCTCGCCCAAACCCTCGCGCGCGATCCTGGCGGCCTCGAATTGCGTGCTGATCCAGCGGCGCTCGCACCTGAACGGCTGCTTGTCTTCGAGGTGCGCGGTTCGGTCAGCAACTTCGCCGCTGCCGTCCAGCGCGTCCCCGGTCTTGAGCTGGTGGACGAGGAGGAAATCGGCAGCGATGATGACAAGGCGCCCGTCGCCTACCTCATGGTGCCTGACGCACGGGCGCTCGCTGAACTGGTGTCACTATGGCGACGTTGGAATGACGGTAGGCTTGATCGCGGCGAGACGCCTTGGCGCGGCGTGTTTGAGCTGCTGCGGGATCTGCGGCCCTGGGGACCGCAAGACCGAGTTCAGCAGCTCGATGCCAATTTTCTGGCCGAAGAAATTGAGGGCCGCGCGGACGACGAGCTTGTTCCTCTCGAAGTCGAGCTGATCTTCCGGGCGAACGACCGACAGGCCGAGGCGCAGGAACAGGAAGTCCGGGCGGCGGTGATCGCTCGCGGTGGCGCTATCGTTTCCCGCGCGCGCTTGTCTGACATTGCCTATCATGCGCTGCTCGCCGACCTGCCGGTGCGCGCCGTCCGCGAGATCATTGCCCGGAGTGCCGGCAGTATCGCCAGCCTCGATCCGGTCATGCATATCCGGCCTCAGAGTCTGGCAACCTCGGTCGAGATCGATGACGCCAGTGAAGTCGGTGCAGTCCCGCCACAGATTGAATTACGCGAGCCGATCCTGGCGTTGCTCGACGGCGTGCCGATCGCCGCACATCCTCTGCTTGCTCGGCATGTTGTCCTCGACGATCAGTTCGGACTGGAGCCGGAGGCGCCGGTTGACCAGCGTGTCCACGGGACCGCGATGGCGTCACTCATCATTCATGGCGACCGGAACAATCCTGCGCCGGTTTTGCCGCGCCGTATTCATGTGGTGCCGGTCATGGGTGCCGGCGACGAGTTTCCGCGCCGCCGCCTCGTGATCGACGTGATCTATTTGGCTGTCCTTGCGATGCGCGAGGGGCAGGATGCCACCGCGCCGGGCGTGCTGATCGTCAACCTCTCGCTCGGGAATTCACGCCGGCCGTTTCATCTTGGCCTATCGCCCTGGGCACGACTGTTAGACCGGCTCGCTTATCGCTTCGGCATCCTTTTCCTCGTGAGCGCGGGCAACGTAAAGGATTTGATCGGCATACCCGCCTTCGCGACGCACATGGCGTTCGAGGATGCCGACGGCGCTGCACGCACCGATGGCACCCTTGCGGCACTCGGCAATGTCATGGCCGACCGGCGGCTATTCTCGCCCTCCGAAACGATAAACGGCGTCACCGTAGGTGCGTCGAATGACGATTGGGTGTCCGATGCGGACCGCCGCCTGGCGCGTGGTAATGTCGATCCCTTCCCCGAGCTACGCCTTGCTAATCCATCAAGCGCGCTAGGTCCGGGTTTCGCTCAAGCTGTTAAGCCCGACATCATAATGCCGGGTGGCCGTGAGCATCTGCGTCTCGCTCGCACGGACGACCATATCTTCGTCCAACCCATGCGACCGGCGCGCCCAGCAGGGCTAAAGGTCGCGGGGCCACGCACAGGAGCGATCGAAAACGCTGAAGCTTACACCGGCGGCACCAGCGGAGCGACAGCGCTCGCCTCTCGGACCTGCCACCGTATCCATGACGCGCTGGAAACCGCCTATCCCGGCTTTGCCGCCTTACCGCACATCCAACGCGCCGTTCTGCTCAAAGCGCTGCTGGTGCATCCGGCGCGCTGGCCCGATCAGGCCGCCGACCGGATCAAAGCAATGATCGGCCCACCGGGCGGCCATCACACGCACATCAAGGATAATATCCGGCGGTTTCTCGGCTTCGGCTATGTGGACGCGGATGATGCCGTGGCTTGTGCGGATGATCGCGCGACCTTCTGGGCGGTCGGGGAGCTGCCACCTGAACGTATTGTCACCGTCCGTGTGCCAATTCCTGCGCTAATGGGTGGCCAGGCGCGTCCGCACAGCCTCGCCGCGACGCTGGCATGGTTCACACCGGTTGCGCCAGGTCGCAAGAGCTATCGGTCTGTGCGGCTGAAACTGCTTGATCCCGATGACCTCGCTACGTTGAGCGTCGCGCCGCGCAAATTGCAGCCTGACGCGAACCAGACCAATCGCGGCACCATTTTTATGCGGTGCTGGGAAGGCGATCGAGCGCCGGCCATCGGTGCCGACATGACCATCGACCTCATCGTCCAGCGCGACCCGGACCCAGGCGCTCCGATTGACGAGCCGGTTCCATTCGGGCTGGCTGTTACGCTTGCCATGCCTGGTATGATTGGCATCTATGAGCAGGTTGCCCAGCGGCTCGGCATCGCTCCTCGACAGGCCATCTAAACGGTTTGTTGGACATCCAACCAGCCCGTTGAATCAGGTAGGACAACCGGCAAGGGCACACACTCGGGGGAAAGCCTTCCCCTGACCGGGAGCCCGATGGTCTCCCGCTACCCCTTCGAGCGGGGACACCCCGCAACGCCCCGTTCGGCGCCTCCGCGCCGATCCGTGAATCCGCCTGGGCGGATTTGCGTCTTTCCTGAATCTTCGGAGATCGGGCCAAGGCGTTCGCCGGCCCGATCGCGTTTGTTTGTGACTCTCCCCGTCGGTGGGGTGGGCGGGCGCGTCCTCTAGGCCCGCCGCGCCGGGGCGCAACGCGCGGCTTGCCGCGCTTACCTCCTCTGCGTTCCAGCCCTTCGGGTGCGCCCCGGCTCTGCCGTCGGGCCTTCCGGTCGCTCTTTCGCCGCCCACCCCATTCCGGGGTGAGTGCGGTTTGAAGGAGTAAGGAAGATGAACGCTGTTACCCTAACGACCGCTGTTGAGCCTGTGTCGGGCATCGAGATTTTCGTGCCGCTGAACAAGCTCAAGAAGTCCCCGAAGAACGCCCGCAAGGTGCCGCATGGCGAGGCCGCCATCGAGGCGCTGGCCGCTTCCATCGAGCATAAGGGTCTGATCCAGAACCTTGTGATCGAGCCGGAAATGAAGGGCGACAAACCGACCGGCGCCTATTTCGTCACCGCTGGCGAAGGCCGCAGGCTGGCCTATCTGTTGCGCGCCAAGCGCAAGCAGATCAGGAAGAACCACCCGGTTCGCTGCCGCCTCGACACCGAGAACGACCCGTCCGAGATCAGTCTGGACGAGAACGTGACCCGGACCCCGATGCACCCCGCCGATCAGTTCGAGCGGTTCCGCGAGCTTTCCGAAGACAAGGGATGGGGCGCGGAGGAAATCGGCGCGCGGTTCGGCGTGTCGGGCGGTGTGGTAAAACAGCGGCTTCGCCTTGGCGCTGTCAGTCCGAAGCTGTTGCAGGTCTATCGCGAGGACGGGCTGACCTTGGATCAGCTTATGGCCTTTGCCATCACCGAGGACCACGCCCGGCAGGAGCAGGTGTTCGAGAACCTGCATCACAATCGGGAGCCGTGGATCATTCGGCGCGACATGACCGCCAACAACGTGCCCGCCGATGATCGCCGTGCGGTGTTCGTCGGGGCCGCCGCCTATATCGAGGCGGGCGGCAACATCATCCGCGACCTGTTCAGCGAGGATCGAGGCGGTTTCTTCGAGGATGCGGGCTTGCTCGACATGCTTGCCGTCGAGAAGCTGCGCGAGGTCGCGGACGGAGTGCAGGCCGAGGGATGGAAGTGGGTTGAGGCCCATATCGACTATCCCCATGCCCACGGTATGCGGCGCTTCTATCCGCAGGCCGTGGACCTGTCCGACGAGGACGAGGCCCGGCTTGACGCCCTGTCCACCGAGCATGACGAGCTTGCCGAAGGCTATTCGTCCTATGACGAAATGCCCGAGGACGTGGCGGCGAAGCTGGAAGCGGTGTCCGATGAGATCGACGCCATTTCGGCCAAGCGTTACGCCTATGATGCCAACGTGATCGCGCATGGCGGGGCGTTCGTGGTGCTTCACCATGACGGCACGGTCAGGATCGAGCGCGGTTTCGTCCGTCCCGAGGATGAGGCGCTTGCCGATCCGCAGCCCGAGGACGAGGCGGAAGCCATCGACCCGGAGGCCGTGGAGGATGAGCAGGCCGAGGACGGCGACGAGAACGTTCAGGATTTCGAGGATGAGGACGAGGAACCGGGCAAGCCCATTTCCGACAGCCTCATTCGCGAGCTGTCCGCCCACCGGACGCTGGCCCTTCGCGTGGCGCTTGGCGAGCAACCCGGCATTGCGTTGATCGCCCTGACCCACACGCTTACGGCGCAACTGTTCTACAGCTACGCCGAGGCCGGTTGCCTTGAAATCCGTCCGACCGTGACCCCGCTTGGCGGTCATGCGGCGGGGATCGAGGATACGCCGCTGGCGGTGCGGGCGAGCGAGGCGCATGACGCATGGGCCGAGCGGATGCCGCGTGACGTGGCCGACCTGTGGGGCTTCATCGTCGCACTGGACGATGAGCAGCGGATGGCGTTGCTGGCGCATTGCGCGTCCCGCACCGTCAACGCCATGCGGCTGCCGTGGGACCGCAAGCCCCGGACGCTGCAAACGGCGGACAGGCTGGCGACCGCGCTGGTGCTGGACATGGCGAAGGACTGGACGCCGACCGTGGACAGCTACCTTGGCCGTGTCACCAAGGCACATATCCTTGAGGCCGTGGTCGAAGGGGTATCGGAGGATGCGGCCCGCCGTATCGCGGACAAGAAGAAGCCGGAAATGGCCGAAGCCGCCGAGCAGCGTCTTGCCGGGAAGGGCTGGCTTCCCGCTGTGTTGCGGACGCCGGAACCGGAGGCCGAACCCGTTGAGACGGAGGACGCCGAAGGGATCGCGCAGCCGTCCGAAGCGGAGGCCCCCGATACCGGAGCGCAGGACGGCGAGGCCGTGGAGGTCGAGGCGGTGGAGCAGCCGACCGAACCCGAAGCGGTGGACGAGGAAGCCGCCTACTCGGTTGCCGCCGAATAGAACGGCATGGGGCCGGGGCCGCCTTGGCGGTCCCGGCCTTTCCTTCGCAGCCCGCAAAAATTCGCGGCCGCGCCCGGTTGGGGCGCGGCCGCTTGTCGTAGGGATAGGTCAGGGACGCGGGGGCATGTGGGCGGCATCGAGCCGACGATGGATCAACGATACGAGCGTCAGGATATCCTCGGCATCGGTCTTGGTCATCGGCCAGTGGATGCGCGCCTCATGAGCGGTCGGATTGCGGAACATCCCGAACACGCCTTTGACCAGGTTGGCGAAGCCGCTTTGCTCGCTGCGCTCGCTCGCCGTGTTGCGCGGATTGATCGCCAGCATCGGCGGCTCGCCGCCCAACACGCGGTCCACCAGCGTTCCGCCATCATCGGTGAGGCCCGTCCTCACCCGCATCTTGTCGGCAACGCTTTTCACCGCTTCTTGGACCGCGTGGAAATAGTCGTCGGCCAACAGCTCCGCACGGCAGAAGTGCAGCACGTCGGGATGGACGCCGCGCGTTTCCAAATCGGTGCGCAATTCCTTCGCTCGGCGCTGCGCCTCTGGCAGCGTCGTCGCCTGTTCAACGGTTTCGATCTTTCCGGCCTCGCTGACCACGAGCCCGGCAAAGGCAAGCGCCTGGTTGAGATTCGCCCGCATCGGCTCGTAACGATATGGCTCACGACTATAGCGGGCCGGACTCATTGCTTTGCGGATGAAACCGAGGATGCGGGTGCGATCCTGTCGAGCGTTCTGGCTGGTGACGAAGGCGTTATAGATGCGGTGCCGCTTCGTTATCTCGCCGGGATCGGTCATTTCGCAAGACGCGATCAACAGGGCAATCTCCGAGCCCTTCAATCCGACATCGGTGTCTCCAAGAGCACCAGCGATTGCTTCAAGTTGTTCCTGCGAAAAGAGCGTCACCATTAGGCGTCCATATCAACATGAAGCTATCGCTTCACTATCCGACGACGAAAATAGGCCGGGCAGCATCGGCATCGGCTCGCCGTGCGCCATCGCCCGCGCCGCATTGCCGGGCGCGGCCACCGTCACCCATTCCACACGCCAGTCGAGGCGCAGCACATCGCTGTCGCCGTCGCGCTGAATCCGCACGATCCCGGCGCCTTCCTCGCTGACAGCGAACCGGCAATCATCATCCTCGCCATAGGCCGCTTCGATCAGCGTCCCGTCCGAGAAGCTGAGCCAGCAGCGCCCGGCGCTGTCGGCCGGAACCGCCAGCTCGGCTTCCACATCGCCCATGACCTTCAATCTCGTGCGGTCCTGGCCGCGGATCATCACGCTCATACGCCGTTCCTCGATCTCGATTCGGAAAGGGGCAGTATGGAACAAAGAACGAACATTGTGAAATGGGAAGTGTCGCCATAGTCGGATGGCGGGGAAGGGAGCACCCCGCCCATTCCGGGCGAGACGCTGCGCCGACCAGCGCGGTCAACCCATATTCGCCGGCCACCGCCCCGGCCTCGAATCCGGCGTTAGGCCGGCATCACACCGGCCGGGCCTGAGCCTGTCCGAAACGCAGGCCGCACCCCTCCCGCCGATTTCCGCCAGACGCCGCCGCGCTCCGCTGCATCGACCGCAACGACACGAAAGCCGGAGCCACGTCGCCCTGCACCTCGCCCGCGCGAAACCCGCCCGCCGCGCCTGCCTCGGGCACCAGACCATCGCCGGCAACGCCACGGCCGGCGGCGGCAAAGCTCCCGCAGAACATCCCGTCAGCCCCATGATCTTGCCCGGCACCGCAGCCTATGCGGCCTCTCGCCAGGCTTGTCTGGCCGAGGTCCGCCCGTCTTCCCGCAACGGCGCCGGGCGACTTTTTCCGCCGCCGGCCATGCCGGCTTTGCATCGCGAAACCAAAAAAACCGCCCGCCGCCGCCAGCCACTTCGTTCCGCCCTTCGGGTGCGGGCCGGTCATCCCCCGTCCGGGCGACAGCCATCGAGGCCGCGATGGGCGCGGTCCCGAGGCAAGAAAGGACTGACGTTATGTTGCTCTGCGGAAACTTCACCACCACCGACCACGGCTTCTCCGGCGAAATCCGGTTCTTCGGCAAGCGCGAACAGGTCGTGCTCCGCCCGATCGAGGGCCAGGACAACGAGAAGGCCCCTCACTTCCGCATCGTCGCAGCCGACGACGAGCGGATCGAGTTCGGCGCCGCCTGGCGGAAGACCAGCAAAGAGGGTCGCGACTACATCTCGTTCAAGCTCAATCCCGTCGTCGCTCAGCCAGTCTATCTCCGGCTTTTCGAGTCCGAGACGGTGGCTGGCGAATACGAGCTGCTCGCAAGCTGATCGGCTCCGCGCCCCGCCCGGAATGGGCGGGGCGCTCCCTTTTTCCGCTCCCGAAAAGGATCTTCGCCATGCCCGACCGCATCGGCCATAATGGCGGCCCGCCGTTCGACGACCACAGGCCAGGCCCCGCAGACGGCGCGAGCTGCCGGCGATGCCGACACTGGCGGCCGCCGAGCGAGCGCGAGGAAAGCGATTATCGCGCCTATCAGATGGGCGTGATCCGCCGCCGCGTCGCGGAGCCTTCGGGCGCTTGCTACCGGGTGATGTTGCGGCCGGGCGGCCCCGTCGCCTTCGCCGGCACCAAGGGCCGGTCCTGGTGCTACAATTTCGAGGCCAAGCCGCCGCCCACCGAGGAGGAGCGGCACGGCGAGGGATTCGTCACGATCTACGAGGGCGGTCGCATCGTGTGGCAGGGCCGCGAAGGCGAAGAACCCTCAGCGCATCGGCAAGGCGGCCTGTTCGACTGACCAGCCACGGCCTTCCCATTTCCTTTCCCAGCCTATTGGGCTGCTTGCCGGTATGGCCCGGACCTTGTTGATCGCGATTGCCCAACCCTGTCCCGCCTCTTGGGCCGGCTGCTGATCTGCGCATTTGGCCTTGGCGGGCGACTAATGCGGGAAGCGCCAAGGCGCCAAGCAGAAAACCGGCGCGGATCGCGCCTACGGTTTCCGCAAGCGGACCCTCCGTTTTTCAGCTTGCCCGCGTCGCCCGCCAAGACCTGCCTGACGCATCAGCAACGCCAACGCTCAGGAGGCAGACATGAAAGATTGGGCAAAAATTCGCAGGATCAACAAGGCTCGGGCCGCCCGCAAGCAGGCCGCCGAACAGGCGAAGCCGGAGTGGGAAAGGAAATGGGAAGCCCGCGAGCTGGCCCGCGCACATGGATACGTCCCTTACCTCAGCGATGAGGTTGCAGCCTATCGCGGCTAGGCGCTCTGCCAAGCCCGAGGCGTCACAGCCTCGGGCTCTCGCGTTCGCCGTGTGTGGTTGACGGGCAGGATCGGCCTGACGGCCGCGCCGGTATTCCGGAGGTCGTTCGCTTGTGTGGGAATCCGGGCGGGGCCGGACTCCCTGGATGGAGCCCGCCATGCGGGCAGGTTTTCCGTGCGCCGCCAAGGCGGCGCGGGGTTGCTAAGGGCGTTGCCCTCGCGCCGGGCAAGGTAAGTGGAACCGTCCGGGCGGTATCCCCAGCCTTCCGCGCTTCGCTTGTGCAGGCCGGGTGATCCCCCTCCGCCCCGGCCGCCCTTGCCCTTTGCTACCCCTGGCTCGCCGCCGGGCAGGGTTTCAGCGCGGCGCTTCCCGCTGCGCGGAAACCCAGACCCAAGGAAGGAAAGACCTATGAGCATCCATCACCTTGCCACCCGGTTCTGCCGCAACAGCCATCAGATCGGAGGTTATGAGCCGCTCGACAACGAGGCGCTGTATCGCCACGTCCCGTCCATATTCGCCCGCGAGGCGCACGACAGCCGTTCCGAGCGGTATGTCTATGTCCCCACCATCGACATTGTGGAGGGCTTGCGCCGGGAAGGATGGTTCCCGTTCTTCGCCGTGCAGTCCGTCCCCCGCGACGGCAGCCGCCACGGCCACGCCAAGCACATGCTACGCCTGCGCCGGGATGACGGCATCGGCAAGCCCGAGGCCGCCGAGGTCATCAT
>VFQO010002655.1_pt1 | contig 10450 bp, 9 predicted proteins | sample 3512331 | NCBI WGS metagenome assembly VFQO01 (sample SAMN10412371, study PRJNA504923) | tailings metagenome | isolation source: Replicate 3 from Balatoc abandoned mine | place: Philippines: Itogon, Benguet | collected 2017-08-28 | reverse complement strand
GTTGCGGTGGCGGTGGAAGCCGTCAGCGCCGCGTCGGTGGAGCCCATCTATGAGGGGTTCGTGATTCGGTCAACGGCTTTTTGCAATTTTATTTCACTGGCACGCAAGAACCGCAGAATTCCGCCATTTTTTCCCATCATCCACTCCCCGAACGGGCCTTGGTGCCCGGGTGAAGCACATGTTTGAGAGGCCGAATCCGGGTGAATCGGGGGTCTGAATCGGGTTTTGAGCCTCATTCTGGAGGACAGATCCTCTGTTTCCCCCGGTCTGCTTGAGATTCCCTACCCAACACACCCGATTCACCACCTCACCGTGATTCGTCCCCCCGTCTTGCCCCCTGTTGGGATGTCTACGCACCGGTGTTAGGATGAACGAGGTCGGACAGGGCCGTAAGTATCCTGCCGCATGGGGAGATACCTTATATGTCCGCTCGTACCCTTATGGCAGCCGCCGTTCTCACCATCAGCGCCCCCACAATGGCTGAGACCCCGGCTGTCAGCCCTTCGATCCCTACGTCGGTCAGTGCGACGATCGATCCTGCCGCGGAGGTCCTTACTCTTGAGACGGAGCGCCACAGCCGCCTGACGCTTCCCGTATTAGTCGAAGGCACCGGGCCGTTCGCCTTCATGATCGACACCGGCAGTCAGGCGACCGCCGTCACCCACGAGATTCGCACCACTGCCAATCTCGCCTCCGCGGGCACAGCGGTGCTGGTCGGGATGGCCAGCCGCCGCCAAGTGGAGCTCGCCAATGTCAGGCGGATCGAATTTGGCACCAACAGCTATACCAACTTCTCTGCCCCCGTGCTGTCACGCGAGAATGTCGGGGCGGACGGGATCATCGGGCTCGACGCCCTTCAAGACTTTCGTGTCCTGATCGATTTCCGCAAGCAGACCATCGCGGTCGAAGATACCAACATGAAGGAGAAGCGCGGCGGGTTCGAAATCGTGGTGCGGGCGCGCAGCCGCCTTGGTCAGCTGCTGATCACGGACGCGACGGTTGAAGGCGTCAAGGTGACGGTGATCATTGATACCGGCGCTCAGGCCAGCCTTGGCAATATGGCCCTGCGCGATAAGATCCGGGCCAAGCGCGCGCAGGATGTCGTCACGACCGACGTCAATGGAGTCGATATCGTCGGCGAGCTGGCGATTGTCCGCTCGCTCAGCATCGAAGGCCTCGCGCTGACCGATGTGCCGCTGACATTTGCCGATACCCCTGCCTTTGATGCCCTGGGGCTGCGCGATAAGCCGGTGCTCTCGATCGGGATGCAGCATCTGGCGCTGTTCGACCGGGTCGCGATCGACTTTGGTCGACAGCGCGTTCTGTTCGATGTCCCCGCTGATGTTGCCCGGGCGATGCGGCAGGCAAAGCAATCGGCGAACTATCGCCCGCGCTACTAGAGTCATGCTCGCCTTGCGATAAGGCACCGGCGCGCCCACATCAGGCGCCATGCCTCCCGAAACCTCCGCTCCCGCCGATCCTGCCGACGCCAATAAGAAGACTCGCGCGCGCGATGTGGAAAGCTGGGCAACGCTCAAGCGCTTCCTGCCCTATCTCTGGCCCAAGGATAATCCCGGCCTGAGGATGCGGATTGCGGTTTCGATGGTGCTTGTGCTGGCGGCCAAGGGCGTCACGCTCGCCCTGCCTTTTGCCTATAAGGGGGCGGTCGATGCCATGTCGGCCACCGGAGCGGGCGCGGCCAGTGACGGTGCAACCGTCGCCCTCGCCTTGGTTGCCGCTTACGCGCTAGGGCGCTTCACCTCGGTCGCCTTCGACAATCTGCGCAATATCGCCTTCGAACGGGTCGGCCAGATCGCCACCCTCCACTTGGCCGAGGACGTGTTCCACCGCCTCCACCGCCTGTCCCTTCGCTTCCACCTGGCGCGGCGCACCGGCGAGGTCACCAAGATCATCGAGCGCGGGACCAAGAGCATCGACCAGATGCTGTATTTCCTGCTGTTCAACATCGCCCCCACCATCGTCGAGCTGATCGCGGTCGGGATCATCTTCTATATCAATTTCGGGATCGAGCTGGTGCTGGCCACGGCGGTCACCGTGGTCGCCTATGTCTGGGTGACGCGGGCGATCACGGAATGGCGCACCAAGCTGCGGCGCGAGATGAACGAGCTCGACGGCAAGGCGCTGTACCGCGCGGTCGATTCGCTGCTGAACTATGAGACGGTGAAGTATTTCGGCGCCGAGAAGCGCGAGGAAGCGCGTTACAGCCAAGCAGCGCGTGCCTATGCCGAAGCGGCGGTGAAGTCCGAAAACTCAGTCGGCCTGCTCAACATGGCGCAATCGGTCATCACCAATGCGCTGGTTGGCGCGGCGATGGCCTATACCGTGTGGGGCTGGAGCACCGGAGCGATGACCGTGGGCGATCTGGTGCTGGTCAATTCGCTCCTGATCCAGCTGTTCCGCCCACTGGATGTGCTGGGCTGGGTTTATCGTACCATCCGCCAAGGCCTGATCGACATGGGGGAGATGTTCCGCCTGATCGACACCGATATCGAAGTGAAGGACAAGCCGGGCGCGCCTGCGCTGATCATCCGCACGCCCACTGTCGCCTTCGACAATGTCACCTTCGGCTATGATCCGGGCCGCACGATCCTCAATGGCTTGAGCTTTGAAGTGCCGGCAGGCAGCACCACCGCGATTGTCGGGCCTTCGGGCGCGGGCAAAAGCACGATCGGTCGGCTGCTATTCCGATTCTATGACCCGCTGTCCGGCCGGATCATGGTGGGCGGCGAGGATATCGCCAGCGTCACGCAGGAAAGCGTGCGCGCGGCCATCGGGATCGTCCCGCAGGACTCTGTGCTGTTCAACGAGAACCTCGCCTATAATATCGCCTATGGCGCGGAAGGCGCGGATCAGGCGATGGTGGAACAGGCCGCTCGCGATGCGGCGCTCTCCCCGCTGATCGAACGCCTGCCTGACCGGTTCGAGACGATGGTGGGCGAACGCGGCTTGAAGCTTTCGGGCGGAGAGAAGCAGCGCGTCGCGATTGCCCGCACACTGGTGAAGAACCCGCCGATCCTGCTGCTCGACGAAGCGACGAGCGCGCTCGACACCCGGACCGAACAGGAAATCCTCGGCACGCTGCGGCGGATTGCGCAGGGCCGCACCACGATCGCGATTGCCCACCGGCTGTCTACCATTGCGGATGCGGACAACATTCTGGTGCTCGACCACGGACGGCTGGTGGAGAGCGGCGATCATGTCGGTCTGCTCAAGCGCGGTGGGCTTTATGCGGAGATGTGGTCGCGTCAGGCGGCGGAGCGGCGCGACGAGGATGTCGAAGTCGATGCCGAGGCAGCCGAATAGAGGGGCAGGATTGCTAGCAAGCTAGGGCGGCGTTACCTCTTGCTCCATCGCCCTCGCCCTGCGCGGGGCGCTCATGGAGAGAGACCTACGAACATGCGTCACGCTCGTCTGATTGCCCTGCTGCTCGGCAGCGCCGCCCTCACCCCTGTCGCAGCGCAGGATACCGCCGCACCGCCCGCCGAGGTACCGACCGTGCCGGTGCCCGCTGCGCTCACCGCGGAGGAGATGCCGCCGATTCCGCTTGAGCTGGCGGCCCGTGTCCGCCCCTACCTTGAGTCCCGCGGTGCCGGCTTTGCCGGGTGGGACCCAAACACCCGCGCGGTGCTGATCAGCACGCGCTTCGCCAATGTCAGCCAGCTTCACCGGATCGCGATGCCAATGGGCGCGCGCACGCAGATCAGCTTCGAAGCCGAGCCGGTGTCGGGCTCCTACGCCCCGACCAAGGGTGACGTCATCCTCGTCACCAAGGACCGCGGTGGGGATGAGTATTACCAGCTCCACACCCTCAAGGATGGCCGCCTCACACTGCTGACCGACGGCAAAAGCCGCAACCAGCCGAATACCTGGAGCAAGGATGGGGAGTTGATCGGCTTCAGCTCGACCCGGCGCAACGGGGTGGATTCCGACCTTTATGTAATGAACCCGCGCGATCCCGCCTCGGCCCGGCTGGTGCATGAGAGCAAGGGCGGCGGCTGGGCGATCATCGCCTTCTCGCCCGATAAGGCCTTCGCCTATGTCGCCGACTACAACTCGGTGCAGGATGTCGATATCTACCGGCTCGATCTTGCCAGCGGCGCGATGAAAGCGATTGGCGACCCGAAGGCGGAGATCGCCTTCAGCGGGATGGAGATCGCGCCCGACGGCACATTGTGGGTGACCAGCGATGCCGGCTCCGATTTCCAGCGGCTGGGCCGCCTCGATCCGGCGTCGGGCAAGTTCACGCCGGTCTCCAAGGAGCAATGGGACGTCGACAGCTTCGATGTCTCCGATGACGGCAAGACCATCGTCTATGAAGTCAACGAAGCCGGATCGGACCGGATGCGCATCCTTGACGTCGCAAGCGGCAAGGTGACCAAGGTCGATGACCTGCCCGCCGGACAGATCGGCGGTCTGGAAATCGCGCCATGGGGCGAGATCGGCTTTTCCTTCTCCAGCGCCAAGAGCGCGGCGGATGTGTGGTCGCTGGACCCCAAAACGATGCAGCTGACCCGCTGGACCGCGAGCGAGACGGGCGGGCTCGATCCTTCCGTCAATGTCGAACCCCGTATCGTGACCACCAAGAGCTTCGACGGGCTTGAGGTCTCGGGACTGCTCTATCTTCCCGATCCGACGAAGTTTCCGGGCAAGCGCCCGTTGATCGTCGATGTCCATGGCGGCCCGGAGGGGCAGAGCACGACGGGCTTTGCAGGGGCTGGCAACTACATCCTCAACGAGCTCGGCATCGGGGTGTTCTTGCCCAATGTGCGCGGATCGACCGGGTTCGGGAAGACGTTCGTCAGCTTGGACAATGGCCCGTTCAAGCGCGAGGATTCGGTCAAGGACATGGCCGCGCTGATTGACGCCGTCCGGACCGACCCCGCAGTCGATCCGGCCAAGGTCGGCGTCAGTGGTGGCTCCTACGGCGGGTACATGTGCTATGCCGCCGCTGTGCAGCTGAAGGACAAGCTCGCTGCGACCCAGTGCACCGTGGCGATCAGCAACTTCGTCAGCTTCCTAGAGAACACCAACCCGTACCGTCAGGACCTGCGCCGGGTCGAGTACGGTGACGAGCGCGATCCGGTGCAGCGCGCCAAGCTCACCGAAATCAGCCCGCTGACCCGCGTGAACGAGATCACCAAGCCGATGTTCGTCATCACCGGTGCCAATGACCCGCGCGTGCCCAAGTCCGAGGCCGATCAGATGGTCGCCGCGATCCGGGCCAATGGCGGGGAGGTGTGGCATCTGGTGGCGGCTGACGAGGGCCACGGCTTCCGCAAGAAGGCCAATTCGGACTACGCCTTCCTAGCCGAACTGGTGTTCTGGAAGAAGCACCTGCTGGGCGAGTGACCGCTCGCGTCTCCGCCTGTTGGAGACACATGAGACACTGTCCAGAAACGAAAATCCCGCCCCCTGCAACCACGCGCAAAGCGGCCGAAGCGTGGGGGCGGGCAATGGGAGGGGCTGGATCATGGCTGCGATCCTGCCAGCGCCCCGGCCAGTAGGAAAGCGCCCGGATCAGCCGGCGGCGCGGGCGGAAAGATCCGACAGGATGGCCAGCGTCTCCCCGTGCCGCTCCCACGGCACGAACAGGTGATCGTGGTGGAAGCCTGCGACGACATTGCAGGCGATCCCGGCGGAGGCCAGCGCGGTAGCGACCGCTGCGGTCAGCCCCACGCCGTCGAGCGCGGAGTGCACCATCAGAGTGACGCGCGCGAACGTACCGTCTGCATCAGCGATAATCGCAGTCAGCCCCTCATCCTCGCGGATCAGGGCAAAGGCATCCGCAGGCGGATCGCCCGTGATCAGCGCGAAATCCCACCGGCGCACATCCAGCACCGGGGCCATGCCCGCCAGCATCCCCGCAAGGTCGCTGACCGGGCCAATATCGGTCATCGGGGCGCTCATCAGAGGATATACTTGCTGAGGTCGGTATTGCCCGCCAGCCCTTCGAGCCGCGCCTTCACATAGGCCGCGTCGATGGTGATCGTCTGGCCGGTGAGGTCCTCCGCCTCGAAGCTGATTTCCTCCAGCAGCCGCTCCATCACCGTCTGCAACCGCCGCGCGCCGATGTTCTCGACCGTCGCGTTCACCTGCGCTGCAATGCGGGCGATCTCACTGATCGCGTCATCAGCGAAGTCGAGCGTTACCTGCTCGGTGCCCAGCAGCGCCTTGTATTGCGCGACCAGATTGGCGCGGGTTTCGCTGAGGATGCGAACGAAATCCGCCTCGGTCAGTGCGCGCAGTTCGACCCGGATCGGCAAGCGGCCCTGCAATTCGGGCAGCATGTCGCTGGGCTTGGCCACGTGGAACGCGCCGCTCGCTATGAACAGCACATGGTCGGTCTTCATCGGGCCATACTTGGTCGCAACCGTGGTGCCTTCGATAAGGGGAAGCAAATCGCGCTGCACGCCCTCACGCGACACCGATCCGCCGCGCACATCGCTGACCGCGATCTTGTCGATCTCGTCGAGGAACACGATCCCGTTGGTTTCGGCATTCAGCAGCGCCGCGCGGGCGACATCGTCCTGATCGAGCCGCTTGTCCGCCTCTTCATCCACCAGCCGATCCCACGCTTCGGGCACCCGCAGCTTCTGGCGGCGGGTGGGTTTGCGGCCCAGCGCCTTGCCCATCATGTCGCTGAGGTCGATCATCCCCATCTGGCCGCCCATATTGCCCATGTCGAACGGAGCGGCAGGGGTATCGCGCACTTCGATCTCGACTTCGACATCGTTCATCGCGTTCTGGACGATCCGCTGGCGGAAGCTGGCGCGGGTCGCTTCGGAGGCATTGTCGCCGACCAGCGCGTTCAAGAGCCGGTCCATCGCGGCTTCCGACGCGGCTTCGCGCACCTTCTCGCGGCGGCGTTCCTTTTCGAGCCGGATCGCTTCTTCGACAAGGTCGCGAGCGATCTGTTCGACATCGCGGCCGACATAGCCGACCTCGGTGAACTTGGTCGCTTCGACCTTGATGAACGGGGCTTCGGCCAGCTTGGCCAGCCGGCGGCTGATCTCGGTCTTGCCGCAGCCCGTCGGGCCGATCATCAGGATGTTCTTGGGCGTCACCTCATCGCGCAAATCCGCGCCGAGCCGCTGGCGGCGCCAGCGATTGCGCAGCGCAACAGCGACCGCGCGCTTGGCCTCGGACTGGCCGATGATGTGTTCGTCAAGCGCGGCGACGATGGCTTTGGGGGTGAGGTTATCCATAAGGTGCATGATCCGAAGAATTGAAAACCGTTCGTGCTGAGCCTGTCGAAGCACCGTTCTTCTTCCGTCCCGAGGAGCATGAAGAAGGACGGCCCTTCGACAAGCTCAGGGCGAACGGAGCAAAAAACTAAACCGTCTCGACCGTCAGGTTGCCATTGGTAAAGACGCAGATGTCAGCAGCAACGGCCATCGCCTTGCGCGCGATAGTTTCGGCATCGGCCTCGTAATCGGCAATCGCCCGTGCGGCGGCGAGCGCGAAATTGCCGCCCGATCCGATCGCGGCGATATCGCCAACCGGCTCCAGCACATCGCCATTGCCGGTCAGCACCAGCAGCGTGTCATGGTCGGCCACGATCATCAGTGCTTCGAGGTTGCGCAGATACTTGTCGGTGCGCCAATCCTTGGCCAGCTCCACGCTCGCGCGCATCAGCTGGCCAGAATATTGCTCAAGTTTCTTTTCCAGCCGTTCAAACAGCGTGAAGGCATCCGCCGTCGCTCCGGCGAAGCCCGCGATCACAGAGCCGTCACCGATCCGGCGGACCTTGCGGGCATTGGGCTTCATTACGGTGTTGCCCATCGACACCTGACCGTCTCCGGCGATGACGGTCTTGCCGTCACGCCGCACGCCGATGATGGTGGTTCCGTGCCATTGGACGAGGCCATGGCTGGCATTATCGCTTGTCATGTCGGGGAATATGGCGCGCCTTCCCGCAGGATCAAGCGCGCAAGTGCCAACCGATTACGGGCCGCCTGGCCCGCCGCCACCCGGCAGACCGCCGCCGCCGACCTGACCGATATTGCCGAACAGGTCTTCAAGGAAGCCGCGCTCGCGCCCGAGGGTGGGGGTCTTGTTACCGTTGGGATCGAGGAACACGACCTGATCCACACCGCTGCGCTTAACGCCGGTCACCTTGCCCGCAGCGTCGAACGTGACCGCCAGAACCGAATGCTCACGGATGCGCGGACGGTTGAACGGGCGCTGGCCGGTGATGCTGGAAACGTAATACCAGGTCGGCGTGCCATACTGGCTGGTAAAGGTCGGCCGCCCGAGCGTGCCTTCCACCGATTGCTGGTTGTCGATCTGCGGCTGGATCGCGGCAGTCAGAACCGGATCGACGATGTAGCCGCGCGATTCCTGGATCGCCGTGCACGCAGGCAGCGTCGCCGCGACGCCCGCCAGCAGCACCACGCTGCGCAGCCTGCGCCAGCTCAAATCCATTGCGCTCGCCATTTTCATCTGCGCCAAACCGTCTCAATCCCGTCCTGCACTCACGCACAATCGCGCACTTGTCCCTTGGGCGACGTGCTTTAAGGGGCTAGGCGCAAGCTTGCAACGCACCATATGGCAAAGCGGTGGCGTGCTGGCGTTGAACGGCAGTTGAACGCATCCGCGCTTCGTGCGTTGCCGTAAGGAACCAAGGGGCCGCGCGGCCCCACGCCCGCATTGGAACACCCGCGCGAAAGGCCAAGCATCCCATGTCTTTCCTCTCCCGTCTGCTCGGCACCGCTCCCGACCCACGCGAAAACGTGCGGCCGCTGTGGCATCGCGTGATCGAGCTGGCGCGCGATTCTGCCTATTATGCCGAGTGCGGCGTGGCAGATTCGATCGCGGGCCGGTTCGACATGATCACCGCTGTGCTGAGCGCCGTGATGGTGCGCGTCGAAGCGTCTGATCTCAGAGCCGAAAGCGCGCTGCTGGCCGAATTGTTCGTGGAAGACATGGACGGGCAATTGCGCGAATTCGGCGTGAATGACGTCGTCGTGGGCAAGCGCATCGGCAAGCTGATGAGCGTGCTGGGCGGCAGGCTCGGGGCCTATCGCAGCGCCTTGAACGCGGGCGACCTGGACAAGCTGACCGCTGCGATCCAGCGCAATGTCACCTTTGCCGAAGGCGCCGACGAGGCTGCCAGCGCCCGCGCCGTGGCCGAGCGGGTGATGAAGCTGTTCGAGCGGCTTGGGCGGTTCTCCGATGCCGAAATGCTGAAAGCGAGCGCGATTTGGTGAGCGCGCCGCTTCCTCCGTCGGAACTCACCCGCATGATCAAGGCCCGCCCCTTGCCGGGCGGGGCGGTGGTGATTGAGGCTACTCCCGAGGAACGCGCCGCGCTGGCGGTACGCTTCGGGCTTGGCGCGGTGGAAAGCCTGCGGGCGGAGATGCGGCTGGAGCAGAAGCCTCGCGCTATCCGTGTCACTGGGCGTTTGCAGGCAGCGATCATGCAGCCCTGCGCGATTTCGACCGAGCCTTTCCCTGTCGCTATTGATGAGCCGGTCGACCTCAGATTTGTCGAGGACAATGCTCGCCCCGCGGCTGAGGGGGACGAGATCGAGCTTGAAGCGGATGATTGCGACGAGATCGAATACTCAGGCGATATGTTCGATCTGGGCGAGGCGGTCGCGCAGACGCTGGGCCTCGCCATTGATCCTTACGCCGAAGGGCCGAACGCCGAAGCGGTCCGGGCTGCGGCGGGGATTGTGAAGGAAGGCGAACAGGACGGGCCGCTGGCGGCAATGCTGGCGGGACTGAAGCGGGACTGATCGCCAGAGTTTCAGCTGAAACATCGGACGAAAACGGTCTTTAGCTTAGCGTCCGGATTTTGGCCTTCCGCTGCTCGAGGGAAATATCAGGGATCGGGTGGATTGCCGTCTTAGCCCTCTCCCCTTGCGGGAGAGGGCCCGCGAAAGGGGTTCCGAGCAAAGCTCCGGCCCAGCCCCCTCTCAACCGCGACTAGGCAGCAAGCTGCCAAGTCTGCGTATCTCTCCCGCAAGGGGAGAGAGAGAAGCTTGGGCGCAAGGTGGTCGAAGCCGAACGGCAGCCTTCGTCCCCGAGCAAGCCGTCCCTGCGATTTAACACGACACGCGATCAGAACGGAATGTCGTCGTCCAGATCGTCGTAGCCACCACCGCCGCCGCCCGAGGGGCCGCCGCCGAAGCCGCCTGACGGTCCGCCGCTGCCGCCGCCGCCCTGATCCCAGCCGCCACCGCCGCCAGCACTGCCGCCGCCATAGCTTCCGCCGCCCGACCGGCCACCGCCGCCGCTGCCGCCGCCCATGCCGCCACCACCGCTGCCCTGCGGACCATCAAGCATGGTCAGCGTGCCGCCGAGGCCCTGGATCACGATTTCGGTGCTGTAGCGGTCCTGACCGTTCTGGTCCTGCCACTTGCGGGTCTGGAGCTTGCCTTCGACGAAGACCTTGCTGCCCTTCTTCAGGTAGCGCTCCACCACGC
>VFQO010002654.1_pt1 | contig 10452 bp, 5 predicted proteins | sample 3512331 | NCBI WGS metagenome assembly VFQO01 (sample SAMN10412371, study PRJNA504923) | tailings metagenome | isolation source: Replicate 3 from Balatoc abandoned mine | place: Philippines: Itogon, Benguet | collected 2017-08-28 | reverse complement strand
GACATGATACCTAAATTTAGTGACTTAATTGTTGTTACAATCTTGTCCAGCTATTTAGGGGGTCAATACAGAAAGGGATGGTGTTTTGGTTAAGAGCTATTCAATAACTCTTAGTCAGTTATGTGAGTTGGATTAAGAAAAAAGCATAAATAAATTTTTCAATCGTGACGGTAACAAATTCTCTGATTTCATTGACTGGGTAACCAAGGCTATTTCAAATCATCCTCTTTGCTTAAAATCTTTGAGACTAGGAAATGGGATTTCTTGATCTTATTTATTCCGACACTCAGACGATGTATAGCAAACAATTAGATAGAACTTTTCATCTGAATTTTACTTAACTAAATAAGCTTAAAGCATTGTTACTGTTAATAGTTGGTCTTGACAATGTAACAATCGGCAGAGATAATTTTATGATATTCTTTTTCTGGGATTGAACGGTAAAGCCAAACTTTAATTCTTGATATTTAATTTTATTAAAAGCCAAGTGCAAATGCCTGCGGATTGAATTCTAATTCCTTACCATTGGCAATACGTGTATTTTATAAGCAAACTTAAATTTCGAGACTTCAAACTAATAACAAGACAACTATCCGTTCGCTTTGGCAACCTAACAATACTTTTCCGAAAACCTACATTGCATTTAAATTTAATGTATTTCAAAAAAGAACTGCAGATCTACACGGCTACATAGATGTCAATAGATTAATTTTTAAAATACCCTCCGCAAAAGAAATAATTGGCCTGCTCATATTTTACATAGTTGGTTTTACCCGACACAAGACAGATCTGCACAAAATCCAAAGATTCAAATTTTCCCGCCGTGTGGATGACCATTTCAAATAAAGTATTAAATTTGACACTTCTGTCCAAAGTAATTTGTCTAAATGAGTAACGTAACATTTGGTGACTATATCAGAAAGCGTAGAGAGGAAATAGAACTTCCATTGAGGAAAGTTGCTGCTTATCTCGACATCGACACATCGACCCTTAGCAAAGTTGAACGTGGTGAACGACCTTCATCGCCTGACTATTTAAAACCACTTTCTGAAATCTTAGATCTAGAGTTGAAAGAAGTGCAGACAACTTACATAGCAGACAAAATTACAAAAGATTTTGGCGGACTGGAACATTTGAGCGAAGGACTGAAAGAAGCAGAAAAACAGTTAAAAAGCAAAAAGAGATAATGTCATCTAAATTTTTTACAAATAACAGTGAACGAAGTATGTTCGATAAATTTAAAGGAATTATCGAACACATGAAAGACTTGTATGCTTTTCATGCAGTAGTTGGTTACTTCCGCTCTTCGGGCTACTTCGCTTTACAACCATACCTTAAAGATTTAAAAGAAATCAAAATTTTAGTCGGCATCAATGTTGACCAAATGTTTGCAGAATCGCAACGTAAAGGACTTTTGTATTTCGGTGACGAAGAAAAAACGAAAGAAGAATTTTTGAAATGGTTTATTCAAGACATCAAAGAAGCTAAGTATTCAGAAGAAGTTGAAACAGGTGTTTTACAATTCGTGAACGACTTGATTAACGGACGAATTGAAGTAAGAGCACACAATTCAAAAGCTATTCATGCCAAGTTCTATTTGTTTTTACCCAAACATCATAGCGAACATTCAGACGGTTGGGTTATTATGGGTTCATCTAACTTGACAGAAGCAGGACTTGGCATTAAGAAATCACCGAACTATGAATTGAATATTGCTCTCAAAGACTACGACGATGTTCAGTATACAAAAAAAGAGTTTATTGAATTATGGGAAAATTCAACCCCAATCCTGCCAGCAGACATTCAGCAGTTCAAACAGAAAACACATATCGGGCAGACATTCACACCTTATGAACTTTACATCAAATTCTTAATTGAATACTTCGGTAAAAACATAGACTACGACCCGGACACGGTTGGTGATTTGCCTAAGACTTATAAAAAGCTTTCTTATCAAATTGATGCCGTAAACCAAGGCTTTCAAATGCTGATGGAACACAATGGCTTTTTCCTTTCTGATGTTGTTGGTTTAGGAAAAACAGTTATTGCAGCCATGATAGCTAAAAGGTTTTTAATAGCTAATGGCTCATTAAACACAAAAATATTGGTGGTCTTTCCGCCCGCATTGGAAAAGAACTGGAAAAATACATTTCGTCTTTTCGGAATTGACCGACATACTAAATTCATTACCAACGGAAGATTGGATAAAATTGTAAACGGTGTTGATTTAAATTACTGGGCAAAAGAGGATTACGATTTAGTTTTAGTGGATGAAGCCCACCGTTACAGAAACCACACTTCTCAATCGTTCGGATTACTTCAACGAATTTGCAAAGCTTCAAGAAATGGTGAAGGTTTAGTTCCAGGCAAAAAGAAAAAAGTCATTTTAATTTCTGCTACTCCGCTAAACAATAGACCACAAGATTTATATTATCAGTTGCTTTTATTTCAAGATGCAAGACGAAGCACTTTACCAGTAACTAATTTGCAAAGTTTCTTTGGGCCAATTATTCGTGAGTTCAGGGAAATCATGCAACAAGACGAACCGAACATTGAACGCATCAGAGAATTATATTCATTCATTCGTGAAAAAATTATTTTACAAATAACAGTTCGCAGAACAAGACGAGATTTAAAGAACTATCCGAAATACATTGAGGATTTAAAAGCACAAGGCATTGTTTTCCCTGAAATAGCTGCACCCAAGCCAAAGATTTATGAGTTTGATGCCAAGCTGAGCAAACTGTTTTATCATACAGTTTTCTACTTGACGGATGATGATAAAATCCAGTATTACCGCTATCAGGCAATTAAATATTTGAAACCTGAATTAAGAGAAAACTATTACGAGCAAGCTATTTTAGTTTCTCAATCGTTGGCTGGTATCATGAAAACTTTAATGGTGAAAAGATTAGAAAGTAGTTTCACTGCTTTTAAATCATCATTAAAAAATCTGACAACCGCCACAGGCAGAATGATTGAAATGTTTGATAAAGGAAAAGTATTAATTGCTCCAGATTTGCGTGTGAATGACCTTATGGAAAAAGGTTTCAGCATTGAAGATTTGGAAGTGATGATTTTAGAAATGAGTGTTGAAAATCCAAGAAACAATGTTTTCAGTCCTAACGATTTTGATAGTGGTTTTATAGACGGCTTGAGAAAAGATCATTTGCTTTTACAGGAATTGGTTAAAGAATGGACCAAAGTTGAACAAGACCCAAAATTAGATGCTTTCTTAATTACGTTGAAAGATGAATTACTGAATCAGCAAATTAATCCAACAGGTAAATTAGTTGTATTTACAGAAAGCACCGATACGGCAAATTACCTAACTGAAAAAGTTGAAGCTTTCCTTAACACTAAAGTTTTAAATGTTTCAAGCGACAACCGAAGCAAGATTTTTGAAACCATTCAAGAAAACTTTGATGCTAACTACATAGGAGAGAAAAAGAACGATTACAATATCATAATCACAACCGATGTATTGGCAGAGGGTGTAAACCTGCACCGTTCCAATGTAATTGTAAACTATGACACGCCTTGGAATGCCACCCGACTCATGCAACGAATTGGACGTGTAAACCGAATTGGTAGTGTTGCTGGGGTTATTTACAACTACAACTTCTACCCCTCTCAACAAGGAGATGAAGAAATAAAACTTTACAGCAATGCATTAATTAAACTGCAAGGATTTCACACGGCTTTTGGTGAGGATGCACAGATTTACACACACGAAGAAATGTTAGAGCAGTTTGAATTGTTTGATGAAGGTTTGCCTGATGATGAAGACAAGCGCCTTCATTACTTGCGTTACATCCGTGAGTTTAAAGACAACAATCCAAAAGAATTTAAACGTATCAAAGCATTTCCATTAAAGGCAAGAACAGCAAGAAATAACAATTATGCTCAAAAAGCAGACACACACAGATCAACAGTGGTGTTTCTGAAATCGCTTTATAAAATGGAGTTTTATCAAATTGACGATAAAACCAAAGTAAATCCATTAACCTTTTTAGAAGCAGCACAAATATTTGATGCACAATCAACAGAACCATCTTTTGAATTGCCTGAAAATCATTACGAACATGTTCAGGCTGCTTTGAAATCATTTGACGAAGACTTTTTAGGTGGATCAACTGAAAAGGTTACGACAACTGATAAAGCCGATGCAAATACAAAACAGGCTTTAAAATTCTTGCGTGACTTCAAAGCGATTACGCACCAAGCAAATGTAAAAGAAACATGCCAAACACTACAACCAATTGTTGAAAGCGGAACTTATACGCCTTTGGCAAATGAGTTGAAAAAGTTAAGTCAAAAGTTTTTCAGCAAAAGAGAAATCACTACTTCACAAGTGGACAATTTGTTGATTGCCTTGGCTAAGAAATACGATGCTTTTACCAGTGACGAAGAAGAAACAAAACTGGAAGAAATTGAGACCAACATTGCACCTGAAATTGTGCTATCAGAAACTTTTATTGAATAATGGATAAGAAGACATTGCAAAATAGCATACTCGAAAAAGCATATCAGCCATCCACATGGTTGGATGTGATGAAAGATTATTTTGGTGCCAAGAAGTTTCACCAAAAACCACAATCAATTTCATTACCCAATAATGATATAGCGGAAAGTGCTATTGAATTAGGGAGTTTCTATACTACTGATGAGAGATTAGTAGGGATGTATGAGGTACATCTAACACCAAAAGCATGGCTGGATAAAAACAGAGTTGGTTTAAGAAATTTGCTTCGCCAGGTTTATAAATACGATGTTGATGGTGCGTTAATTGTTTTTGTTCAAGGCGAAAAATGGCGTTTTAGTTTTGTAAGTGAGATAAGAACTGAAGAAGGAAAAAAGGAAACAGAACCAAAACGCTACACCTATCTTTTTGGTAAAGGTGAAAGTTGCCGAACCGCAGCAGAAAGATTTGATAAACTAAAAGGAAAGCCAATTTATTTAGCCGATTTGTTTGATGCCTTCTCTGTCGATAAACTAAATAAAGAATTCTTTAAATCTTACAAAGAGTTTTTTGAGAAATTCAGTGCTCATCTTGCTGCAAATAGCGATTATCGAAAATTAATTCTCGGTTCTAAAAAAGAACTGGAAAAAGGTTGGCAAGATTATGAAGCAAAACCAATTCGTGATTTTAGTAAAAAGCTGCTTGGTAGGATTGTCTTTCTGCAATTTCTACAGAAAAAAGGCTGGATGGGTGTGCCAGCAAAAAATGAGAAATGGGCAGGTGGCGATGCCAAATTCTTGCAAAATATATTTTTGAACTATGCTGATAAAGAACATTTTCATAGTAAAGCCTTAAAGACATTATTCTTTGAAACGCTGAATAAGAAAAGAAGCAATCATCTTGCTCCAAGTGCTTTAGGTTCTGATATTAAAATCCCCTACTTAAATGGAGGTTTGTTTGACAAGGATATTTCCTATAACCATAACATTGATTTCCCTGCCGACCTGTTTAAAAACCTCTTAGAGTTTTTTGAATCGTACAATTTCACGATTGATGAAAACGACCCTTATGATAGCGAGGTAGGTATTGACCCTGAAATGTTAGGCCATATTTTTGAAAACCTACTGGAAGAAAACAGAGAGAAAGGGGCGTTCTATACACCGAAAGAAATTGTGCATTACATGTGTCAGGAAAGTTTGATGCAATATTTCCGAACCCATTTGCCTGAATGCACTGAAGATGAAAGCCCAGCTACTAAAGCACTGGAACAATTTATAAGAAATGGAATAGTTGGTGATAGAAACGATAAGAAAAACTTTGTTGTGCAACAAGCCAAGCGTATTGAAAAACTGCTTGATAAATTAAAAATATGCGATCCTGCCATTGGTTCGGGTGCTTACCCTATGGGAATGTTGCAGGAAATATTTAAAGCCAAAACCGCATTGGATTTAACCCTTGACCATGCCGAAACAAAAAAGCAGATAATACAAAATTGCATTTATGGTGTGGACATTGAAAACGGTGCGGTAGAAATTGCCCGGTTACGTTTTTGGTTAGCATTGGTAGTAGATGAAGATACTCCACAACCATTACCTAATTTAGATTACAAGATTATGCAGGGCAACAGCTTACTTGAAAGCTTTGAAGGGATTGATCTAAGTAAGGTGCATACAGTAAGTAAAACGACCACGATTTATGAGCCGCAAAAAGATATATTTGGCAATTTAATTGACCCACAATTAAAATTTACAGATGTAAAAGTGTTGCAGGAAAACAACTTGCAGCAACTCATGCAGGACTTTTTTAATGAAACCGATCCTGAGAAAAAACAAGAACAAAGGGAACTCATTAGCCAAACGGTACATGAACACATAGATTACAACTTAGAACTTTGGCAACGCAGCTTGGAAAGGCAAATTGCAGAAGCCCCTAACGCCAATACCCAAGGTTTAAAAGCAGCTACCAAGAAAAAGATTGTAGAACTTCACAAGCAATTGGAAAACCTGATTGAGAAGAGGGAAAAATTACATGAATTGCAAAATGCTGTGAACAAACCCTACTTTCTGTGGCATTTGTTTTTTGCGGATGTATTTGAAAAAGGAGGTTTTGATATTGTGATTGGTAATCCACCTTATGTTGGTCAAAAAGGTAACAAGGAATTGTTTCAAGAAATAAAAGATTCACCGTTGGGGATTAAATATCATCAGCGTAGAATGGATTTATTTTATTTCTTTTTTCATCATGGAATTGAGATTCTCAAAAACAAAGGCGTTCTATCGTACATAACAACAAACTATTTTCTTACGGCAACATATGCTGATAAACTTCGAAAACATATATATGATGAAACCACCATTTTGTCTTTGTCTAATTTTAATGAGTTAAAGATATTTGAATCTGCTTTAGGACAACATAATTTAATTACTACACTTAGGAAAGGAAAGTTTGAAGAGATTCAAGCAAAAACATTTATCACCCAAAGGGAGGGCTTGGCAAATGAAGAAATTATAAATGCAATAGTAAGAGAGCAAGATGATTTGACTGAATATAACTTGCAGTCTCAAAAATCATTATTCGAAAAGGACACTTTCTATTTACGAATAGAATCACAGCTACATGGTAATAAAACAAGCTATGGAATTAGTGGGCTTCTGAATAGAATAAAAGATAATTCCGATACATTTAGTAAATATTTCAATATTGAACAAGGGATTGTTAGCGGTGCAGATAAAGTAAGTGATAGTATTATTCAAGAGTTTGCTCACCTCAATTTAAATAAGGGTGATGGGATATTTATTCTAACAAAAGAAGAGGTTCGAGACTTAAATTTAAGTAATGAAGAACTTAAATACATTAAACCAGTTTATAAAAATTCCGATTTAAAAAAATGGTATTTCATCCCCAAGAATAAACTTTATCTTATTTACCTAAAGGACGAGGGTAAGCCTATCGAATTGGGTAAAAATCTAAAACTACATTTCGAAAAATTCAAAGAGGTTTTAACTGCAAAAAAAGAGAATTGCTTCAAAAACCCTTGGCTAAGAAAGATTGTTGAACCTTGGTTACTTCGTGGTAATTATTTCGTATTGTTCTATCCTAGAAATAAAGATTCATTTGAAAAAATCAAAATTGTTAACTCAAGGCGGTCTTATACTAATTCATTCGCATTAGAAGATAGAGGCTTTTTCGAACAATCAGACATAGTTTTTTCTACTCTGAAACAAGAATTTGAAAATAAATTAGACATAAAATATTTTTTAGCAATACTAAATTCGAAACTGCTTTACTGTTGGTTTTATCATAAAGGGAAAAGAAAAGGTGAGCAACTTGAACTTTTCCAAAAACCAATTTCAGAAGTGCCAATAAAAATAGGTGAACACAATAGGCAAATACAGATAAGCACATTAGTTGATAGAATTATAAACAATAAAAAGCAAAATCTAGAAAGTTCGTTCTACGAAAATAAAATTGATGCTTTGGTTTTTCAATTATACGGGTTAACTGAGCAAGAAATGCTACAAGTTTTGGACACCTTCAAGGAACTGAGCATCAAAGACAGAAATCAAATACAGAACGAATACTGGAATATTGCAAACAGTAAATTTCAGTTGGACAAATGAGCTCAAATATTTATACTTTAAACATTGTGGCGAATTCTATCTGACCAATAAAATCAATTAAATAAACAGATGAAATGATACAAAAAATAAGCATAGTAAATTTTAAAGCAATCAAAGATTGTCTGAATTTGCCTTTACAGCCTTTCACGACTTTTATAGGGAATAATGGTAGTGGTAAAAGCAGTGTAATTGAAGCCATGAGAACCTTACATCTTTGCCTCACTAAAAATATAGAAGAAGCCTTTGCTATTTGGGGTGGATTAGATAAAGTTCGAAATTACCATGCCATACAAAAGGAAGCGACTGTTTCGCAATTTGGCTTTAAACAAAAACATCAACCAATTTCCTTTTGGTTGGAAGCCGAACTTAACGGTAAAAAATATGAGTATCAAGTTGAATTTAATTTGAGCCTGAATGATGATTATTACATCGTTGAAAATGAAGAATTGCACTGTAATGGTCAGGTACTGTTTGCCACAAATGCTATAGATAACAGTGGCAATTCCTTTTGTCAACTCTATGTTGCAGCCGATGGAGCAAGGGAGTTTACACACAAGAGTAATACATTGCTTCTTTCACTAACAGACGGTAATCCGAATTTACTGCATCAAGATGTTGCTGCTTTCAGAGAATATGTAATGAACTGGCAATTTCTTTACATGAATGCCCACGACATGGGCAAACCTGTAATGCAAAACAGATTAACCAAAAATATTCGCTTAGAATATGATGGCAGAAACATTGCGGAATATATTCTTTGGATTAGAGCGCAAGGTCAAGAATACCTTGACAGCATCGTCCAAAAGATGATTTTCGTGTTGCCCTACATCAAACAAATTCAGCCGAATATTCAAGAAACTTTTAACAGAGAAGTCGAACTTCTACTTCATGAAACGCATGACAAAAGTAGGCCTCTGCCTGGTTGGCTTTTATCATCGGGTACACTAAGAATTTTAGCTCTCCTTTCCTTGTTCGATACACCAAAACCACCAAGTTTGTTGTTTGTAGATGAAATCGAAAATGGTTTAGACCCGCGAACCATAGGTCTCTTACTTAATGAAATTCGCAATGAAACTACTGCTGGGAAAATGCAAGTTGTAATTACAACACATTCACCATATCTATTAGACTTGTTACCGATTGAAAGCATCATCGTCACAGACAAACGAGTTGATTATTGTAAATACCACATTCCAGCTACAGAAGCAAGATTAAAAGTTTGGATTGAGAAATTCACTCCGGGAAGATTATTCACCACCGGTAAATTCAGCAGATAGTATGAAAGTAGGATTTGTATTTGAATGCCAAGACCAAGGACCTGATGAATTGCTTTACACACAGGTAGCGAAAGATTTGTGTAATAAATTTGAAATATCTCAAGAGAATATTTCACCATTGGGTAACAAACATGCAGTTATTAATGACAGTGCATTGGATGTTCAAACCATGTTAGACAATGGTTGTCAGTATGTATTTATCGTTTGGGACCGAATGCCCAAATGGGGTGGTTCAGGTAAATGTGATGACCATAAAGCCACATTAACTTCCAAGCTTAAAGCTGTTGGAATAGATATGACTAAAATAATTATGTGCTGCATCGACGAGATGCTTGAGAGTTGGCTTATCGCAGACGGCAGAGGAGTTACTAATTATTTCCAAGGCTTAAATCACCAAAGTCCAAAGTTTCCTGACCATAAATCAAAAGCGGAGCAAACTTCTCCAAAACAAAGATTGGAAGCATTCAATGGAAGATATAATGAGTACAAGGATAATTTGGGAATTCTTCATGGACTAAATAAAGATTACAGCCGAGCAGCTAGATGGAATAATTCGTTCGGAGAGTTCGTAAGCGCCGTTCAACAAATTTGTGCGCAATAAAATGTCCAATCAGTATTCATGCAGTCATTGCCAGCACTCACAAGCTTACAAGCAAGCCAAAAAACTTGGAAAAGAATGTGCCTGCACTGGTTAATGATTGCCAAATTTGAGTAATCAGTTAATGTGTTTTTTGCTTATAAATCTAAGCGACTGATTGCATCTTTGGAGGTGCCGAAGCCGAATAAATCTTTACGATTTAAAGGTCAATCAGTTTACTTGGTTTGGTTAAAGTTTATTATTCTGTGCCTCCTAGTTTAGGGCTAAACTCTTTATAGTAAATTAATATAGCTGAATTTTATTTAATTGAAAATCAAATTCTTAAACTTATTTAACTACATAAAATCAATTGATTTACCAGAAGCATCATTAATTTTTAGGTACTATAAATCTGATTTTATTTAAATTTTAGGGATTGAATTTGCTGAGTTCAACTGATTAGTGCAATTTTTAAACAAAAGGCAAAAAAGCTTTTGAGGGCTTTTTGCCTTTTGA
>VFQO010002653.1_pt1 | contig 10452 bp, 8 predicted proteins | sample 3512331 | NCBI WGS metagenome assembly VFQO01 (sample SAMN10412371, study PRJNA504923) | tailings metagenome | isolation source: Replicate 3 from Balatoc abandoned mine | place: Philippines: Itogon, Benguet | collected 2017-08-28 | reverse complement strand
ATTTAATCGTTTTTCCTTAACTTAACCTCTGGTCCCGTTTTTGGGGAGTATTATATGGCAACACCACAAGTGGTAAATCTACGCTGAGAAGAATCCTTTTTTCGAAAGCTGGAGAAGAGAAAAAAGCTGCCTTAATTAAAGAGGAAAGTACGCATGGAGTCATTATTGAAAATCGGGAAGTGGATACCGCTCAAAAAGTCAATGTTCTGTTATTTGATTTTGGTGGACAAGATTATTACCATAGCACCCATTTACCATTTTATCAAAAAGACACTCTACATTGGTTAGTTTTTAAATCAGAATTACCTGAAATTCCAAATGCTTACACGTATGGTCTAAAAAAAACAAATAAGACCGAAGAGTTATTTTTCCCTATATCCTATTGGTTAAATAGCCTAAAATCATTAGGAATGGCAGGTGATTCAGGCCCCTTAGTTGATATTATTCAAAATTTACATGAAAATATCCATTCAAAATATGAATTGAATAATTTTGATTTAAAGAAAATTTCATATTTAAGAATAGGTGATATTATAGATTTTGATTTTCATAATAATACCCAAAATTTCAAAAAATGGCTTTTAAATAGAATTGAAAATCAAAATTACGATCGCATTATTCTAAAAAAAGATTACGAATTACATACTACTTTAGCTAAACAAAAAAATATTGTATTTACCATTGATGAGATCATAAAGTTAGTTGATAATTCCACCACGAAAGAAAAAGTTACTCAATCACTAGAATATCTTCATTCAAACTTTCTGGGTTATTTGGTGACAATACCAGAAGAAGTAAATCGAAAAATGTCTTCCTTTTTCATCCGTGATCTCACCCAATTCTCCCAATGGATTCACCAGATCCTTTCCAAGGAATTAATTTCGGGTGATGGGCAACATGGTTATTTTAATAGAGAGGAGGCTACAAAAAGACTTCGTACCAAAGCAGCTAAAGGTCATATTGATAAAATCATTACCTTTCTAGAAAAGGAACACATCATTTTTCCAGTACAAGGCAAAACCGATACATGGATCGCCCCAAGTTATTTATCTGCACCAAAATTACAAGTTGAACAACTTTTATTAGCGAGCTTTGATGAACCCGATGTTAAAATTTTTCTTCCTGATTTCTTTCACACCAATCTGATCCACGTTTTGATCAAGGAATTCAAGGATAGCTTGGTGCAAGATCTTGGAAATAAGACCTACTTGCTGTGGAAAAATAAGATCTTACTTTACGAAGACAATAAGAAAGAGAAGTCCAATCAAAAAGCCTTTTTGCTATTGGAATTGATTTATCCCATGGATGCGGAGTATTCGAAGTACAAAATAGAAAACTCAGCTCTTGAGTGTCCGGTTTTGGTCATTCGGCGCAATCAGTCGGGATTTGTTGCGGAATCGATTTTTGCGAAAATTTATCAATACATAAACAAACATTTTACTGACAAAAATATTACCAAAGAAATTTGGCTCAAGTCAAAGCTGGGTGATTATATTCCCATTGATTGTTTGAACCAAAATAATAAAAATACCTATTCAGAACGATTACAATCTGTCTATTATAATGAAACCTTCTATCCGATGCGAGATTTTCAGTATTTCATCAAAGAGGGATACACATTGCCTAACAAAGTATTTATCGCATATTCAAAGGCAAATGCCGACTTAGTAGAAGAGTTCATTCTACACCTTCAACCCTACCGAGAACGAGGCGAATTGGATTTCTTTTATGATAAAGAATTGAGGATGGGCGATAAATGGGATGAGGCCATAAAAAAAGAGCTACTTGATAGCGATAAATTAGTGTGCCTCATTTCCCCACATTTACTCAATACCCATTACGTAACACACTTGGAGTTACCTTTAGCAGTTGAGAAAGGAAAGGAAATTATTCCTATCATATTGGAAGATTGTGATTGGATGAATTTACCTATCCGTGGAAAGGACAAAATTTTAAATGAATATTTAGGTGAATTCAATGCACCCAAAAAAGGCGAATACATTTCTCCCAATCGTTCAGAAAGGCAAAAGGAATGGAACCTACTTGCAAAAAAACTAACTTTAAAATCAAATGACCGAACACTTTCACAAACACCTGGACATCCTGCAGGGCTTGATCAGCCGGATGGCCGGGAATAGCTCATCGTGTAAAAATTACTGCGTGACGTTGGTTACGGGGGTTTTAGCCCTAGATCAAGTAAAGACAGAGCACACGTTGACAGGACTGGCTTTCATCCCTGTTGTGCTTTTTTGCTTTTTGGATGCGTATTATTTGTCGCTGGAATGGCATTTCAAACAACAGTTTAGGGAACTTATCAAGCTTTGGCAAGAGGATAAGCTCAAGACCAAGCACCTGTTCACCATACAACCCTCCGGCAAAGGGGTTCATGGTATTGGTTTGGTTTTAGAGGCTATAGGATCCTATTCCATCTTTCCGTTCTATGGGGCCTTGAGCTTGGTGATTGGGGTGTTGATTTGCATGAGCAAATAATTTTTTCAAACAGTTGATTCCAGCGATTTCGCCTTCGAAACGGTAAAAAGGCCCCATCGAACCTATTGCGCCGAATACGACAGAAGAAAACAAAAAGAAAAATCGGCGGGTGGAGTTTGTTGTGTTGTGAGTGCTTTGTGGGGAGAACTGGCGTTTAGTCCCTGGGTTTTTTCCTCGACCCGATTCTACATAAAGTCTTTAGCGACCACTGAAGATAGCTTGGTGATTCAAACCTCAATATCTAAAGAATGGCCAGCGAATCCTCAAATATCTCGAACATTCCAGAAGAGCCAATCCCTAACTCTACTTTTCCAGCTCACTACCTAGAAGCGGTGAGCATTCAAGTCAATCCTTTCCATTTTCTGTATGCACAAGAAATCTTGTTGCACCTCAATAGACACGTATTTGCCCAAAAACTATACATTTTATATAGTTTCGCTTCACAAAATGTATAGTTTTCAATTCGTTAATTGAAGGGTTAGAATTATAAATTTGTTCAACACTTATCAAAAAGTCTGCAGCTGTTTAATAAGTGTCTTTCTTTTATTTAAGTAAATAATTTGGCCAAGTTATTCCTAAAATAATCGAGGGAGTCGGAAGATTTATGAACAAACGACTAAAAATAAGAGAGTAGTAAAAAAACATTCATAATCTTACAATCATGAAAAAACTGTTTTTCACGTTACTATGCTCAGCAATTTCTGTAGGCGTTTTCGCAAATACATCAAGCGAACTGAAAAATACAACTGACAAAGAAACTATTTCTGAAACTACAATTTCTACAAAGAATAGTACAATACAGGCACCTCTAGTTATGACCTGCTTCTCTGCAAGTTGTGTTACGGTTTGTAGAGCAGGCGGCCCTTCGAGTACAGCTGAGACTGTTAAATATCTACAAGCACTTGATAGATATTGTAAAAGTAGATAAGTCTCAATTCACTTTTCATCATAAATTTTATCACCCTTGAAATTATTTTCAAGGGTGATCATTCAACCTTACACTATGAAAGCGAAAATCATTTTTCTCCTCGTCTGTATTTCACTACAAACTGTAGCTCAAAACTACAAAGTGACCTATTTGGCTAAAGGAGTGAAAGAATTGAAGAAAGATACGCTATCCTCAAGTATAGAAGAAAAAGCTATTCTATTAATTAAAAACTCATCTGAGTCATTTTTTTTCTCTTCCCTTTTTGAAATAAATAATCATTTTTATAAAAAAATTGAAGAAAATGAAAAAAAGCAAGTTTCTATTGATCCCCATGAATATTTAGATAGTCTAAATACGCTAACGTACCCCAGCTTTTTGGAAGACGAATATGTTACCAAATTGGATAACACAGGTTCCTATCAAACATGGACTAAGGTTGGTATCGAAGCTTTTCAATACAAGCAAAAGAATATATACCATTGGGTCTTGGGTTCAGAAACGAAAGTAATCCTAGGTTATACCTGTTTACAAGCGACAACCGAACTTCATGGACGTACATTTACGGCGTGGTATACCGAAGACATTCCGATCATGAGCGGCCCACACAAATTTTCTGGGTTACCGGGTCTTATCTTGAAGGTCGAATCGACCGATAAACTCTTTCGCTTTGAAGCCATCGGGTTCGAGAAAATAGCCCCCTTTACCCACATCATCCCGTGGTATGCCGATGAAGCCAGACCCATTTCGTTCGCTGATTTCTTGAAAATCCGGTCGGATTATTACCGAGATCCCCTAAAACAATTTGAAAATCAGGGTTTTACTATCCAACTATCACCTGAGTTCAGCCGTGAATTAGACAGCCGACGCAATTACATCTTCCTAGAGGAAAAGGAATGAAACGAGGTTTACTTGTATTGTTTAGTATCAGCTGGTTTTTAGGCTTTAGTCAAAAAAACCTCTCAGGCCATGTGATTCAGGGTGTAGATTCTGTAAAAATTTCAGGAGCAAACGTGATTTTAAAAGATTCGCGAACGCTTAAAACGCTTGGTTTTTCAAGTACCAACGAGAAAGGCTTTTTCAAGATCTCCCTTCCAAACAACCCAGATTCTGTACTCCTAAAAGTTTCCAATGTTGGATATACCCCCTTTGAACAAATCATCAGCACGTCAAAGGGTGAGATAACCATTCCTTTATTTTTCAGTGAGATTGAGTTAAGGGAAGTAATTATTAAAAAGAGTCCTATTCTCGAAGTGAATGATACCTTGGTTTATGATGTCAAAAGCTTTAAATCGCAGGAGGACCAGGTGATTGGGGATTTAATCGCCCGCCTACCCGGAATTCAGGTTGAACCCGATGGGCGAATCAAGTTTCAAGGGAAAGACATCAACAAATATTATATTGAAGGGCTCGATTTACTTGAAGGACGGTACTCCATTGCTAATCGTACTGTAAAAATTGATGATATCAAGTCCATCGAAGTTTACCAAAATCACCAACCTATTCGGATGCTAGATAGCTTGGAATTTTCAGACCGAGCTGCCTTAAATTTAGTTCTCAAAAATAATCGCACCGTGGTCCATACCGCCGAAATTGGGGCTGGATTAGCACCACTGCTGGGTCATGTTAAGACGTCTACTATTTTATTCAAACCCGCTTTTCAATTGATGGCAACGCTTGAGGCCAATACTATTGGCGTCGATTTATCTAACCTTACTTCTGATTTTACCAACCCCGAAACCATTGAAAACCAACCACCCAAACTCAATATACTTTCTCCCAGTACCCCTTCATTTGATACCCGGAGATGGTTGGTCAATGAAGATGTGCAAGGAACCTTCCATTCACTGAATAAATTAAAAAATGGTTTTCAAGTAAAGACGTTTGCCTCCTATGGTAGGAACCATTCCAAACTAACGGGCACTTCTGAAACCGCCTTTTTTGATACTTTTCAAGAAATTGCAAGGCTCAAAGAGAGCCGGGTTGCGTCGGTCGGTTCCAATCAGCTAAAATTGGAGTTCGTTGCGGAAAGAAACAATGAAAAACAGTATGCAAAAAATAAACTAACTTTTTTCAATGAATCCAATATATCCAGTGGTTTGATCGATGCTCCGTTAAATGATCTCAACCAGCAAGTTAATTCCCCTAGATATACTGTACGAAATACATTTGACAAGTATATAAAACTTAAAAGACAACTTTTAACCCTTCAAACCGATGTAAGTTACATGTCAGACCGTCAAAATTTGCGCATTCTAGACGACAGCACTCAAACTTCTCGACAGTATGTTATACAGCAGGGCTTGCACTCCGACCTATTTCTTTCCAAAATACAAATAGGCTCAAAATTTCGGTTTAAGAAATTAAACATCCGATACTCTATAGGAAATCATATAAACCTTCAACGCGCTTCCAGTTCATTTGGGACGGACCAAGACATCCATCAAAATCCAAATAACTTAACCTTCAATCAAGTTAATACCTACCTACAAAGTCATGCGGAACGAAAAGTTGCAGGCTACCAAATAATCATTGGATGTAAATTCAATACCACCCACCTTACAGCAAAAGCCGTTTTAAAAGATGACATCAAAAGCCAAACCTATTTCTTTTTAGAGCCTCATCTTTCGGTTAATAAACGTTTTAGTCATTTTTGGTCGTCGGATCTTTCTTTTCACAGAGGTATGAAATTTGGATCTGCCTTTGATTATTTTAATCAAGAAATTCTACTTAATTATCGGGAAGGACAAATTGGAGTAGACGAATTTCAGACAAGAATCATTCAGACCGCCTCGTTCTCCATTACCTATAAGGATGTCGTTAAGAATATTTTTGGTGGTTATTCGGCCACTTTGACGGCCATGGATCAGAATCTAATTTCAACGACTGCTATTTCCAACGATGGCCAAACGTTGGTCGGACTTAAACCACTTGACAATGGAAATACGATGCTTCGACAAGACATTCGTTTGTCTAAGTTTTGGCGAGATGCCAAAGTCAACCTTTCATTTCAAGCCGCCTTTATCAGCAATTCCCAAGAAATTTTGGTTAACTCGATCAAAAACACATTCTTTTCCAACACAATTGAACCGTCCTTGAACGTAACGTATCAACCTTTAAAAACCTTCAAATGGGTCATGGAAGGACAGCTTCAAAGAACCAAAATCACGTCGAATGTGACAGGGCTTCACCGAAATAATCAAGCGAATTTAACCGCTAAACTTCTCTATTTCCCTTCAGAAAATATATCCATTCAATTGCAAAACGAAAATTACGTAACGCAATTTGGTGATCTCAAACCACTTTATAATCGCTTTGTTCATGCAGACATTTGGTTTGATTTGAAAGGAAAAGTCAGTCAGGTGAAACTATCGTTTACCAATATCTTCAATGAGCGCGAGTTTAACATCATCCAGAATCAGTCGCTCGTGACAAGCGTTACCAACTTCTCTATGCGACCTTTCCAAGTTTTGGGTACGGTGAAGTTCCGCTTATAATTGCCTCGATTTTTTACATTGAATTCTGGCCCGCTTCGTTCACTTTAAAAAAAATGTTTGTTTATTTTGATAATGGGTTACGTCGAGCTTGGGCGCAAATTCCCCTTTTCCCATCTAGGTTTTATCCTATTCCTGCTCCGTGTTGGTTAGTGCATGTTCAAGATCCTACAAAAATCCCTCTTGGCCGATTTTAACGTAGGACTCCTCTAGGCAGAAGAAAAGTCCATTCAATCCCAAAGAAATTTTCTCTATCTTAGTGGTTCTACAGCATTCAACTCCTGAATCCTATGCCAACGTATCAACTGACTATTAATAATCGTCCGGTCACCCTCCAAGCGGAGGCGGATATGCCCTTGGTTTGGGCTTTACGTGACCTTGCCAATTTAAAGGGCACCAAGATTGGTTGCGGAATGGCCCAGTGCGGCGCCTGCACCGTTCACCTCAACGGCCAGCCCATCCGGTCATGCCAAATGCCCCTGGGTTCGTTACCTAAAAAAGCAAAAATCACCACCATAGAGGGCATCAGCACACCTACCCTTCATGCGGTGCAACAAGCTTGGATTGAAGAACAAGTACCTCAATGTGGGTACTGCCAGTCAGGACAGATTATGTCGGCGGTTGCATTACTGAAAGAAAATCCGAAGCCCACCGAGGACGATATCCGGACAGCACTGGACGGACACCTTTGTCGATGCGGCACCTATGCTCGCATTCAGGCGGCGGTCCAGCGTGCTGCTGAAACACTAGCCAAAACGTCTTCTCCATCCTAAAACCTACTGATAACATGGCAACCCAACGCAGAGAATTTTTAAAAACCCTCGGCCTGACTGGACTTGGCATCGCCTTCGGTTTGGATGCAGTCGCCAACGGTCAAACCTTACATAAAGTGGCGAGTTCGGCACTTACTTTGGAGATTAATCCTTTTATTTTGATCGATACTCTGGGGAATATTACGTTGGTCAACACACGACCCGACATGGGCCAAGGCTCCACCCAGGCTGTTCCCTCTTTGCTAGCCGAAGAACTGGAGGTACGGTTGGATCAGGTTAAAATTGTTCAATCTGACGGGCGAGAGAAATATGGTTCTCAACAGTCGGGAGGAAGTAGCTCGGTACGGGGTCTTTGGCTACCCCTCCGGCAAGCGGGTGCCGCCGCACGCGAAATGCTCATAAAGGCCGCGGCTCAGAAACATGGCGCCGCGATTTCAGAATTTTATGCCAAAGAGGGAAGGATTTACCATCGTCCCTCCAATAAGAGTTATTCGTATGGTGAACTGTCGGAACTGGCTTCTACATTTGAAGTTCCTCAGAATCCAACCCTAAAAGATCCGAAAGATTTTAAATTACTAGGTAAATTCCATCCCCGACTGGATGTCCCAGATCGGGTAACAGGTAAAGCCGTGTACGGAATCGATGTGCAGATACCCGGTATGGTCTATGCCAAAGTCGTGCATCCACCCCGAATTCACGATACCATCGGGAGCATTCAAGACGCGGCTACGCGGAAAATACCCGGTGTTTTGGATGTGGTAAAAACCGAACGCGCCATGCCACATACCACCACTGAGGCCGTGGCTGTTATTGCGAGCAACCAATGGGCCGCCCTCAAAGGGGCAAAGGCATTGGAGGTAACCTGGAAGTCGGCGACCGACAAATACCTTCGTCAAAACACCGCCGAATACTTTGCAGACGCTCGGAAGGCGGCCGACAAGTCGGGCATCCGATTTGAAGAAAAAGGTGACTTCGATGCTGTTTTTCAGCAGGCCACCAATAAACTTGAAGCTGTATACGAAACTCCCTTCTTGGCTCATGCCCCCATTGAATCGGAAAACGCCACCGTCCATGTAAAAGAAGACGGTAGCGTGGAAGTGTGGGCGCCGATCCAAGGGCCGGATGGCGCTTTAACCCAAGTAGCTCAATATTTGGGTATTCCAGAAGAAAAGGTGAAAATCAATGTTACCTTGTTGGGAGGATCATTTGGCCGAAAAGCCTACATGGACTTTTTGAATGAAGCCTGCCACCTTTCGAAGCAATTGAAAAAGCCTGTAAAAGTGCTTTGGACGAAAGAGGACGATATAACCCTTGGGCCGTATCGCCCCGGCATGTTAAGTAAAATGCAGGCCGCCTGGACAGGCAACCGATCGATAGCATTTCATCACCAAGCCATCGGAGAATCCATCTTGGGACAAGTTTTCAAGGGATTACCCCCAACGCAGGCGGATCCCTGGTTGGGTGAAGAATTAAGTCAGCATAACCACCAATACGGTTTCAGCACACACAAAGTGAGCTATTCACGGGTAGAAACCAGCATACCCATCGTGTGGTGGCGCTCCGTATATGCTTCCAATTTTGGATGGGGACAGGAATGTTTCTTAGATGAAATAGCGCACGCACAAGGAAAAGATCCACTGGATTTCCGACTCGGACTTCTTAAAGCGGCTCCGCGGTACCAAAAGGTTCTTACCGAATTAGCCGAAATTGCCAAATACAAAGAGGTAGCTCCGGGTACCGCCAAAGGGATCGCGATGTTCCGTTCGTTTGATTCGATTTCGGCCGCCTGTGTGACTGTCGCCAAAACAGCGGATGGAATCAAGGTTACGGACGTCGTCTCGGTGATTGATTGCGGGATGTATGTGAATCCGGACAACGTGAAGGCCCAAACCGAAGGAAATATCATCATGGGACTTCAAGCAGCCATGAAAGGAGGAATCACCTTTGAGGATCATCAATGCCAACAAAGCAATTTCCACGATTACGCGATCCTCCGACATTCCGAAACACCTAAAATGACTATTCATATCATCGAGAATGGTGAAAAACCAGGGGGAGTCGGAGAACCTGGCTTGCCTCCTATTGCTCCAGCTTTAGGAAATGCATTGTTTAAACTAACGGGGGAACGCCAAAGAACGTTACCGTTGGTGATGTAAGGATATCGTATCAATCATTCCCCCCAAGGAGTTTTTCATGTCACATCTCAAATGACAATGGAAAACTCCTATTTTTTTAGACCAATTCCATTTTTTGGAATTTTTCCAGGAATAACCAATCCGACTTCCAAAAAATTTAAACATTTTTTATAACTTTTTTGATAATTTATTTACTTATTCAAGTATACGAGAGAGATTCAAAAGAGCCAGTTGCTGTTCATTGAAAAAAGAGTGTCACTCATTTTGGGTGGTATAAGTATTGAAAATTAATTAATCAACGAAGCAATTCGAAAATCAGAAATTAAAAATTTTCAATATTTATTAAATTAAAAAAATGACAACCTCCAACATCCTCCGCGCATTTGTTCTGTCCACTTCTATCGCTTTAGGAACATCTTTAGCAGCCGCTGCCCAAGACAACAATACCGATAACCACCAAATCACAGTAAGCATACCCAACGTCGCGTTATTGGATTTAGAAACAGGTGGTACTAGAAACTTCACCGCTTCCTTTGTACAACCTACTCCATTGGAAGCTGGACAAAAACTTAGCGCGCCCGGAATAGTTCATTAAACTGTGTCTAGGTTTAAAATAGTATTAAAGGAGGGACTGG
>VFQO010002651.1_pt1 | contig 10456 bp, 9 predicted proteins | sample 3512331 | NCBI WGS metagenome assembly VFQO01 (sample SAMN10412371, study PRJNA504923) | tailings metagenome | isolation source: Replicate 3 from Balatoc abandoned mine | place: Philippines: Itogon, Benguet | collected 2017-08-28 | reverse complement strand
TCCTATAAAGGAAGGTTCTGTAGCTAGTTTACTTCTATCCTCTCTTGTTGCTCTAGTTATCATACATGGTACAGCTGTTCGAGTAAGAGGAAAACAGGCTGTAACATCTTTGAAATAAATAACATTATTTTCTTTTGCTAAAAGAGGATTGGTGTCTCTTTTGTAGCCGGATAATTGAAAATGATCTGTTCGGGCAGATTCTCCAATTATCAACACAATATTAAGATCTTCGGTGGCTTTTGTATCAAGTTGGTAGTTAAAGGCTTTAGTAATATCAAGTCTCTTTTTAACTAAAGAAGATTTTTCTAGCCAATATTTGCCTGAAGTTTGGAATATGTTATAAGGTAATATATTTTTCACCCAATCTCCATCTCCAACCAGGCATCCAATTACAAAAATAGCAGTGATAAAATTTATTTTTTTATTTTGTCTACTATCAATTTTTGATTTTGAAGCGGAGAGGATTAAGAAATATCCAAGCAAAAATGAACAAAATATAGCTAAAATTAATTCTAAGCTAATTAGACTTGTAATTTCTGTTTTATTAGCTTCAAAAAAACTTGCAATAATTTCTTCATTCAAAGTTATTTTAAGTTTATAAACAAAATATGCAGATACCCCGCTAAAAATATAAACTAAATAGGTTATAATATTAAATACTACTCTATTTATTGTAAGTATGTAAAGCAAAGGATAGGTAAATGCTAATGCAAAGAAAAACTCGCCTACAAAAGAATATATTGCTGCTTCTCCTGCTGCTTTGTAATCCATATATCTTTGAACAAGTATAGGTATATTAAAGCTTATAGTGAAAATTAAACTATTAAGAAAAATAGCAAACTTTTTTGATCGGGTAAAATTCATAATATTTATCTAAGATACTTGCCTTTTTGTTTTGCTACTTTTCCCATTTTTTTTATCTGTTTCCGATAATTGTTTAAGAAGAGATTCATTAAATACACAAACTGCATCCTTTCCATATCGGATAGTAAATCTAGCCCTTACTGATTCAATAACCACATATCTTCCTACAATTCTAAAATTTACAATACCTTCATTTCCCTCGTTATCGGAGTAAAAAATTGCAGGTAATTCAGCATTTTTATCGCGGAACTCAAAATAAGTGAATTTCTTGTCATCAAAAATCTTTACAGGAGATATAGATTCTGGTCCACTTATAGTATACTCAAAATTATAAAGAGATTTATTGCTTAAATCAGGTTCAACGGCATTATTTACATAGCTTTCTGAGCCTATATCATTATTGGTGTTTGGGTCATCAGGATAAAGAAATTTAATAGAAAACATTAATCCGTCTTCATTGATATCTTTTGCTTCTTTCCCGTGAAGTTCAAAATAATAAACTCTTTTGTTAGTGATAAGCGTCATATTAGTTGTGGCATCTGGATCAATAGGTTTAAGAAACAGCCTGTTTCCACTAGGAACCATCTGCCATGCAGTGCTATCCCCCATGCTCATTGTTTCAATTACTTCATCGTCTGCAAAAACTATGCTTGTTTGATATCCATAATACCCAGTATATTTGTGAACATCATATGGGCTATAGACAATTACACCTAACCTTTTATCTACAGCAAGTGATTTGGGTTCTTTCATAGCTAAAGCAATGCTTGAATAGAAAGAAAATGTAATTATAATTAATCTCAATATCATCTTTACCGCCATTTACTTATTCTCTATCACATAGTAATTAAAAACTAAAAAATTCATTTTTGAAGCAGATGTTCCAACTAAATTCTCTATTTGGTCAACTTTATAAGTTATTCTTGCAGCCATATTTCTGCTATCAACTCTATTTGTAGCTATGTTCCTAAGAGACTCTTTGTAAAATATGATTGCTTCTTTTTCAGTAGTTGATGCCTCTAAAAGTTTTACATCTTGTATTTGAATTTCTTTTCTATATTGGTCCTGATATAGCATTAGAGGACTAGAGGGATTGTTAATGCTCATTTGCTTTTCAAATAAAATATAGTTTGGAGCAACAGTAGTATTCATAATAAAATTCAGTTGTGAATCTACTTTATTTATATCATATGCTTCTCTGATTCTTACATATTTAGATAGCAAATACTTAGTAATTTGAATTTGTGGTGGATCTTTATCTTTTCCTGCAGGAAAAATAACTGAATAATTTTGAGCAATATCATCTGAAGTAATCCTATAACTAATCTCAGGAGGAGCAGGATCAGTTATATTATAAAAGAATGTAAGAACTAATAGGCAAAACATAAAAAAAGAACTCAAAAATACTATATATGTTCTAATAGATGCTATAGCAATAAATTTACTAGCATACCAGCTTCTAGCATCTTTATAATATTCGCCTGATTTTATATATTCACATATTGAGCGGTTTAGATCATCCATACTGATGTCACTCCGAAGCTCTAATCATTTTAGCTGGATCTACCCATTTTTTAAATTGTTCTTTAGTTACTAGCTTTAAGCTAAGTGCAGCTTGCTCTAAGGTTGTTTCTTCCTTGTGAGCTTTTTTAGCAATTTTGGCTGCATTATCATAGCCAATATGAGTATTAAGTGCAGTTACAAGCATTAATGAATCACTAAGCGCTTTTTTTATCTTGTTTTTGTTTGCTTGAATCCCTATGACACAATGATTTGCAAAGCTTAGGCATCCATCTGATAATAATTGAATAGATTGCAACACATTATAGATAATTAAAGGTTTAAAAACATTTAGTTGAAGATGTCCATTTGAACCGCCAATAGTTACTGCAACATGGTTGCCCATAACCTGAGCGCACACCATTGAAAGAGATTCGCATTGTGTAGGGTTTACTTTGCCTGGCATTATTGATGAACCTGGCTCGTTTTCAGGGAGAATAAGTTCACCAAGTCCGCTTCTAGGTCCAGATCCAAGAAGTCGTATATCATTAGTGATTTTCATTAAACTTACAGCGACAACATTTAAAGCTCCAGAAATTTCAACCATGGTGTCATTAGAAGCTAGTGCTTCAAATTTATTTGTAGCAGTTTTAAAAGGAAGATTAGTAAGTTTACTTAGGTTTTTAGCAAAATTTATATCAAAATTTTTTTTGCTATTTAATCCAGTTCCTACAGCAGTTCCTCCCTGGGCTATATAATATAAATGCTTTAGGCAATTTTTTATTCTGCTAATTCCTAAATCTATTTGGGTAACAAATGCAGAAAATTCTTGCCCAAGAGTTAGAGGGGTTGCATCTTGTAAATGAGTTCTACCAATTTTAATTATCTTGTCAAATAATTTTGCTTTCTTGTTTAATGTGTCTCTTAAAGATTTAAGATTAGGGAGCAGTTTTTGGTTAAGCTCAATAACAGTTGCAATATGCATGGCTGTGGGGAATGTATCATTTGATGATTGACCATAGTTAACATGGTCATTAGGATGCACTGGAGATTTGCTGCCAATCTGTCCTCCTAAAATCTCTATTGCTCGATTAGAAATTACTTCATTTATATTCATATTTGTTTGGGTGCCTGAGCCTGTTTGCCAAACAACTAAGGGAAAATTGTCATCAAGATTTCCAGAAATTATTTCATCTGCGGCTTTAATTATAGCTTCAGCAATTTTACCATCTAAACAATGCATCTCTTTGTTAGTAATAGCTGCTGCTTTTTTTAAAATAGCCAAAGCTTTAATGAGAGGCTTAGGCATTTTTTCTTCGCCAATTTTAAAATTTTCGAAAGAACGTTGAGTTTGAGCACCCCAATATTTACTGTTTTCTACGTCTATTGCACCAAACGAGTCAGACTCTAACCTTGTTTTCATTACACTTCTCTTTATAAAAATTAAAAATATTATAATTCAAACAACTATAGATTGCAATAAGCCTAAGTTAATACTTCATCTTTAAAAAAAATAAGTGACTAAGGTGCAACATAAGATATACTGTAAAAAAATTGGAGATTACAAATGTTTAAAAAAGCAGTATTAGGGATAGCGTCAACAGAGCTAACGCAAGAAGAGGTTGAACTTTTTAAAATATATAATCCATACGGGATTATTTTATTTAAGAGAAACTGTGCTAATGTAGAGCAGTTAAGAAAACTAACTGCTTCTATTAAAGATTTAATGCCAAATATAAAAATTTTTATAGATCAAGAGGGAGGAAGAGTGGCTCGTCTTAAAGAGCCTGAGTTTAGAGAGTTTCCACCAGCAAATAATCTTTTAACAGAAGCTCAAGCTTATGATAGTTATTTTATTATGGGTAATTATATCAAATCATTAGGAATTGATATTAATTGTGCACCAGTTGCTGATTTATATTATGATTATGCTAATAATATTATTGGTGACAGAAGTTTTGGTGAATCTGTTGATCAAGTAGTGAATTTGGCTAAAGCTGCTGCAAAAGGATTAATCGATAGTGGTATAACTCCAGTGATAAAACACATACCTGGTCACGGCAGAGCTTTAGTCGATAGTCATCTTGAGTTGCCGGTTATAGCTACTGAATTAAATGAATTAGAAAAATCAGATTTTGAAGTATTTAGAAGACTTAACACGATGCCAATGGCCATGACAGCACATATTATATATAAAGCTTTAGATCCTAATTTACCGGTGTCAATATCCAAGAATTCAATTGAATATATTAGAAACAAAATAGGATTTAAAGAATTATTGATAAGCGATGATATAAATATGAAAGCACTAAAGGGAGATTTGGGCGATTTAGCTTTAAATGTTCTTAATGCAGGATGTGACTTAGTTCTTCACTGTAGTGGAAAAATAGACGAAATGAGAAAAGTTTTAGCAACAATCTGATACTTGATTGCAACAAAAATAGGTTTTTTCTCTTGCTAGCTTCAAATAATTGATGTTTTTTTATTTAAAGAAAAAAATTTTATTTGATTTTATTAAAAAAATATTACACTAATACATGTGAGTGGTTGCTCGGCAACTTTTTGTTGTTGAGTAGCCCCTTTATTTAATTTAAACGCACTTGGTTTAAAGCTTAGGGCGATTTTATTAATTAATAATTTTTTGGAGAACTTAAATGAAAAAATTACTTTCAGTTTTAGCTGTTTTAGCTGTTTCAGCAGTAAGCTTCGCTTCTGATATGAAAACAACTTCAGGTGAAAACAAAGAAATGCCTGCAACAACATCAGGTCAAGCTGCTAACTAATTAGTTAGCTTAAGCTTTCTAAAAAGAGAGGCGAGCTTTATTTAGCTCGCCTTTTTTTATTGGATAAAATGTAAAATTATTTCTTCTTTCAAAATCTCCCATAACTTTAGAAAATTTTAACTTTTATAGTTAAGATTTTAATTTGTTGAAAATTTCTACAGGATAATGAAATTTCTATATCTATGTAAAATATATAAGTTACTTGTCATTATTAAGAAATCGCACAAAAATCCTGAGAAACCATAAACATTGTTGATATTTTGTTTGATATTTCAAAGGATGGCAGCATATTTAAGTATTTAAAAAAATATAAGGCTATTTGAAGTGCTTAAAAAACTAACAATTTATTTGAATAATAAAATTTAGCATTAATTTTTAATTATTTTGACAATTGTGGCAGTAAAACGTTGATCTTCCGCCAAGTACTAATTTCTTTATTTCAGAGCAGCAAATTTTACAATTTTGACCCATCCTGCCATATACATAAAAATTATTCTGGAAATATCCTTTTTCTCCATTGATATTGGAGTAATCCTTAAGGCTTGATCCACCATGCATTATTGCATTATTAAGTACATTAATTATGTTTTTTCGTAAAAGATCAACCTCGTGATGTAAAAGTTGATTTGCAGGTTTTAAAGGAGGTATTTTGCTAAGGAATAAACTTTCTGATGCATAAATATTTCCCACCCCAACAAGTATATTATTATCCATGATGGTTAATTTTATCGGTTGTTTTTTATTTTTGAATTTATTGATTAGATAGTCAGTAGTAAAGTTAGAAGAAAAAGGTTCAACACCTAAGTTTTTAAAAAGGCTATATTCATTCATTTGCGCTTCATCGCAGATATCAATTAGGCCAAATCTTCTAGGATCATTATAAATTAGGTTTAAATTATTATCTAACTTTATAGAAAAGTGATCATGTTTTTGAGGAAAATAATCATGGTCTTTGATTAATAATTTTCCTGACATACCAAGGTGAATAATTAAATTTACCTTATTATCTAGCTTGATAATCAAATATTTAGATCTTCTTTCAACGCTTAAAATTATAGCTCTTTCTATAAGCTCAATATTAATAGGAATATGCTGTTTTAATTTTAAATTTGTAATTCTATTTACTTTAATTATTTTATGATTTAATATTCTATTTAACAGTGATTGTCTAATTGTTTCAACTTCGGGTAATTCAGGCACAGCGTGGTCTCCTTATTGTTTCTTATTTTATAAAATAAAAGCTCAAATTATGAAACAACAAAATTTTATTTTAATTATATCGTCTCCATCAGGGGCAGGCAAAACTTCCATAGTTAATAATATTTTAAAAACTGATAAAGGGTTTATAACTTCTGTTTCTGTGACCACAAGACTAAAGAGAGAAGGGGAAGTTGAGGGCAAAGATTATTATTTTATATCAAAGGAAGATTTTTTTCGATTGAAAGATGAAGGAAAATTACTTGAAGATGCTAATGTATTTGGTAATTATTACGGGTCACCTAAAGAATATGTGCTTGATAAAATTAAACAAGGTTATGATGTGTTGTTTGATGTAGATTGGCAAGGTGCACATGCTTTAAAAGAAAAATTAGGAAATTTAGCGGTTACTGTTTTCATCTTGCCTCCCTCGCTAGAAGAATTGGAAAGAAGGCTGCGCAATAGAGGGCAAGATTCAGAAGAGGTGATTAACTTACGAATGAATCAAGCCAAAGCGGAAATTTCTCATTATAATGAGTATGATTATGTTCTAGTGAATAAGGACTTAGATAAAACACTTGAACGAATCCACTTTATAATCAAAGCTGAAAGAATAAGGCACCATGACTTTGAGCAATTTGTGGAAGAAAATCTTATTTAGATAGATTTGCGCCTTCCTTTGTTTTTTGTAGATCTTATCGTTGGTTCTTGCTTAGATTCACTAGCCTCAAGTATAAGTTCACTAGCTGAATTGGTTCTTCTTTTTTTCTTTCCTTTAAAATGTTCTATTACTGTTCCTTGTCTTGATGCCTTCTGAGTTTCTAGATTTTCTTTATTTATTTTACTTCTTTTTTCTGCATTAATTTTTTCTACCTCCGCTATTGTGATTCTAGTTTGCTCCATTGGGGAAGATTGAATTATTTCAGTTTCTGGTGATTTTTTAGTAAGTGTGGCAGGTTCTAAAGCTACATTTAAGCTCCTAATATTGCTAGAAATTTTCCCAATAGAGGCTTCAATTTGTTCATTTTTATATGTACTCGGCCATTTGCCAGAAATTAATGCTTTTAAAGATGTTAATATTGGTTTTTGTTCATGATAATTGCGAGTTTCTGCATAAGCTTTAAGTGCTTCTTTTACACTTGGTATACGTAGTGTTTCTAAAAGAGGGGTATTAATAAATTTAAGTGAAAGAGAATTGTATAAATCTTCAGATCTACTTTTTTTCGTATAAGTTGAATCAAGTAATTTTGCTAATATCTGTTCAGATTGGCTAGCAGGGCTATAAAACCTAGCTATAGTTTCTATAGTTCCTTTATCTTTTGTTGAATCCAAGCTGTCAATAAATTTTTTATTTTCCATCAGCAATGAGGCTGTTACTGAAGATATTGCTGGTTCATCAGGGGTGCTTAAAGCAATTTTAAGCTTTTGAGTTAAAGTTGGATGATTGTCTAGCATTTTATCAATAGCAAGATTAAATGCCTCTTTATTATTGTTTTTAGAAGTGGATTCTAAAATATTTAAAATCATTTTTTCATCATTTAAGCTTGCGGCAGAATGAATTAAAAGATCAATGTTATTATTGGTGAATCTTATATCTTTTCCATCAAAGCTTTCTTCAAAAAGAAGCTTAACTAATTTAGGAGATACACTCTCTCCTGAGTTATGTTTAGTGGATGCCTCGTTTAAGCATGATTGAAGTGCATCTTTCGAATGCATAAAAATTTTTATAGTATCATGCTTACCGGCCTCATATAAAAGCTCAACATTTTTCAAGCTTAAAAGTCCTTCTTGTGCTTCAAATGTTTGAAAGTCTTTAGAAAATTTTTGAGCAAGCAAGTCAAGAAGTGCGGTGTGCTGTTTTGTTGATGCGTCCTCAATCATTTCAAGCAAATCTTTTTTATCTGTCCTCTCAATAGCAGTATATAGGATGTCTTTTGTTGCATTAAATAAAATTTCTCTTTGTTCCATATTTTCAGTATGTATTGAAGATGCCAATACATAATTACAAAGTTGAGATATTTTTTCATTTGCTTGTTCGCCACCTATTTCGCCACTCTGAGCTTTTTCCAAAATTTGAATTTTATGTTGTTCAAGTACGGTGTTAATCAATTCAGGACAGGTTGTGGCATTCTCGATGGCTATTTCCAATGCTTGAGTACCTAAATATTTCTCCTTGAAGCCAGAGGTAGCTGATTTTTCGCTTGGTTGCTCTTCTTCATCCGTTCCAAGTATACCTAATTTAGGGCTATAGCTTAAAAATTCATTATATCTTAAGAGTGTTCCTCTATCATAATTAGGAGCGGGAGTTGGGCTTGAGCGTAATATCTCATTAGCTACATTCATTAAATGTCTATTAGTAACTTGATCATTAGTGCTAGCTCCAATATATTCTTGATAAACTTGGCTTTTGCTAGCTAATTCGGCTAATTCCTGAAGTGTTTTAGCATTTTCAGGATATTCGGCAGTTGCTTTTTCAACTTCTTGGAGAGTTTCAGGAGTGAATTTTATTGTAAGAGCATTTAATTGAGCGCGAATTTTAGGCTGTAAAGAAGTTTTTTCAAGAATTTTAGCTGATTCATGTAGTTTTTTAAACGTAGCAAAATCTGGATTACCGCTTTCTTTAAGTTTAGATAAATCAGATAAGAGCTTTTCTTTGTCATAAGTTATTGAGCTTAAAACGGTGATAGCTTCTATTTCTTGCTCAGAAAAATTTCCGTATTTATATCCTTCTTGAGGTTTAGTAGGAAGCTCTTTTATAAGATCATCTAAAATGACTAGATGGCTTAATGTAGAAGATCTTTCATTACTTAAATGGATTAATTGATTTGAAACTTGCTGTAATAAAGATTTATCATTAGGGTTTTGTTCTGCAATAAGTTTAACTATTTTGGTAATTAATTCTGGGTTCTCCTCAAATCTTTTTTCTGCAAAGCCAAGAATTTTATTTCTCGTTTTTTCATTTACAAGGGGTTTTTGGTCAAGAAAATTACTGAGGTTTTCGAGGCTATCTTTAGAATAATTTGATTTTACAATTTCTTCAAGAAAATAGTCTGCTTGCACTTGGTATTTTTGTTCAATAAATTCTTTATCTTCAAAAGCTACTTCATTCGCAATTGAAGTTGGGGATGATTTAGGGGAGAAATAACCTTTAACTGCGTCAGTTGCAGTGCTAATCATAGAAGGGCGCTTGTTCCTAAAAGAGTTTTTGCTCATAAATTACCTTTAACTTTTTTATTAATTATTGCATAACAAATAAAAAGAGCAAGTTATAGTTGAAAAAATGGCTGCTAAAATTAAATATTTTTTTAATCATTTCTTGAATTTAGATTGATTACCAAGTATCTTCTAACTACTTTGATTTAATATTTTTTAAGTACTACATAATGCTATATAGTTTGCCCAATATATTGACTATTTCAAGGATAATCTCTATACCCTTGATTTTAATATTTTATTATTTACAAGGAGCTTATGGAGAAGTTTTAAGTGCGAGTTTATTTTTTATTGCATGTGTTACTGATTTTTTGGATGGATATTTAGCAAGAACTTTTGCTCTTCAATCTAAGCTAGGTAGGTTTCTTGATCCAATAGCTGATAAGTTACTGGTAGGATCGGTTATTGTTTTGCTGGTATATTATAGAAAAGCAGATCTGCTTCCTGCTATAGCGATTATATGCCGTGAAATTTTGGTTTCAGGATTAAGAGAGTTTCTTGCAGAAATCCACGTAAGCGTTCCTGTAAGTAATCTAGCTAAATTTAAAACAGGCTTCCAAATGACTGCAATTCTAATGCTTTTGTTAGGAAGTAACAAATCAGGTATTCATATTCTTGATATGCTTGGTAATTTAGCTTTATGGATAGCTGCCATCCTTACGCTGATAACTGGTTATGTATACTTAAGATCTGGATTAAAACATTTTGAATAGGAATTATTATGGATGTAATTAAGGTTGTTGGTGGGAAGACTTTAAAAGGAAAAATTAGAATATGTGGCGCAAAAAATGCAGCTTTACCAATAATGGCAGCTACCTTGCTTACTGATGATACTATGGTATTAGCAAATATACCTAATTTAGCTGATATTGTAACTATGAGCCAGCTTTTAATGAATC
>VFQO010002649.1_pt1 | contig 10469 bp, 12 predicted proteins | sample 3512331 | NCBI WGS metagenome assembly VFQO01 (sample SAMN10412371, study PRJNA504923) | tailings metagenome | isolation source: Replicate 3 from Balatoc abandoned mine | place: Philippines: Itogon, Benguet | collected 2017-08-28 | reverse complement strand
GCACTTTTGAAAAATTTCTTTTAAGAGAAAAACAACGTAAAAATATGATATATTAAGATTTCCTTGAACTTTAACAAAAATTATAAAATTTTAGATTTATTTTAACATATAGACTCAATCCAATCTTTAAAGTCATCATTATTCGATTCATTAATCTTTACTTTTAAAAGTTCTAAATTATCTTCATCATCTGAATATAAATCCAATAAATGTATGATATATTCTTCATAAATCATAAAATTTTCATGATTTATGATTAAATCGATATAAAATAAGTGATCAAAATCAGGTGATGAAATTAGTGTTTCAGAAATCATAGACTTGTTGTATCCAAATTCATCATACATTTCAAGTTCCAATTTAATTAATCTTGTCAATAAATCATCACATCCAATATATTCTTCATTTTGGAGAGCTAAACGAGCAAGTGAAGAAATATAAACATCATATCCATTTTCAAGTATTTCTTTAAGTTCTGAATCATCTGGAAATAAGACATGAAACATATATTTAACTTGATCATCTAATCCAGATTGAAATATATCAACTACTGATCTTGGTAATTCATCAGAATAGAAATATTCTTGAACAGTTTCAGCAAAAAATAATGTGAATGATTCAACCTCAGTAATGTTATCATACAAAAATTCTTCAAAAATATCTTGTTCTTCCATATTCTCTGCAAATGATAATAATACTGATTTTATATTTTCTTCAATTCTTTTTTGTTCATCTTTTAATTGTTGAATTCGTTTTTCATAATACTCGATTTCTTTATTTATTCTTTGTTGATCATTTTCAGAATTTGGTTGAATATTCTTAAACTTTTCGATCATTGAAAGATTTACATCGATAGCATCAAGTCTTGATTGGTAAGCAGAATGTTTTGTCATTTTTTTGTAAAATATGTCTTAAATTTTCATTTTGAACAAATTGGAAAATTAATAAAAAAGACAATAAAAAAGATTGAAAAAAATTTTTAAAAAAATTTTTAAGAAAGGATGGTGAAAATTGTGAGTGTTGAAGCTAACATTGGAGCAGGTAAGACAACATTTATTAATAAATTTCTTGAAAAGACAAAGGATTCAAAGAAATTTATGTTGATACCTGAACCAGTTGATAGATGGATGGAAATAAAGGGTGTAGATGGTAAACATAGTTTAGATATGTTCTATTCAAATCAACATGAAAATGCTCTACCATTTCAATTCATTGCATTAATTACAAGGCGAGATAAGATTTTAGAGATGGTTGAAAAGGCAAAGAAAATAGAAGAAGAAATCGGAGAAGAAGTTATTTTAATTACGGAACGAACAGTAATTTCAGATAGACATATTTTTGCTTTAATGCAAAATCAAAAGGGAAATATCAATGAATTAGGAATGATAGCATATGATCTTTGGAATGATAGATTTTGTAAGGAATCATCAGTAGATAAAATTCTTTATATTATTACACCTGCAGATTGTTGTTTAGAAAGAATTCGAAAAAGAGGACGAACAGGTGAAGATTCAATTAATATTGAATATTTAAGAGAAGTTCAAAAAGCTCATGATGATTTCTATAATAATGTTATCTCAAAACGAGATCATATGATTATTGATACAAGTCAACATCATTATGATACTGAAGAATATGATCAACTTATTGATTCTGTAATTTCTTACTTTTCAATTTAAATAATTCAAGAAAATAAATAGAAGAAAAAAGAAATTAATAGAAAAAAGAAATATTTAAATTTAAATATTTATATAAAAAATGGATTACGTAAGCATCGGTTTCTTTTTAGTTATTTTTATTCTTGAATTGATCATCCTGTGGTATCAATGGTGGTCTTATAGTTCTCTGTATTCCCAAAATCAGGATACTCAAGATATTCTAATAAATGTATATACTCTTCAAGTTTTTGATATGAAAAAAACTAATCCAGATTTAAAAATGGAGTTACCTAAGCGTGTACACGATCGTATTAGTAAGTAAAGAAATTAAATTATTTTAAAGAATTTTTATGGAAACCTTCTGAATATTTAAGGTATAACTTTGTTAATCCTTCCTTTCCATAACCATTAACAGAATCTGACATAATAAGTAAATCACCATGATCTAAATTAAAAGAAAATGGTACAGAACATGCAATTGTTCCATGGAACCACTTAAAGTTAATAGGAAATGATCGTCCAAGTCTCATTAATATCATCTTTCTTCTGTCTCTATCTCGATGAAATGGAGTGTAAGTTTCAGCTAAATCAAAGTAAGAATAACCCTCAACAATTGAACTAAACCTTAAAAATGAATCAAGATAATTCTTAATTCTCATCAATGCTGGAATTCGACAAACATTATATATACTACATAGATCATATTGAGGTATGCAGTTTCTCTTATATCGAGTTGATAGATCATTAAATAAAATACGATGTTTATCCTTTGCTGGAACTATCTTTATATCACCATTTTTTCTCTTTTTTACATGATATGAATCCCATGTAATACCAGTTATATTTTCATCTACAGAATTTTCAGGTGAAGTACAAACACTCAACAATTCATTTGCTTCATTTTCAAATGGATTTTTGATTAGAAGAATGTAAACATCTGGAAAGTCATGTAATATTGGAGGTAACATTTCTTTAAGATTGATTAGCTGACTTCTTGAAGGAAATAATTTTTGTATTTCAAATAATTCTTCATTAGAAAATCCAAATGCAGAAGTACAGCCAATTTCCTCAGTTTTATAACCTTCAACTTTATCTTCAAAGATAATTGAAAAACTCGAGTTTATATTTTGAGAAAAATTATTGTGTATACCGTTGTTTAAAGTATCAGATATGTTACCGGGAAGATTTATAGATTCTTCATCTAACATTTCTTAAAATCTTTTCACAAATTTTTTCATTTCTTTATTTTTCTTTATTTTTCTTTATTTTTTCTAGCTAGGTATAAAAACTGAAAAAAATTTATAAAAAGATTTTAAGAAAATGTCTCTCGTTATATACCAAGGACCTATGTTTGCATCAAAATCTAAGAACTTATTTAGTAGACTTTCTCATTTGATTGATGTTTTTCCAAAAAAGAAATCTCTAGTGATTACATCAAAACATGACACAAGAGGGGAAGATGCATATGGTGATATAAATCTTATTGAAATCTATAATTTTTCAAATGGAGATTCTTCACCTAAAGAAAATTCTATTATTACATCACATTCTTCTCTTTTCAATGGAATTCCTAAAAATGTAAACTGTCTAATAAGAACTTTAAACTTGAGTCAAGTTGATGTATCAGAATATGATATTATCGCGATTGAAGAAGGTCAATTTTTTAATGATTTACATGATACTGTTAAATATTGGGTTGATGGATTAGGAAAATGGGTATTAATTGCATCTCTAGATACAAATTGGAAGAGAGAACCATTTGGTCAAATTCATCTTTGTTCAAGTTTTGCTAATGAGATACATAAATGTTCAGCTAACTGTTTAAGATGTATTCAAGAACTTGGTGATTTAGTTAATCCTGAATCGTTACCATTAGCAACATTTACTGCTCGTAAGATTGATTCAACTGATGAAATTTTAGTTGGAAATGATGATAAATATGAAGCCACTTGCAGACGTCATCATCCATATAGTTCAAGAATTAAAAGTAATATATTACAATTGAATGGAAATCTTTAAATTACATTTTTAAGAACCACAAATTAAGTACATTTTTACATGAAGTTTCATAAAATTTCAAAAATTAGAATATTCAATGCATTAAAACTGATTAACTCTAATTTACACTTTTTTCCGATTTTTTCATAAATAAATGAAAAAAGAAAATTTTTTATTACATTCAAAAATAGATGAGTACGGGTAGTATATTAGTTGTTTCAAATAAAAAGGATGGTCAAGTTTGTATGGTTGACGGTAAAGCTTCAAAAATAAGAAATGGAAGTACAAGTCCAATTAAATATCAAATTTTTGCAAGATTTAGTCAATATGCAGCTTATCGTGGTGAAGTTTATTGGAAAGATATTTTTGATAATGCATCACATGATAGTTTTAAGAAAGGATACAAGTTTGATGGAACAATTCTCAGTATCAAATTTAAGAACTCTATAAAGAGACTTAATATGTCACTTGTAAATCAAAATGATATAAATGAATTTCACAATCTATATGAATTAACAAAAAACTTTATTACAGAAACTTCAGGTGCATCTTGTCATATTGATGATAATTCAGTATTTGTTCAATTACCTCAAGAGAAAACAAGAGATAAAGGATGGTCTGGTAACATTCCAGCAAAGTATCAAATTCCAATGATCAATCATTATGTCAATGAAATGACAGATAGATTTCAATTAAATCCAGCTAAGAGTGCTGAGCTTAAAGAATGTTTAATTGCAATGATTTATAGTGGTGATATTATAAGTTCTGAAATTCATTGTGAAAATTCAACTATTTTGGCAATTGATAGAGTTCAGTTTAATCATGGTAACTTTACAATTATCGAAAATCAATATCGTCCAAATTTTACAAAGAAAAGAAAAAATGTTGTACAAACTAATCAACTTGATAATTGTGAAATGCTATCACAAAATACAAAATATGTATTCCGTTGTTCAAAAAATCTTTCAGCAGCTGGTAAACATGCACCAATTTACATTTAAATATATAAAGAATTATTTATATAAATTTTTAATTTTACAAATAATAGAAATAACTAAAATGTTAGAATACTTAGTATTGATAATTTTAATTTTAATCATCATTTTCATCATTTATATTTACTATTTTATTCAAGAGAAAGAAATTAAATTAGAATATGTAGGTACAAAACAGATATCAAAAACTGTTGATAGAAATTATGTATCATTTTCAACGGATTATCTAAATGTTCATAAAGACAAAGCATATGTTATATATTATGATTTACCATTAAATTCTGTATATTGGACATTTGGTTTATTTTCAAATGATCAATCAATATCATCAGTTAATATGGGTAAATATCAAACAACTGAACGAGGTGATACACTTGCAATTATAATTTCAAATAATACACATGCTTCAAATTCAGTTAAAAAGATAATTAAACGCAAACATGAAGAAAAGTATGGATATAAAAAATTAATAACACATTACTTATATATTGACATTGATTTTTATATTATATTCAAATCTTTCTCTAATCTATTTAATAATGAACCAAAAGTAACTATTAAAGAATATAAATTTAAAGAATTGGAATATACAATTGGTAAAAATCCTAAAATTGTTGAATCAATACCAAGGAAATGTGAAAATCCAAATTATTACATTAAAATATTAGAAAAACACATTCCAAATAATGCTCATCTTATTAATGTTGAAAGAAATACAAATGAACCAAACACTCCAGTTGAATGTTTAACAAATAAATCTGAAGTTTTTGTTGTAAATAATTTTAATAGTGAAGGAAAATTAGAAAAAGGAGAAAGAAAAGAAAAAGGAGAAAGAAAAGAATTTATTATTCTAGCCGTTGATCATTTCAAAGCAAGAGCTGCTTTACATAGTAATATTTCTTTCTATGATGCTGATACAAATAAAAGATTTCGTACAGAGATAACAGGTGAAATTTCAGATATTATAAATCATAATCAAAAATTAACATGTCGTATTATAAAATTTAATCCACCTGAACATGTAAAACGTATGTATGCGATAGAAAATATATTCTATGACTTTCAAACAGGTTCAAGAGTAAATCCTAAAACAATTATTCCAATGTCGGTTTATGTATTAGTATAAAATGAAAAATATGATTTATTTTTACATTAAAATGATTCCACAAAATTCAAATATTTTAGAAAACTCAAATGTTTCAATTAACTCACAAAACTCACAAAATTCACAAATATCACAAAATTCACAAATATCACAAAATTCACAAATATCACAAAACTCACAAAAATATCCATATAGGAAATATAGTATTGTACAAATTATGAATAATAAAACATCAAGTGAAAATGAAAATTATTTAAAATTCTTATATTCAATAAGACAAAGGTTAATTGAAGAAGATGAAAAATTTATTGTATTTTTAAATTCATATAAAGATAAAATGACAAAAGATGAAATTCTTAAGTATGATAGATATGCTATTCTAAATGGAATTAAAGAAAATACAGATTTTTTAGTTGATAATTTATATCTCTACAATTTTTTAGGAAAAGGTGCACGTGGTAATGTGTACCATGTTAAATCATTTTTTAATCCAAATTTTAACATGATTATCAAAACAAATAGTGATATAGATAGTGGATTTTTAGAATCACAAATATTGCAAGTTTTAGAAAAAAATTTCGAAAAATTAAATCTTAAAATTCCTTTTCCATTTCCTAATTATTTTACATCATTTTATGATGAAAAAAATGATATATATAATATTATGATGAAATATATCAATGGGTTTTCTGATATGGGAAAATTAGAAGAAACCCTTAGCGAAGAAAAAACTGATGAAGAATTATTATTCATTGGAAAAATAATATCAAATCTTGTAAATACATTAAAAATTTTACATAATCTTGGTGTTGTACATCTAGATATCAAACCATATAACATCTTATATGATTCAAATGGTAATGTAAAATTTATCGATTTTGAAAATTCTGAATATTCAAGATGTGTATTTGAATCAAAAAATTCTGTAAATATAGAAGATATACAAAAAGGTTCATATTTTGAAAATATTAATGTTGGAACATCATGTTTTACAGCTCCAGATTTCTATGATAGAATAATCAATGATGAAGTAGTAAGTTTCTATGAATGTGTAAAAGCAGATTATTGGTCTTTAGGAATGACAATTATATGTATTTTAACAAAGAAAGATATTTTTGATATTCTTCTGTTTGAAAATGGTGATACATTTTCGTTTCAAAAATTCATGGAACACGAAAATCAATTTAATATGAAAATACATTCATTATTACCTTTATTTGATAGAATAAATACTCTATCTAATATTAATTTCAATATTTTAGATTTAATTAACATCGATAAAAATCATAGAAGATTATCGATCTAAAAATTTTAAGATGAATTTGACATTTGATCAAAACCTGATGAAATTGCATTACCTACACCATCAACAGTTAATGCAGAACAATACCAAAAGCTTAGAAGTATTGTGATAATTGTCATTATTATTAAAAATGTCCAAATTACTTTTCTTATACTATCTGCTTTTTTCTCTTTTTCAGTTTTTTGTTTTTTATCTCCCATTTTATTAAAAAAAGAAATAAAATTAATTTAAATTTTGAAATGTTGCTGTTTCATAAGACCATTGCGCACTTGCATGTGGAACACAAGAAACTTCACATCCAACCGTCATAATTGATGCAATTATGATAAGAAACCATAATATTAAATATATAATAATACCAGGACTTGCCCAAAAAAAGTATTTTTGAAAGAAACTCTCTTTTTCAGGTTCAGGTTGTCCATTTTGCCCAGGTACTTGTCCTGGCTGATACATTTGTTGTGGATATTGTGGATATTGCACTCTTTGTTGATATTGAACAGGTTGAGAATATTGAACAGGTTGAGCTCCAGTTGACATTTTTTATTTGATATATTAAATTGAAAAAATTTTTAATTTGAAATTTATAAATGTCTAACTTTGATGAATTTAATGAATTAAGAGAAATTAATCAATTAAGAGAAATTAGTGAAAATAGAGAAATCGAAGAAATAAGAGAAAATAGAAAAAATGAAGACGAATATTTAAATCTAATTCGAAATGTTATTAAATCTGGTATTTGGGAAGAATCTCGCAATGGTAGAACAAAGGAAATATTTGGTTATACAATGAGATTTTCACTTAGAGATTCAATTCTTCCATTAATTACTACTAAAAAGTTTGCATGGAAGACATGTTTAAAAGAATTATTGTGGTTTATACGTGGTAAAATGGATGTCAGATTGTTAAAACAAGAGAATGTTAAAATATGGGATTTAAATACAACAAGGGATTTTTTAGACTCTGTTGGTTTATCTTCATATCCAGAAGGAATTCCCGGTCCAATATATGGTCATCAATGGAGAAACTTTAATGGTCCTTATATTATTGATGGAAATAATGAGAGAAATGAGAGAAATGAGAGATATGATCAACTTCAAGATATTATTGAATGTCTTAAAAATCCAAGTAAACGCAATAGTCGTCGCTTGATTATGTCTGCATGGAATCCTTGTCAGTTAAAGGAAATGTGTCTACCACCATGTCATGTATTATGTCAATTTCGGGTTTTAAACGGAAATGAACTTTCATGTATTCTATTTCAGAGAAGTGGTGATATTGGATTAGGTATTCCATTTAACATCGCATCATATGCATTTTTAACAATTCTATTAGCTCATCATTGCGATTTAGTTCCATCTGAATTTATTCATACAATTGGAAGTGCACATATATATGAAGATCACATTGAACCATTAATGGAACAAATTCAGAGACAACCATTTGAACAACCAACATTACGAATTAAAATAAAGAGAGATAATATTGATGACTATGTTATTGATGACTTTGAAGTATCTGAATTTCAAACTCATCCACCAATTACAATGAAGATGACAGCTTAATTCTTTGTATTCATTGTTTCTGTAGAATTTACAGAATTTTCTTCATTACTTTCATCATTTTCATTACTTTCATCATTTTCATTACTTTCATCATTTTCATTACTTTCATCAGAATGACTAAAGAAATTGAGAAGTACATGTTTAGTTTTATTTAAACACCACTGTGTATAATAAAATAGTAAATTAATTTGTTCACGAGTGTATGAACAAAGTGAACCAAAGTTTTGAAATGTTGTTTTATAATGAGGAAAGTTATTGAGTTTACCATTTGATTTAAAAATTTCTTCTTGAACTTCAAGTGGTAATTGTGAAATATATTCAACTGATGGATGTAAAAAATAAATCAGAAGTTTAACTTTATATCCACCATCAACTGATAATCTTTTATTTTTTAGAACTTTTAATTTTCTATGAATATAAACAGGTCCACCATCATTCATTTTTTGTCGAATATCATTTTCAATTGAAATCCAATCTTTCTTTGAAAAGATCTGTGAATCATCTGTAAATTCATCATCATCACTTCTTTTACTCCACATTCCAAAGAGTGGAAGCAAATTTGAACCAGTAAAATCATCCATAATTTCAAGATTTGCAGACATACATAAAATCTTCTTACACTTCCTTGCTACAAGGGATATAATACCTAAATTATCAGTTCGATAACCATCAGTTGTTACGACATCAACATTATTTTTTGAATTAACATCATAGAAATTGATTGAAGGATTTAAAGACTCAAGTATTTTAGCTCTTTTTCCAATAAAATTTTTTATTTTACTTTCAGCTTCTTCAAGAGGATAAGTAAAAGCTGCAGATGATGTACCAACCATATCATTAATTGTAAATAATTTATTTGGTATAAAGTTTACTAAACCTTTCTTTTTTCTTAATTTAATACAAGGATTAATAGAATCTAACATTGGTGTTTCAACAAGTAAACCACCAATTACTTTACCTTTAGCAAGAACTCTTGATGGAATACCTGAATATAATGGTGTACTTGTAAGATATAAAGGTGATTTGTCACATAAAACAGATGAATTACAAAGCCAAAATGGTCTACCTTCAATTGGAACTTCACATTCAATACCATCGTTTTCCATAAAATAATTAGCTCTTTTTCTATCCATAACTATAGGTTTTCCATTTAAATCATATTTATCAAGGAAACATTGACCAATAATATATGACCATATCTTATTCGGTTCTATATGAATATGTCTTGCTTCTCTCAACTTCTTCATTATTTCAGTGTTTATACATACATCAGCTGCATATCCAATATTATCTTTTTGAAGTCTTGTCATTGTAATATTTTCTGGATTTCTATAATGTCCAAGATCAAGATCTCTAAACATATATGGACCAATAAACCATGAACTTCCAGAAACTGTTGATATATAAGATAATTCACCCATTAACTCCATATTTTCCAAAAATCTTACAGCTGCCATTGACATTGTAAATGCTCGACTTCCACCACCACTTAATGCAAGTGCTACTTTATCATTATCAACATTGTAATATTTCTGTTCTGGAAATATAAAATTTCTATTCTCATCCTTAGGATTATAAATTTTACATTTAACTATATCCATTTTTATATTAAAATAATAATTTTAATAATTTATGAAAAAATGGATACTCTTGTTATTATATTCATTGTTATTTTTATTATCATATTGATATACTTATATTATGAAATGACAAGTTATATTTTTGTACAAAAAATAGATAAAATAGATAAAATAGATATTTACAATATCATTTCTAGAAAAAATAATAAAGATGAAAATGAAGAAATAGAAGAAAATGAAGAAAATGAAGAAATAGAAGAAAATGAAG
>VFQO010002648.1_pt1 | contig 10469 bp, 3 predicted proteins | sample 3512331 | NCBI WGS metagenome assembly VFQO01 (sample SAMN10412371, study PRJNA504923) | tailings metagenome | isolation source: Replicate 3 from Balatoc abandoned mine | place: Philippines: Itogon, Benguet | collected 2017-08-28 | reverse complement strand
GTCAAGAATACTAAACTTTCATTTTAGGATGATCTTTTATGAATTTTCTTTAAAGGATTTTTTTTTTTAAACTTTTATTTGATTTTAATAAGAAAATCTATCTTTTTATAAATTAAAAAGGAAAATTTGATATATAAATAAAGTGAGATTATTATAAATTGACTGAAATTTTAGCTAAAAGATCTAGTAAATCTTGATTAAAATGAACTCAACATCTTATAAACTTTTTGATTCGTCATTGGCCCTTTCGAGAAACTTAGTTGTACTAATTACGGCAAATGAAAGGTGAAAATAATCGTTAGTTCGAAAGATAGTCAAAGGAAAAAGATAAAAATCTATTAAAGGAACTAGAGAAAGAAAAGTCGTTGGAATAATTGGAAAATTGGTTGTAAAATTTCTAAATCCCAGTTCTAAACAAATTTTATACAGAAAGTATGCTTTATCGTTTAATTTTTTCTTAGAACAGATTTTAGAGTTGCGTGAATTTATTGAAATCAGTCAATAAATAAAATTGAGAAAACGATCATAAGGAAAAAAGGTATGATTTCTTTTATCTTAATTTAGCTCTACCTATTTTGTGAGAATTATGAGGTTTGCTCCTATAAAATGACATTTTAATTGAAAAAAAGTAGAAAACAATCATAAATTTTTTTCAAACTTGTAAAATTTTAAAAATATCATCCTGAGTCGAAATAACATAATGGCTGCTTTTTACCAATTCAATAATTTGAATTAAATCGAAGAAAAAAGTACCTTTAATTGCTAATTCCATATCTTTCAAAGTTAATTTCAAATTCAGAATAACAATTAATTGATAAAAGTCCCAGCCAAATACTTGAAAAGTTTTAAAGAAATAAAAAATTGAAGCCAAGCTATTTATTTGAAGGATTAGACAGTTCTTCTCGAAGACAGTTGAAAAAAAAGTTTGATAATCTGATTGCTTCCATAAAAAAATCAATATTACTTTCAAACAAAAAAATTTAAGAAAATTAAATTGAGGAAATGAGTCTTCCTAAAATGAAAAGTAAAAAAAACTAAAATCCTAAAAAATCAAAAACTAGTAAAAGATAAAAGAGGCCTAAAAAAAATCCAAAAATCTTGTAATAAAATTCCTAAATGAAGTTCTATGAATCTGAAAGTAGCGATAAGGATGAATCTTTGATGAAAGAAGTTTAATTTCGGCAAAAACTAGAAATAAAATTAGAGTAAAAATAAAAAGAATAAAATCATAATTTTATTACTCCTACAAAGAAAAAGAACTTTTTAAATTTTGATCTCGAAAAAAGTTCTTCTAAAAGGCCAACATAATTTGTCATTTCGTATCATGAACACCTTTTCACAAAAAGCCATGAAAAAGGATAAAGTATGGAAGCTTAATCTTAAAGAAAGTCGTTGAGTAAATTCAAAAAGTAAAGTTAGAATAAATAAAAATCCAGAAAAAGCCTTTTTAGCAGATTTTTTTGTCAATAATGAATCTTTCAAGTTAAAGAATCTGCATACGAGTCAGTTTTATAAAGATAGCAATCAAATGACAGATAAAAATGATTTCAGTCAAAATTGTCTTTTTCTTATGGATAATAATTTTTTTAATAAATCGTAGACAGTTAATTTGTATATATTAAAATGACTATTTTAGTTTATAATCTAAAAATTGACTCTATAAAAACCATCTATAAAATATTCAAATCCGTCACAGAATTATCTACTCTACGATCGGCTCCATTCTACAAAGTTTTTGATGCTGAGGATAAAGCGAAAAGCATAACTAAATAAAATGATCGACTCATAACTTAGTTAAAAAAATTCTTAGAAGAAATCGAGTATAGCAAAATGGATAGATTCATAACTTTCGAGTTTCCAATACTCCTTAACAGACGAAAATGCTGACTTTTACATAAACAATATTTTACGAGAGCAAGACAAGATAATTACTGTTGAAATGTACGTTAGGCCCAAAAGAGGAATATTTGACCAAATTGAATTTCGACCCAAAATTTATTTTAGCTGCATCGATTTAGTAAAAAGACCAAAAATTTATAATGATAGAAGAATCTTTCATCCTAACATCAATATCGAAACTCTGGAGATCATTTTCCCGTAATTAGTTCTAGAGTGGAATCCAACTAAAAAGTACTTTTTTCTTAAAATAGATTGGAGACATTAGTAAAATCTCTTAAATACGTTTTGATCGAGCCAAACATTGGATTTGTACCAAATAATTAACTTAATAGAAAGGCTGGAGTATGGTATCATTTTAGAAGGAGTCAATATCGACAAATCATTTTCGAAAATATGCCTATGTCTTTCTAGCTGATTTTCAATAAAGATAAAATATAATTATAAACGGAATTATAAACGGAATCAAAAAATTTATAAAAACACGAAAAATCTTAAAAAGAATGGTTTGATGTAAAGTAGCTTTACTCAACAAAAAAGTTCAATTTAGAGTCTTTTGCAAATGATAACAAATTTAACGTTAACAAAAAGTCATTGTAGGATAAAGATTGGAAAGATTAAGAATAAATCAAAATATTGGCCAAATAAATGAAAAAAGTTCATGTATTTAGCGATACGTAAAGCTAGCCAATTATGTAGTTATAGTAATGAATAATATTCAATCTTACTTAAATATCAAAACTTTTTGGTACTTTTTAATTGAAACCAGATTGTTTATTTTCTTTTTTAAATACTTTTATTTATTTTTTTAAGTTAGATTTATTGTAATCATTTATAAAAAATATATAAAATTAAAAAATCAATATCCATCATAAATTAGACTATTTTAGTCTCTTTCTTTTTAAGCTTTATAAATTTCCATAGATCTTTCCTTAATCATGGAGCCTCTTTGATTTTAAGTTATTTTATTTGTTTTCCTCTATCTTTTTTTATGGATTAACTGTTTAAGAATTCAATAATTTAACTTAATTTTTGGACTTAGCAATCATAAATGAAAAATACTTAATAAAAGCTAATGCTCGATAAGTTGAGCAACATTTGCCTAAAAAATTAAAGTTTTAATCAGGAATGTCAATGATTCTTCTAAAATATATCGATTAACTGAGTAGTAAAAGAAAAAAGAATATAAAAAATTGCACTTGAATAAAAGAAGAGATGCTCCTATGAAAAATTTCATTAGGTTTTCTTCTTGAACTTTTCAAGTTTTTTCTTCAGTTGGATGAAGGCTGTCTCTATTGAGCTTCTTTCAGTCGCTCCAGTGAATACAACCTTTCCAGAACTGAATAAAAGAGCCGCCTTGACTTATTTAATACCTCTATAGACAACTCCTGGAAAACTTTCATCCTTAAGTCCTTCTTTTTCATCAGCAATCTTTACAATATCGATTGGCCATCCAATTTCAGCATTTGCTACAATATTGGTAACCTTAAAGTCACTGATCTTTGCTTTGATACTGAGGGCTTTGGAGATGTCACGAACGGTTTTCCTTGCCACTTTTTCAGCATCTTTTTCAGACTCAGATCCAATGATGATCATTTTACCAGATTTGAAGACTAATATGGTACTTTTAGGATCAGTTTTTCTCAATATGACAGCAGGAAATCTTTTTTTGTTATATCGAGAATTTTATACTTTCTCGGCTATAAGCTTTAAATCAAGTTAGGGATTGTCCATGTTCATTTTAGCGAATGAGACGACATTTTGAACGATGGGTCCAGATTATGTCATAGAATTTTTTAGAAAGAATATTTTTTTACACTTTCGGAATCTTTATATGAACTTGTATTTATTGTCATTATGGGTCTTATAGGTCATACCTTTAAGTGCGTAGGAACTTATTTATTTATTATTTCTGAAGCTCTTATTCAAAATTTCTCTTTTATCTTTTTAAACATTACATTCATTCTTTTTCACTTTTTATCTCTAAAATCAGTCCTTTTCTAATTTCATAGACCTTTTTTAAAAAGAATTTTTTAAATAAGCTTTCTCAATTTGTTGAGGTAAATGGTTGTCGACTTGTTTTTTTATTTTGAGTTGCAGGAAGTGTTAGAAATGGGGCCTGATTGTTTTGGCGGTTTTTTACTTTCTTATTATTGAAAATGGGCGAAGTTAGATTTTTAGGTTATGATGTTATTTTCCTGTCAGTCATTATTTTTCAACAAAAAGTTGAGGTTAGGACTTAGAAATTATTCTCATGCGATTTGCAAAGTTTTGTTGTGAGAAAATGTGTATTTCGTAATGTTGGAAAACTGCATGAAAAGTTTGTAATAAAATAAATTCTTTGAATTATTACGAAAAACAACGAAATATAAAATTCAAAAACTAGGTAAAATAAGTAAAAAATCATTAAGATCTGAAGTTTTTCATCATACTGGCAACAACTTTATGACGTTTTTACTTAAGATTTTTTCTTTTTTATTATTTCTCTTTTTCTTTCCGTTTTTTATCGAGGGCTCCTATTAACATCGATCTTTATTCTTTTTAGACAATCTATCCAACTCTAGGATTTGGATCCTAGTTGGCCCATTTTATGGTAAGTACTTAACTACTATCTAAGGCCTGATTAGTCATTGCTTATTTGGCATATTCTGCCATACATCGATGTGCATATTTGATAAATGCATATCCCTTATGAGGTAAAATATTGATATCTTAGATATCACCCCAAAGTGAGAAATGTCTTAGTAAGATTTCATACATTTGTGTAACACCATTTTAATTATTTGGTAACTTGTACTAACTTACATAAATAGCTTTTGTTTATTTTGTAAAGGAGCCTACACCTTTCATATCTTCTCTGTATGTGCTAAATCTTTGTCTTCCGAAAATATCTTTCGATTGGTCGATTAATGAGCATTATTCTAATGAAGGGATACGATGATAATATTTACAATTTACTCCATTTGCACAGCAACCCCTTGCAAAAAATAAACAAAAATAGGCTCCACTTTTTTCATTAAATAGATCAGCAGCTGTATATCCAACATCAAGCTCTGGATCACATCTTGTTAATGCGGCCTCTTTTTATTTTTCATCTTTTGAACAAATATACTTTGAATACCAAAAGTTATACTATTCATCGCCTTATTTATATGTGTAATTGTTGGCTAAAGATGTTTATACTTGTTTTCTTGCGGGTCGTTATTTTGTATCAGTGAAGGAAATCCATTTTCCTTTTTATTTCTTGAAGTATTACTTAGGTATGTGTTTATAGATATTGAGTCGCAGCTCGGGAGTTTTCGGTTTGAGTTGAGTTAGATATGTCTGTACTCGTTAATGGAGTTATTTAGGTAGTTGCCAAAGAGATTACTGAGTCTAAGTATTGAAATAATAGTTGCGCTTTGATCCTTCATCGTAATAAATTTAGAATGGGGAGATTAATTAGTTAATTTCTTTCGTATTCATCTTTTTGACTTAAGACTTTTTCGATTTTATTATTTATAAAATCAATTTTTATTATAAAGTTTCTTTGATTTTAACTAAAAATGCAATTTTATGATCTCTTTTAATTTATTACTAAATGTAGTTTCATCAAATTGATAAAACAAAAAGTATGAATCAAAAATCAAACAATTTCAAACTTATTGATTTATCTAAAAAGTCAATAAATTTCTTTGAATGGATTTAAATGATCAAGAATTAAAAATGAATAAATACTTCTAATAAATGTTGTATAAAGATCACGGCTTTCAGAGAGGTCCATCGTAGGAAATATACTTAATGACATTATCGATGTTGTGGGCGTTTTCGCAGTTTTGATTGTTGGTGCATCCACCCATAAGGTTAAAAAAACATACGATTGGGACATCGAGCTTTTTTTCATGTGAGTATCTGCAGTCAGCATCGGAGAATTTACATTTTGAGATTGAGTTGTAAACGCATGGGTATTCTCTGAGATCGTGAGAAAATCTGCATTTTGATCCGGCGGGACAATAGTTTTCATAGTACAACTTTTTGCAAGTTTATTTCGATGGTTCAGGGCGATTGATTTGTCTTTTAAGAGCGTGAGAGAAATGGCAGCTGAATCCGTATTTACAGTTGCCCATGTAGTAATGGATGCATGGATAAAAGCATCTATCGACATGTTTCTTGCCACAGTCTTTTTCGCCTTTGCATTTTTCGACAGAAAAGTATTGGTTGGCACAAAGGTTCTTTATCATATCGAGTTCACTTTTAAGTTTTTCATACTTGAGGAATTCTTTGTTGTACATTTCTTTGTTGATTTTTTTGATTAATAAATATTAAGTGGTTAAATTAATATTTAGTTTGAGTTGAATATAATTCCACCAACTTATAGCTTTCAATTCATTTGAATTTTATAAAAAACATCCTTTAACTTAAAAATAATAAAAAAATCAGCAAATCTCTCGAAGAGCAAGTCTTAACCTCTTAATTTTTTATCCTCATTATGCTTTAACCTTTTTGTTTGTAGAATTGAGTTGTTCGACCTCATTTTCAGGGAGGCCTCGATTTTCAATTTTGAAAATTCCCTATCTTGACTTCCAATCTTCAAGTAGGTCAATTAAAACATGAATACCGATGGCCCTTCTTTAGTACTGTTTAACAACCCTAAATTGTTCTGACTAATCATCGTGGACGATCATGGACACATTAAACCCATTTTCATTCCATGAGTTATGGATTCCTAAAAGTTCCCCATCAATTGACCACAATGGGCTCCCAGAAGTTCCCCATAAGCCGTAACAATTATGAATCAGTAATCCCATCTCATCAACTAAGCGATGGTCTGCTGAATTTTGATAAAGATTTCTTTAAATGAAGCCTTATGCAGGTTCAAAGGTTTTTATTTAAGCCTCAGATGGATCATTATTAAAGAGAAGACCGAGTTGAATACATTTGAGGGGTTAGAACGAATTTTGAAATTTTAGTTAACTTGAAATTTTGAGGAAGAATTTTTATAACTTTTCTTATTTTGGGTAGAATTTTATTATTTTTGCAAATGCAATATCTTTATCGATAAATAGATCATGTGGATCTATTTTTATCAATCCATATGATAAATTTCCGGTAACAAAGCACCTATATTTCCAGATTTTATCATTTTAGTTCATAAAGACATGGGCGCAGGTCAAAATGTACTTTCCTTCGATTATGATTCCATTTCCTTTTGTTAAACCTAAAATATAAACTGTATTTTCTAGTGCTGTATTTTGAAGTTTTTTCAACTTTTATTAATTCCAATCTTGATGACTTCTATTTTTGTACATTGTTGTTACTTTTATTGTTGCTGATGACTTAGATTTTTGTTGATTCAATAATTACAAATTTTTATTTCCGAAATGTTCATTCATCCTTTTTTAAAATTTTTGCTCAAATGATCTTTTTTGTTCATATACCAACTTAATATCTCTTGTAATTTATAATACATCTTCAAGCCAGTCTTTTTTGTTGTAGAGTACAATTTACTAAAAATCTTTAAATCTAATTTTTTATTTTCTCAATTTCGTTTCTATTTCTCTTCTAAATTGAGTCTAATCTAGTTATTTTTGAACGGCTTTTCGAAGTGCATCAACGTAGACAGCTTCTAAAAAAATTTCAATTTTTGTTTGGGAGGTCATTTTTTTCTTAAGTCTTTTATAAAGGATGATTAAATTTCTATGATAATTAGTGAGAATTTATTAAAAAAGTCTTAGAGTCAAATTATCAGATTAAAATAAAAAGTTAAAATAAAAGTTAAAATATTAATGTAAAAAAATTTTATAAAAATGACATAAAAATCATTTTTTTTAGAATGTTAATCATTCCTCTTCTTCTTAATCTTATTCTTATTCTTCATTATGATTTCTATAATCCTGATTATCTTCATCTTCATCTTAGTTTTACTCCATTCTTCGTTGATTCCAGTTTCTATTTCCTCCAAAAAGAGTACCTCCCATTCCATCATCAGAGTTATCGTCTGTATTACTGACTTTCTTGATACTCCTTGAATGAAGAATATTTTCAAAGAACTGTTACATTTCTTTAGTACAACATTTCCATCCTTATGGCTTATTATTTCTTTTCCATCCTTCCTAATATTAATTTCTGTAAAGACTGTCTCTTTAAACTTCTCTATTTTAATGAACCAATTTATATTCAGCATCATTCAGGTAAAGTATTATTGAGCTGCCTCTATGATCACGATCTACATGCGAATAGTCATTTATACAGCTTCCACAAGATACTTTATCGCAGAATAGACATTGCCAAGTTGTGGATTGATACTTATTGCACATTGGGCACAAAATTGTAGTTTTTTGTAAATATTCTTTTGCTGATTGAGGTAATTATTTCAATTTGAAAAGTTATGTTGTTTCTTCATTGTCCTCTGACATACTTTGTGATAATATTTCTTTAATGGCTTCACTATTTCTACAATATTAAAATCCTTCAACAATCTTTTCTGCATTTGCTTGACCTACAAAATTGATTAGTTATCTGATTTTTTTCTCAATTCTTTTTTCATTTTTGAATGGTTATTGAGTGATCTATTGTAATACTAAGTCTAAAGTTAATGACTTTACATTCTTTTTAATGTTTGATTATCTAGCGACTTGACCTTTTACTGTCTTTTATGCCCTTTTGATAGCTTGCTTAGCTAATTAAGGCCATTTAGAAAGTTGATTTTTATAATGTAACATTAATAGCTAATCAATTTTGGTCAGTTGTTTTTGTTGAATCTCTGTATTTTTGAGCAATACTCTAAAACTTCTACTAAACACTAAATAAGTCAGGAAGATAGTCGCCCAATCTGAACTGAAACTTTTACCCGATTCCAAATTTATTCTAGTTACAATATTTTCAAAATTTCTTAACCAATTTTTAGTATAAGACTCATCGTTGAGTGGCTTCTCAGGAATATAACAATTAACTTCAAATTTACATAATGGACAATGTCTCTTGTTCATGACTTTATCATAACATTGTTCATGGACTTTATGAAGACAAATGTTCATATCCAAATCGGTAACTTAAGATTTTAGTAACGTAGAGACGACATTGTTTCGAGTGAAATTGCATAAATACACAAGTCTGTTTGCTTGGGTTGGTTTCTATTTGCAGATATGGCAGAAGTTTTATTCTTTAGTGTCTTCTTATAAGAGATTATCAGCTTCATCAGCATGCTTCAACCATTACTTGAGAATTTTGTCCTGTCTTTATTTCATTTCACGATATTTTTTGTCTCTTATTTCGGTTATTAAATCTAGTTTTTGTTTCTTTCTGCCTTTCTGTCCTTGCTCTTATAAATCATCCATATCCAATTCGAATCTATCTCTAATAGCAGCCAATACGTAATAGACATCTTAACTTACATCAGAAATTTATTTAATGAAATTCCTTGTCGATTGTTTAAGTTGTGATTTTTATTTTTTGTTTAATAATGAAAAACCTATGGACAGGTTAGAAACTATTTTAACCATCTCCATATCTTACATAAGACCTCTTTGGGCTATTTTTATCAGTTTTGGAAGTATTGTGTAAACTTTTTAGGTGAAAATTTTATTTACTACAATCTATTGCCATTCACTTAGTTTTATTGGGGCACCGACTTGAAGTTATTCATAATTACACATATTATTTCCAAGTCTATCTCCAACGTAGTAATATTTACCTTTTTTGGTATTGTATCTGAGAACTTTTTTTATAACATCAGTTGCAAGATTTCTTTACTTTTGTGTATATTAATCGACTATTTTTAGCATATCTGTCCTGAAAATCTTTCTCTTTTTAGCGAATTGTTCTTTGAGCAATCTTTCAATAACTTTCTTGTTATCAAGTGAGTATGATTTGAATCCGTCATTACTTGCTGATTAAATTATTATATGCTACCATGCGTAAAAACTCCTTAGTAACTTTGTCAAAAATGTGAAGAAATTCATTGACCCATTTCTTATTACAGATTTCTCTTTACTTTTTTATAAAATATTGACCCTTCTTTACATTTCTTACCACATTTTGTTAATGAATTGCTCACCGAATGAGAAGAATGGTAATAGCAATAACAAGTTTTCATATGAAACTTCGTAGGTACTATTGGTTGATATGGAAAGGAATATTTTTTGATAAAAGTTAGCAAACAATAACTCAAGATTTTTATCCATGACAGGAGTTTTATTAGATTTTCCAGATGTTGGCATGAACCATTATGGCCATAAAATCATCAGCATTGAGACTACTTACTAATGCGATTGCTACACTTCACATTCTAATAACTGTTATAAAAATTTCATTTTTAGTTACTTATCTTTTTGTTGTTCATACAAAAATTATAAAGTTTTACTGACAACTTTTTCATGGTCATTGTAACTTCTAACTAGTTTGTTCTCAATAATAGATTTCCAAATTTCATTTGCTGGAAAATCGTTCTGAATTAGTTTGTCGTAAAATATCTTATAATATTTTTGCTAGATTTTCAAAGGATTTAAGCCTAAAATGAGTTTTTCTTATTTGGCTAATTTTTGCAAAATTTACATCTTTCCATCCATGTTCAAAATCACTTCACTCATTGTTTT
>VFQO010002647.1_pt1 | contig 10469 bp, 5 predicted proteins | sample 3512331 | NCBI WGS metagenome assembly VFQO01 (sample SAMN10412371, study PRJNA504923) | tailings metagenome | isolation source: Replicate 3 from Balatoc abandoned mine | place: Philippines: Itogon, Benguet | collected 2017-08-28 | reverse complement strand
ACGAGCCGGGCATTGCTGCGCGCCTTCACCTCTCGCTGGCGCGGGCATTCTATGGCCGGGCCGATTTCGATACCGCTCGCGCCGAATTCGCGCGCAGCCAGGCCCTGTTCGCCAAGGCCAGTGAAAGCGGCAGCGAGGATGCCGCCCTCGGGCGTCTGGCGCTGATCCACATGAACAGCGTATCGGGCCAGCCGGATCGCCTCGAAGAAGCCGGGCGCCAGCTGGCTGCCGAGCGAAAGCGGCTTGGCCCGAAGGCGGACAGCGGTCGGCTCGGTTTCGCCCTCGCGCAGGCCGAGGGAGCCTATGGCTACATGGCCGATCCGGCGCTGGCCGAAAAGGCATTCCGCCGCGCTGTGGCGATCGCCGCTGCCGATCCTGCGGCCACGTCACCGACGCAGGCGCTCAAGGCCAAATCCTCGCTCGTGGTAACCTTGATGCGCCTCGGCCGGGCACCCGAAGCAGAGCCGGTTGCGCGCGCGGCGATAGCGGAGTCCGTCAAGCTGCGCGGCGAGGACCATCCCGATACGCTTGTCACGCGCCAGCATCTGCTGAACGCGCTCTCGATGATGGGCAAGCACGATGTGGTGATACGCGACAGTGCGCCCTTGCTGGCGGCGATGGAGCGACGCCTGGGTCCGCAACACCGCTTTACGCTGGCCTTGCGTTCAACCCGGTTTGAAAGCTTTGCCGCCCTCGGCCGCCATGACGAGGCAGCCGAAGAGGCAAAGCAGGTATGGCAGGGCGCGGCGCAGCTTGCCGGGCCGACATCGCATCAAGCGCTGGTCGGACAGATCGATTATGCTGCGGCGCGCTGCCTGACGGCGGAGCGGGCGGAGGGCCTCCGGATCGCGCGCGAGGCGTTGGGCAGCGTGCGGCAGGCGTTCGGCGCCGATTATCCGCTGACCCATGCGATCCGCTATTTCACCGCGGAGTGCCTGATCGCCAATAGCAATCATGCCGAAGCCGGACAGCTGCTGACCGGTCTGGACCGGCAAAAGGTGCAGGATCTGACGGGTCAGACCGATTTCGCAGGCAGGGTCGATCTGGCGCTGGCCGAAATTGCCCTAGCCCAGGGTGATCGTCAGGTGGCCCTTAGAAAAACTCGGTCGGCTGCGTCAACGCTTAAAGAGACTGACGACATTATAGTCCAAAGACGTCTCGAAGTATTAGCTCTAACGACAGGAGGCTGACCAGCCTTCTTTGTTACGCAACAGTGTGGCCATGCCCTTGGGAGTTCTGAGTTTCAGCTGCGATCAAGGGCCTAGGTACTCGCCTCGCGGCTCGCTTTTGAACGCCTTGGTGAAGGCATTATCTATGGACGTACTAGGACGGGAGAAAAGGATCTTTTTGAGCAAGATGTTCTCATCCTCCAGACTACGCAACTGCCGCATCTCCGACGGCATCAGCCAGTCGTATTTCGTATTCCAGCAAAATTAGGTTGCCTAGCTGCAACCCACCTTGTGGCAGATCCCAGTGACCGGCGTTCCCTCCTTGCCCAACCAAGGGTGTGTAAAGCTGAAAACTCGTGCCGCAAATGTTACGGTGTTCAGGTAGTATAGCACTCAGATGCAAAGGGTGTCCGAGGAGTGTAATGGACATCTGCTTCCGTCGGCCGTCGCCATGCCGATTTCACCGTCGTGCTTGAGCCTCACCATCAAAAATTGTGGGCGGGCTGATGTGCTAGCCAAAGGTGGAACATTTACCGCAGTCTCCTGCATTAAGGCTTGGCGCAACCTCGAAGAGTGCTTCGCAGCACGGCAGCAGAATTGTCGAGTGAGGCCTCGCCTTCCAAGCGGCCGTTGATGCGGAGCATCACTGTCCCACTTTGCTGGATCAAAAGCGGAACGAGCTCTGTGCCAGACAATCCGCCAATCCATTGCGTCCCGCCCGAATTGGCGCGCTGGACGGGAATGTTGACCAAGCGGCCGGAAAAATTCCAGGTCATTGTCATTGTGGCTACAGGAGCGGGCTTGTTGAGCAGCATCGCCATGAACGGCTTGCCGCCTTCGCAGTAGAGGCTGAGCGCCTCGATGTTGGGCGAGGCGGCAGCACTGACATAGGCAATGGGAGCGCGCCCCGGCACAGGCACGACCTCCCACGGGGTGCCAGGCAAGGCGACCGCAGTTTCGGGTGGACTATCGTCCAACATCTTCTTGATCTCCGGTGCCACGGGCAGTCGTATCCCGCTGGCCGGAGGATAGACGGTCAGCTTGCCTCGCTGCCAAAGCCCCACCTGCACTTCCCGGCGGGCGGGATCGATCATGAGATAGGCTTGCTCCACGCCCCCCTGATGCGGGGCGTTGCCGGTGAGGTAAAAATAGCGTCCCGCGCGCTGGAGTGGCGAGACAGCCGACAGGTTTGTCTGAAATGCAGCCATTTTCGGCCCGAGCAGTGTCTTCAGGGCGGCTGCCACGGCGCCTTTGTCGAAGATGTCTATGTTATCCTTCGAATACTCTCCCGGGTATTTCCCGACCAGTCCGGCAAGGTTATTCCATTCTGCCGGAATGCCTGGAACCGCGACTGCCACCTCTGGCCGCGGTGGTGGGGGCGCGCCGGCAGGGGCGCTGCCCTTGCACAGGATGAAAGGGCCGCCGTTGGTGAAAGCGGCATGGAACGGATCGGGGCGTCCGCCCGGCGGAAGATCGGCATCGAAGCGGATGACGCCAGGCTTCTCGTCATCGTTCACAAACATGATCACCCGCCCATAGTCGTCGTTGCTGACCGGGAAGGGGAAGAAGACAGCCGTCATTCCATCGTAACTCGCGCCCAGAAAGGTGAGCGCATACTCTACCCTCTGCGGCCTCACCTCGCGGCCCTTGGCGCGAAACAGCATACCATTCTGGTCGATGACGACCCGTGGTTCCTTCGAGCAGTCGCCGCCTGGCGCATAGCTGCCAAAGATGTGATCGACCCCTTGGTCCTTGAAATCGGACAAAGGGAGCGCATAGCCGGTCGCAGAAGCGAATGCCGAAAAGCTGGCGCCTGCCACTGCCAAACGAAATCGGCGAGCTTGCGGAACCCCACGGTGTGAAAATCGCATAACAACTCCTCTCCCGGAACGCGGAGGCCTAGCGTGCAAAAGCCAACGTAATGCCTTGCCGCTGTATTGCCGCAACAGTTTTCGCACTAGGCTGAAAGGCCCGCTCCCTTGAGGAAAAAATCAGTGCGCTCTCGGAGTTGCTCGGGCAGCATGCTGTTTGCTGAACCATGGCTTATGGCCTGCGTTTGGAGGTCTCTGACGAAAAGCCCCATGAACATGTCGGCAAGAAAGTCAGGTGCGCCCTGCATCGACACACCCTCAACACCCCACCTGGCAAACAGCGCCGCGATCGCATCACGGGTCCGGTAGGCAGTGCGGTCAAAGAATTGCCGTGCGAAAAGCGGCTCGTTGATGCTGCGAGCGATCACGATCCGGACCAGAGCGATCACCTCGGGTGCCATGAAATGCTGGTAAAGCCCTTCTGCGATCAGGCGCAGGGTATCGGCCGGCGAAAGGCGTTTGGCCTCGGCGTCCCGGACGAGCGCTTCGCCCAATGGCGCAGTCTCGACAATCACTGCCTCAAGCAAGCCATCTTTGTTGCCAAACAGCTTGTAGATTGTCGCCAGTGAGCCGCCCGCGCGGGCTACGATTTCAGCGAGTGTCGTGCGGTCATAGCCTTGTTCCAGGAAAAGCTGGCGAGCCTCACGGACAATCGCGGCCCTGCGTCTGTCGATTCGCAGGGTGTCGGACGTTATCTCCATGGCGAACGCAAACTCCGCTGGCGGTGGGTGATTGACAAAGGTGTAACGGGCATTACACTATCATAACTTCTAATAAGCTCATAATTGGAAGACCTCTCTCGATGAAGCGTATCTGCACCGGCATTGCCGCCTGCTTACTTGTCGTCGCGTGCTCAGGTGAGCAGGTGCCGCCGCCACCGCAGCCGACCCCGGTGCAGACTGTCACCATCGTCAGCCAATCCATTCCCAACGTCATCGAGCTGCCGGGCCGGGTCGAGCCGGTGCGACAGGCCGAGGTGCGCGCGCGGGTTACGGGAATCGTGCAGAAGCGGCTCTACACTGAAGGCGCGAATGTCGCTCAGGGCCAGCCCCTGTTCCTGATCGATCCGCGCGAGCTGCGCGCCAGCTATGCCCAGACCAAGGCTGCGCTTGAACGCGCGCAGGCCACCGAGCGCAACGCGCGGGCTGTAGTGGAACGCTACAAGGCGCTGGTCGCAGAAAACGCCATCAGCAGTCAGGAATATGATGCCGCGCTGGCAAGCGCGCGCGAGGCAGAGGCCAACGTCGCGCAGATCCGCGCCCAACTGGAGGCGGCCAGCCTTCAGTTGAATTACACCACGGTGCGCGCGCCGATTGCCGGTAGGGCGGGGCGGGCCGAGGTTACCGAAGGTGCGCTCGTCAGCCAGGCCGAGGGAACGCTGATGACGCGGATCGAGCAGACCGCGCCAGTCTATGTCAATTTCGCGCAGTCGGCCAGACAGCTTCTGGAGCTCCGCCGGGCAATCAGTGCGGGCGAGGTGGTGCTCGATGGCAACGACAGGGTCGAGGTTCGTCTCACCTTCACCGATGGCAGCGAATATCCCATTCCCGGCTACATCAACTTCCTCGCCCTCTCGGTCGACGAGGAAACAGGGACCGTCGGCCTGCGCGCCGAGTTTCCCAATCCCACCGGGCTGCTGCTGCCGGGCGAATTCGTGCGCGCCAAGATGTTCGTCGGCGAGCTGAAGCAAGGTATCCTCGTGCCGCAGCGTGCGGTGACCCTGTCCGATCAGGGCGGATCGGTCTTCGTGATCGATTCCAAGGGGCTGGTTGCGCCGCGCCCGGTGAAGCTCGGCGCGCTCGTCGATGGCAACTGGATTGTTGAAAGCGGCCTAAAGGCTGGCGACGTGGTGATCACCAGCAACCTCCAAAAATTGCGGCCCGGCGTGCCGGTGAAGCCGGTCGATGCCGCTGCGAAGGCTAAACCGGCCGCCGCGCCCAAGCCTGCGCAAGCCGCCGGGGCGCGTTGATCCATGGCACGCTTTTTCATTGATCGCCCCATCTTTGCATGGGTGGTGGCGCTCGGCATTCTGCTCGCCGGTGTCATTGCCCTGCGGGCCTTGCCGATCGAGCAATATCCCGAGGTCGCCCCGCCCTCGCTGACGATCAGCGTGGTCTATCCAGGCGCCGATGCCGAAACGCTCGAACAGAACGTCACGCAGGTGATCGAGCAGCAACTCAACGGGGTCGAGGGTTTCCTCTACATGGCCTCGTCGAGCGCATCGAACGGGACCGCGAGCATCACCCTGACCTTCGAGGCGGGGACCGATATCGACATCGCGCAGACCGAGGTGCAGAACCGCCTCAGCACGGTCGAAGCGCGTCTTCCCGAGGAGGTTCGCCAGCAGGGCATCACCGTGCGGCAGGCCAATGCCGGATTCCTGCTCATCGTCGCGCTCACCTCCGACGACGGCGATCTGACCAGCACCGATCTCGGCAACATTGCTTCCAGTCAAGTGATCGACGAGCTTCGGCGTGTGCAGGGCGTGGGCGATGTGACCTTGTTCGGCTCGCCCTATGCGATGCGCATCTGGCTCGATCCCGACGCGCTCGCCTCCTACAACCTCTCGCCCAGCGCCGTGCTGGGCGCGATCCGCGAACAGAATGCGCAGATCGCGGGCGGATCGATCGGCGCCAAGCCGCTCGAACCCGGGCAGCAGATCACCGCGACGATCACCAGCGAAGGCCGGTTCCGGACGGTCGAGGAGTTCGAGAACATCATCCTGCGCGCCAATACCGGCGCCGCGGTCGTCCGGCTGGGCGAGGTCGCGCGGATCGAGATCGGCGCGCAGTCCTATGCCACGTCCACCACCCTGAACGGCGCGCCGATGGCCGGGATGGCGGTGCAGCTGGGCACCGGCGCCAATGCGCTCGCCGCCGCACAGGGCGTGAAGGCGCGCATGGCCGAGCTCGAATCCGGTCTGCCGAACGGTGTGAGCTGGTCGATCCCTTACGACACCACGCCCTTCGTGCAGGCCTCAGTCGACGAGGTGGTCAAGACCCTGATCGAGGCGATGGTGCTGGTGTTCCTCGTCATGTATCTGTTCCTCCAGAACTGGCGCGCGACGCTGATCCCGACGCTGGTCGTCCCCATCGCCCTAGCGGGTGCGTGTCTGGGCCTGTGGCTGTTCGGCTTTTCGATCAATGTGCTTTCGCTGTTCGGCATGGTGCTGGCGATCGGCATCCTGGTGGACGACGCCATCGTCGTGATCGAGAATGTCGAGCGGATCATGCGCGAAGAAGGCCTCTCGCCGCTCGAGGCGACACGCAAGGCGATGGACCAGATCACCACGGCGATCATCGGCATCACGCTGGTGCTGATCGCGGTCTTCGTGCCGATGGCGTTCTTCCCCGGCTCTACGGGCGGAATCTATCGCCAGTTCTCGGTAACGCTGGCGATCGCGATCTTCTTTTCGGCGTTTCTCGCGCTGTCGCTCACGCCGGCGCTGTGTGCCACATTCCTCAAGCCGATTGCGGGCGAGGGGCATGGGGGCGGGCATGGCGACGAGGCCCCAGCAGACAGCATCGCCGAACCCGCTCCGCCGCAGCGGGGCTGGCGCGGCCAGCTTGTCCGCGCGCGCGGGTTCGCTGGCCGGTTCCTCGGCAAGTTCAACGTCTGGTTTGCGAAGATGGAGGGCAAGTATGACCGCTCCAACACGCGCATCCTGTCCGCACCCAAGCGCGGGATCGCGGTCTTCCTCGCGCTGGTCGCGGTCACCGTCCTGCTGTTCATGCGCCTGCCGACCGCATTTCTGCCGACAGAGGATCAGGGCTTCCTGATCACTGCGGTACAGGCCCCTCCCGGCGCCACGCAGGAGCGAATGGACGAGGCATTGAAGCCGGTCACCGATTTCTGGATGGCGCAAGAGGAAGTGCGCAGCCTGGTCGTCGTGCGCGGCTTCAGCTTCTTCGGGCAGGGCCAGAACAACGCGCTGATGTTCGCCTCGCTCAAGCCGTGGGATGAACGTTCCGCCGCCGAGAGCAGCGCGGGCGGGCTGCTGGGACGGGCGATGGGCGTTTTCATGCAGAACGACGGTGCGACCGCCTTCGTCATCCAGCCCCCGGCGATCCAGTCGCTCGGGCAGGCGAGCGGCTTCACGCTCAAGCTGCAGGATCGTGGCGGGCTAGGACGCGAGGCTCTGATCGCCGCGCGCGACCAGTTGCTGGGCGCGGCCTCGCAAAGCCCGCTGATTTCCAATCTCAGGCCCGAAGATCAGGGGCCAAGCCCCGAGCTCAAGGTCAATGTGGACCGCGTGCAGGCCCGCGCGCTAGGTCTCTCCATGACCGAGGTCAACGCCGCGCTGTCGATTACCTTCGGGTCGGCTTACGCCAATGATTTCAACCGCGAAGGCCGCGTGTTGCAGGTGCTGGTGCAGGCCGATGCCCCGTTCCGGATGACGCCGGACGACGTGCTGGCGCTGCGCATTCCCAATGCCGTGGGCGAGTTGGTGCCCTTCGGCGCTTTCGCCACGGCGGAATGGTCCGCCGCGCCGGCCAGCCTTGCGCGCTACAACGGCTATCCGGCGATGACCTTGTCGGGGATGGCCGCCGAGGGCGAATCCTCCGGCGCGGCCTTGGCCGAGATGGAACGCCTCGCCAGCGAGCTTCCGCAGGGCATCGGCTATGAATGGACCGGCGTGTCCTACGAAGAAAAGCAGGCAGGCGGACAGATCGGCCTGCTGCTAGGCCTGTCGGTCGTCGTCGTGTTCCTCGTGCTGGCGGCGCTTTACGAAAGCTGGACGATACCGCTCGCCGTGCTGCTGATCGTGCCGATGGGCGTGCTGGGCGCGGTGCTGTTCTCGATGCTGCGCGGGCTTTCGGCGGATGTCTATTTCAACGTCGGGCTGATCACGATCATCGGCCTGGCGGCAAAGAACGCGATCCTGATCGTGGAATTTGCGATCGAGGAGGAGGAAGAACGCGGCGTATCTCCGCTTGAGGCTGTGAAGGCTGCCGCCCGGCTGCGGCTGCGCCCGATCATCATGACCTCGCTCGCCTTTGCAATGGGGATGGTGCCGCTGGTGCTGGCCAGCGGAGCGGGTGCGGCCAGCCGGATCGCGGTGGGCACGGGCGTGCTGGGCGGCATGATCGCGGCGACCGTGCTCGGCATCTTTCTGATCCCGCTGCTCTACCTCACCATCCGCCGGATCGGCCGCAAGCATGACGATCCGGACGAGGCTTCCGCTCCGCCTTCGGACCTGCCACGCGACGGGGAGCCCGCGCAATGAACCGCCTGATCCCGCTTGCCGTTGCCACGGCGCTGCTGAGCGGTTGCGTCAATCTAGCGCCGGACGATACCCGCCCGGCCCTGGCGAGTGCGCTGCGCTTCGATCCTGCCTACCGTCCCGATGGCACGGTGGTCGCATCGCAGCTGTCCTATCGTGACTGGTATCCGGATCCGCGGCTTCAGGCCCTGATCGCCACGGCGCTGGAGAACAACCGCGACCTGATGGCCGCCACCGCCCGGATCGAGCAGGCCCGCGCGCAATTCCGGATCGACGACAGCCGTCGCCTCCCCTCCCTCGTCGCCACGGCCAGCGGCACGCGCACGCGGCAGGCGACCGCAGGCAACCCGGCCTTCGGCGCCGGAGCGGGTAGCGGCAATCTGCCGACATCCTTCACCTTCAACCGTTACGACATCGGGGTCGGCGTCAGCGCCTTCGAGCTCGACTTCTGGGGCCGCGTCAAGAACTTGAGCGATGCCGCGCGGGCGAACTACCTCGCCTCGGTGGCGACGCAGCGGGCCTTCTACCTTTCCCTGATCGCCGACACGGCCACGACCTATTTCGAGATCATCGAGACCGAGGAGCAGATCGTACTGGCCGAAGCGACCGCGGCCAGCCGCCGGGATGGCCTCAAGATCGCCAAGCTGCGGCTCGATGCCGGGGTTACCTCGGCCTTGCCCTATCGTCAGGCGGAAACGCTGCTGACACAGGCTGAACAGCAGCTTTCAAGCGAACGGCTGGCGCTCGCGCAGTTGCGCAACCAGCTGGCGGTGCTGGTGGGCGGGACCGTGCCCGAAGCCTTGCCAGAGGGCCTATCGCTGCAAGCGCAGGCGGACGATCGCCGGCTCGCGGCCGGGCTCCCTTCCGAACTACTGCTGGCGCGTCCGGACATTATCGCTGCGGAAGAACAGCTGCGCGCGGCGCGGGCCAATATCGGTGCGGCGCGTGCGGCCTTCTTCCCCTCGATCTCGCTGACAGGCAATGCCGGGCTGACCTCTGCCAGTCTCGGCAATCTGTTCGATACCGATGGCTTTGGCTGGAGTTTCGGGCCTTCGATCTCGCTCCCGATCTTCGACTTCGGCGCGCGCGAGGCCAATCTCGATCTCGCCAAGGCGCTGGAGGTCGAACAGGTCGCCAATTACGACCGCACTGTGCAGCAGGCCTTTCGCGAGGTGTCCGATGCGCTGGCGGGGCGCGAATATCTCGCCCAGCAGATCGCGACTCTCGAACGGGCGCGCAACGCGCAGGTCGAAATCGCCCGCATCGCCCGCGCGCGCTATCGCGAGGGTGTGGCCGACTATCTCGAAGTGCTCGATGCCGAGCGCAACCTGTTCAGCGCCGAGCAGCAATTGCTCGCCACGCGCCGGGCCTGGTTGCAGAACCGGGCGACCCTGTTCGTGTCGCTTGGTGGCGGAGCTGGCTAGGCCGAACCTCGAGAGTATAGCCATTCCAAGAGTGTTCTGGTTCTCTTTCGACGGCTGACACCAAGACTTGCTGAGCATAACCCATATACCCACTGCCTCATGCGGATGATCCTAATGCACCATGGCCGATTGAAGAGGTTGCTCCATGCGAAGCAGCAGTGGTCGACGAACCCTTCGTAGGAATTCAAGATGCTATCGGAGAGCGCGTTAGCGCGTATAAATTGCCGGTCGTCTTCAAATGGGTTAAGCTCGGCGCGCCACGCCGGCAGCGGCAACACGGTAATATTGGACGGGACGAACAGTTCGGCAGACGCGCGTCATCCGGCCTGATCGAAGGTCGCTGCGGCGTGAGCGCCAAGCATGACATGGGAGGCGAACTCTTCAGGACGCATGCCTATTGTTTCACTGTTGCAACGGGCTCGAAGATGCCACCGTCCTTGCGTTTAGCTGGAGAAATCGCACCGAAGATTTATGCCGAGGCAAGCCGCTGATCGTGAGGACCCGAGGGGCGCGTGCCGCTTGGCCCTGGATCGAGTGAGCTTCGTGTGCATCCGATCAGGGCTTTATCTACGCAACACAGATTGACGAGCCTTCCTTCCAAGGGGTGTTTGCGCATTTTCGACAGACGGACGGCGAACCCCATTTGAAGATAGTGTCCTCCTCGTCCTTATGCCGGAAATGACGCAGGCGCGTGGTGATCACTTTCATCAAAAATGGTACGCGACCTAGAGTCTGTCCTGTTTAGACTGAATCGATGTGGGATTCCCAAGGGGTGCTGATT
>VFQO010002645.1_pt1 | contig 10472 bp, 7 predicted proteins | sample 3512331 | NCBI WGS metagenome assembly VFQO01 (sample SAMN10412371, study PRJNA504923) | tailings metagenome | isolation source: Replicate 3 from Balatoc abandoned mine | place: Philippines: Itogon, Benguet | collected 2017-08-28 | reverse complement strand
CGACGCGCAGGCCGGCGTCTTCCAGCATCTTGGTGACCGCGCCGGTCAGGTTGCGGCGGGTGGCGTCGGGCTTGATGATCGAAAAGGTGCGGGTGACCGCCATGATTATGCTCCTGTGAACGTCTTTTTATGAGAGGGGATATTGGCCGCGCCCCGTAGATGCTGCGCTGCAAAATGGCAAGCGTTCAGCCGCACGCAGGCGCGTGGTTGCGATGCCAGTCTGTTAACAGGGCTAATCTGGCGCCTGTCAGCCCCCGGATTGCTTGCCGATGATCAGCTGGCCGGTGGTGGCTGCACCGTCATTCGCCGAGGCCGTGACCGACAGGGTCGACCCGTCGCTATTGCGCTCGCCCCCGATCATCATCGTGCCGTTGGTGTTCATTTCGAGCTGGATGTCGAAGCCTGCCAATCTGGCCTGTTCGCGGTAATGGGCGATCACCTTGTCGGCCGCCGCGTCGGTTTCGAACATCACCATCGTGCCCTGCCCGTCGGCCTGCTTGACCACGGTGTTGGTGACGACCTTGGAGCCGGGATACAAGCTGAAGCCTTGCGGCAGGCTCACCGGCACTTCCGCGCCCGAGCGCAGCGTGGTGGTGCCATCCGGCCCCTCGACCGTCATGCTGGTCTCGCCGCTATCCTTGTCGACGGTGTATTCTGCGGTCTCGCCGTCTGCGGTGGTGAATTCGCCCGAGGTTTCCGAACCGCAGGCCGCCAGCGCCAGAGCGGCGCTTCCGGCGACGAAAAGAGCAATTGCGCGCATCTGCCTGTCCCCCAATCACAAGGTCCGCAAGGAGCATCACCCATCGCGGGCGCAGGTGCAAGCCTTCAGCGCTTCTTGACCCAGCGCCCGTCTTCCTGCGCGAAATAGGCACGGGTCACCTCCTCGCGCCCGTCCTGCGCCGCCCACGCCTGCCGCGCATCGGCGGCGCGTTCGGGCGGGAACAGCAGGAACACGCGGGCAAAGCCGGTGGTCTCGCGGAAGACGCCATCGGCCAGAATCAGGTGGCTTGCGCCGTTGGCGGCTTCGGTCTGCGCGGAGAGCAGCACCGGCTGGCGGTCGGCGCCTGCGCTATCTGCCTCGCCATTGGCCAGGAAGCTTTCAGGCCCGGCCTGCCACAGCGCAGCCGCGATGGCGGCGCGCTGATCGGGATCGGCGGCGACGACCAGCAGGCGCTCCCCCTCGCCCAGCGTGCGCCGCGCAATCAGCGCGACGACCTTTTCGACCGGATCGTGGGTGACCTGCCAGAAATCGAGCTTCACGAGTCTTTGCCGCCCTACCGCTTCGCTACTTGAGGGCTATCGGCTTAGACCGCCTGCAACGATCGGAACAATACTTCACATTGTCCCAATCGCGCTCCCACTTCTTGCGCCACGTGAACGGCAGCCCGCAGGCAAGGCAGGTCTTTGTCGGCAATTCCGACTTTTTCCGCATCTTCGGGATGACGGAAGCCCCCCTTAGCCTTCCACCACATCCCGCACGAACTGGTCGAGCAGCCGCACGCCGTAACCGGTTGCGCCCTTGTCCCAGGTGTGGCCGGGCTTGGACGCCCATACCATGCCGGCGATATCGAGGTGCGCCCAGGGCGTGCCGTTCTTGATGAACCGCTGGAGGAACTGCGCGGCGGTGATCGAACCGGCCTCGCGCGGGCCGACGTTCTTGATGTCGGCGACGGGCGAATCGATCAGCTTGTCGTAGTTCGGCCCCAGCGGCATGCGCCAAAGCTTGTCACCGCTAGCCTGCCCCGCCGCCGCCAATTGCGCGGCAAGCGTGTCATCGTTGGCGAACATCCCGCCATATTCGTTGCCGAGGCTGATGATCATCGCACCAGTGAGCGTCGCGAGATCGACGATCCGCGCCGGATCGTACTGCTCCTGCGCCCAGTGCAACGCGTCACACAGCACCAGCCGGCCTTCGGCATCGGTGTTGAGCACTTCGACGGTCTGGCCGCTCATGGTGGTGACGATGTCGCCGGGACGCTGTGCCTTGCCGTCGGGCATGTTCTCGACGAGGCCCATCACGCCGATCACATTGGCCTTGGCCTTGCGGCTCGCCAGCGCGAGCATCGCGCCAGCCACCGCACCAGCGCCGCCCATGTCCCACTTCATGTCTTCCATGCCCGGCGGCGGCTTCAGCGAAATGCCGCCGGTGTCGAAGGTGACGCCCTTGCCGACGAACACGGTCGGCTTGTCGCCCGCCGTGCCGCCGTTCCAGCGGACCGCGAGCAGCTTGGATTCGCGCTCCGAACCGCGCCCGACGCCGACCAGCGCGCCCATGCCGAGCGCTTCCATCTCGGCCTCGCCCAGCACGGTGATCTCGACGCCGGTGCCGGCAAAGGCTTCCTCGCAGGCAGCCACGAAGCTGGCGGGGTAGATGATGTTGGCCGGCTCGGTCACAAGGCGACGGGTGAATTCGACGCCCTTGGCAATCGCCGCCTCGCGCTCCCACGCCGCTTCGGTGCCGGCGGGGGCGTTGATGACGTGGACGGTGGCAAGGCTGGGCCGCTTGTCGGCGGCAAGGCGCGTGCGATAGGCATCGTGCCGCCAGCCGCGCAGCCGCAGACCGAGCAGCACCGCCGCCGCCTCGTCCGCCGAAAGCCCCGCGTGGCCGAGATCGAGCACCATCGCGGTCTCGCCCGAGACAAGATATTTCGCCGTCAGCGCCGCACCGGCGCGTTCGAAGTTGAGCCGGCGGTCGGCCGCACCGGGCTCACCCGCCCCTGCCAGCGCGATGCGGCGCAGGCTGCCGCCCTCGGTGGCAAAACCTTCAAACACCTGACTGACGCGCCCAGAGAACCGCGCTGCCGCTGCGCCCTCGACCAGCGCTGTATCGAGCCCGGTCAGCACCGCACCCTGGTTCACCACGCGGGCATGCAGGCGGACATCGGAAGGCGGCGTGGCGGTGAAATGGATCTGCATGGGTTCTCCGGATCGAAACGTGAGGGCGCGGTTCCGACGCTGCGCTGGCGATGTGCCGCGCACCTGCGACAAGCCGCGCGCGCCGGGGGCGCAATGGCGATTGCGATTAGGCGTGAGCGGTGCAATAGGCAAGGCCATGTCGGGAGGCTTGTCGAACGCTCCGCGCATGCCTGCGGGCTCTGGCCAGCGCCTCCCGGCGCGGGTTGCAGCCTCGCGCCTTGTGCTGACGCTGGCGCTGATCGCCACCCCGGCTACGCTCGCCGCGCAGGATGAGGCCGCAGTCCCGCCGCCCGCCGACACGGCCGCGCCCTCACCCCGCCAGATTGATTTCGAAGCGCGTGAACTCGCCTATGACAGCGAGACCGAAACGGTGGTCGCGCGCGGCGACGTCATCCTGCGATCGGAGGATCGCTCGGTGCGGGCCGATCAGGTTACCTGGGATCGCCGTTCGGGGAAAATCATCGCCACCGGCAACATCCGGCTGGTCGATGATGCCGGCAACCAGCTGTTCACCGATCAGGTCGAGCTGACCGAGACCTTCGAGGCCGGGGCGATGGCCGAGCTGCTCATTTCCCTGCGCGCCGGGGGCCGGCTCGCCGCGCGCTCGGCCGAACGGGGGGAGGACGGCGTCGCGGTGCTCAGCGATGCAGCCTACACCGCCTGCGCGGTCGGCGGGGCCGAGGGCTGCGGCGACGATCCCAGCTGGCGCATCACCGCCAACCGCGTGATCTTCGACCAGAAGACCCAGCGCGTGCGGTTCGACGGGGCGATGCTGGAACTGTTCGGCGCGCGCATCCTGCCGCTGCCCGGCCTCGCCTTGCGCACCGACGGCAAGGCCGAAAGCGGCTTTCTCGTCCCCGACATCCGGGTCAGCCAGGTCAACGGGCTGGAAGTGAGCGGGGAATATTACTGGCGCCTCGCCGACAACCGCGATCTGACGCTGGGTGCCTACGTGTTCTCGAGTGTCGCCCCGATGGCGAGTGCGAAGTGGCGCCACCTGACCGACAAGGGCGCCTACCAGATCAGCGGCTTTCTGACCGCGAGTGACCGGCTGACCGACTTCACCGGCGGGCAAAGCTTCCAGAACCGGCCGCGCGGCTACATCGAAGGCAATGGCCGGTTCCAGTTTTCGCCCGAATGGAGCCTGACCAGCTCGATCCGCCTCGCCTCCGACCGCACCTTCCTGCGCCGCTACGATCTCAGCCGCGACGATCGCCTGCGCTCGACCATCAATCTCGAGCGGATCACCGACAATTCCTATTTCTCGATCGCCGGCTGGGCGACACAAACATTGCGCATCAACGCCCAGCAGGGGCAGATCCCGCTCGCCCTGCCGGCGCTCGATTTCCGCCAGCGGCTGGCCGATCCGGTGCTCGGCGGCAATATCGAACTGCAGGTCAACAGCCTCGCGCTGCTGCGCAATGACGGGCAGGACACCCAGCGCGCCTTTGCCGGGGCCAAGTGGGACATGCGGCGGCTGACCGGCATGGGGCAGGTGGTGACGCTGACCGCGCTGGTGCGGGGCGACATCTACAACACCGACAACATCCTCGCGACCGCGACGCCGAGCTATCGCGGCACCGAAGGCTGGACCACGCGCGGCATCGCCACCGCCGCGCTCGACATCGAATGGCCGTTCGTGGGCGAGGCCTTCGGCGGCACGCAGGTGCTCAAACCCCGCGTGCAGATCGTCGCCAGCCCCAAACTGCGCAATCTCGATCTGCCCAACGAAGACGCGCGCGCGATCGATCTCGAGGATTCGAACCTGTTCGCGCTCAACCGCTTCCCCGGCTACGATCGCGTGGAAGACGGCACCCGCATCACCTGGGGGGTGGACTGGGAATTGCAGCGCCCCGGCTGGCGGGTGTCGAGTACCATCGGCCAGTCCTATCGCTTCGATGATCCCGAAGAACAGATCTTCCCGCCCGGCACCGGCCTGTCCGACCGGGTATCGGACTTCGTCGGGCGCACGCAGATCCGGTTCCGCGATTTCCTCAACCTCACCCACCGCTTCCGGCTCGACAAGGACAGTTTCGCGGTGCGCCGCAACGAGATCGACGCGGCAATCGGTTCGCGCCGCACCTATGTCGAAGTCGGCTATCTGCGGCTCAACCGCGACATCCAGACCGTCGAAGATCTGCGCGACCGCGAGGAACTGCGCGCTGCCGCCCGCATCGCGATCGGGCGCAAATGGTCGATTTTCGGCTCGGGCGTGTTCAACCTCACCGATGCCGATGAAGACCCGGTGTTCCAGCCCGACGGGTTCGAACCGATCCGCACCCGGCTGGGGGTGGCCTATTCGGACGATTGCATCGAACTGGGCGCAACCTGGCGGCGCGATTTCATCGACGCGGGCGATGCGCGGCGCGGCAATACGTTCCAGCTGTTCTTCGCCTTGCGCAATCTCGGCTTCCGCTGACGCTTCGACGAATTGGCAGCGCGGATAATTGGGGGTAAGGCCCTGTCGCGGTGGCCAGCATCGCAGGCCGGGAGTAAGGCGGGACTCAGCTTCCATTCAGCCGACACGAGGCAATGGCGGCACATGCGCGAGGGGTCGCGCGGAATTTCATCGCCGCAAGGCGGGCCAGAAGACGGGAATATTCGAGTGAGCGTGAAACTGTTTTCCAAGGGCCTGATTGCCAGAACCGGAACCGTGCTGGCAGCCGCAGGCGTGCTGGGCCTGGCGGTGATGCCGGCTGCGGCCCCTGCCCAGACTGTCGCCGTGCCGACGGCTGAAAATCCCTTCGGCCTGCCCGAAGACGTCACGATCTTCGGCAAGACCGATCCCGATCGCCGCACGGCCACCGCGGTGGTCAACGGTTTCGTCATCACCGGCACCGACATCGATCAGCGCGTGGCGCTGGTCACCGCGGCCTCCGAAGCCCCGATCGAGGGCGAGGAACTGCTGCGCCTGCGGGTGCAGGTGCTGCGCAACCTGATCGATGAAACGCTGAAGGTGCAGGCTGCCGAGGCGGCCGAACTCAAGGTCACGGCCGAAGAGGTCGAACAGACCTATCAACAGCTCGCCGCGCAGAATTTCGGCAGCGAGCCAAAGAAGATGGACGAATATCTTCTCTCGATCGGCTCCTCGCCCGCCTCGCTCAAGCGCCAGATCGAAGGCGAAATCGCGTGGGAGAACCTCCTGCGCCGCAACATCATGCCCTTCGTCAACGTCTCGGCCGAAGAGGTCAACGACGTGCTCAAGCGCATGAACGAGGCCAAGGGCACCGACGAATACCGGCTGGGCGAGATCTACCTCTCGGCCACCACTGAAAACCGCGAAGCCGTGCTGCGCAATGCCCAGGCGATCATCGAGCAGTTGCAGCAGGGTGGCAGCTTCGTCGCCTATGCCCGCCAGTTCTCCGAAGCGACCACAGCGGTGGTCGGCGGCGATCTCGGCTGGGTGCGTCTGGGCCAGTTGCCGCCGCAGCTTGCCGCCGTGGCGCGGCAGATGCAGCCCGGGCAGCTCAACGGCCCGATCGAGATTCCCGGCGGCTTCTCGATCATCTACCTCATCAACAAGCGCCAGGTGCTGATGGCCGATCCCAACGAGGCGCTGCTCAGCCTCAAGCAGATCTCGATCGCCTTCCCCGCCGGCGTGTCGGAAGCCGAGGCCGAGGCCAAGGTGAACCAGTTCGGCGCCTTCATCGAATCCCTGCGCGGCTGCGCCGATGTCGAGGCCGGTGCGGCAGCGATCGGGGCGCAGGTCGTCTCCAACGATCAGATCAAGGCCGCGAACCTGCCGGAACAGCTGCGCGCGATCATCCTCAACCTCCAGATCGGCCAGACCACACCGCTGTTCGGCGGCGTGCAGGAAGGCGTGCGGGTGCTGATGCTGTGCGGGCGTGACGATCCCAAGGATGCCGGCGCGCCGACCTTTGCCGCGGTGATGGACCAGATCGAGCAGGAGCGCGTCAACAAGCGCGCCCAGCGCTATCTGCGCGACCTGCGCAACGACGCCTACATCGAATACAATTGAACGGCGAGCCTGCACCCCTGGCGATTTCTCTGGGCGATCCGGCGGGCATCGGCCCGGAGGTGATCCTGTCGGCATGGATGCGGCTGCGCTCCGAAAGGCGTGCGCCGCCGGCCTTCGTGGTGGGCGGTCCGGGCCTGCTGGCCGCCTGTGCCGAGCGGCTGTCGCTCGACTGCCCGATCGTGCCGATCGCCGAACCGTCCGAGGCGCTCTACGCCGGCGCGGCGGGCCTGCCGGTGCTGGCCTTGCTCGACGGCCCCTACTTGCCTGCCGCTCCCTCGCCTGATGGCGCGCGGCTGGCACTGGCCTCGCTGCAATGGGGAGCGAACTGCGTGCTTGCGGGTGTCGCGAGCGGGCTTGTCACCGCGCCGATTGCCAAAAGTTCGCTCGCCGCGATCGGTTGGGACTATCCGGGCCAAACCGAATTCCTCGCCGATGCTTGCGGGAAGCCCTATCGCGATGCCGTGATGATGCTGGCCGGGCCGTCGCTGCGCACCGTGCCGCTGACGGTCCACGTGCCGCTGGCCGAAGTGCCTGCGCTGCTATCGAGCGAGCTGATCGTTCACAAAGCCCGGATCGTGGCGGCTGGCCTCCGGCGCGATTTCGGCATTGCGACCCCGCGCCTCGCGATCGCCGCACTCAATCCGCACGCGGGCGAAGGCGGCAAGTTCGGCGACGAGGAAGCGCGCATCATCGCGCCTGCCATCGCGGCGCTCCAGGCAGAGGGGATCGATGCCTTCGGCCCTGTCCCCGGCGACGCTCTGTTCATGCCGCGCGCACGCTCCGGTTATGATGCGGCGCTGTGCATGTATCACGATCAGGCGCTGATCCCGATCAAGGCGCTGGAAGTCGACGAGGGCGTCAACGTCACCTTGGGCCTGCCGATCATCCGCACCTCGCCCGATCACGGCACCGCCTTCGACATCGCCGGCAAGGGGCTGGCCGATCCGGGCGCGATGGCAGCGGCGATCGTGATGGCAAGCGAGATGGCGGCAGCGCGTGGTTGAACTTCCCCCGATCCGCGAGGTCATCCAGCGCCACGGCCTGTCGGCGTCCAAGGCGCTGGGGCAGAACTTCCTGCTCGACGAGCAACTGCTCGCGCGCATCGCCGCGGTGCCAGGCGATCTGGCAGGCGCGCGGGTGCTGGAAGTCGGCCCCGGCCCGGGCGGGCTGACGCGGGCTTTGCTGCGTGCAGGTGCGAACGTCACCGCGATCGAGATGGACCGTCGCTGCCTGCCCGCGCTGGCTGAACTGGGCGAGAGCTTCCCCGGCCAACTGACTGTTATCGAAGGTGATGCCCTCAAACTCGATCACGGCGCACTGATGACTGGCGAGCCGTTTCACGTGCTCTCGAACCTGCCCTACAACGTCGGCACGGCGCTGTTCGTGAAATGGCTCGGCGGTGAGGCCTGGCCGCCGCAATGGCGCTCGCTCACCTTGATGTTCCAGCGCGAAGTGGCAGACCGGATCGTCGCGGGCGCCGGCGAGGATGCCTATGGCCGCTTGGCCGTGCTCGCCCAGTGGCGCGCCACCGCCACCATGGCGATGAAGGTCCACCGCAGCGCCTTCACTCCGCCGCCCAAGGTCATGAGCGCGATCGTCCATGTGACGCCGACTGAAGCGCCCGAAGGTGTGTCGGCACGGATGCTGGAACGCCTCACCGAAGCCGCCTTCGGCCAGCGCCGCAAAATGCTGCGCCAGAGCCTGAAGGGCGTGCCGGGGGCCTTGGAGGCGCTTGGCCAGCTCGGCATCGACGAAACCCGCCGCGCCGAAACGGTCAGCGTGGCGGAGTTCGTGGCGCTGGCAAAGGCGCTCTCCTAACCCGCCTTCTTCACCTGTCGCCAGTGGTGCAGCAGCGGCTCGGTATAACCGCTGGGCTGTTCGACGCCTTTGAAGATCAGGTCCTTCGCCGCGCTGAACGCCGGGGCGTCCTCGTTGCCGGTCAGCGGCACGTAAAGCGGATCGCCCGCGTTCTGGGCATCGACCTTGGCGGCCATGCGGCGCAGCGAATCCATCACCTGGGCCTCGGAAATCACGCCATGCAGCAGCCAGTTGGCGATGTGCTGCGAGGAAATCCGCAAGGTCGCGCGGTCTTCCATCAGGCCCACGTCATTGATGTCGGGCACCTTGGAACAGCCCACGCCCTGATCCACCCAGCGCACGACATAACCGAGCAATCCCTGACAGTTATTGTCGAGTTCTTCGGTGATTTCTGCCTCCGACCAGTTCGCACCCTGCGCCAGCGGAATGGATAGCAGCGCGTCGAGGCCCATCGGCTCGGGCAGGCTTTTCTGCACGTCGAACACGTTGAGCTGGTGATAATGCAGCGCGTGGAGCGTCGCGGCAGTGGGCGACGGCACCCAGGCGGTGTTGGCACCGGCGCGCAGGTGGCCGATCTTCTCGACCATCATCTGCCCCATCAGATCGGGCGCGGCCCACATGCCCTTGCCGATCTGCGCCTTGCCCGAGAGGCCGTGCCTGAGGCCGATAGCGACATTGCGCGCCTCGTAGGCCTTGAGCCAGTCCGAACCCTTCATCGCGCCCTTGCGCAGCATCGGCCCGGCCCGCATCGAGGTGTGGATCTCGTCCCCCGTCCGGTCGAGGAACCCGGTGTTGATGAACACGATCCGGTCGCGCACGGCGTGGATACAGGCGGCAAGGTTTGCCGAGGTGCGGCGCTCCTCGTCCATCACGCCGACCTTGATGGTGTGGCGCGGAAGTTCCAGCAGATCCTCGACAGCGTTGAACAGATCGTTGGTAAAGGCGCATTCTTCCGGCCCGTGCATCTTGGGCTTCACAATGTAAATCGAGCCGCAGCGCGAGTTGCCGAAGCGTCCATGGCCCTCGACATCAAGCGTGGAGATCGCCGAGGTGAAGACGGCATCCATGATGCCTTCGGGCACTTCGGAGCCATCGGCGAGGCGGATCGCCGGGTTGGTCATCAGGTGGCCGACATTGCGCACGAACATCAGGCTGCGGCCCTTGAGCGTGTGCGTGCTGCCGTCGGCGGCGGTGTAGGTCTTGTCGCCCGCCAGAGTGCGGGTGAGGGTCTTGCCGCCCTTCTCGAAGCTCTCCGACAGATCGCCGCGGATGATGCCGAGCCAGTTGGTGTAGGCGAGCAGCTTGTCCTCGGCATCGACCGCCGCGACCGAATCCTCGCAGTCAGCGATGGTGGTGAGCGCCGCTTCAACGATGATGTCGGCAATCCCGGCCTTGTCGGTCGCGCCAACCGGCGTGTTCGGATCGAAAACAACTTCGACGTGCAAGCCGTTGTTCTTGAGCAGAACACCCTTCTCGGTTTCGCCGACATACTGCCCCTGATCGGCCAAAGCGATGGCATCGCACCCGGCGAGGTCGGCCCAGCTGCCGCTCACCAACGGGAACGCCTCGTCAAGGAACTGCCGCCCGCGCGCGATCACTGCCGCCCCTCGCACCTCGTCATAGCCGCCGGGCCGCGCCGGCGCAGCATCGAGCGCGTCGGTGCCGTAAAACGCGTCGTAAAGGCTCCCCCAGCGCGCATTGGCCGCGTTGAGCAGGAAGCGCGCATTGAGGATCGGCACCACCAGCTGCGGGCCGGCCA